>FTEL01006278.1_pt1 | contig 14439 bp, 6 predicted proteins | sample 1658911 | NCBI WGS metagenome assembly FTEL01 (sample SAMEA3914869, study PRJEB12502) | metagenome | biome: forest; material: soil | place: USA | collected 2012-03-12 | depth 0.1 m
GACCAGCTCTTGGGGGGGGGGGGGTTGCTTCGTGTCGGTGGATGATCGGGCACCACCTGGCTGAGGACTGTGCACCTAGCGGTGTCAGGAGGCGTCGACTGGGATCTGGCTGGCCAAGTGGATGCTGACCCCGATGGATCGTTCGAACCCTTTTCAAACAAATCGGCTCTTAGACTCCGGCAAGGATGCTGATGGGGTTGCTGAGCTTCTGCGGCGCGGATCCCAAGCCTTCTGGATCAGGCCTCTTCAACCTCACGTCCAGCCCACAGATGATGTCTCTTCTCTTGGTCGTTCGGCGGGCCTTGCTATGCAGGCCAGCTTGTCGTGGAGTCGATGTTGCCTTTCCGGGCGTGAAGTCGTGCTGGTGAGGCTTCTTTTCTTTGTTCGGTGCCTTTCGGTGACATGGGTATGGGGCGCTGGAGCGGCATCCGGTTGGTCGTGTCTGCTCTCTGCCGCCTCAATGAACGCTGCCGATGGGCTTTGTCTCGAGCAAAATTCATGAAGGGCACGGGGAAAGGGGGGAGGGGGAGGCGGCCTTGTATTTGTATCCTCTTTATTGCAGTCCTGCCGCTGGGCAAGCCCGTTGCCATCTGGTGGGCAAGGGTCTGTGGATTTACGCATTCGGAAGCCGCCCAGGTCAGCAGCGCAAAGGCTGTGAGTCTGGATGGCGGTCCCGGGGGCACACCCACTTTGCACCGCCTGTTGGTCATTCATCCGTGTTCGGCCAGGCCCAGGGGACCCGAAGCTGGGGCGTGGGGCCCTACGCCCTGCCGGAGGCAGCAAGCCGTCTGTCCAAGGGACGATAGACATGCGTTTTCCCTGGGGCAGCAAGTTGAGCCCCCTTCTGCAGCAAACCATCCTGATATGGAACTTCATCCCCCACCCCCGGCTCTCCATCCGCCTCCCTGTCTCTTGGGCTACGACTCCACATGTTCACGCAGTGACCCGGATTACCTTTCTCTCGAATAGCAATGGCGACTCGTTGAATTTCTCACTGCGTTACACGGCCACGCGGAGCAGCCAGTGCAAGTCGATTGTTTGAATCGGCCGAGGGCTCGCTGGAATGTGGCCAGGTACCTCCCGGAAACGGTCGTTGCTCTTGGCCACCGCCCACCAACCCCCCCCGGCACATGCCGCAGTTAGAGCTGCCAAAATCCTTTGACAAGCAACCACCCCCCCCCAACGAGGCCCTTTTGACGTCTTGGGACTGTCATCCCTTCTGACCGACTTCCCGCGCTGCATCCACGGCTGGGCGAGAAGAGGCGACACCACGTGTGGGGTGAGGAGGCGGGGGGGAAAGCCGACCGCTCTCAACAGGGCACCCACACCCCACGAACAAGTTTGCCTCTCGATTCTGGGCCATCTGGTGCTCGCTCTCTCCCTGCCGTTCCCTTCCTCTCTCCCAAGCCGCATCGTGCATGCAGGGTTGGAGGTGGGCGTCCGTCCCTGGTTGGCCATCTGGCCATGCAGGCCGCCCCCCGGGTAGCCGCATTAGTCCGCGACTGTTTGAACATCAGTCGTACAGAAAGGCGGACCCTAATTCCGGACAGGGGAGCCAATGAAGTCGTTTACCCATGGGTGCGTTCTGCAGCTGCGCATCTGGGCCACTGGATCTGGGGTTTGTTGGAAGGGGAGGGGGGGGGGGCGCTGCGGCGAGCCCGTTGAAGCATCTATTTTTTTTCTGTTCTCTCTCCCTTGTGGCTGAATGGCGTGGGTGTTTCTTGGGCCACGCTTGCCTCTTTGGGCATGTTTGCAACAGGATGCGGAATTCTAGAACACACAAGGGATCGCCGGTTTTCCCCTCGCTCGGGATAAAAAAAGGGACGGCTGTGCTAACAAGCAGCAGCAGTAGTCATCGTCTAAACCGAGCGAGCGCCCGCTTGGGTGGCCGGGGAGTAGGGGGTTGGGGTTGGGGGGAGAGGGTAGCTCTCCATCTCTGCCCAAACACCACCACTCAGTAGCAAATGCCACCACTCACTCCCACCCGGTTGTTGGGCCAGCCAGTCAGCCAGGCAGAGATGAGCAGCGTCGCGTCATGTCCTGTGCCTGGCCTGACTGGGCGGTCTGTCTGTCAAATCTCCTGCGGAATCTCGCTCTTCCTCACGAACCTTGCCTTGCATCTGCAAGCTGCCGAACCAGCCGACCCAATCGCAGCCTCTTCCGCCCATTTCCGTCGCCTGACCCTGAGGAGAGAGAGGAGTCTCTGTTTCTGCTGCTGCTGCTGCTGCTGCTGCGCGGCGGACAGTCCTGATGCTCACTCTCTTCCTCCTGCAGCGTTGTCTCAAGCTCAGGCCATTGGTTCCTCAGCCCGTCCGTCGGGGGCGCTAGGACTACCGCGCGCTCGCGCGCGCAGCTGTGTGTGACACCTCGCCTGTCATATTTCCCTCGCGCATGGATTGGCACTCGGCGGGCTGGCAGGCTATCTAAATCTCACCTCTCTCTCGCTTGGGGGCAAGGGAGGGGGGCGAAACGGGGGCGCGGTGTCTCTGCAGAGGGCAGCGGCTCGCAAGCTCGCTCGTCGAGACAACTGCGCGTTTGTTGTTGGTCGGTGGTTGTGGGTTGGGGGGGGTTGTTGTGGGTGAGACGGAGCTCCTATCGGGTTGGCTCCAGGTTGGTTGATGGTTGACGACGACTGCATCTCACCATCTAACCACGACAATCCAGTTGGCTTATTGGGCCCTCGCCGTCTGGGCTCCCAACACAACACGAGGTGAGACGGTCTTGAGAGGGCACCTGGCGGTGTCGTTGGAATGCGGACTGCCAGATGACGTTGGGCGGGCAGTTGGAGATTCGGTTCAGTGATTCCATTCTCCGTCTGTGTTGTTGGACCACCACCCCCTGGTCGCGATTTGCGGAGCTTCTGCTCCTGATCTAATCTGTAAAGTTTACATGTTCAAGTTGCTCCATGCCAGGTGACCAAACAAGCCAGTCCCAACCAAGGCTTTTTTTACAAAACAAAAGTACACGCCCGCTGATTAGGCGCGGTCATTTTTCTCCCGATTTTTTCACACTCTATGTGTGTGCTCTCTCACCCGCCGATCCAAATAGGATCAGCTCGACGGAGCATCGGGTCTGGGGGAGCCAGACGAAACAGCCTGGGCCGTCTGCGAGCCTTGTGCCAGTTGCTGGGGCGCTGGCACGACTCTTGCCGGCTCGGCAGGCTTGACCGGAGGCGTCAAGATTTGCTGCCGCGGCGAGGGCGACAGGGCGGCGACGGGTGGGAACACCACCGGGGTCTGCGCAACTCCTCCCACAATGGGCACCGTCACGGTCCCGTTGGTACCACTTCCATTGACCGGATTCTGGGGCTTGGGCACAGGCGGAGAATGCTTCGTGGGGGACAAGCCACCGCTAGGAGGCGGCAGTGGAGAAGAGTCCAGGGCATGATCGGATCTGGCATCGCGTGATTGCGCGGGGGTGAGGTGTGGCAAAGCCGTTGATGATGACGATGTCATGCTGCCGGTATTTTCTGCGGGAAGCGAGGGTGCTAGCCTGTTCAAGTGGGGGACAGGTGTGGCGGATGGGGATGTCTTTGTTGTTGTTGCTGCGGGCGAAGGGGCTCGGCGTTGCTCCTTTGATGGCGAGGAACCGCCACTCCCGCTTCCGGCCAACACCGCACGGCCACCACCACTCGACACGACAGATTGGGCAAAATGCCTTGTATTCCCGTCGTCATCGCCAGCCGGGAGGGGCGCGGGGTTGCCGGGGTCCGAACTGTGAGTGCCGGAATTGAGTGGTTGCTGTTTTGGGGGTGGCAGGTTCGGGTGCGGTGCCGAGAAGGGATTGCTAGCCTTGCTGGCCGGGGATTGCTGAACGAAGCCAGGGGCCGAGACAGAGGAGTTGCTTCCGCCGGTTTGTTGCAATGGGGTTGCGGCCACTGTCTGCGCAGAGGGCAACTGGGACACAGGGACGGGGTTGAGGCGTGACTCAGAGCCGCCAGGGAGGCTTGAAGCGGGTCGTGATTGAAGCTCAACGACCAGTTGCGCTGGGAGAGGTCGAGGGTCCATTGCTTTCTCCTCGGACACCCCTCCGTCGGGGTGAGATCCTGGTTCCAGGGGGCGATTAACCTTGATTTTGATCCTTCGAGGGTGCGGATCGTTCTCCTCGGCCTCGCGCCGGCGGCACGAGGTGCAGACGAAGTGAAAGTCTTCCTGGTCGGCCTCCTGTTCGTCGATGCCCAAGCATTTGCTGTGCTGCCAGGTGTTGCACCTCTCGCAGGCGACGCTGTGTGTTCCGTCGTCAATCTGGCCGTAGACCCCGCAGACACAGTGGAACATCCAGTCGTCTTCCTCGTCCTCGAGCTCCTGGAGAGCCTTCTTGTTCCGTTCAATCTCCGCCATTCGTCGGCGCTCCGACATGCGGGCCGAGGCGCCGCTCGCCTCCTTGCTATCCTCGGACAGCTGGGCGAGTTCCTCTTCGTGCAGTCGACGGCGGGCTTCGCGGTCCTTGAGGCGCCGCTCCCGGGACATGAGCCGATTGTCCCTCTCGCGCTCCGTCTTCAACCGTCGCTGCTCTTCCTTCTTCCTGGCGGCTTCCTCCTCGCGCCTCTTCCGCTCCTCTTCCCGGGTGCGCTCCTCCATCTGGAGCTGTTCTTTCCTCCCGGCGATTCGGCTTGATCTCTTGGCATGGGCCATCTTTGCCAGGCTCAGGAGTTCCTTTTCCCTCTGAAGCTGTTTTCGCTTTCGAGACTCTTCCTGCTTCTCGAGAATGGGCAAGAGGTGATCTTGGACCTGGTCGCGCAGGGTTTTCTCGTTGGCGTCCTTGGATTTCTGGATGGCGGACAGGAAGTTGCGAACTTCGCCAAGAGTGACGGCGATGCATTCCCATTTCATGTTGCCGAGCCCGTCGTCCTCTGGCTCAGCGGGCGATTCTGCATCAGAAGCCTCGCCGTTGGCATCGTTGGAATCGTGGACGTCACTTGCCGCCTCGGCGGAGATGCGCCGTCTTTTGCTTGCCCGTTGCGCCGCTTTGGCCTTTTTCGTATTCTTTTTCGGCTTCGGAGGAGGCGCCGGAGCTTCACTCAGGCGATAAAGACGATTATCGTCAAGGACGAAGTAAGTACGATCCTGGCGGTCCCATCCGTAGGGCTCGATCCGCTGGACAACGTTAGCATTGGGACCCTACGCGGTGGAGGTCACCCGGAACGGCATTGTTGGCGTACCCAGTTCGTCTGATCGGTGTCCTTTTGCTCTTCGGTCTTCTCTCGCAGCCGCTCCGGGCTCATCATGATCAATTGCGTCATCTGCTGCAACACACGGATCTGGGTGCGGCACGCCTGTTAGTCTCAGTGCCTCCGGGGGAAGGGTTCGGGGGCAGTGGCGCCGGACCTTTGTGAAGACGTCAAAGTGTGCGAACTTGGCGGGCGTCTCATCAGTCCCAAAGGGGTTCTTCTCTGGGGCCTTGCTGACGAACTGACGCCTTGTATATTCGTCGAATAACTCGTGGCTGTCCAAAGTGAGCAAGTGTTCGGGTGGCGAAGAGATGTATTCGCGATATCGGGGGGCCGCAACGTACGTCAGGCCGCGGTGGGAAGACAGGAATCGTAGTAGGCCCAGGCCGATGTTTTGCAACGCCATGGACCCAGGTGTGAGACATTCTGCTTCCAAATCCTAGCGAGGATAGCATGTGAGTCGGCGGTGTTCTCTCACCGGGCTGTGGCTGTACCACAGGTGTGAGGCGAGGGGGTATGGGGGCGCGGCGTACTTCGATGTCGAGGCTATCGTCAAGCTTGAGAGCTTGCCCGAAAAGCAGCATGAACTGGAACAAGTTGGCGAATTGCCACATGTTCCGGATGCGATGCAGCATGGATGGCTCGGCTGGTTCCTGAGAATCGCCGGCGCCGAGCTCCTGCAAGGAGCGCTTGCGGACTGTCGGCATCTTTGGGTTCTGTGTTTTCCGGGGTGTGATCGATGGAGGGATGTGGTGTTGCGGCAGGTTAGGGAGGTTGCGGGCAGCGGACGAGAGCTGCGACGAGGAGGGTTGGAGGTCAGGGTTCGGCGGGGAAATTGTCGTCAGCGATGTGAAATATCATCGCGGGGATTCGGGCGACTTGAGGGACTGCGACAAAGATGGAATACGAGGCAGGGGACAAGGCTGAGTCTCGAGGCGGGTTGTGGGTTGTTGGAAGAAGATGGAGTCTCGAATTTCGAACAGGCGTGATTGCGACAAACCGCGTTTGCTCAAGCCTGCCAAGCCGATGGCCCAAAAGTCGCGGCGCGCAGCTCCAGAGACGCGACGGCCACTGGGCGATAGCGCGGTACCTCGCTGGCTGCCAAGTGGCGCGAACGCCTCGCTAGCGGTAACACATTGAGCCCCGTCTGTTGCATATTCGATGCCGTCAGAGCTCAAGCGCATCCATTGGTGCATCCTCCAGCCTCGCTCAGTCAACCCCAACCCCAACCCCAACCCCAAACACGCCTTAACTACCACCGAATCCGTATCCTCTGGTGATCCGTAAGCATGATAAGAACTACGCACCCAAGGTACGCGTCAGCAAGACAAACACTGCCCCATCCCAGCTGGCGAGAGAGGCATCCTCCATATTGCCAAATCGCGACTCAAGCATGTCCCCTCATCGCTGCCCATCGCAACGAGGTTCCTTTGCCAATTCGAGTTGCCGTGCCTCCAGCGCATGACGACTCTGCTGCCGACGCAAGGAGCAGTGTTTCACATTTGCGCTGGTGGGGGCTTGCCTTGATCCGTCCGAGTTTGCGAAACGGCACTATCTGCAGCACCATGCAGGTCGACGGCCAGGTCGACAGCCAGCAGCAACACACACTTTCTGGTGGCCCATGGCGACAAGACGCCGCCCGCGGCACTCGCATTGCGGGGAGATTTAAGAGCAGCTTCACATTCTCTCAATTTCGTGGCCGCGCGATCCTTTCCGTCCGCGGTTTAGTTATCTGATGTGGATGAATGTCGCATGCAACCCCTGGCCCCACCCGACGGCGTGGTCTTGAATCGGATTAGTGCCCGCCGTTTCGCCCTGCCCTACGGCACAGGCGGGGGCGAAGGGGGGGCAGACCCATCGTGCTGGCGGCCTCTCACAGCGCGTCGGGGCCCTGGACCGCGGTGGGCTCTGCCGTATGCGGGAGACCAGCGCACTGTGGTGCTGCTCTGCGCTGCTCTCAGCTTTCCATCCCGGGACAAGCTGAAGCCGGCAACCTGCGGACTTGCATCTCGTGCTTGGCTCGTCTTGGTTGTGTTCCTCGTAAAGCGATAGGCAAGAGCGGAAGAATCCGTGTTTGCGGCGCAGTTGTTGACCGGCAGCCCGTCCATCCCCAGACCGATTCCCCAGGCCTGGGGGGCCTGCATCTTTCTCTTTCCCAAGCATTATCCCATTTGTTGTGGCATTTTTGTTGTGGCTGGGTGTCGGCTGCTCTCTGCGCAGCACGAATCTCGAACCCGATCAAGCGGCCGAGTTGCAGATTTGGAGATTCTCGCTGCCGACAGACCGATCGCTCCTCCACGCTCGTTCCTCGAAATTCGACCCTCGATTCTCAGCCCTCGACACTCGACACGACAACATAGATAGACCCACGGCATAGGTCATCCATCGACAGCGAAACCACGCGCAGCTGCACATCACACACCCACCCCCGAGGCACTGCCGCCGTCCCGCATGATGCCCCGTGTGCCCCGTTCGACACTGGCCTCCTACACGCCGCGACTGTGTTAGCGCATTGCGCGCCGGCCGCTGCCCGCGTGGCCCTCGCACGGCGGCGCCCGTCTGATCCATCAACATGAACGAGAACACGCCGCAGACGCCCCGCCGGCCCTCTGCCGCCTCGCCGCCCGCCCCGCAGTCGATCCCCCTCCGCGACCTCCAGCGCGACGGGGCTGACGCAGCCCGTGGGGGCGGCATCCCGAGCGGCGGGCCGGTCCAGGGCGCGTGGCTCCAAAATCCCGGATCGGGGCCATACAATACCTCTGGGGAGGGACTGTCGCCAGTCGCCATGTCGGCAAACCTGCCGGGTTTCTCGTCATACTGGGAGCATCCGTTCCCCCAAGCCGACCAGGACCTCGGCGATGGCAGCCACTCGCCCATCGACCACATGGCCCTGCAGTTTGCGCTGCCCCCCGACATCCACACAGAGCGGCGAGGCTCTCAGCATGGCCAGTACCTGCCCTCCGCCAGCGACCCGTACCAGACCCCCCACGCCTACTACGAGGAGCGCGCCGACACGGATTCACTCGAGTCAGACAGGGTGCCCCTTAAGCCGGCGGCGCAGCCCATCAGCCGCTTGGACGCCCCGGATGGCGAGGCCTCGGCCCGGAACAGTTTTCAGACCGTGTCTGATATGGGCAATACGCCTTCTCGCGTCCGGAGCGCCCAGATGCTGGGTTTCGATCTGGAGCCCGGCTTGACCGCGGACCGCCACCGCAGCTATGGGGATCATCTCTCGCCCTTGGACCGCCGCCGCTCCCGCTCCCCCTCGACGGCCGGCGCGCTGTCTCGTGCGAGCTCCATCATGAGGGCCATGTCTCAGCGTGTTGTTATGATCAGCGGAGAGGGTGACCTCGTCGACCAGGCAAACCGCCGGGAGCGCTCCCGCTCCCGCTCCCGCTCGCCCAGCGCGGACGGGCGGCGCCGGCCACCCGACATGGCCGGGCCCATGCTTGTTGACACATCGTACCCTTCGCAAATGTACCCAGGGCCCGCCGAAAAACGACCCGGTCCCGAATATTTTCAGCCTGGGCCACCAGGCCTGCCACCTCGCCGACACGGGCCGCTCCCGAATCCGCTGAGAGGGAATTCCTTGGGCATCTTTCCCCCAGACAATCCAATACGCGAACGCCTTTGCGACATCCTGGTCAGCCCGTGGATGGAGCCGTTTATCTTGGTCTTGATCGTCGCCCAGACCATCCTTCTGGCAGTCGAGGCGGCGCCGGACGTCTTTATCGAGGGCAACCGCAGGCCCCAGCGTTGGGGCAGCACGCGGATCGACTGGGCCATCTTTGGCCTGTTTGTTGTCTTTACGGTTGAGATCATAGCCAGGATCATTGTGTCCGGCTTGGTGATCAACGCCGATGACTATGCCCCCGTCGGCAGCCAACGGAGACTGAGGGAGAGGGTGGCCGAGCAGTACAGGGCCATCTTCAAGCCCCAACGGCAAAGATCAGTACGGCAGCCCCCGCAGGATCAGCAATTCGTACCCACCTTTGCGAGGTCGTTCACCATGATGCATGGGATGGCTGCTCAGGCGACATTGGAAGAGCAGCAGCGGATGCAACTCGCCCGCAGGGCATTCCTCCGCCACGGTTTCAACCGGCTCGACTTCGTTGCCGTCGTTTCCTTTTGGATTTCGTTCATCCTCGGCGTCACTGGTTTGGAGAACAGGCATGCTGTCTACGTCTTCCGCATGCTTAGCTGCCTCCGTATTATCAGGCTGCTCGCTCTGACAAAGGGCAATCTTGTGAGTTCGGCCCTACTTTTCTCGGAATCCCAACAGGGTGTGCTGACCAGACGCCGTAGATCATTCTCAGGAGTCTTAAGAAGTCTGCTCCCCTCCTCGTTCGAGTCTCGTTCCTGATGGGCTTTTTCTGGCTTCTCTTCGCCATCATCGGAGTCCAGAGCTTCAAGTCCAGCTTGAGTCGCCAATGCACCTGGATCAATCCTGATGACCCGACGAACTTCGACGCTGCCTACACCCCGGACATGGCCTTTTGCGGCGGCCATCTAAACGTGGCCACTGGCAAGGAGGAGCCTTGGGTATCCTCGCTGAATGGGAACCTGTCCAGCGAGTTCCTCAGGCCCGGTGCAAATAGTGCCAAAGGCTTCATCTGCCCCAGGGGTTCCATCTGTCTTCAACAGGCGAACCCGTTCAACGGCACCGTCAATTTCGACGACATTGGCCATTCCCTCGAGCTTGTCTTTGTCATCATGAGCGCCAACACCTTCTCGGACCTGATGTACTACACCGTGCGCTCCGATTTCCTGCCTGCCGCCCTGTTCTTTGCGGCCGGCATCGTTATCATGATGCTCTGGATGACCAACTTGTTGATCGCCGTCATCACATCGTCCTTCCAGGTCATCAGGGAAGAATCCAAGGCCAGCGCCTTCACGGATGACGAGCCGGCCGTCTTCCACCCCAACATGGAACAAGGCCCGCGAAGACAGTCCGCGTTACAGCGAGTCGTCAGCAAGACGTCGTGGTTTTGGATCCTCATCATCACTTACGGCCTCTTCTGCCAAGCGTTGCGGAGTGCCGGCATGTCAGAAGATCGGGAGAGGTTTATCAACACGTCTGAAATCGTGGTCACCAGTCTGCTGGATGTTGAGATCGCCCTGCGTTTGGCGGCATACTTCCGAAGATTCCACCGCAGGTCTGGAAACCTGTTTGATCTCGGACTCGCCGTCATCACGACCATCATCCTTATCCCGCCGATCCGCAACTCGGGCCAGGTGTACAACTGGCTCACCATCTTCCAGATTGTCAGGGCCTATCGCGTCGTTCTCGCCATTCCCATGACAAAGAGGCTGATCCAGCTGGTCCTGGGCAACGTCACTGGTATCGGCAATCTGATGCTCTTCGTCTTCCTCATGACGTTTCTCATGGCTATTTTTGCCTCTCAGTTGTTCCGAGGCCAGCTGCCGGCCACGGACTCCAACGAGGAGTACCTGAGAATCCCATTCAACACCATCTACAACTCCTTCCTCGGCATGTACCAGGTCCTCTCCAGCGAAAACTGGACCGATATTCTCTACAACATCACCACCTACACCGTCCATCTCCACACATCATGGGTGGGCGCCATCTTCGTCATCGGCTGGTTCATCCTCTCCTACTTCATTCTCATCAATATGTTCATTGCTGTCATCCAAGAGAACTTTGACGTCGGCGAGGACATGAAGCGCCTGGAGCAGGTCAAGGCGTTCTTGCAGCGCAGAGAACTCGGCGGCTCCTCGAATCTGGCGCTATCCAAGGTCTTTGGCTTTGGTCGGTCCCGGAATCGGGCCGACCCACTGGACCAGACCACGGGTACGGGAGTGGTCGACATGCTCTTCAAGGAGGGATTCGTGCGCGAGTTCCTCGACGAGGCATTGGACGAGCTTCAGGAGAGCCCCGGAGACAGCCAGTCGCCGCAACAGGCTGGCTCAAAAGGAAGGGGCAAAGGCGGCTTCTTCTCTGCCGCAGGGGACAAGATAACGTCTGTCTTTCTCCGTCGGGAGCCTAATCCGTTCTACTCCTCCAATGTTCGCTTTGGCGAGCCGATTGTCAGCTTGGATCCCGCGCAGCTGGCCCGCCAAGCCGTCAGTGCCACCGCTGCCCGCCGCAAGGCACAGCGGGAGTACCTCATGAGACATCCGAACTACAATACGTCCCTCTTCATCTTCAAGCCCCGCAACCGCCTTCGGCGCCTCTGCCAGCAGCTAGTTGGCCCCGGCCGAGGCACCGAGCGCTTCGACGGCGTTCAACCCAACAAGTACGCGTGGTACACCTTTTCAGGCGTCATCTACGCTGCCATTGTGGCCATGGTCATCCTCGCCTGCGTCACCACCCCCCTGTACCAGAAGGAGTATTTCAATGACCACACCTTCAGCATCTTCAACTGGTTCGTCTGGACCGACACGGCCTTTGCCGTGGTGTTCACGGTCGAGGCCCTCATCAAGATCATTGCCGACGGCTTCCTCTGGACGCCCAATGCCTACTTCCGGAGCACGTGGGGCATCATCGACGCGATCGTGCTGATCACCCTTTGGATCAACGTCATCACCCTCTTCATGAATGCCGGCGCCGTCTCGAGAGCGGTCGGCGCCTTCAAGGCGCTCAGGGCGCTGCGCCTGCTGAATGTCAGCGACAGTGCCCGGGAGACGTTTCACTCTCTGATTATCGTTGGTGGCTGGAAGATCATGAGCGTAAGTCGCTACTCGGTTGTCTTTGTAGTAGGGAGGCCAAACTCTCAAGATCTAATGTGCTGACACATCTCACAGGCGGCCTTCGTCTCAATTTCTCTGCTGATTCCGTTTGCCATCTACGGCGTGAACCTCTTCAACGGGAAGCTGGTGACTTGCAATGACGGATCCAGCGTGGTCAACCTGAGCGACTGCATCGGCGAGTTCAACAGCACGCCGTTCAACAATGACTGGCCCTTCCTTGCCCCCCGCTTTGCCGCGAACCCGTACTTCAACTTTGACGACTTCGGATCCAGCCTCTTCGTCCTCTTCCAAATCGTCAGCCAAGAAGGATGGGTCGATGTCTCATTCGCCGCCCAGGCCATCACCGGCAAGGGCCTCCAGCCGCAGGGCAACCCTCCGTACGGTGCCCAGGGCAACGCCCTGTTCTTCGTGGTGTTCAACCTGCTGGCAACCGTCTTCGTCCTCACTTTGTTCATCTCGGTTTTCATGAGAAACTACACGGAACAGACGGGAGTGGCGTTCCTGACGGCCGAGCAGCGGTCATGGCTTGAACTGCGCAAGCTGCTCCGCCAGATCTCGCCGTCCAGGAGCGCATACGACGACAAGAAGAACAAGTGGAAGATGTGGTGCCACAAGCGCGCCATCGAGAAGCGCGGAAAGTGGTACCTCGCCATCACGACCGTACTCGTCTTCCATCTGATCCTGCTTCTGACCGAGTTCAACAACGAGCCGACGTGGTGGACGCTCGCCAAGGACATCCTCTTCTTCGTCTTCACCCTCATCTACATTGCCAACATTGTGGTGCGCGTCGTGGGCCTGGGCTGGTTCCGGTTCCGGAAGAGCTCGTGGGACCTGTTCTCCCTCGTGGCCGTCACGGGCGCCTTCGCCACGACGATCCTCTTCTTGACGAACAAGTCGCAGGTCACGTACATTCAGCTGCACAAATTCTTCCTGGTGGCGCTCGTGCTCATGCTCATCCCGCGCAACGACGCGCTCGACCAGCTCTTCAAGACGGCAGCGGCCAGTTTGACAACAATCGGCAGCCTGCTGGCGACGTGGATCATCTTCTTCCTGGTGTTTGCTATCGCGCTGACGCAGACGTTCAGCTTGACGCGGTTCGGCGAGAACGAGGATGCCAACATCAACCTCCGGACGGTGCCGCACGCCCTCATCCTCCTGTTCCGGTTCAGCTGCGGCGAGGGCTGGAACCAGGTGATGGAGGACTTTGCGCAGATCAAGCCGCCGCTGTGCGTGGACGGGCCGACCTTCTTCGACAGCGACTGCGGCAGTACGGCGTGGGCGCGCGTGCTCTTCGTAGCGTGGAACATCATCAGCATGTACATATTTGTCAGCTTGTTCGTGTCCCTCATCTACGAGAGCTTCTCGTACGTGTACCAGCGGACGAGCGGGCTGGCGGTGGTGGACCGTGACGAGATCCGGCGGTTCAAGGAGGCGTGGCGCAGCGTGGACCCGTCGGGGACTGGCTTCATCAGCAAGGAGGCGTTCCCGCGGCTCCTCGGAGAGCTTTCCGGGGTGTTCGAGATGCGTGTCTACGACAACGAGGACTCGGTGCGTGCCATCCTCGAGGACGTGCGCAACGACAACAACGACGCGGCCAGCATCCGGCACGCGTCCATCGTCAGCAAGAGCCAATACCAGACGGGCATCGACTTGCAGAAGCTGAACCAGCGGCTGGCCAAGATTGATGTCGTCAAGGTGCGCGAGCGCCGGCGGCGGTTCAACATTTTCTTTGAGGAGGTTATGGTGTCGGCGGACCCGGAGAGGGGCATCTCGTTTACGACGGTGCTCATGATCATGGCGCATTACAACATTATCAACGACAGCAAGAGTTTACGGTAAGTGGTCGAGATGAGGGAAAATGGAGCGACGCAGTAGCTAACCGAGACACCTCAACAGACTCGAAGAATTCCTGCGCCGCAAGCTGCGCCTGCAGCGCGTCGAGGAAGAAGTCCGCCGGCGCATCGTCCTCGGCTTCTTCGACATGCTCTACTACTCGCGGCAGTTCAAGCGGCACATGGATACCAAGCGGGCCGGGCGTATGACGGCCATCCCGCAGCTCGACGTGCCCGAGATCCTGGTCGACAACGAGGAGCAGCGGGCCGAGGAAGAACAACAGCGCCGGCAAGGACAAGGTCCGCCTCCCAGCCCCGGCGGGGCCCGCAGCCGCGCCAAATCCAGCGCGGCCGCGACCGTGCTCAGCGGCACCGACTCGGGCAGCCTTCTCTCCCCCTCCACCAGCCGCGCACGGTCGCAACACCGCAGCTGGGCGGCCGGCCTCGGCGCCGACTTGTCTTCCTACGACACCTCCTACGGACACCCCCTCGCGGGGCCCCGGTCATCCCGGCCGTCGGCGAGCGGCAGCCACCGCTCCCAGGCGAGCGCGTTCAGCTTCGACATGGCCGAGCCCGGGGAGGTGGCGGCGGCGGGCGACGACGGGGACGAGGCGACCAGCCTCGGGCGGCGGGGCAGCACGACGGTGGACCCGGCGGTGGTACGGGACATGCTGGATGATTCGATCTGGGTGGAGAGTCTGAGGCGCAGCGCGACGACGATGAGGA
>FTEL01010240.1_pt1 | contig 14427 bp, 13 predicted proteins | sample 1658911 | NCBI WGS metagenome assembly FTEL01 (sample SAMEA3914869, study PRJEB12502) | metagenome | biome: forest; material: soil | place: USA | collected 2012-03-12 | depth 0.1 m
CCCCGGGCCCGCCCAAACCCCTCGCCCTCCCCACCACCCGCGCCGACGGCGCCGCCTTCATCGCCACCGTCAAATCCCGCCTCGCCCCCGGCAGCGCCGTCGAATTCGACGACCGCGGCGTGCACGTCGTCATCATGCCGCTCCCCACGCCCTCCATCGTCCACAGCAGCACCCTCGGCACCTTCACGGGCGCAGCCATCTCCGGCGACAGCCCTTCCAAAACAGACTACGTCATCAACGGCCTGCCGTACGAGAGCCACCACCTGTCGTACCGCGGGCAGGGGCAGACGATCGAGGGCGGGGTTGTGACGGATGGGAGGCCGTCGCCCAAGACTTTTTTCTTTGCCTGGGATAAACCGGCTGCGCCCGGTGCCGGGCAGTTTGGCCCGCCGATGCCGCCGCTGATGGCGCAGCAGAGGCAGTGGAAGTTTGGGTTGGGGAATCCGCCGGCTGGGTCGGATGTGGCGATGGGGGGCGGGAAGCCGATGATTATTGGGGGTTTGCCTTATGGTGACACTAACATCTACAAACCGGGTTCGCCAGCGGGGTTGCCGCTGACGGACGACCCGGGCGAGGGCAACCGGGGGTTTCTGGCGCAGCGCAGCAACGCCGGGTTTGCGGATTTGAATAGCCTCGGCCCGGGGAAGGGGAATACCATTTTTGGGGTCATCCCGGGGAATGATAACGTGGCGGGGGACCAGAATTTGTTGGTGCTGATGGTGCATCCGGACGGGGTGCTGCCGGGGGTGAGTTTGGCCGGGATGAGGGACTCGCTCGTGGCGATGGGCGCGAGCGACGCGCTGGCGTGGGACGGGTCGACCAGCGCGACGCTGGTGAGGGATAGTACCGTGGTGGTGGCGCCGAGTGGGCCGAAGAATGTGACGATTCCGGTGGGGGTGAGGTTTCAGTTTTGAGGTTGGGGGCGGGGTGTGGGGGGTTGGTTTCTTGGTGCTGGGTTTGGTGTTGTTTTGGTTGGAGGTGCATTGTGTCGAGATTCGTCTGTGGTTTCTGCTGTTATTTCGGGGCGCAGTCAGCCAGTGCCCCCCGCCCTCCAGCCTCCCGGCCTCCCGGCCACCTGGCGCCGGGCCCGGGGCCGGGCCCGGGCTTCCAGCGGCTCGAGGTGGGCGGAGCAGTAATTACGGCGGTTGACATGGGGCATATTGACAGGGGGCGCACACACGGGTTGTTGGTTTCGCCCACCAATGATGGCAAACGCCAACTGTTTGCAGCGTCACCCTGCATGACCTCTTTCTCTTGGCTCCCTCCCTCCCACCCCCCCCTCCCGAGTCCTCGCCGCGAATTATTATTATTATCGAGCCGCCGTCCGTCGTTCCAAGCTGGATCTTATTTCCATCTCCCTTCCTCAACTTACAACCCACTCCCGCGATATGGCTGGCCTGGATTCCCTTCTCGACAAGCACCACCGCGACTTCTTGGATCGCGCGGTCCAGAATGTCCTCGGCACGGAGCGGGCGTTGGACACATATGGCCAGATCGCCGACGGCCTGCCGCTCGCCAGCGTCGCCTACGACCACTACGGGCAGGGCAGACTCTACCTGGACCATCCCGTTTCCCGCCATACGTCTCTCTGTCCTGGTGCCAGGGACATTGCGCAGGACTTCTTGTGCGAGTTTGCAGATCTCGGCATGCTGAACTTTGACGTCGAGGTAGGCTAGGGTTGGCTGATATCACGATAAAAAATAATCTACTGAAACCCGCCCAGCTTCTCCAGGCGTACCAGTCCACGTCGCCCGGCTCTCGCAGCTTCCACTGCCGTCTCATCGAGCTGGTCGCCGTCACCGTCCACAGGCTGGCCGTCCTCCTCTTCCAGCGAGACTACCGCCTTCACGACGACGTCTGCAAGACCGGCGGCGACCCGGTTTACACGGTCGACCTGGTGACCTCGTGGGAGTCGGACCTGCAACGCCAGAATCCAGCGAGACAGGCGGACCCGACCCTGTTCAGCCACCCGTGGTACGATGCTCGCGATCGGTATCCCGACAAGCTCGCCGACGTCGTCGGCTACTGGGCCGAGAACACGCTCCTCGGCGGCGTCGTCCTCTTTGACCGGTCCGAGCCGTGCGGCAGCTCCTCGGACGACGGGGAGCCGAACGTCTATCTTCACTCGGACCACGCCAAGGTCACTTTCAGGATCTGGCAGCTGCGGGACGAGCAGCAGCAGGCCTTGGTTGATTTCCTCGTCTCTTCCTCCCCAGCTACGACAGCAACAGACGGGCCTGGGACTCATAATGCTTGCCCCTTTCCGTTGTTGGCGTCCGACAGGAACTTGAAGCGGTTTGATCCCGCGGCCGCCACGGTGCACAAAGTGTACAGAGACCTCTGGGAGCGGCCGCGGGGGGGCGGTTCGGAGGGGGGCCATTGTGTCCGTAGTCCGCTGGATTACCCGGAGCTTTTTCGACCACGGCAGACTCAAGACTCACTGGCAATGAATGACGGACGACGACGCTGGGAGATGGAGGAGCGCAAGTAAGAGGGGATGAGGGATGAGGGATGAGGGAGTTGGGGGCTCGCATTGTTGTGTCATCAATTCATTGTCGACTTTGATTCATTGCCTCTTGGTTGTCTGGGTAGTACAGTTCATTCTTGGTGCCAGCGTGGGATTGACCCCTCCCTCGTCCTATCTTCGTCCTGCATCCGTCCGTTCCCTCATCCCATCTAGCATCCCATCTCTCCTCGCACCACAACTACCTACCCTTGGCGTTACGTCATATGCCATTTTCAGCTTCGCCCGTTTCAAGTAACGATCGACGCCTTTTGTAATCCGTTTTTCTCTAGATCCTTGGGAAGAAGAGTTTCTAGAGCTCGAGTAGGTAATTTCTCAAACCAACCGCCCAGGGCTGGGATGCGCTCGTGGAGCAAGGTGGGGTCGTGGCGTGGGTCCTGTGGTTTTTGGGGGGAGGGGGCGGGGTACCAGGTACATACTGTACTTGCCCGTGACCAACCGCGCCGCACTGTCAAGGCACCCGAAAATGGCAGCACCACCCTGCCAAATTCGGCAGCCAGAACAGCACGTTTTACACTTTGTGTGTAAAGTGGTGGAAGTGGAGGCGATGTTAGGGGTGGCCACGCAACCTGCAAAGAATCCCGGCATTCCCGGTTCAGAGGGCTTGCTACATTCCGGCACGAGCGGGAAGGTTACGCAACCGACAGAGGTTTTAGTCTTTGAAGCTCTAAGACGAGTCATGAAGGTGTGAAGGCTGTGGGGAGGATTCTTCGAGCAGATTTACTGCTACCAAGCTATAGTCTCCAGCTATAAAACCGCAATTCGCAAGCCCACAACAAGGTTGGGATGCGCCAACCCGATTGCCTATCACGTTCGAGCGAGGCAGACGGCCCGGTCTTGGGCGGCCACGATGGCTTCGTATGCAGTCGAGAACTGGTGTGCGACATCCAACACGTCCTTTCTACTCGTAGGGGAGCAGAGAACAACAAAAGCACCCCAGAGCCACTCGTCCTGGCCGCGGCCATACGCTTGGCTCGACTTGACAATGGTATTGTGGCGCACAACGTATCGCATGATCTCGGGATGTTGACGGCCCAGTTCGTGCATGGGGTCATTTTCGCCGTCGACAAATTGACGATTCAGTTGGCCGAGCGGCACACCAGGAAACGTGTGCTGAACTAAAGGAAGACTGACGAAGAGAACGGCGTTTGTCAAGACGACGTGCTTCATGCACTGGTCATCCAAGGAAAACGGCTGAGCGAGCGCGTCGTATCTCTCCCAATCACCCACCGCGGCGAGCACTTGTAGAGCCCAGAAGTCAATGCCACGAGCCACTAGGCTCGCCGCCGAGCTCATGGTACCAGGAACCCGGGCGTTCACTTCGTGCAGGAATACTGCTGTCGGCTCATCCATGCGAGCCTCCTTCTCTTCGCAGTCTTGCAGGTCCGGTATATGGGCGCCCGGGGCGAGCACATACTTCATGCGTGAGTTGCGAATCCGAGCCTCGCAATGGAAGATGCCGGTGTGAAACCCCTGCAGATGGACAACTTCCATCATGTTGGCTATCAAGGCATCTTGCTCATGGCGGGGGAGCTTCGATGGTGCGACGGCCTGGGTCTCGATGAACAGCTCGCCCGTTGCGAACTGAGATGCGAGTTCTGCGGGGCTGGGAAAGTCGTCGACGACCTCAGCGTATAGGAGTCGCCCGTCTCGCAGCACCAGGTTGACATCGACTTCTGGCCCATTGACGTAAGGCTCAACAAGTACGCCGCTTGGATGAAACCCAGAGGCCTCCAGAGTCTTGGCAACAGCATATCGCAACGCGTCTTCGCTGTCGGCTTTGAAGACTCCCTCGCTGCCGCGTCCGATGGACGGCTTGCACACGACAGGAAATCCAACGGGTTTGGGGGAAGCCAGTCGGCTTTCTAGCTCTCGCATTGACCGCACGGAGAAGCACTCGGTCGAGAGGGGATCGAGAAGCTGGCGGGTGAGGGACTTGTCGGAGGAGATGGAGTTGGGCTCTGGCCCATTGGTGAACAGCCCGAGAGCCTGCGCCGCTTGAGCAACAGCAACGAGATAGGTATCTGTTGGTGTGAAGATTCCGTCGATCCGATGTGGATAGGTCTTGATGGCGTCAACGATTCTCTGCCAGAGCTGCGCATCTGGTGTCAAATCAACCGACAAGAAACCTTCCCTGAGGTGGTCCAGCTCATCGTAGCCATGATTGCCGTCGGTGCCCCACCAAAACCCCGAGCTCAACACAACAACCTTGACCCCCAACGCAGCAGCAGCCTCCCATCGTGATCGCGTAACCTTTGGGTTCACAAAATCCAAGACCACGCACACACGTCGCTCCTGCGGCCGCTCCTGCAGGAGCCAAGGGAGCGACAGTCTCTGGTCGAGCTCAAGCTCCAAATCTGGAAGGCGTGTGTCGAGAGAAAAGAAGAGTGCACCGATGGCGGATTCAAGTGCACCAGCCAAGTGCCCAAGGCCATCGCTGGTCATGCCGATCGTGCCATGGAACGGAGCCAACTCGGCCCTCGGGCTCAGGAAGCTCTCTGGGAACACAGCCAGGGGGGATCCCGCAATTCGATCGACCATGAAGCGGGAGTGCAGGACGTACCCCCCTTCGCTCGGCAGAAGGAAGGCTGCACCGAGTTGCGACTGCTGACGAAAGAGTTTCGCAAAAAAGGCGCTCATTCTCGCAGTTTTACGCTCGAGGCATAATTGTAGTCCAGGTGGGGATGAAGAGAGACCATCAAAAAGAGTGACTTCATGTCTCTGTTCGCCTCGGTCAAGTTCCGTGTGAGTGACGGAACGCGGCACGATGTATAGGTTGCTCAGCCCACTCTTTGCGGGCTTCCCCGTAATCGACCATTCGCAGATCGCCGACACTTGACACGAGTTAGAAGAAAAACGACCAGACATCACAAGAGAAGGCCTACCACGAAGAGATGAGAGCAGCAGTTCAACGTGGCACGTTTGCCAGGCCTGCTCGCTTTCCATGGCAGGCATCATGAGGTCACGAAGGGGGAGTAATGAATGACCCGAGTCTCAAGCCCAGCGTCACAGTGTCTCGTAGCAAGGCGTCAACTCCCGGAACCCAATTGCGAGTGGATTAAACAGATAAAAAGGCTTCAAAAGCATGGTGGGTGTCCCCATAAGCAATGTCTGAAAAGGGGGGGTAGATGCTGCAACGAGGCGATCCTTCTTGAGAGCGAATTCAAGTTTGAATTGGACTCGGAGTACTCTTGTTCCACGTTCACACAAAGATCCTGTGATGGACACACACAAGAACCGCTTCAATCGAGCGAGGTCGTACAAGGGAGACAGCAATGACAAGAAGGCAGATAGGCTGTTTGGGGCATGCAGAGTCAGATGCTTCATGCAGAGTCACACCAGTACACACCAGTATAGTAGTCCATCAGCCAACCAGCGTCTGGCACAATCGTCAGAAAAGCGGCCCATAATTTCGAAGAGTGGAAGGTCGCGACTGCCCTCCCACCTCTACCTGGACGGACTGGACTGATGGTGGTGCGTTACAATCATGCCAGCCAATTCCAGCCCAGCAGTGCCTTGCAGGTCCTGAGGCTTGCCGCCTTCCCAATTCCTTTTAGCGTGCTGCAAGATGCAGCAATCATCGGCGAAGACAAATGGTTCGCGGAGGGGCAGCGAAGGATGTGAGTTGGTTGGGTTGGGCCCGATGACGCGGCAGGTTTCTTGAACGTTTCCTTTTCCCGAAGTTCCCGTCGATGATGACCGCTCACTGAAGTATTTCTCGCTCGATTCACACTGCGTTTGCCAGTTACGTTGATTGTAGCCAAGTCCGACTGCCTGCCACCACGAGGATGAATCCGCTTCGGCGAAGCAAGGTGCCGGAAGTCCCAGCAAAGCGGCAGGTCTCTCGAGAGCAAAATGCCGGGCTGTGGTCGTTGCTGAGTTTTGCCTGGATCAGTACTTTGATGAGTGTACGTTGGGGACGGCGCTTTTTGAGTGACTGATTAATCAGGTCTGTCTGACTGCTTGCTAATTCTCCATCTGGCAGGCGGGCTACAGACGACCACTCGAGCGCAACGATATCTGGCTCGTCCCGGAGGCGCGAGGCGCTGCGGCGTTGCATGAAAAGCTCGCGAAAGCCTTCAAGCACCGAGTCGCCTCGGGCCGGCGCTTCACCCTTGCCTGGGCTCTATACGACACCTTCAAGTTTGACTTTTGGCTTGGAGGCATCTGCCAGCTGCTCACTGGGATCACCCAGGTCATGGCACCTTTCGTCTTGCGCTACCTCATTACGTACGCAAAGAATGCGTACGACGCGGATCTCAACGGCGAGAATGCCGCTCCGCCGGTGGGCGAGGGCATGGGGTACGTGATTGGCATTTTCGCGATGCAGGTCATCCAAAGTTTTGCACTAAGCCACTTCTACTACCGTGGGATGGTGATGGGCGGCGCGGGGCGCAGTGCCATTATTGCGCTGGCCTTCGACAAGTCTCTGAGGCTCTCAGCGAGGGCAAAGGCCGGACGGCGCAACAACGCAGGGGAACAAGGGACCGAGATCAGCGAGAGCATGGCCGACCCCGAAGGCTGGTCCAACGGGCGCATCATGAACCTCATCGCGACCGACGCCGCGAGCGTCGAGCAAGCCTGTGGCGTCCTGCACCTGGTCTGGACCTCGCCGCTGCAGATAGTGCTGACTGTCGCGCTTCTGCTTGTCAATCTGGGCGCGAGTTCTTTGGCAGGCGTGGCCGTGCTGGTTTGCGGCCTCTACGTCCTGACCAAGATGATGAAACCCCTCACCAAAGGCCGGACGGCCATCAACCAGATCACGGACCTCCGCATCAGCTTAACGCAGGAGATGCTCCAGGGCATCCGTTTCGTCAAGTATTTCGGCTGGGAAACCTTCTTTCTGCAGCGCCTCAGACCCATCCGGGCGGCCGAGACGAAGGCCCTGCAGGCGTGGCATGCCACCAAGAGTGCGATAGGCGCCGTGTCCATGGCGTTGCCCATCTTTTCCAACATGGCTGCCTTCATCGTCTACTCGGTCACCTCGCACGATCTGGAACCGGCAACGATCTTTTCATCCCTGGCCCTATTCAACGGTCTGCGGACGCCCATGAACTGGCTCCCTGTCGCCGTCGGCTACGTCATCGACGCACACACGGCGCTCCAGCGGATTGAGCATTTCTTGCTGTCCGAGGAGGCCTCCACGCCGCCGGCCCCGGAACCTGAGCTCGAACACGCGGTGCAGCTTGACGAGGCAACGTTCGCATGGGAGGAGGGGCCAGCGGCGGCATTAGAGAAGTCTTCCCCAAACCCGCCAGCCAAGACTGGAAGGCAAACGGGCTCGCTACATTCCCTGTTCCGGTTGAATGGCCGCCGAAAGCAATCGTCTGCGGGCAAGGACAATGCGGCCGCGGAGACGAGCAATCCAACATGGCCAGAGACGGAAGACCAAGCGCCGTTCCGCCTAGAGAGCATCACTTTCCGGGCTGGCAGGGACGAACTGATCGGCGTGATTGGAAGTGTGGGATGCGGCAAGACATCGTTCCTCAGTGCGCTCGCGAGCGACATGCGACAGATCGGAGGCGGGATGCGCTTCTCGGCAAATCGAGCCTACTGCCCACAATATGCGTGGATCCAGAACGCCACGGTCCGTGACAACATCACCTTCGGCAAACCCTACGACGCCCAGCGATACGACGACGTTGTCAGGGCCTGCGCGCTCCTCCCCGACTTCGCGGCGCTTCCGGGCGGGGACCTCACCGAGATTAGCGAGCGAGGCATCACGTTATCGGGTGGGCAGAAGCAGCGTATAAACATCGCACGGGCAATCTACTCGGACGCTGGCATCGTGCTCCTGGACGATCCGCTCTCGGCCGTCGATGCACACGTCGGCGTGCACATCTTCAACGAGGCCATCTGTGGGCTGTTTCGACAGAAGTGCAGAATTCTGGCAACGCACCAGCTGCATTTCATCTCGCGATGTGACAGGATTGGTTGGATGGTCGATGGCCGAGTCGCGGCCAGTGGCACGTACCAGCACTTGATGGACACCAACCCTGCCTTTGCAAAGCTGCTCGCCTCGGCGGGATCGCAGCAGGAAAAGGGGGAGGAGGAAGAGCAACCTTCTCGAGGCCAGTCGGGGCCAGCGGAAGCCGTGGCGGGAGAAGGCAAGGAAGCCAAGAAGGAAGCTCAGCAGCTCATGCAGGAGGACGTCAAGGCCATCGACAGCGTGCCCTGGTCCGTCTATGTGGCGTGGATGCGCGCGTCTGGCAGCATGTTGAACGTACCAGTGGTGCTGCTTATGCTGGCGCTATTCCGAGCTGCGAATATCCTCACCAGCTTGTGGCTCTCCTGGTGGGTGTCCAACAAATACCATCTCTCTCGTGGCCAGAATGTAAGTGCGGTGAAAATATCCCATGAAGCCCATCGAAATATCTGATGTTAACGAGGTATGCAGATTGCGATATATGCTGCCCTAGGCGTGGTTCAGGGCTTCCTCTTGTTCTCTTTTTCTCTCGTCGCCACCACCGTCGGCACGGCAGCCAGCCGGACTATGTCCAACAACGCCATGTGGCAGATCCTTCGAGCACCGATGGCCTTTTTTGACACGACTCCGCTGGGACGCATCATGCACCGCTTTACCAAAGATGTCGATACCATGGACAACAACTTGACAGATGCGTTCCGGCAGTACCTGATCGTTCTCAGCACCCTTCTTGGTGTCTTCGGTCTCATCATGGCAAATTTCTACTACGTAGGTCTTCTTCATGACAAGCCACCTGGGCTGAGCCACCAGCTAACCCGGCCTGTGTCTAGTTTGCCGTGGCTCTCGTGGTCTGCAGTGTTGCGCTCGTGCTGTGTGTCTCGTACTACAGGCGCAGCGCGCGGGAACTCAAACGCCACCACGCCATCTTGGACGGCGCCGTGTTTGCGCGCTTCAGTGAGGCCCTCATGGGCACTGCTTGCATCCGCGCCTATGGCCGCGAGCAGCAGTTTCTCGACATTGTGCACAGAGCGCTTGACGACATGGACGGCGCCTATTTCTTGACTTTTGCCAGCCAGCGCTGGCTGTCGGTCCGCCTCGACAACATCGGCAGCTTGCTGACGCTTGCAACCGGTGTGCTCGTCGTTACCAACCGCCTGTCCGTGTCGCCCAGCATCGCCGGCCTGGTCCTCAGTTACAGCCTGAGCGTCGCTGGCATCATCCAGATTACCGTCAAGTACCTCGCCGAAGTCGACAACTCCATGTGCAGCACCGAACACCTGTACCAATATACATCTTCGCTCACTCAAGAGGCGCCGTTGGTGTGTGAACCGCGGGTGCGCCCCTCGTGGCCGGAGCATGGAGAGATCATCTACGAGGCGGTGCAAATGCGGTACCGCCCAGAGTTGCCGCTCGTTGTCGACAACTTCTCGCTGCAGATCCGCGCGGGTGGGCGGATAGGCATCGTCGGGCGCACGGGCGCTGGCAAAAGCACAGTTCTATCCACCTTGTTTCGCCTTACGGAACTTGTTGGCGGGCGCATCATGATCGACGGAGTCGACATCAGCCGTGTCGGCCTGCACGAGCTGCGCGCGCAGCTGGCCATCATCCCGCAGGACCCGACCCTCTTCCGGGGCACGGTCCGCTCCAACATCGACCCGTTCAACAAGCACACCGACCTCGAGCTCTGGGACGCCTTACGCCAAGCCCACCTTCTGTCCCCCCAGGCGTCCAACAACAAGGAAACGGACGACCCGGACGACCCGGACTCGGACGACGACCAAAACGAAAAGACAGCCGACAACCCCAACGCGCACGAGTCGCCTCGCGTGACGCTGGATGCACCCGTCGCCGAGGAAGGCCTGAATTTCTCCCTCGGCCAGCGACAGCTGCTGGCGCTCGCGCGGGCGCTGCTGCGCGGCGTGCGCATCGTGCTCATCGACGAAGGCACCAGCAGCGTCGACCCGGTGACGGACGCGCGCATCCAGGACACGCTGGCGCGCGGGCTGCGCGGCAAGACGCTGATTGCCATCGCCCACCGGCTGCGCACCGTGCTGCTGTACGACCGCGTGTGCGTCATGGACGGTGGGAGAATCGTCGAGCTGGGGCCGCCGAGGGAGTTGTGGGAGCGGGGGGGCGTGTTCAGGAACATGTGCGACGCGGGCGGTATCACGACGGAGGCGTTTGGATTGTCGCCGGGGGGCGGGGAGAGTGGCGCTGCTGGGAGTACCTCGGACGAGGCTGTCGATCAGACGTTGTCAAGGGCACGGAAAACTTCAATGATTTTTCATGAAGCGGCCGTTCAGGATTTGTGAAGGGATGACGAAGCCCTTGTCTTGCAATGCCATTGGGTGGCAGTTGGCCGAGTCTCTAGGACCGACCCCATCAGACAGCGTAGTGTACACATTGATACATTCGTCGATGGTCATGCGCAGGCGACCCAGCATGAAAGCGATCAGGCCGCGCCGGTACTGGTGCCGCCGATCATGTCGAAGCAGTCGTTGGCCATGCTCGTTGCAGTTGTCCACAGGACGTATCCTGCTCTGGTCGAATTACCCCCCGTTTCCTCAGCCAACCGCTAATTAGCAGGCTTGCTGTCAAGGAAACCATTGGCCAGCCCATCAGGCAACCAACACAATGTTTTTCCTCACACCAGCGAGCATATGACCGCCAATCCGCCAACCCAACATGGTATGCTGCAGGCACCTCCCTCCAAAGTCCACACGACGCAGCGCTGATGATACATTGCAGGCAACCCCCTTAAGACTGCTCGACCTCAACGAGGACGTCCTGCGGCTCGTGCTGGAGCAACTCTCCCCCGTCAGCCTCTCGACGGTGGCTCGAGTTCACCCATACATCCGCTACCTGGCCCAGCAAATTCTCTTCTCGAACATCCGCATCCGGCTCGAAGACGACAGTATTTACCGGGCGTATGACACGCAGCCGCCAATTCCGACGAATCCAGTGCTTCTGACCATCCCCTCTCTCGTCGCTACAATCGTGCAAAGGCCAGACCTCGCCGGCTGCGTGCGCAAGCTCTCGGTCGGAGGATCGTGTTGGAGCACGCGCTACGAGGGCGACTCGGCGCCAAAACTTGTCGCCCACGAAACCGACCTGCAAGCGACCGTGTCCTTTGTGCTCCGGCAGACCGGCTTGTCTTACAGGCATGACTGGGCGGAGGCTCTGCGTGGCGGTTCGCCCGACGCCTACCTCGCCGTGCTGATCTCGCAGCTCCCACGCCTTCGGCGGCTCAAGCTCACCCGGTGGTTTTTCGAGGCGAGCGAGTGGCTCGGCTGCATCGCGCGATCCGTCCTCCATGATGCTGGCTCCCTCGGTGCCGGGATGCCAGCCAGGTTTGAGGACCTCGAGGATATCCAGCTCACACGCCATCCCGTTTCCTACCTTACCTGGCCCCCAGACGACTCCAAGCGAAACACGGCCAACGCTCTTGCCTTCCTTCAAGCTCCGTCGCTCATAAATGCCGAAGTCGTCTTTGACCACCCGGACGGTCCGGACCTGGTGTGGCCCGCAAACCAGCTCCCCCCTTCACCATGGCTCACTTCGCTATGCGTCACCGGCATTCGGGAAGGGCATCTCGTCCAACTCCTGGCCGCCCTGCCCACCCTGAGGTCACTGCAGTGGAACTTTGACCTCAGCCTGACACCAGGGGCCGAGTACAACTCGCCATTGATCGACCTGGAACTGATCCTCGGCGCGCTGGCGCGCTCCAGGCACACGCTGTCCCATCTGGAGCTCAACATACGTTGCCTCAATTTCGATCACGCGGCCCCGCCACAGCTCCGCCTCCGGGGCACCTTGGAAGAGCTGGCGACCTTCGACCAGCTCACGTCCCTGACGGTGCCGGTCCTCCTTCTCACGGGGTTCGAGCTCCCGCGGACAGCCGGGCAGCCCGGGATCGGGCGCTGCCTCCCGCAAAACCTCGAGAAGCTGGTGTTGACCGACGGGTTAGCCATGGGCCCGCAGTCCAGCCACCTGTGGCCTGATGAGAGCCAAGCGCTGCGCGAGGTTACCGTTTGGTTGGGCGAGGCACGGTCCTTGACGCCGCGGTTACGGAAGCTCCGGCTGTTTGTGGTGGACTACTACGGTGACCCCCCCGACAGGATCCAGGATGCGAGGGACGCAGTCCAACGACGGGCGGAGGAGGTAGGGTTGAAGACGGATGTTCACTTCTCCTCACCATGGTGAAGTTGAAGAGACAGCGATTGCGGGGGTTGGCAGCAGGCCCTGGGCGGGGTTTTTTTAGTATTTCTTGGTATTTCCTTTCTGAGTCAGTGGCCGAGAGGATTGCGGCACAGCAGGGAGGATTCTGAATGGTCAGCGTGAAATTGTATTGGCACACACAAGGGCTCGGCATGGCACTACACGAGGACTCGGTAAGGCGGCAAATCCACCGGAAGGCCGGGATCCAGGGGGTCGGGCGGGCAGATTGCAGCTATATAACCTATCTCTGCCCGCCTGTCACTCGTGCAGATTTCCACTGCACAGCACGACACCTTATTTCTAGCCGTCACGAGTGTCGAACGTGCATGGCTGCCTGAGGGTGCATCGCTTGCTGACAACACCACACTTCAGGTCACGGGCCAAGGGACGCGGTCAGCTACCAACCAGCCGCGTTTTTATGCACAGATACCACTCGCCCCCAACACACGAGAGTGTCTGCCTATTTATTTATTAACTGCCTGACCACCTACCTCCCTAATTCGTCAGTCCACCATCCTTCGTGGCTCGGACTCCTAGGGCGTCAACCTTCCCACGCTATATAACCTGCATCCCCTCCCCCTCCCCTTTTTATAAACAGTTTCTCTTTTACCTCACCACTACCATCACACTATCGCTGCAACACCAACCACCAACCACCACGCACATGCACACCTTCACCATGAAGCGCCTCCTCGCGCTCACCCTCGCCGCGGCGGTGCACACCCCAACCGCCCTGGCCCGCCTGGAGCGACGAGATGCCGGCAGCCCCGATCCCTACCCCTACTGCTCGAAATCCAGCAATCCTGACTGCGTCGCCAATGGCAACTACCTCACGCCGCAGCTGGACTTCTCGATCCCCGGCGACGCGGGCGACCTGGCATTCGACCAGTACCTCCCAACGCAGAAGTTCACCATCAAGCGCTGGCCGGCGGGGAGCATGCCCGAGGCGTGCAACAAGTGGGCCGTCACCGAGGACAAGTGGGACGCGGCCGACTTTGTCATCTACAACGTGACTTTCTCGGACTGTGAGGACACGCCCTGGGTCATGTGCCACCACAACCTGGCGCCCAAGAACGTGAGCGAGATCGCAACGGTAAGACTCTTCCCCCCTTTTCTCAGGCATTGCCCCCCCGCCCTTCCCCACCGCCCCCCCCAACACAACAACAATAACAAACGCCAATTGCTAACCGCCCCCCCACAGCAAATAAGCCGCATCCCCGCCCCCCTCCGCCAAACCACCTCGGTCGTCCTAACTTACGCCGACCTCCCCAACAACCCCTCCTTCAAAGGCTACCTGGCCGCCCTCGCCTCCGCCGGCCTAATCGTCGGCCGCAGCGAAGCCTACTTCGCGGCCGCCATCATCCACGAGATGGGCCACGCGGCCGACTCCAACCTCTTCTCCCCCGACGCCCAGTTCCCCCCCGTAGCAAACAACGTCACGACCCCCTTCAGCAACACCACCAAGTGGCGCGAGGCGGTCGACAAGGACGGCTACGCCGTCAGCGCGTACGGGGCGAGTTCTTATACCGAGGATTTTGCCGAGGCGGGCAGGGCGGTTTTGTTGGATCGGATTGTTCCGGGGGGGTTGAGTGGGTGGGTCGGGGCGAAGGGGAGGGATTTGGGGAAGATTAAACGGCAATTGGCGGTCTTTGCGGATGTGTCGAAGGGGGTGTATCAGGTGGGGGGGAAGTGTGATGCGAAGAAGAAGTTTCCCTTTCCTAACGTGGTGGAGGTCAAGGGGGTCGGGAGTGGGAAGCCG
>FTEL01007226.1_pt1 | contig 14408 bp, 5 predicted proteins | sample 1658911 | NCBI WGS metagenome assembly FTEL01 (sample SAMEA3914869, study PRJEB12502) | metagenome | biome: forest; material: soil | place: USA | collected 2012-03-12 | depth 0.1 m
GGGGGGGAAGGGGGGTGCATACTTGAGGGCGGTAAAGTACTGCGAGGTGGCATCTAGCCGGGAGGAGAGCTCCTGGTCGTTCGCAACGCCGGGGAGCTCCTTGATGGACTCGAGACTTTGCAGGATGCCGTCGTAGAGCACGGCCTTTTCCTTGAGCCTGGCGATCTGGCGGCCAGGGGCTTCATCCTTGCTCCGGTCGGCTTCGGAGTCGTCCGTCTGCTTCTTCCTCCTCGACGCGGGCCCAAACTCGGCCTTGACGCCGTCCTTCTCGCCAACTAGGACTCGGTTCCTGCCAATGCGCCAGCTAATCATTTCGTAGTTCACCGCGGTGCGGGTGATCTGGAGGCTCTGCATGCGCGCGTCGCCCTGCGTCACGCCCTCGGCCCGGAGCTCGTCGATGGCCTGCTTGGTGGCGTCGACGGCGTCCTGGCTCGCAATCAGGATCTCGTCGTATGCGGCAGCCATGTCCCTGGGCGGCAGGGCACCCGCCGAAGCGAGATTCTCGGCCAGCTGGCCCCTAGCGGCGCCCACAGCGGCCCATGCGACAGCAATGGCGGCGTCCTCGATCTTGACATCCCGGCCGCGCCACGTCAGGGTGGTCGGGGCGCCGTCAGCGCCCTTGTTCGCATCCGCATCGCCGTGCTCCAGGACGGCGGGGTCCAGCTGCTTGATCCGGTTGACGAGGTCGGGGTCGGCATGGTCGAAGGCCTTGCGCGCAATGGCGGGGATGGGCTGTGTCCGGGGGATCTTGGCTTGGTAGGCAGCGTAGCGGATGGAGGGGTCGATGGTTTCGGAGAGCAAGTCCTTGAAGGCGTCGCCCTTGGCCGAGGTGGCGAGAGCGCTGTAGATGATGCGGCAGACGGCGTAGCTCCGGAGGCAGGGCTCCCAGCTCTGCTTCTCGAACAGGGCGGCTCCGCGCAGCAGGGCGGCGTAGGCGCGGGCGTCGAGCACGTCGGCAGGGGAGGCGCCGCTGGCGGGGGAGGACAGGGCGTGGGCCAGGTTCTCAGCGGTGCGGGCGCCCTTCTCGAGGCGCGAGACGATGTGGGAGCGAGACTTGCTGGTCATGCCCTTGGTGTCGGCCGAGTGGGCGGCCTTCATGGACATGGCCTGGGCCCAGGTGCGCTCGGCGGTCAGCAGCTGGAGGACGACGTAGTCGTGGGACTCGGCGATCTGCTCGGGGGTGACGGGGGCCCTGGGGTGGAACTTGGAGCGGCTCTTTGTGGCGATGTTGAGCTTCTTGCGGCAGTTGAGCAGCTTGCCCGACAGCTGGGCCCAGTACGTCGAGTAGTCGCCGTACAGCAGCGCCTTCTCCCGCAGGGAGACCACCGACTTGGTGATGTCCATGGCGGGCGGCGTGGGTGGGAGTGCGCGGTCGAGGGGTGCGGGGGGGTGAGGTATGGAGGCGTCTCGTGTGTCTGTGGATCTCGTGGTCGCAAGCAGTTGCAGTCGAGTTGAGCTGTGGTGTTGCTCGATTGAATGTGGGGCAGGCTCAAAACCCAAATCCACCACCACCCCTCCAATGCCCCCTGTCGTCGCCTATGCCAGGCCTTGTCCAACCACAAATCCCCTCCCCTCTCCCCGCCCAAATTCTGCCAGGCGGCGGCGGTGGCAGCAGCGCCCCCCCTTGTTGCTCAGCCCATGTGCGCGGTGCAGATCCACCGAGCGCCGAGCAAGAGAGCTCTCCGCCAAGCATCTCGAAGCCGAGCAACGCCAAAATTTCTGGTGAAGCTGTCGAACCACCATCACGAGCACAGCACATATACAGCTGCACCCCACGGCGACCATACCACCCCACGCCCGGCGACACCCACAATCGCCACGCCACACGCCCGACGACTGCACACCCACAATTTGCGTACACCCACCACAGTTACCGAGACATAGCCCCGCCCACAGCACCCACCCCCAGCCAGCATCACGACCTCGCCGGGGGCCATGCGACTGCAAACGACTCGGCTTTTGTCTGCGCCGTAGCTCCCGGGGCGTCTATTCTTTCGGGGCCGGGATCGAGCGGGCAGAGAGAGGGGGTGCCCGCCCCTCTTCCCCGTCTCGGCCACCGCCGCCATGCTGGAGAGGACCGCCGCGAGCATCGAGCCGTGCCGAAGCAGCCTCGGCAGCAGCCTGCAGCGAGTCCTCCCTTCCACCAGGCCGTGTTTCCAGCGCCGCCACGCCCTCCATACTGTCATCCGCCGCCATGGGCCCGCGACCTTGCCCGTCCGCATCGACCCCCGTCGCCGCCTCGACCGCCCCTCCCCGCAGGAGTCGACCGCCCACGCGCCAACGCCATCGCCAACGCCCAGCTGGACCCCCGATGCGACGACCCCGCCTGGCCCCCTCCTTGACTTTCTGGGTCCGACCGGAACCACTGCGCTCTTGCGCCGTCCTCCCCTGGTGCATCCGCTGCGTCTGAGGCCCGAGTTTGGGACCCGACCCCAACTGTCCCGTCTCTTCACGTCTGCCGTTGCTTGCCGGTCCGATGCGCCCTCGGATCCCCAAGCCGTCCCCGACGAACCCGAAAGCCCGGAACATGCAAGGGGGCATGGCTCCGATGCCAGCGCGGGGGGTGGTCCCGGTGACAGCGTCGAGGTCGACCCAGCCCTCAAGCTGATCTTGCAAGGCGTTGGTGCAGCTAGGGCTAAGGCCACTCCTGAAGAGGGTTCGTCCCCTCAGCAAGAAATAGAACGGGAGGAACCAAAGGCGGTGGTGGAACCTGAAGAGGAAGAGGCCGGATTCGCGGATCCCAATGCCTTGCGATTCCTTCTGCTCTCTGACCAACCCGGTGCCCACGACAACATCTTCCAGCTCTACCGGAGACTCGAGCCCCGGATCCAGCCGCAGTTCACGACCGACGTCTTGATTGCCATCTCACGGTCTACCCGCCCCGTCGAAGCCTGGAGGGTCGGCGAGATGTTTGCGCAATACGAGCCCAAGGATTGGACCGAGGATCTCGTCCACGCCATGATCAATTCTCAGCTCACCTTGAACCAGCCGAAAGAAGCCTTGGAAATCTTTAAAGCCGCCGCCGAACAGCGCGGTTTTGCCAAATCCCTCGATCAGTTTCTCGCCTACGCTTTTGACCTGTCGGCCTGGGACCTGCTCCTTGATGTGTGGGAGGCATTCGCCCACAGCAGAGGCCACCAAATGACCCCCTACCTGATGTGGCCTGGGAGACGCTCGCAGACTTCGTCCGAAACCCCCACGGAACCTGAGGCTGCGCAGCACGCCGGTCCTGACGCCGGCCCTGTCACGGAACCCGAATCCGGACAACCCGCTGAGCCTACGGCGGCCGAGCCGGCTCTGGAACCTGGGACTGCAAACCATGCCGAGCCCACCACTGCCGCCACTGCTGACCCTCCCACGGAGCCGGCATCTGCACAGCACGCCGAGACTGCCGCTGAGGAGGCAGACACGGAGGCCGCCGCCGAACCTGTCGCCGAACTTCCAGTCGAAACTCTTGCCCACACTCCAGCCGAACCTCTCGCCGAACCTCCCGCCGACCTTCTTGGCAACTCCGGATCCGTCTCCGCCCCTACGGAGATTCTGATCAACACGGCAACGACCTCCAAACCCGACCCCAAAAACAAGCCCAAACCCCCGAAGCGCACCTACCCGCTCTTGGCCGCAAGACTCGACTTCGCCGCTAAGTACAAAGAGTTGTATGAGTACATTGCCAGTGGCCCCAAGCCACGGCGAAGGCGAACTTATCTGGCCAACGGACTGCTCAAGCATGTCATACGCAACTCGCTGGAGCTGTTCCAGGTCGCCGATGTTCAGCTGATGCTCAGTCGCATCAGCATCTACGACTCGGTCATTCACGAGCGCTTCATCCGGCTGAGCGTGGAACGGGGCCGCAAGAGGCTCGCCGACCGGTTGTACCATGACTACCGCAAACGCCCTGGTGTGCGCTTGTCAGGTGCTGTCCTGGACGCTATGCTTGACGTCTACTACTCCACCGGCAATTTTGCGGGCATGAGGATGATCTTGTACGACTGGCACCGTCGCTTCACCCTCTTAACTGCGACAGGGTACAAAAAGTTCATGGCTTTTTACAGCGAACGCGGCCACGTCGCACCGTTTCTGACCGTCGCAAAACAATACGCCACGCATTATGATGTCCGCTTCATGCGCCGTCCCGAATTCACCACCTTACTCATGAAAACCCACGCTGAGAGCGGCGATCCCGACAAGGCTTATTCGGTCATGATGAACGCCGCCTCAGGGCACCGGGGGCGGCCCACAGCTGAGCAGATGGAAATGTTGCTGTACGCCCGCTCTAAGGTCGGCGACTATACGCAGTCCATCGGGGTCTTTGTCGACATCTGCGACCGGTTTAGGCCGACCGAGTTTGCCTTCAGGAGCCTCATGTCATTGGCCGGCCGCCGCGGCGACCTCCAGTTCACTCTCGAGCTCCTCCAGCTGTCGAGGGACTACGAGATCCAACCGTCCATGTCCATGATTCAGGCGGTGGTCGACGCCTACTGCGAGAACGAGCAGTATGACGAGGCCGAGAAGCTCTGCATCAGGTTCACTGGGAGCCAAGACGTGCCCGGCGAAGCGACCCCGCTCTGGAACACGCTGATCAAGTATCACGGGCGGCGTCGAGACATCGTCGCCGTCAACCGGATGCTGGAGCGCATGTCATCGCAAAACATCCCCTACGACCAGGAGACCTACAGTCGGCTCATCCGCGCGCTGCTCTACATCAACCAGTCCCACCACGCCATGCACCTCCTCCGAGCAGGCTACGGCCAGGGCGTCTTTGACCCCAAGGCAGAGCACTTCATCCTCGTCATGGCCGCTTTCCTCAGGACCGGCGAGCCGCACATGGCCATGAAGACCAACAAGGTCATGGGCTGGCTGCGGTTCCCCAAGACGGCAGCGCGCATGGCCAAGCTCATCGCCGCCCTGGGAAGATGGACGCAGCTCCCCTACACCCAGCGGCGCGGCTTCCGAGAGGAGATCGTCCTGGACAGAGTCCTCCGGAATTTCCAGCACGCCCTGAAGCTCGAGTCACGCCGCACCTTCAACCTCTTCGAGGTGGCCGACCTGTACGCCACGACGCTCATCGTGCTGACCGAGATGCGCGCGTTCGCCACGATCCAGCAGATCATCGACATCTACAACGAGCGGTACCCGCAGCTCGCCACCGTCGAGACCGTCCCGCTCAAGCTCCTCCACCAGTTCATGGCCGCCGACTTCCACGAGCGCAAGTTCGACCGCGTCCGCGAGATCTGGGACATCATCTTCAAGAGAGCCATCGTGCGCTACCTGCCGGCGTCGTCCATCCTCGGAAGGGATGCGCCAGTCGCTGCGGCCGTGGGTGCTGTCGAGGGTCAGGGCTACGCCGAGGGGCAGCAAGCATTTAATGATCAGGACTACGCTGATGGTCAGGGCTATGCAGAGGGTCAAGGCTACGTCGAGGGCCAGCAGGGCTTTGAAGTACAACCGGGGTTCGAGAGCCAGCAAAGTTTCGACACCCAGCAAGGGTTTGACACCCAGCAAGGGTTTGACACCCAGCAAGGGTTTGACACCCAGCAAGATTTTGACACTCAACAAGGTTTCGAGAGCCAGGAAGATTTCGACACTCAGCAAGGTTTCGACACACAGCAAGGTTTCGACACTCAGCAAGGTTTCGACACTCAGCAAGGTTTCGACACTCAGCAAGGTTTCGAGGGCCAGCAGGGTGTTGAGGGCCAGCAGGGTGTTGAGGGCCAGCCAGGTGTTGAGGGTCAGCAGGGTTTCGAAGGACAGCAAGAAGACGTCGAGACGCAACAAAATTCCGAGAGCCAGCAAGAATCCGAAGGGCAAGAAAATCCCGAGGGCAAGGGCAAGCTCCAGGTCGAGTCCAACGACACAATGGAGGCGATGAAAAAGCAGGTCCTCTACGCGCAACGCTTCCGGCTCAGCAGCTCCATGATGATCATGCAGCAGCTCTTCCGCGAGGAGCGGGACCCGGAAGGGCTGATCAAGTTCGTGGCGATACTGCGCGAGCACGGGTTCGAGCTGGACAGCAGGAACTGGAACCTGCACGTGCAGACGCTCGCGAAGCTCAAGAATTACCGCGCGGCGTTCACCGTCTGCGAGGAGGTGCTGATGCCGCAGTGGACGGGGTGGCCGGCGGCGCGGCGGCGGCGGACGACGGGGCGGGTGCAGCTGCCGCTCGAGGTGCGGCGGCTGGCGCGGAACCCGGCGCGGCCGCAGCCCACCTACCGCACGATGCTGGAGCTGAACAAGGCGTACTTTGACCTGGAGGAGCTGATGGTCTGGTCGCCCGAGTCGAGCAAGGAGTTCGACTATGTCGAGGACTCGTGCTCCAAGACGGTGCTGGCGGTCAGGGCGATGCGCCCGTACCACACGAGGCTGGAGCAGGAGGTCTTTGACGAGGAGTGGATGAAGGAGAAGGACGACGGGCCGACGGTGGAGGACCGCCTGCGGGTGTCGAGGGCGCTGCCGTTCAAGTGGGGCAGGCTGAGGGAAACCATGTCCTGGTCGGGCGGCAGGAAGGCCGACCCGAGGGTGCTGAAGCCGGTCGAACAGATTCTGAGGAGGGGGCGCTATGCGAAGCAAGAGCGGCTGGAAGAGCGGCGGTATTACCCTCCCCCTCCCGAACCAACCGAATACTTCCAGCCGCGCGGCGAGAGGCAGATGCACGCGGACGCGTGGACCGGGGATGGCTTCTTGGGCGCGGCTCCCGAGCCGGCTGAGCCACCGAAGGGGAAGAAGAAGAAGAAGGCCGGGGCGGAGCTGTCGGCGGGCGACTTTGTCAGCGCGCTCAAGGGTGGGAATGACACTCTCACGACTGAACCGGCCGAATCCTCTGAGGGTGGCGAGTGGTTGGCTGAGGAGCAGGACAGCCGGGATGGTTTTGCAAGCGGAGATACCACCGAGCCTGCCGCACTACCAAAGAAGAAGAAGAAGAAGAAGACGAACGAAGAGCTGTCGGCGGATGAGTTTATCAATGCGCTGAAGGGGATGGGTGATGAGGAGGAGGGGACGAAAGGGGAGTAGCATGTCGATGTAGGATCTGGAAAGGGGGGACGAAAAGAAGGGGGCACGATGATCAGTGAATCGGTGGTGTGTATAGCTGATGTGTACAATGATGTGTATATGAGTGTGTACATTACGGAGAGAGCATGTATATGAGTAGTTAGACGGGGTTATGTTATGTACTCGATCGCGACAGGGGGGTTGGTATAGGATGCTGTTGATGTAAGAGGGAGGGGTGAATGTTGATTACGATACCACCTCTCAGCGCGTAAGGCGCCGCAAGACTCGCTGTAAATTACGGCGCCCAGCAGCCTTGTCGCGCGCATTGGCACCCCTGCACACGCCTGTGCAGCCGGCACGCCAGCTCCCAGCTCTGGCGCGACTGGCAATAATTATTTCGATTCCCATTTCGATCCTCATCCGTTCCCAGTCGCAACCAGACAACTTTCACACCACAACCCGCTGCTCTCCCCGCGCCGGGCACCCCATGGAAACACCACACAACCAACGACCCGAGCAACGATGCTGTTCCCAGAGGAGGACGCGCCGTTCCTGAAAAAATGGATCGTCCAGCGCCTTGAGAATACGTTCGTCCCTCCTCACCTCAGTGTCTTCCTTCATGCCTTGCCCACCTCTCGCTGACTGTCGCCGCAAACAGGTCCGATGCCGACCCCGACGTGCTTGCCGACTACGTCCTGGCCCTCCTACGCCACGATGGCGACATCAACGACGTGCGCAAGCTCTGCGAGGACGAGATTCCGGACTTTCTTAAAGAAGGTTGGTGCCCTGCCCACCCTGCTCTGCTCCCCCTCCCCGCCACAGCTCTAGCTGACCAGTTGCGTGCTCCTTGCAGACTCGCCCGTCTTCGTGTCCGACGTGTTCAACGCGATCGCCTACCGCTCCTACCTCCCCGGCGCCCCTCCCCCGCCTCCGCGCAATGCGACCGCCCAGCAGCAGCAGCAGCACCAGCTGCTGCCCGCCTCGAGCCTGTACTACGATGACGACCCCGCGGGCGCGCCTCTGCACTTCCCTCCGAGGCCCCAGAACGGATCGAAGAAGCGCGCGTACACCGATTGGGACGACCCGAACGCCCAGGGCGGCGCGCCGGATGGGAGGAGGTCGTTCAAGCAGGCTCGTCGCGGGGGGGGTCGTGGGGGCAGGATGGATGAGATGAACCACGCCAGAGCTGGTGCTCCGGGTGTCCCTGGGGGTTTTCCTCCTGCCGGCCAGATGCCCCCGCCCCAAGGCCTGCCAGGCCCTACGACGGTCGGGTTCTTCGATCCCCGGGGCGCCATGGACGCCATGTTTGGCATGAGCCTGGCCACCGGCCATCCCATGCCCGAGCTCTCGCCGTATGACCGAAGCCGGCCCCCGAGGAAGAGGAAAAAGTGCCGGGATTGGGAGAAGAAGGGGTACTGCCAACGGGGGAGCAACTGCAACTTCGAGCACAGCAACGACGCGGCCTATCCTCCGCTGCCTAACATGCCGTTTGCTCGCATGCCGCCGCTGCCTCTGCCGCAACCCACGGCGGTTGAAGGTAACGCGTGGCTGAGTATGGGAACACCGTTGGGGGCGGTTGCTAACCCGCACGCTACAGAGTACGATCCGACGAATGCGCTCATGGCCAATCTCGCCAATGGCATGGGCCCGCTTCCAGGGCAACTCCCTTTCCCGGATTTCGGCGGCCAGCAGCAATCGCGACAGAGAGGCGGCAGACAGGGGAATCGCCAACGGCGTGGGGATAGAGCCCCTTTCTCGGCCGAAGGCGCCGTCCACGATAAGACTAAGACGACCATCGTGGTGGAAAATATCCCAGAGCAGAGTTTCAGCGAAGAGGACGTCAAGGGCTTCTTCTCGCAGTTTGGCAACATCGTCGAGGTTTCGATGCAGCCGTATAAGCGGCTGGCCATTGTCAAGTTTGACACGTGGAACGCCGCCAACGCGGCCTACCAGTCTCCGAAAGTCATCTTCGAGAACCGGTTCGTCAGGGTGTTTTGGTTTAAGGACGACGAATCCACGTTGCCGGCCTCGGCACCCATGAACGGGGATGTGCCCGCTGCGGCACGGATGCAGGCCATGAACGGAAGCGATGCGGGTCCCCAGACCGAGCTGGACATCGAAGAGTTTACGAAACAGCAGGAGGAAAAGCAGAAGGCATTTGAGGAGAAGACGAAGAAACGGGAGGAGCTGGAACAGCAGCGTGAGGAGCTTGAGAAGCGGCAGAAGGAGCTGATCGCCAAGCAGATGGAGGAGAAGGCGAAGTTGGAGGCAAAGCTCGGCGGTCGCAATGGCATGAAGTCTGAGGACAATGAGGACGGGTCAACACCCTCAAAGCCCGTCACGCAGACGGAAGCCCTCCGCGCCCAGCTGGCGGCGCTCGAGGCCGAGGCCAGGCAAATGGGTCTTGATCCTGATGCTGTGGACGCCCCGTCGTCGTGGCCCACTCGGGGCGGCGGCTACGGACGAGGCAGAGGCGGCTGGCGGGGGTCGTCGCCGTACACGCCACGCGGATCATACAGGGGAAGCTACCGCGGCCGGGCTAACGTGCATGCCGCGTACGCTGCCTATTCGCTCGATAACCGGCCCAAGAAGGTGGTTCTCAGCGGAGTGGATTTCACGGTGTCTGAGAAGGACGAGACGCTGCGACAGTACCTCTTTGTAAGCTCTTCATGTTTGGCTATTCCTGGCTGCATCCCGTGACTGACAGGACGATTCTAGGGCATTGGCGAGTTCACCGACATCCAGACCACTCCCGCCTCCACCGAAATCACCTTTAAGGACCGCAAGACCGCCGAGAAGTTCTTCAACTCAGTCCTCCTCAACGGCAAGGAAATCCCCAGCCTCGATTCCTCCCCCGTCGAGCTCTCCTGGGCCGGCGCGAACGGCGCCTCCGCCTCGGCTCCCACCACCCCAGCCAGCTTCTTCAACGGCGATACCACCGCCCCCAAAACCCATCCCACCACCACCCCACAGACTACCGCCGCTGCCACCCGCAACGGCCACCTCAACGGCACGACCTCCACCCCCACCCCGTCAGGAGGCGCCGCAAACGGTAAACCGCGTGACAACCAACCCACAACCACCACCGCCACAAGCAACAGCACAACAACCAAGTCAGCAGCAGCAACCACAGCGCCAGCAGCGACAACCGACGACGGCGAAGAAGACGACGATGATGAGGGCAGCGATAAGGACGTGCACATCACGCTTGACCGGCCGACGGGGCATAATGGCCATGGTCACCATGGGGTTGATCAGAACGAGATGGATTATGAGGTTGCTGATGAGGATCAGTGGGGGTATTGATAGGGCTGGGTCTGGGTGTTGCTGTCGCTGATTTGGGGTGGTACGGGAGTTCTCACAAGACCTCCCCCTTGGGTGGGACGGCGGGGGGTTAATGATGGTTGTGTGGATGGACAGCTCTGTTTACACAAGGACCAGCCATCAGAAGACACGGCGCGACAACCACCCCTCCTGGTCTCCTGTGTTTTTTTTCTTCTTTTTTTCTCTGGCCCTCCCAGGGCAAATCCATCGGCTGGCTTAAAAAAGGGGGCGGCGGTGGCGTTTGCATTTAAAACGGGTTGCAACTACCTCAACCAACAAAACGGTTGTTGGGTATGTACTGTGTACAGGACGGGACGGGACGGGATGGGCCAACAAACTAGCATTGGGAGTTCTTTCTGGGGCAGGGCATCGGGCTAGACAAATAAGGGGTTCGCAAAGAGCAGTCGGCATGGGAGACCGGCAGTCTCAGCAAAGCTGAACTTTGAGATAGATGTCGCGGCAAGAAGCTGAATGGAGGAGAATAGGGGTAAACCCCAACACGAAGGACCTGGCTCAAGTGTGTGTGCGCAATGTGTTTGTTCAGTAAACCTGGCTTCTCCTCGCTATCTAGACAGCCGCGCCGTCGACAACAACAACAACACACTTAGATAGCCAGCCAAACCTCCCTTGCTACTTCCCCTCCCACCCCCCTATGAGCTCCTCCATACTGCCCCCCTTCCCATCGCTCAACCACTGTTGAAGTTGACCAATCTGCCCACCAACACCACCTCCCTCCCACAAACAAGGGGAAGGGGCGGTCGGTCAGTGACAAAAAGGTCTTGCTTGTTGTATAGAAATCGACTCCTGCCTTTGAATTCCCCTGGGTATCGTTGAGATCTCGGTGATGCATGAAAAAAACCTGGGTTGGACCATTCTCCCCCGCCTTCCTTTCCCCTCTGCCCCTCTCCCCCTGTTGACCCGCCTCCCCATCCACCCAGCCCAGTCTTTTCATATGTGTCTACCAGTTGATGATTGAGAGAAAAAGAAATCCATCCATCCTCATCCAACACGCCTGCCTGCCCCGCCTCTCTCCCATTTTTGTTGAAAAATCAAGACCCGACCGATTGGGGGAAAATGCCCATGCGCCGTATTTCATGAGACACTTTTGTGTAGTTCGCCCAGCCGCCCCAAAGTCATCAAAAACGCCTTTTCCCCCGTATGCATGCTGCTGCCGTATGTTAAATAATGCTGAATGTTTTGGCGTAAAAAGCGTCTTTTCCCAGGCCCCTTTCCCGCCCCGCCCTGCTGAGGATGGATAGATGGATGGATATTAATGGTGTTGGTGTGTGTGCGTGTATGTGCAAGTTGGGAGGTTGAAATGTAACACGGCCCTGCGAGTGTTGAAAACAAAATCGGAAAGAATATGCTGCGTCGTCATGGCAGGTCAGCTGGCCTGGTTGAGCGGTCCGGTCTGACTGCCAGACGAGCTGTCAAGAAATTATGTCGATGCCTCGACGCCGTTGGTGCCATTGGTCACGCCGTTAGTGTGCGGTTCCGGCACCTTGCTCAGGTTGGGGGCCTCGAGGCCGCTCAGGACCTCGAAGATGGTCTCTCCCCGGTGGAAATCGTTGTTCACTATCGACTTGTCAGTAATTCTAATCCAGAGGGATGAGATCTCTATCGGGCATTTCTTACCTAGGTTCACCAAGTACCAGGTGTCCATGATCTCGTCCAGGACGAGCCGGCTGGGGGTGCCGGCGTCGTAACAGCGCGCCCACTCGGTGCCGAGCTGGAACGCCTCGTCCTTCCAGGCGAGGAAGCTGATTCTCTCCACAATGGTGGGCTGGACGATCTCCTTGCCCGGGAACACACCCCAGGTGACAGCATTGGGACCCTCGGACTGGGCATTCGTCTCGAGGGATCCAGACCTCGTGACGGCGTGGTAGGTCAGATCAGGGTGGTTCTCGATCCGCTTCTTGAGTTCCGGGAAGATCTCGGGCGAGATGAGCATCTCGAGGTATGCCTTCTGGTAAACGTAGCCGTTCGACGGACCCCAGCCGTGGACGGGATGGGTCGACTTGACACCATTCACGGCTGGTTGCGAGTTCACCGTGATCAGACCACGCTTGTTGAGCTCGATCAGGTCGTTCTTGATCACGTCGGCCTCCTCCGTCACGGGGGCCTCGCTCCAGGGCAGGTACTCGATCTCCTTGTTCAGATAGCGAATGAACAGGTCAGCAATGTCGCGGACCGACGTCGGCTCGCCCCACTTCTTGCGGTTCTGCTCGTTGCTGCCGGTCAAGCCAACGCCGTAGGCATCCAACTCGCCGAATGCCGGAGACCTCGAGTCACCCCAGCGGCCGTTGGGGAACTCATCCCAGTCCTGTGTGCGCGCCACATACGACTTGTTGCGGTTCCGCCAAAAGATGGGCCGGACATCCTCGCCGCGCCGCCCAAAGCCCAGGGACTGCTTCCAGGGGAGGGCCTGCTTGAGCGGGCGGTCCGCGGACGGCATCCACTCCAGCTCCTCCAGAACCATGCGGGTCGCCTGGGCGAGGTTCATGGTGTAAAAGTGCAAGTGGCGGATGCCGGCAGCGAGGATCTTGCGGCACATCTCGGCGACTAGGGTCTTGCCGATGTCGCGGACGGCAACGTCGTCGTTCTTGACCGGCTCGAGCTTCGCCATCCAGTCCTCGGGGACCCTGCAGTTCATGTGGTTCGCGCGGCGGATGAAGCTGGCGTAGGTGGCAATGGGCATGATGCCGGGCACGATGGGTACGGTGATGCCGCGCTCCCTGACCTTCCCAACCCAGCGGACGAAGTTGTCGGCGTCGTAGAACATCTGGGTGACGATGAAGGAGGCGCCCATGTCTACCTTCTCCTTGAGGTGGTCGAGCAGCAGGTCCTCGTCCTTGTTGTCGTCGCAGCCCTCGGGGTAGCCGGCAACACCAATGTCGAAGTGGTTGCCGAACGACTTGCGGATGTGGGCGACCAGGTCGCGGGCGTAGCGGAAACCGCCGTCGGTAGCTTCCCACTTCTCCTTCTCACGCGGCGGGTCGCCCCTGAGAGCCAGAATGTTGGTGCAGCCGGCCTTGTAGGCCTTCTGCAGGGCGTCGTTGACCTTCTCCTCGCCCATGTCGGTGCAGGTCAGGTGCATGCAGGCCTCGAGCCCGAGGTATGTCTGGGCCTGGACGACCATCTCGCACGTCAGCTCGGCGATGCGGCCGCCGGCGCCCCATGTGATATCGACGAACTTGGGCCCGAAGTTGTACATGCGCTCCATGCGCTCGTAGAGGTTCTGGACGCCCTGGGTGGTCTTGGGCGGGAAGTACTCGAACGAGAAGGACGGGTCGCCGGTCCTCTCGGCTTCCGCCAGCATCTCGCGGATATGCATGGTGACGGCGTGCTCCTGGGCTGGACTTGGACTCTAGGTGGGGCGGGGATCGGGGCGAGGAGGACTGCAACTGTTGCCGGAGGGCGGCGGGACGGCGCTCTGGTTAGCCAGGTGTTATTGTCGTGGGTATTCGGAGGCCACTCGGCTGAGTCCAAGGGGAATTGAGTGGCAGTATAAAGGAGGTGCCTGGAGGGACGGGGGGGTGGGGGGAGGAGTGGTTTATTGCATGTGAACAAAGAGCGGGCGGACGGGCCGAGGAGACCAGATGGAAGATGGGCAGACAGATGAAGACAAGGACAGGGACGGGGAGATGGGGGACGGCATACAGGAACAATCAATCTGGGTGGGCAGCTCTCAACACCAGCGTGCTCCCTCGATGGAACAAGGAAACCAGCGTCTACGCCTCTCTACGCCTGTTGCGCCGCGATGCCCTAGAACTCCGGCCGGTGTGGTGGTGCGGTCCCGGGATGTGGATGGGAGGGTCGGTGAGGTGGGAAACAGGAAAAAAAAAGGAAACAGGGAAGGGTTCGGAGAAGGACAGGGGAGCGGTGCGGAGAGTTGAGTTGTACCCATGGGACCTGGCCACGGAGTCACAGCAAGGCGAGACGAGACCACCACCGATGGGCGCTGTTTTTTTGCTGCTACAGGGCACAGTGCAAGCAACAAGCATCCATCCATCCCTTGATCAGAATTTGGCCGGTGGCCGGAGTTGCCCCCATTGGGTGACGCTGACTGGTGGTGACCGTACCCCGCTGCCCCACCC
>FTEL01003178.1_pt1 | contig 14401 bp, 10 predicted proteins | sample 1658911 | NCBI WGS metagenome assembly FTEL01 (sample SAMEA3914869, study PRJEB12502) | metagenome | biome: forest; material: soil | place: USA | collected 2012-03-12 | depth 0.1 m
CAATGGTGCGATGGGCCTAACGGAGCTCACATCGCACCTCAGCCTAATCGACTACATCGCCGTGAGCGGCAAGCGCTCCATGCTCGAGTTCGCCGACAGCCACCGCGAGAACCTGCGCCACCCGTCGCAGATCGTCGACGCGCACTACGTCACGCCGCTCTCGCCCGGGTACAGCATCGGATACACCGAGGAGGCGCTCGAGAAGTACACGTACCCGAACGGCAGCTTCTGGAGCAGCGAGATCGGGCTGAAGATCATGGCGCAGCCGACAGGTGGCGAGTTGTAGCAGAATGGCGGGTCTGTGGTGGGTGGGATAAACAGCGGGGTCGGCGTTGAATTCATGTCTGTATATACTGGTCTTGCAGAATGCAGGGAGCTTTGAAAGGCATGTAGAACAGAGGATGAGAATTGAAGTGGTTGAACAAAAGGAAGATGCGTGTAAGACGCTGGTTACGTACCGTACGTAAATACAGGTTCCAGGGTGCTCCGCTGCAGAGTGGGGCAGGCTGGAAGTGGCTTGCCAGGTGTTACCGCAGGCTGCAGGTGGCAGATGCTTGGCAGGGTCTTTGGCCCTGCGCATCAAACTGCATCCATGGATGGCAAACACGCACTCCTCGCGTCACCAAACTCTCTACCCCATGAAAAAACAAGTCTTTTTTTTTTTCCCTCTTCCTTGTTCCTTTTCTTCTCTTCTTTCTTCTCTTCTTTCTTCTCTTCTTTCTTTCTTCTCTTCTTTCTTCTCTTCTTTTTTGCTTCTTTCCCCCTTTTTTTCTCTTCTACCTTTTCTCCTGCTCTTCTTTCTGCTCTTCTTTCTGCTTTCTCCTTCTTCCCTCTTTCTTTGTTTCTCTTCTCATTTTCCCTCCCTTCCTTACTTTCTATTCCCTGATCAACAATGCAAAGGCCACACGCCATCCCCTCAGGGTCAGCAATCTTGATGTCGATGGTGTGCGGATTGCAAACTCCTGGACCAAGGACACCCCCGGGCTCTACTAGAAACATCTGGTGTTGAGCATATCTCCTGCAAATGTGGCAGAGGTTGTTTGCTGACCTGTTTCATGGTGTGCAGGCCTTGGGTGAGGGACAACGGGCCATTCACCTCCTGTTATTTTTCTCCAAGACGTTGGGGAACCAGGTTGTCCGCTATCGTGAACATCGAAAGTGGTTGGAGGAGGGGTGTCCAAATCTTGACTCGCTGAACACACCATCGGGGGGGTCTTGGTTAATATTTCTTCACGTGTGCGTCTGCGGATGCGAGATGAAATGGTCTCTGAGGCGCTGCTTGTGGCATCAGCTGCATGAGGTGCAGTTTGGCAGAGGCATGGCCTTCCGCCACGGGGTTCAGGGGCAAAGAACAATGGTAGGTACCTACCTAAGGTAATGTTTCTTCATGAACAAATACATTTAGGTTCTCGGCTTCCATGTTGGCTACCATCATAGATTAGGTAGGTATTCTGTCCTCCCTCTATCCTATCAATACTAATCTTACCTCCATTCCCGTGACAACTGGAACACTAACAACAGAAGCGACAGCTCGAAGAAACATGCAAAAATCACAAAACGTATATCGTCAGTCCCGACACCAGCAGCACCCAAAGCCCGATCTGCTTGGCCGTGGCCGTCGTTCCAGCCGCCCTCGCGCCCGTGTTGAACTGCCACCCCGTGATGATGCTCTCGTCCGTGTTGTTGCGGCCCCTGTTCGCGGCCCGGATGCAGGACATGAGCGAAGACGTCACGCCGCTCTGGCTGGTCGAACCGTTGAAATAGCGTCGCGGCACCTCGCACCAGAGGTAGCACCCGTCGACAATCTGGACGCGGTTCGGGGCACAGCAGGTTGACATGGCGGGATTTGAGGTGTTGGTGCCCGTCCTGACCATGACGTTGATGTTTTGCGGAATGGGGAGGCTGCGCAAGTCTGGGACCGCCGAGTTGCCCCCCGGGCACGATGTTGTTGTTGGGCTGGCCATTGTCGGGGCCAGTTGGTGGACTCTGGAGTGGCGTCGCTGTTGGATGGATGCTCTTGTTTCTTGGTGCGAGGGCGGTGACTTGGCTGCCTGGTATTCACGTATGAACCGAAGCTTGGGGTCGGCGACGGAGGTTGGAGGGGTGGAGTAAAAGCAAGTGGGAGGGCGGCCCAAGCCAAGGGGAGGGACAGTGAGCCAGGTATTAAGCCCACCCGCCCCCGAACCAGGCGGAAACACACATGCATCGGGTTTGACATATTTCGTTGGTACTGCCTGCATAAGGTTGTACTTGTACTATCGACGTCTTGGCTGTTGGCGACCAGACCTGAGTTGAGCCAACACCTTCTAGTTTGGGATGGAAAGGAGGGAGCGGGATATTGGGGACCCCTCTTCCCTCTTGGCAAGAAAGATAATAAGTCGGGGCCGTGAATCCGGGGTAAGCCCCGGGGTTCTGTACGGTTCTTGGAAGAAGAGCACACTCAGGTCGCTCGACAGCAACCAACCCGCAGTCGCTGGCATCATCATTCTCTCTCTTGATCAACCGACCAACTCGAGCAGCATGGTTACAGCCCATCAATTACGCCCATCGGGCCACGACTTGTGTGTGATAGTCATGCCACAATATCGTACGCTACACCGAACTACTGTTTCAGCAGCAAGCACATTGTTTATAGTCCTAGATCCATCCACACCCAGCTTGTATCCCGTCGCCATCGCCATCATGTCGTTGTCATATCGTTGTTGGTCGTCATCGTCATTCGCCAGCGTTCCTTGATCTTTTTGAGAAACCACTCGTACCACTGGCATCCAAGTCTCCCTCTTACCGCCTCCTCCACTCCTGAATAATGATATCCGCCGCCTATCATCACCGTATCGTCAGTACGCCCACACTCATCAGTAGGACCGTATGCACTTCAAACGAGATGCACTCACCTTCTCTCCGACCGCATACGCCGTCGCACTCAAATGCGTTCCTGGCACCAGCGGCATCACGCTCATATCCGCCACCCTCAACCCGTCCGCGCCATGCACCTTTAGGTCGGGCCCCACCACGCCCCCTTTACTCTTCGGCATCATCGCCGCCGTGCAGCACGGGTGCATAAACGACAGGTAGCTCTGCTGCCGCACGTACGCCGCCAGCGCGGCATCGTCGCCCGCGACCGCTGCCCCGGGCCCGATCTCGCTCGCCCCACGCGTCTGCATCGTCGGAGTGTTGAGAATGCGCCGCAGGTACCGCACCTGCGCCAGCTGGATGTCCATGTCGACAGGGTTTGACGCGGAGCGGTAGTCCAGGATGGGTTGGGCGAGATGGTCGGCCGGGTCGAGGCGGACGGTGCCGCGGCTGAGGGGGTGGAGGAGGAAGGACCAGGCAATGCCGGGGGACTCGGCGGTTGGCCAGGGGGGTTCGAGGCTCGGCGCTGAGGGGTTGGAGAGGAGGTTGGCCAGCGCGAGGAGCTGCGTTTTGTAGCCTGCTGCCATGGCCGGGATGGTGCGGAGGTCGGCGGGGAGGTACGAGGTGGAAGAGCCGTCGGCAACCATGCGGCGGATGCGGCTGACGATGGTTTGGTAGTTGGGCGCCAGGTGCGGCAGGGAAACGTAGATGGCGCTGTTGCCTCCCGCGAGTGTGTACGGGCCGGCCGCTGGGGTCTGATCGAACCCAGCGATGGCCGCGGCCTTGAAGGTGGCGTTATTGACCATGTCGGAGGGAATCGGGAAGAAAGGATAAGGCTTGGTGTAGTTCCAGGTGACGGGCGGGCCCATGTGGTCTTGCAAGTTGGAGCCGACGCCGGGAAGGTCGAGGACCACGGGAATGCCGGCGCTGGTGAGGAACCCCGCCGGGCCCAAGCCGCTGCGCTGCAAGACGGTGGGGGTATGGAGGGCACCCGCCGAGATGACGACTTCGCCCGAGACAGTCACGTTGAAGAGATAGCCGTCCGCCAATGATCGGACCTCGACAAGCGGCGGGCCAGACTTAGGCCCCTTGCGGTACACCACGCGGACGACCTGGTGCTGGACGAGGAGGTCGTAGTTGGCCCGGGGCATGACGTTGGCGTAGTGGCCAAGACCCGAGTGCGATCGCCGGGCTGTGACGGGATGTTGCGACGCGGGAACCCAGCAGATTCCCTCCTTGTCGCCGCCGGCACACTCCCTGGCCGGCTGAATACCCATCTCCTTCCACGTCTTGGCCAGGACGGGCTGGTCTGCCCACTGGAACGACGCGAAGCTTGAGTAGATGGGCCCGGTGCCGCCGTACGCAGAGACATCCCACGTGTACCCGTACTTCTGGGTAAGGGCGTTGTTGGGCGGGGTGAAGGTCACGCTCTGTTACCGCGTCAACAATTGCCAGGAAGCCACACATTGACTTTTAGTCTGTTGGCAGCACTAACCTTCTTGAAGTAGGGGAACAACCCGCGCCAGTTCCACTCGATGTTGCTGCTCTGGGCAAACTCCGGACCGCCGACCTCGGCCCACGAGTCGTAGTCGAAGCGGGAGCCGCGGTCAAAAAACATGCCATTGACAGTACTGCTCCCGCCTACGGCCTGGCCGGCCACCACGACAGCCTGCGCACCTCCCATGTCCGGATTGGGAAGCGAGAAGAAGGTCCAAGAGGGCGGGGAATCGGGCGCTGCCGTGATCCAGTCCGTCGGCGGGTCAAACACTCCCGGTGCGAAGTGGACGTCGCCATACTCGATGACGAGAACATTTTCTGTGAAAGAAGTGAGCTGACGCCCATCAGAAGGTTGGGTTCCGCGGTTGGACCTACTCGAAGGCAATGCCGCAGACACGCGGTCGGCTATGGTCAGACCACTGGTGCCGCCGCCGACTATGACAAAGTCGTACTTGTTGCGGAGCTGTGAGACTTGGCGCTTGACATTGGAATGAGGCACGGTGGCTGCGCTCGCCAGCGCGGCGAGCGAGACGACGGCGGCGCCCAAGAAACCCATCTTGTCCGAGTCTTCTGTGACGGGGAAGTTGGACGGATGGGAAGAATCCTCTCGCTGCTTGTGGCGGCATCAGACGACTATTTCACCTGGTGGGCAACCCTCGGTCCAGTCAGTCCCGAGTCCGTGCCGGGGTCGTCCCCCGCTCGCGGCCCCCGGAACAGCGCGGCGGGGTAGGACCGGGACGTGGTTGGATCCCGCCTTGTTGATGCGGCCAGGGCTTCGGGGCGGCCTGTCGACCTGGTCAGTCCGGCATGTCTGGTTGGTTGCGGACGAGGATATTATTCAATGGTTGCAACGCTAGCCGGTTCGGATCCTGCCATGGCCAAGGTGCAGATGACTGGGGGCCGGAATGGTCTTCGCCTGCGTGGTTCGTTGTGACCCTAGCCGCTTTGGACAGGACCTGTTAGCCAAGAGTTGCGGGATTCCAAGTTCTCTGTCACAGAATCGCAGGAACGCAGAAACGGCGGCCTGACAACAGCACGGTTAACGGGTACGGAGGTATCATTCGCCTGCCTCGATTCTGCCCAGTCTCCTTCAGCGCCACCGTGTGTGAGCCTTCGGCGGTCCTTGCATCTCCGGGCTTGGCTTAACCACGCCGTCGTCGCCTCCTGCAACCAGCTCCACTTCCGAGTCCATATTCTTGCGGCGATACTCACTCCCGTTGGCTTCGACGTCAGTACCATCCACCCCAGTCTCGCATGAGATGTCTAGGTGATCTGGTGTTGTTGTGCCCTGGCCCTTCGCCCCCCGTTTGAACCGAAACTTGTTCAGGGGCACCGATCCAACTGTCCTCGGCCGGCCACCCGGCGTACTGAGTGAGTGCGGCTCTTCCTGGAAAACGCGATCTGCGAGGGGTCCAAAGACCTTGGTCAAGACTGGCCGCAGCGTCGGCATGCAGCCGCACACAATGGCTGCATTGATCTCGGCCGTTGACCAGTTTGCAATGGCAACCAGATACCAGGTGTTATCCCCTGCATAGAGCAGCTGGTTTAACCAGACGGTGCGGATGACGGAGATGAGACAAACGCTGCATCCTGCTGTCAGCTAAGGGAGACAAAGTTTGACGGCCCGGGTCATGCAAACTCACAACAAGCCCATGGTGAAGACGATCAATAGACCGACCTTCTGCCGCATGGGAATCGTCATGGTTACCACGACGGGTATCGGGATGATGAATATCAGAAAGTCTGATGAGATGTGCAGATACGTCAAGGCCCACCATACGGTCAACGGGTGGCAGTATCCGTCTTGTATGGACACGTCCCACATCTTCGCAATCGGAACGCACATCGTCAAGTACATGCCCAGAGCCCAGACGTTGTAAGTGCCCACGATACCGATGGCCACCCAAGTCACCTTGCGGACGTAGTCGAGCGTCAAGACACGGAGGTAGAGCAGGAGGATCGACAGCTTGGTGAAGCAGAGACTGAGGTTGTAGAACAGGGTGTTGATATAGCTGGCCTGTTGGTTAGGTTGTTCCGTCAGCTTCCTTACCGACAGTCCTCATCCAAAATATATTTGCCGCGGTTACTGACCTTCAGGAAGTCCATCGCTTCGCTCGCTGACAGCTCCGCCGCATGACGACCAAGGCCAGCCCGGCTTTCTGGAATATCTTGTCAGCACCAAACACTAGTTAATAGCGAACCTGACAGGTGCTCACCCATGATTACGAACGCAGCCGAGATGATAGAGAAAACCTAACCAAAGGAGACTCGTTAGCTCGCTGCCACGTTGTGGTTGGCGTACTAGCGGCATCGCTCCGCATAACAGCAGCCGGACAGGCAACGTACCATGGCCGCCAAAATAAGCCAGTCCTCCGCCTTGACAGCGCGAAGCAGCTTGACCCGCACATAAAAGCGTAACGCGACGGCTACCGCTGCAAGGACGGGCAGCACGACGGCACAGACGACGACCGAGGCCGCTCGGTAGTGGGACTCCGGGCCATCATCGGCGGAGACGGCGGGGTCGGCAGCTCCTGAAGAGGACGACGACATGATGAACTACAAGGACATTCGCGTGTCCGAGCTGGCTCCAACCGCCACCGTCGCGAATGCGGCAGCGGGAAGAACCTTATTTGAACGGAGAGAAGATCAAGGCTGTCTGGTGGAAGCCTTCTGCACCCCAGGAAATGTAACCCCCGGAGCCCCCTTAACCCGACGTCCCCCAGCCAGTCGCCTCCGGTGAGGGTGCTGGAAATGCGCAGTGGCGGCCAATCGCCATGCTGTTTTTAGGGGAGATTTGCACACCTCTTTCACCGGTCCCGAATCCAACGTTATTCGTGGCGCTGAGCGCTGAGCAAACCCAAGAGCAGTCAGCACACCCTGCTTGACCGGGGCCGGGGAGCCCCTTTCCCCGGCCGCCACCTGCAAGGTTGGGGCGCAGAAAAGGACCCATGCCACTTTTTGAAGCCTTTGGTTCGTTCAACGCCAGCGGCTGTCAGTCATGACTAAATACATCATTACGTGAACCTTGCCGGACGGAGCCAACGCCGGAGTCCCGCCCTTTTGTTGTCTCACTCGAGCTTCATCACACGAAAGCCAAGAAAAAGCCAAGAACTCAACCCCGGTTCTGAATATCCAGGAGGCCAGACCAGGCCATTGTCTTGGACAAGAAACGACAAGAGTTGCCACGGCTTGCAGTACTTGAAACGTTTGACTCGGCAATGTGTTTTGTCAGATCTCGCGCTCATTTCTCAACGTGGTAACTATCTGCCTCGCCAGTTCATTGTTGACGGGAACAAAAGGCCAAGCCACATTTGCAGATCATTGTCCTTGGCAAGCCTCCAAGCCCATGTGCAATGTGCATTGAACCTTGAACGAACATTGTGGCCAACCCCAGTTGGCACTTGACAGCCGCAATGGCATTGTCTTCTTTCTCTCTCACAAAGGGCCGCTTCCACAGAGTTACACATCAGAAAATGTACTATGTATAATGCTGAACTCTCCACCCTGCCAGCTGCCCATAAAAACAAAAAGTCTTCCACGCATCGAACCACCATGTCTCATCTGACATCACCGCCACAAGCCCACAACAACCTGCAGTGCTAAAGAATATCACACCGACTTTCAACTTTGGAGACTCACAACCCGTACACCCCACAAAATGGCAACCACAACACTCGCTTTCCTTACAACCCTCTCCATTTTTGGGAGCCTTGCGCACAGCCACATGATAATGAACACGCCGACTCCCTACAACTTCCAAGGCACCTCTCGTCTCGTGCAAGTCAACCCCCTCAGCAACCCCGCCTTTTCCTTCCCCTGCCAGGGCCTGACCGACACCGTCTCCGTCACCCCCCTGACCGCGGGCAGCACGCAGCTGGTCCGGTTCACCGTTGGCGCGCAGCACGGCGGCGGGTCCTGCCAGTTCAGCCTGACCTATGACTTCCCGCCGCCTGCGGACAAGACCCGCTGGAAGACCATCTACACCCTCATTGGCGGGTGCCCGGTCTCGGCGGCGGGGAACCTGCCCGTGACCAGCCCGGATCAGGACGGGCGACAGGACGCGGCGCACTGCGGCAACGACAGCGGGGTTGGGTGCATCAGGGAGTTCGAGGTGCCGCTTCCCCGGGACCTGCCCAACGGGAACGCCACGTTCGCCTGGACGTGGTTCAACAAGATTGGGAACCGCGAGGTGTACATGAACTGCGCACCGGTGAGTATCAGTGGCGGCACAGGGGATGAGAAGGCGTTCGCGGCGCTGCCAGCCTTGTTCTTGGCCAATGTTGAGGGTGAGTGCACCACTGGACTGGGCGTGTTGAATATCCCCAACCCGGGACTGTATGGACGCGTGCTAGAGCCGCCCATGCTCGGAAGTGAGGGAAATTGCCCGAAGGCAGCTGGGATGCCGGTGTTTGAAGGAGACAGCGGGAGCGGGAACGGCTCCGCGGAGGTTGTGTCGTCGACGATACCGGTGAGTGCCCCTGTTGCCAGCGCCCCGAGCGCTTCGACCGCGTTTCCGGCCCCTTCTGGGTTCGTTACCCTGACCACTTCTGCGGGTGACGCCGTCACCTCGACCGCGACGGGCACTGCCCCTGTTCCGAAGCTCCCGAACGCCACTACCATTCCCGGCCTTCTTGCGAGCCAACCCTGCTCGCCCAACGGCGCCCTCATTTGCTTTGACCCAACTTCGTTCGGCCTGTGCGCAAATGGACGGGCAATCCCGCAGCCCGTCGCCGCCGGCACGACCTGCAACAACGGCAAGATTCAGCGCCGTCGTGCAACGATTTTGTTTTGGTGAGTGTCCGTTAAACATCGCATCATCAAGACTTCAAGAGTGATATCAAGGGAGATGACCCCAGAGACAAGTCGCAGGAATATGTCGCAGGAACGACATTTCTTGTACTTGCCTTAAGAGTTAGATTGCAACCTCTTGAACCTCGGAGGATCATAAATCCTGCTAGTTCTCTTATTCAAAACAAATACGTACGTACTTTCAAATCCTGTATTCTTCCATCCTAAGACTATGACCAACCACCCGATACTCTTTCTTTTCCCATCCCCACCTCTGATCTCGCCTGGGAGAGTGATGATCACTAGAGCGTCAACCAGCCCCTCCAAGCCCACATCTTTTCCTCTCGACCACACGCCTCTCAACGATCATGATGCTCTCTTTCTCACATTATCGAAGGCAATCGAAATCCATTAGGTAGTTCTAAAATGATCAACTTCGCTTCCCCCACCAGCCACAGCGTAGATCTTAACGCCGAATACCAAGGAACGATCGTCCCTTCCATGGGGTTTCTCGTCATCTCTCCCTCTCTCCTCCTCGAAGCTTGACACCTTCGACTCTGACCCATTCGCCATTATCATCAACATGGTGAAGAATCCCTTTTTCACCCAAAACGGTCTTCACTCTAGCCTGGAACTGCATCTCTCGTCACCACACTAAACTCTTCACTCTCGCTTCGCAGCATGTCTCTTAAATCGCCTCATGCTGAGCAACACTTTTGCTGCGACGAACTCCGTTTAAGTCAGCTTTGGCTCTTCTCCAAGTCCAGGCTCATCTCCAACATTCCCGACAATCAAATACTTCAAAACCTCCCTAGCTTGACCCCGAAAGTTGAACCGTTTAGTAAGTATGCCATGGTTCCCGAAAACCGTAAGTGTCTCCTCTAAATTGTATCGGAAACTACTGTCCTCGCCTCACGCCTTTCTTTTGTGGTATCCTGCACCATACTTTTCTGAATTTGAGCTTCGATATTTTCTTCTTTTTCTTTCTCTTTTGCGAGCTGTGGGTTGCTCAAGCATCTCGACTCAGAAGAATCATAGTAATAGGGCGAAGGCTGGACAAGCACAAGTTTGAAGTGAGAAGTCGACTTTTGGAGGATTACCATGGAAGGAAGAAGTCGGGGTATCAAAATGCGAGGGAAGGGCCCTGCAAGATTGGCATGATGGCATCCAGCAGAGAAATGAGAACTCAAAGTCAAAGTTTCTGATTATCCTAGACAGTTTCTGACTCGTTAAAAGGAGAGAAATCCTTCCGCTATTAATCCATGCAAGGCTTCAACTTCAAGTTCTTAAACAATAGGTAACGTTAGCGCTACCGGAAATTCAGGGAACCCCTGAGAAGTCAATTTCCCCGGACAAACTCCAGGCAATCTGCCTCACAGTTTATCTCTCTTCTCCTGTTATCCCTCATGTTCCCCAAATTCGTCATGCGTTGATAGTTTGTGCAAGGCTTCAAAGTTTTTGTATTAATTAAACAAAAACAACACCAAAACTCAAACCCTCAACTAGCCTGAGTTGTCGGCTTGCGTGATGTGGGTGAGGAGCTTCTAGGCCCAGTACCTCATTGAGCTCACTCACATAGAGAGATACAAACAGAAGGAAGAGAGTCTCCCTCTACTCAGAGGGAGGCGAGCGCGGGCACCTGCGCAGTGCGCCGCAAGCCCCACGTGGTTGACGATCACCCTCGCGGGTGGCAAACTTTAGGGGTGCTCGAGGGGTGAACAACTAGGCGAAAAGACTGTTGATTCTGGCAATCTGCTCAGGGCCGAGCCTCCCTCTAAATACATAGAAGCCAGGCGCGCGACGCGTCGCCTGGAACAGGAAAGGTCAACGGAAAAGGGGAAAATAAAGACCCAGGCGGCCTCTATAACTGCCGAGCTGAACTGGGCAAGCCAGCCTCTGTTGGGCTCGCCCCAACTCAATATGGGGAACTTGGGAATCCAGGCTGACCTCTTGAGAAATTGATGGCCCCACACCATAGACTCGGTCCTCGGTTGCCTAGTCCATTCTCTTTGTATTCATATTTCTTCCGTTCTGAATATGATCCTCTTCTCCTTCCACGAAAATGGCGCAAAGAACAAGCGTGGACGAGTCAGTAATCCTTATTTCCGTGTTAATCCCCCTCGTAGCCTCCGACACAGCTATCGACGTCTCGCTGTCAACCCACAACACCTTCCTCACCAGCTGCGAGTTCTGGGGTGCTCCCGAGGATGGAGAGTGCTGGCGATGCTGCTTCTTGCCTTTTTCTTGCTTTTCCGACAACTCGACCAGACGACCGCAGCAGAACATCGGCTTGCTTCAGCCTCACCTTTCCCCACAGCGTCCTTGTGGGGATCGAACAGTTTCACTCACCGAGGATGGAGATTGCAACCACACGTGCCTGGGTGAAGGCTTGGCACGTGGGAGTGAGAAGCACGATGGTTGGAAGTGAGCACGTGCCGTGGCGCCGGACCCTTGTGCAAGTGGATTGCTAGTTGTAACGATGTCCGGTTAGAAAGTTGCCTAACTTGGCCGATCTGTATGGTTTTGTGCCGTGTGAGGCAGGGTTCGATGATTAGGTCAAGGTACGTACCTGAGCCAAGATCTCCTTCAAAGCTTGAGTTCACCCTCCAAGTGACCTTCTCGACCACCTCACTCCGGTCCTTGGTTCTCACAACTCCCTACCAGTGACACCGCCCTGCCCAAACCGTCATGTTTGGGAAGCTCGCCGCTGCCACGGCTTTGGCCGTCGCCAGCACCGCCCTGGCTGCGTCCAACACGAAAACCCCCGACCTGTGCACCGACAAGACGGTTCCCTCCCAGATCCGTGTTGCTTATGCTGGTGACAAGAAGGTGGCCATCAGCTGGAACACCAACGCCCAGCTGAACAACCCAACTGTGTACTTCAGCAAGGACCAGAAGAACCTCGTTCGCGTTGCCCAGTCCCAAATCTCGACCACCTACCCTACCTCGTCCACTTACAACAACCATGTCGTTCTCGGCTGCCTCCAAGCCGATACGACATACTACTACAAGCCTAACTGCGGCAACGAGGTTTACTCTTTCACCACGACTCGCCGTGCCGGCAAGAACACTCCCTTCTCTTTTGCCATGGTCGGTGACATGGGCACGTTTGGTCCCGACGGTCTCGGCAGCACCGGCAACAACCCCATCAAGCCCGGCGACCTCACCACCATCCAGTCCCTGACGTCCTTCAAGGACAAGTATGACTTCATCTGGCACGGCATGTCGTCCAAAGCCTCAAATGGTGCTCGCATTTGCTGATAGTTGTATAGTTGGTGACCTTGCTTACGCCGATGCCTGGCTCAAGGAGGAAAAGGCTGGGTACATCACCCCTCTCAACACCACCGACCACGGAGCCGTGTACGACAGGATTCTCAACGAGTTTTACGATGAGATTGAGGGGCTCTCCAAAACCAAGCCCTACATGGTTGGTCCTGGCAACCACGAGGCCAACTGCGACAACGGCAGCGACCTGTCCATCTGCCTGCCCGGCCAGCTCAACTTCACCGGCTACCGCCAGCACTGGAAGTATGTGTCGTCTACTGCGGAATGAAGACTTTGATTTTGTGGCTTTGCATGCTGACAGTATTGTATAGCATGCCCTCGGCTTCGTCCGGCGGCGTCGAGAACTTCTGGTACTCGTTCGATCACGGCATGGTGCACTTCGTCATGCTCAACACCGAGACCGACTTCCCCAACGCCCCTGACGAGCCCGGCGGATCGGGTGCCGAGAACGCAGGCCCCTTTGCCCCCAGCGGCGCCCAGCTCGCCTGGCTGAAGAAGGATCTCGCCGCTGTCGACCGCAAAAAGACTCCCTGGGTTGTTGCTGCCGGCCACCGCCCGTGGTACGTTAGCAAGGCGGTCTGCGCCGAGTGCAAGGCCGCTTTCGAGCCCATCCTCATCCAGTACGGCGTCGATCTCGTCCTCCACGGCCACCAACACTTCTACGAGCGACACGCTGCCGTTGCCAACGGCGTCTCCCAGGACATCACCGCAAACCCTACCGCTCCCTGGTACATTGTGAACGGTGCTGGCGGTCACTACGACGGCCTTGATGCCCCTGACGCCCCCGTGGCTACCTCTCGCAAGATAATCGCGGCGTACGGATGGAATCTGTTTACTGTCCACAACTGCACCCACTTGAGCACTAGCTTCATTGCTAGCAGAAACAACACCGTTTTGGATACTGCTACCCTCATCAAGGATCGCGTCTGTCATTGACCTGGTAGACACGCTCTTTATCTGTGTATCTTGGTAGGTACTCTGCCGTCACTGTCCGTCAGATAGACAACGTATCGTTGTTTCGCTGGACTATTCTAGCTTTAGGAATAGGATAATGTGTATTGATCATGTGAGGCTTTATTGACTGCTTAGGTATTTAGATAGGGACTGAGTTGGCCGCGAGTGAACCACAGCAATGAACCTGAACCTGTCCCACCATGACCATCTCAGAGAATCATGGCCAATTTTCATACGCCTTAGATCGCAGCAACAATGGCGTCCAACCACTTGGCAAGTCTTTAAAGAACACAACCCAAGTCAGCCAGCACGCTCTCTCAACGAAGCCCGGCGAGAATAAAACCAACGAAAAAAGGGGGTAATCTGGACTCACCGATATCCCTGCTTCGCAACCTGGAGCTTGACAGTCGGCGTCGCGCTCGTGGTGTAGGTGCCTGACAGATCGACGCTTTGAAGCGCCGAGACCCCGCTGGGCATTACGACGGTGCACACCTGGGCGTTGGCCTCTGAGGCCCAAGTCAAGGCTGAGCTCTGCGCGCTGGTGATGCTCAGGCCGCTGACCCAGCCGGCAGCGAGGGTTTTGTACGAGCCCGTGTTGATTTCTGATTAGAGAGGAATGGGTCAGAATGTGACTTCGGGTTTCTGGGGGCCATTCTCTCATTGAGGTTGAAAACATGCCTGTGGTGAGAGCGGTTGCCCACGTCTTGGCGATGGCCATGGTCGAGCCGCCAGAGATCTTCTCTGGAATCTTGGTGTCCCAGACAGTGTGGAGGTTGGTGGACGAGCCGCTGTAGGTTACTGTGATGCTGTTGCCGCCCACGTCCAAGTTCTCGCAGTGCAGCGGCTGGCCGATGTCGCCGAGGAAGTGGATCAACATCTTGGCCGCGATCTGCCGCTCCGAGGTGCTCAGCGAGGTGGTGAGCAAGCGGGTGGTGTAGTTAGAGATGGCGCCGACGATGCAACCGGTGCTTCCGCAATCCCGAGAGAAGCTGACGCTGCAGCTGGAGGGCGGGCTGTCCAGGGC
>FTEL01007992.1_pt1 | contig 14394 bp, 7 predicted proteins | sample 1658911 | NCBI WGS metagenome assembly FTEL01 (sample SAMEA3914869, study PRJEB12502) | metagenome | biome: forest; material: soil | place: USA | collected 2012-03-12 | depth 0.1 m
ACATAACTCCTCGCCTTCCTCTCCTCCCCTTTCCACGCGGCCTTGGCCACATCCCCCCTCCGATTCCTCACCACCCCCAACGTCCTCGCATGCTCATACCCCGGATACACCCCGGCCACAAACTTAAAACTCCTCTCCACCTGCAAACCACAATGCCGCGCCAGATCCCTCACGTTCCACAACGTGTAGGGCTCGCCCTCAAACAGCGTGACAATAATCGTGCCGTTTGGTGCGAGGGAGCTCTGCGCGCGGCGGAAGAAGTCAACCAGCAGTTCCTGGTTGGCGCGCACCTGGCGGTTGACGTCGGTGGACTTGCCGCCGGTGTGGGGGAAGTTGAAGATGATGCGCTTCATGGCGCCGGTGGCGGAGGGGGGCGGGTTGGGGGTTGGTTTGGCGGAGGCGGTTGTGAAGGCCGGGAGCTTGCGGGCGTCGGTTGCGTAGAGGAGGCGGCAGTTCGGGGTGGAGGTGATGGTGTCGATGTTGGGGGTGGAGTGGGGGTATTTGGTGGTGAGTTCGGAGAGGTCTTTTTCGAGGACGGTGGCGGTGATGGCGGTGCAGTGGTGGTGGGTTATTAGAGAGGCCGCGAAGGAGAGGTCGCCCTCGCCGATGAGGAGGATGGGGTCGGAGGGGGAGAACGGGATGGTGGGACGCTGGTTTTGTTGGAGCTTGGGGGGCGCTTTGGTGGTTTGCTTGCCCGTCTTGGGCTTCTTCGCGGGGGGCTGGCCGGAGCCGGGCTTCTTGTTGGTGTTGTTGCCGTTCTGTTTCTGTTTTTGTTGCTGCTTCTGTTGCTGCTTCTGCTGCTTGACGGCCTTGACGGCGCCCTGCAGCAGCCCGCGGCCCTTGGCCATGTCGGCGATGGGGAGTGGGCGATGGGAGCTGGAGCTGGACTTGAACTGGAGCTGGACTTGGGCTTGGAATTGGAATCGAACTCGGTCGGCGTCAATGGCGAATGGCGGGCGGCGGGTGGTGGCCGTGATTATCGTCGTCGTCGATGTGGGATGGAGGTGGTTGTGGCAGAAAACAAGCAGCGGGACCCAGCCGGGAACTCGGGGTTTCACCGCCCAAAAACAATAAGAAAATAAAAAATAAAATAAATCCAAAAAAATACGGGGGTACCTGCGGACCCAGCCGCCAGGAATGTGGGGTCTGGAGCAGCGGCTGCCCCTGCGTCCATCCGGGGGGTCGTATTGGCCAGGACTGCCGCCAAGCCGGCTCCGGAGTTAAAGAGTGGGCTTCCCGTTTGAGTTTTGGGGGTTGGAGAGCTCGGCGAGCACCGCAGGAGGACACGGTCATTCACTCGCCTGCGAGGTAGGCATGGATGGGATGACACGATCTGACACGGCAGCATGGAGTGGTGGGATGGAGTAGTCATTGGATTGGGCATGGGGAAGTACTGGCCAGTCAGAAAGACACCCCGAGCAGGAATTAATGATATTGGTTTTGGATATCCAGGTGTCCAGGTCCTCTCTCTCCCTCGTTCTTTGATGGCGGTCGTGTTCTCGACCGCTTTGTCTGTTGGTTCCTGGGCAGTCGAGTCGAGTCGGCCGTCCCGTCCATTTGGCAGCCGACATGACTCTGGCTCGACTCGTTCGTTGGTTGATCTTGGTCCCCAAAAACCGAATGGAAAAATTGAGTAGGAGCAATCTGACCGTTTGTCCCGAGCCAGGGCCTGCTCAGACGATCAGGTCGCTTTTGGCGGAAGCGGTGGAACATGCAGACCTAGGACAAGCACGTGCTGTCAGACAGCCTCATGCAGATCGATCCGGCCAGCCGACTCGTCGTCATGCCTCTGCCTGTCTGTCCATGTCAGCTCTGCTTGATGACGAGTTTGGCATTGTGTGCCGCCGTTTGGATCGATCATGAGATGATTGCGCCCTGTTTGCCAACAGCTCTTGTTCGCCCCCTTGTTGCCTTTGCACACAAACGCGGTTCGGGCGAAACTGGGTGGAGTCCTGCTGTCGACCACGCACCCCCGAATACCGAGGGCAAAGGGAGGCGAGGGTGAATGGAAGAATGGCAGGTTATTGACGATGGCTTGTCAATTGCCAAAAACAAGAATAATGATCGAGGCCAACTAACCCGAATGCCCCGAATGCCCAATCGACCAACCCCAAGTCGAAGAAACGGCAGGAACCCCAGGGTCGATTGAGGCTGGAAGTAGGCTGTCTGGCTGTGGCTTGCGCCTGCTGCAGAGTCTGAAAAGGGCGGCGGGCGTGGGCTGCGGTTCCTGATCTGGAAGGAGTGCATCCGCCCTGATTGGCCAGGGACTCGGTTAAGCCTCAGTGGGGCTGCTGTTCTGGCGCGCGCCCGCTGCAGCAGCGTGTGGGCGGGTTCAAGGCCAGGGTGGGTTAGGTAACTGGGGTCCCGGGGCTGGGCTGGGCTGGCCGTGGTTGGCTGTGGTTGGCTGGCGGTTGGCTCGCGGCCTGCGCTGGAGGGCTCTGGTTGGCTGGAGCTGGCCGGCTGTGGTTGGCTGGTTCGCCGGTGTCCTGTGGCCTGTGCCTGTGGCCGCCCCCAGGCTGGGGGCTGCTGGTGCACTGGGGCTGGTTGCTGGCCCTGTCGCTCACTGGCTGGGCGGGTCTGGCGGGCGTGTGGGAAAAGCAGCGCCAGCCGACCCGCGACTGGAACCTCAAGCAGCAGAGCAGAGCAGCAGAGCCAGGCTCTTATTGTCGGGCCCTCACAATACCGACCGACCTCAAGGCCACACGCCAGAAAAACACCACCACCGCCGCCCAGCGCACAATACCCGCCCGTGCTGCCGGCGAGGAGCAACAATTGCAGACGTCTCTCTCTATTGAGGGGCCTTTGCCGTGCATTCTCTCTCTCTCTCTGCTGCCCGCCTCTGCCCGCCTCGTAAGGAGCAGCAGCAGCATCACTTGGCCGCCGCCGTTTCGTCCTCTCTTCGTTGGCACTGCTTTTCTTCCCTCGCCATCTTCTTCCTCTTCTCCGCCTCTCTCTTCTCACACTCCCTCTCTCCATCATCTCTGAGTGCCTCACTGCAAGCAACCAACGGCTCGCAAGCAACGCTGGGGAGATTCTCTTCGACCGCCGGGTCGCCTGGCCATCTCCCCGGATCCCCGTTGGCCAAGTCAAGTCCTTCCCCCACTCCGCTCTCACCCACTCTCACCTTTACACACACACGCACACACGCACACACACACACACACACACACACACACAAACACATCCAACACCACCATCACCACCACCGCCACCAGCAGCTTCGGCAGCACCAAGCACCGAGCACCAGCAGCAGCCATCGCCAGTTGGCCACTGCCTCTCGAGGCTGCCTACCCTGCTGCCATCGAACACGCCGCCTCAGTGTGTTCGCTGGCTCCGCCCCTGAGGGCATCTCTTACCTGCTCACGAGCTCACCCTCTGCACCCACTCACATCTTCCCACTGTGGCTTGCGCTGCGGGATCGCCTCATCCGCCTCCAGCTGCCACCGTCGTGGGACGGAGGAGCCCTGACCTGATTTTTCCATCGACCCGCCATCGAGCTGCCTGCAAAATACACACCCCCAGCTCGCCAGTCGACACATCCTTCCCGCCCTCGCCGCCTCCCGGTCGACGGGCATGGAAGTCTCGGACAAGCCTCTGCAGGCACAGGTAGCTCCCGCACTTCCCGTTTACATCCCCTTCCGAGTTGGCAACACCATCGCCGGCGCATCACACCCTGCACATCCATCACATCCATCACCTCCCCTTCACTCTCCCCAATCCCGGACCCGCGTTCTGGCCATGAGCCAACAAAGCCAGTCCGCCTTTGATACGCCCGACATGGACGACGCCGCCTCAGAGGGCCTCACCGCCGCCCAGCAGGTGCCCCCGACCCGCGCCTCCGCTGCCTCGAGCGGCAGAGGCCGAGGCCGCGGCCGCTGGGCCCGCACCAAGAGCACCAGAGTCAACAAGCCGCCCCAGCAAAAAACAACATCGGGCCGCGGACGCCGCCACAAGGTCTACGACTCGCTCAAGGCCCAGGCCGCCCACGAGCGCACCCAGGAGCTCAAGCAGGCCTTTTCGGCCGTTGTCAAGCTGGTGAAGCCGGCGGCCCAGGAGATTGCCGACCGCTCTGTCAACGAGCTGCTCGAGGACCCTGCCCTCTACAAGCAGGTCCCCGAATACGACACCTGCAAGACCTTCCTGAGCGAGCGCCACCAGGACACCCTCAAGCAGGCCGACGCCGCCCTCGAACACGGACTCGCTATGGCCAAGCATGTCTGGAAGGCCCAGGAGTACAAGGTCAAACAAGAATACGCCGTAAGCAACCGACCGCTCTTCCCACCGCTCGCTGCAAAGCCCCACCCAATGCATGATGAAACTGACGAATCACTTTGTGAAAACCACAGACAAAGATGGACGAGCTGTGCTATGAACGGTACGGCCAGCTTCTCCGACAAGTCGAGATTCTCGAGTACCTCTATGACAATGGGCTCCCCATTAATGTGAGATCCAACCATGACACCCCCACCTCCCCATGCATTGCCCGCTGACTCGACTCGTTCGTTCCCGAAGCTACCGGCCTTGGACGACGATCGCTATGATTTCAGGTCCATCACCGAGGAGGACGCCAACAACCAGGGCGTCTTCCACCAGACCGAGGACGGCGTCGAGGTGCCACACTCGCGCCTGACCATCAGCCAGCTGATGGTAAAACCCCAGACCCTCCCCCTCGATGCCACCCGCAAGGCCGAGGGTCAGCCCGAGGGGCAGCCGCCGCCAAAGGTGGCCGCCACCACCAAAGGCGCTGATGCAGTCCCGCAAATGCCGCGCCACCCGGCCGGCCTCCTCGGCGCCGCCGAGGCCATCGAGGAGAGCACCGCGACGACCCCCGACTCGGGCTCCAACGCTCCAACCCCCGCCGCCATTCCCGACGCCGTCGACGAGCCTGCTGTCCCTGCCCGGGCCGAGCAGCGCGTCGCGACACCGGCCGATGGACCCGAGCTCCCTGTTCCCCGTGGCGCCTCGGACCCCGACGAGTATGGGGTTCGTCTGATCTCGAGGCGGCCCAACCGATTGGACGTCCCGAACAACCGGGTCATGGTGCCCAACCTCTTCGACTGGGACGACCTCGACATCGGCTTCCGTGACTCGACCAACTGCGTCCAGAAGGGCGCCACGAAGCAGCGCCGAGGCAAGTACCTTGGCAAGCCCAGCTCCAACTACCTCTTTGTCGACCGCCGCGTCGGCATCTGGGACTCGACCCTGGCCGGCGGCGAGCTCGATGAAGAGCTCGTCAAGAAGTACCAGGTCCACCCAACTCTCGGCATCCCGCTGCCCGGCTCCATCAACGAGTGGGAGGCCCCCAAGCCCATGGTCTCTGGCTGGAAGCCCGTCGTTTTTGTGCCTCCCAACGGCAACGCCATCCACACCTCCCGGAGCATCGACCCAACCCTCAAGGAGCAGGAAGCCACCCTTGCCGAGAGGCGGACCGACCTGGCCCAGGTCCTGCGCACCATCTGCGATGAGGAGGGCATCTCGGCGGATGAGGTCGCACCAGACGCCGAGCTTGCCGAGAAGCACCGGGCCGACATGTTGGCCGCTCGCGGCATCGACCCCGCCCAGCTTGCCGTCGCCGAGTCTGAACCGCCGTCGCAGGCGCAGTCGCCCACCCCAACCCCCGAACCAGAGGACGAGCCTGAACCGAAGCTCGAGCCCGAGGCCGAGGCCGAGGCCGAAGTCATTCCGGACCAGATTACGCCCTTCACCCAATTCGCCGACCATGTTCTCGACGCAGCCGCCACCATCGAGGCCGAAGAGGACGCAACCCGCATCGCTGCGGCTAAGCGCCCAGCCGCGCCGTCTCGGCCCTATGATGCCATTAGAGATGTCTTCACCGAGACCCCGCCCCTGCCCGTTGTCCAAGAGGCACCGCCTGCGCCCGCACCCGTCGAGGACGCCGCTAACCTCTCCTTCCTCGCGAATACCGCCTTGCAGGGCGAATCTGTGACCCCAGCTCCCACCGAAGTGATCCAGTATGCCGAGTCTCCTTACCCCGAGCTGCCGCTGGAGAGGAGAATGGGGCACGGCGACTATGAGCAGCCGCCGCCCGTCGAGTACGCCAGACAGCCCGTCGAATATGCGCCCCAGCCCGAGCCCACTTACTATGCACGCCAGGATGGCCACCCGGCACCCATGGAGACGGCGCGCAACCACGACTTCCTGCGTACCGCCCTCAATCCCCAACCCATGTCTCATCCGCATGGCATGCCGCCGCCGACCCAGGAGTACCCGGGCATGTCTGTCGCTCCTCCTGCACCCGGACCCGGCCCCACTCTGGCACCCCACGCCCCCGGCGGCCGGACTCCGTTCTCGAGCACGGGCGCCGCCAAGGGCCTCCCTGCGCTGCGGCCAATGCGGAGCCTGCTGAGCGAGCCCCCGGTGTACCCCGAGCCGCAGGCCAACCCGGGCATGCATCATGGCAGCATGGTGGCGTCTAACAGTGGCGCATACTTTCCGCCCGGCGCACCCCGTTCTTACCATAACGCCTACGCGGTCCAGGAGCCTATGCCGATGCAGCCCATGATGCCGCAGCAGCCCATGTCGGGCTCCCTTCAAGCGCCGCCCCTCGCTCCCATGGGGCCGGCCCTTGGTCGGCGGATGAGCTCGCCGCCCCCGTTTCACCCGTCCATGGGAACTCAGCCCCTCGGCCCCGGGCCGCAGGTCGCTCAGGGCGGCGCTCAGGCACCTATCCACTTCCAGCCCGCGCACCAGCCCCTAGCGCCGGCCTCCGGCCCCGTCACACGTTCCCGCCCAGGCAGCTCGTCGGCCGCCGCCAGTCAGGCGGCATCTGTTGCCTCTTCCAAATATCGCAAGCTCGAGCCGGCCCCCCCCCCGCCGCACCGCATGTCCTACTCGGGCACCGGCCAGGAGTTGCGCACCGTCCCGTTCGACTACCGCGAGGCAATTAAGGATTACTCTGCGGTCGAGGCCCCCCCGAGGCATGGGCCCACCCAGATCCGCGGCTGGACGCACAACAACATCCGCAAGACCACCCGGCCCGCGTCCAAGGGCGACGTCGCGCATGGCAATTCCGGCGCCAACTCGGACGAACCGGCCGCTTAGAAGGCGGGCGGGTCAGGAGGCGCCGGTACTGGTGCCGCCAAGACCAAGAAAAAGGGACGCGGCAGCAAGCGCGCCAGGGGCGCTGATGACGAAGATGATGATACCGAGGAGGGAGAGCCGCCCGTCAAGAAAACGAAGATGGTCACTTTGGTCCTCCCGGTCAGGTTTATCCCATACGTGCCTCCCGCCCAGCGCGCGACGGCAAGCTCCGCGCCACTCGCTCCCGCTGCCATTCCCAACACCCAAGGCATCCAGCTGCCGAAGAACACCAAGACCAGATCCGGTGCCGCTGCCGGCGGAATGAAAACGAGGAAGCGCGCCAGGGAAGAGGATAGTGAGGAGAACGAAAATGAAGAGCGCCGCAAGATGGCGAAGCTGCCTCGCCATGTCGCCGCGCCTGCCATGGTGCTGCGGGAAGAGACGGGCTTCGCCAGCGCCGTCGTCGCCACCAGCGCTGCCACGACCACGCCGGCCTTGCTCATGCCGCCTACCCCCCTCCCGGCGGCTTCCAGCGCCGTCATCGCCAACAGCGCTACCAGGGCCGCCAATGCCTCGGGCGCAGTGAAAAAAAAGAAGCGCATGAGGGCTGATCATGCCCGCGAAACCGAAGAGAACCTGCCCGTCCTTGCCGCCGCGCCTGTCGCGCCGCTGAGAGAAGAATCGGCTCCCGCCAGCGCCATCGCTGACAACAGCGCTACATCGACTGTCGCCAACCCCCTCATGCCGCCTTCCCCCACTCCTCTGGGCGCTAGGAGGAGGAGCAAGCGCACCAAGGCGGCTCATGATAACGAAGAACACGAAGGACAGAACCAGACCGCGACACTCCCCGGCAATGTCGCTGCTCCTGCCACACTGTCGGGAGAAGAGTCGGGTTCCGTCAGCACTACCGTCGCCGTCAGCACCACCGTCGCCGCCAGCGCTGCCACGCCCACCGCTGCCTCCCTCATGCCGCCTCCCCATACCCCCGCGAAAGCGGTGAGAATGAGGACGCGTGCGATGGCACAGCATAATAATGGCGATGGGCAGGAAGGGCAGAGCGAGCAGGCGAGCCTGCCCGAGCCTGCCACCGCGCCTGTCGCAGAAGAAACCGCCTTTGCCGACATCAACGGCTCCGTCGCCTACGGCGTTGCCACCACCACCTGCCCCCGCATGCCGCCTCCCCACGGGGAGACGGTGAATCTACAGGAGCTTGCCGCTGCGGCCCTCGCGTTGCTTCAAGAGACGGAATCCGCCACCGCCGTCATCACCACCAGCGCTGCCGCAGCCAGCTCCACCTCCCTCATGCCGTCGCCCCCCACCCCCCCGGGCTCAGGGGGGAAGCGCAAGCGCGCGATGGCAGAGGAGGACGATGAAGAGCATGAAAACGAAGAGCCAAGCAAGAGATCCAAAGTCTCACGACCTACTCCCGCGTCTTTGCTCGATCCTGTCGCGGCCACGAGCGCCATCGCGACTACAGGCACAAGCGCGACCACCAGCACCAGCGCGACCACCAGCGCCATCGTGCCCACAACTGTCATCGCGACCACGAGCGCTGCTGCGACCACAGCCGCCACCACGAACATCGTCGAGGCCACCAGGGCCACGGCCACGACGATTAATGCTCCAGTTCAAGCAACCACTCCTGCCCCCACAACCACGGCCAGATCGAGAGCGAAGCCGAAGACCAAGACGGCCGCTGCCGCGCCGGCTCGAAGCCATTACAACTTGCGCAAGCGCCGTGGAGCGGAGTAGCCAACTGCGAAGCCTGGCCCTGAACAGAGCCCTACCCCGGGCCCTGCTTGATGGGTTGTTGTTGCCCTCCTCGCCGTGCAGAAGAGAAAATTGGTGTTGAACCGTTGCCTCGTTGGGAAGTGGAGGCAAAATTGGCGTTGAATCGTTGCCTCGATCTGAAGGAGAGAAAAATTGGTGCGGAAAGAGGTGCAACGTTGGATGAAGGAGGCCAAACAGACGGTCAGCTTGGAGAAGAGAAGATTGGTTCCCAACACAACAAGTTGGGATACACCACACCCTGTTCAGGATGCGAGTTTGGCCACGCGCCTTGGAGAGTGGGATGGATTTGAAGAAGTTGATGTGGGTGTTGAGGATCATAGGATGATCGATGGATATCGGGGAATCTCGATCTGTCTGTGGAGAGCATGATGGATGGCTATGGATGGAGAGACCGACAAAGATGGATGGACATAGACATTGGAGGAACATCTTTGGCTTTCTGCCATCCGGCCGTCACACAAAATTGGAGTTGGAAGTTGGAAGGAGTGGACATTTGGGTGGAAGATTTTCTGGTGGATTTCGTTTCTTTCTTTCTCTGACAACACCACTCGGCAACATACGAGGGAGTCGCATCTCGGATCTTGGAGGTTCTCAAACGAAATTTCAGAGGGATTCTCAAGAGGGATCTCAAGAGGGATCTCAAAGTCTGATCTTCAAACATGGATCGATCCAAAGTCAGGTCTCGGAGGGGTCTGGGTCGGATCTCAGTCGGATCTCGAGGATCAACAACCACCGGCATATGGGGATCAACAACTACCGTGGCATATTCGCATCACATTTTCGGGGGAGAGGAGGAATGGCGGAGGGGAGGCCTGGAACACATGTTTGAGGTTGTTTTTTGCTTTTGCAAGATTTCATCTGGCATTTTTTGGCATGGACGGGGTGGGGGGCATTCTTGCGGCGGGGATATTATGGGATCGGAAATGATACCTGGGGAATGGTCATAGCCTGCATTCGGTTCGTCTTTTTTTTTCCACTTGGGAGAAGTCTTGGGGGGTTTGGGGTGGGGGGTGGAAAATGTTGGACGTTTTTTTGCCCGCGGCTTGGGTTGCGGGAGTGTGGGATAGAAATAGAGAATTGCAGTTGCTGTCGTTGCTACTATTGAGAACACTGTTTGCGTGATATGATGAGCTATGTGAACTGGGTGGGGGGTGTTGATATAGTTGGTGAGATCGACATACAACCCAGGCGCGTCTGAACTGGTGAGTGGTGTTGATACTTGATCAGACCGACACACAAATCAGGCGAGATGGATGAAATGGTTTAGGCAGGATCAGATACGGACACCAGAACCACGGCGAGCAGAGTATCACGAAATACGTCATCTATCTGTTGGATTTGTGTGCCGGGGGTATTACGTCCACCACCTATCTACCGAGTGTTGGGAACACAAGATGGTATCCCGAGAAATGACTCCAGCTGGGGTAGATACAGCAAAGCAAGTAGCAACCCCATATTTCGCCCCATGGGCGTTCATCCCGCCTGCCCTCTCAAGACGGCCATGGCCCCAAGTAGTTGGGATCTCCCGCCTCAGTCCCGCGGCAACCCCTAAAGAACAACCACAACAGCCGGCGTCCCCGCCCCCTGCACAGCAGCAGAAGGCGCAGCAGGCGCCTCCTCCCCCCCTTCAGGATGCAAAGCAAACACCCCCGCCTCCATCCCCTCCCCATCAAACACCACAAAGTTCTGCACCGGCTGCTGCGTCCTGCCCAGCACATTAATCACATCCTGCGCGAGCTGGCCACCCAACACCGCAGCCACCGGCGCGATCTCAGGATTCCCCCCTCCCTCCTCCGCCGGCGCGTTCTGCAAGAACGCCCTCAGCACATCGCTCCGCAGCGTCTCAGCCGGCAAGCCGAGCGCGGCATGCTGTTCCGCGCAGAGGCGGGTGAACTCCGCCAGGCGGGCGCGCTCGTCGGGGATGGCGGGGCGGGCTTGCATTTCCCACCAGGCGCGGAAACACGACAGGAGCGGGGAGACGACGCGTCTGCGGCGCGGGGAGCGGAGGATGTCGGCCGGGAGGGTTGCGGTGCGGGAGGTGGCGAGGGACCAGGGGGTGTAGGATTCGCGCTTGGTGACGAGTTCGGTGGCTTTTTCGTCGCCTGGTTTTGGGACGACGGAGAGGATGGTGCGGGTGCGGGATTCGGGGCCCAGCGGGGTGGCGATGTTGGAGCGGGCGCGCGAGAGGATGAAGGTGTGGAGGTTGAGGTCGGCGAAGAGGAAGCCGTGGAGGCCGTGGGAGGAGGCCGCGTAGAAGGGGCGGGAGTGGGTGCGCGCCGCGGCGTTGATGGAGGAGAAGAGCGGGGAGGGCAGGTCGGTTGCTATGATGATGTCAAAGGGGGCGTAGAAGGAGGCGGGTTTGTCGTGGATCGGGGAGGGGTCCGGGTGGATGCGCACGCGGGGGTTGAGGCGCTGGAGGGCGGGGGCGGCCGCGACGGAGCGCGGGGTGCCCTCGGGGTGGTCGAATTCGGAGAGGAGGAACTGCGCGCCTAGGTCGGCAGCAGTAACAGGCTCGGGGTCGAGGATGGTGAGCGAGTTGATGCCGGCGAGGACGAGGTTCTTGGCGATTTCGTTGCCCATGGCTTTGATAGTGACCAGGAGGATGTTGGCGCTGCGGATTTTCTCTTGGGCCTGCATCCCCCAGAGGCGGATCTGGCGGTCGTAGAGGGCGATTTCATCTGGGACGGTTAGCGGGGAGGACGAGTGAGGGGAGGGGACAGGATGGGATAACTTACCAGCGCTGATGCCGTTTGCCGGGGCGGGCACCGAGTCGTTGGTTGTGGTATCCATGGCGGGCGGTGGTCTGAGTCTGGTCGGCTATGAAGGCAGGGAGGGTATGTTGGAGGAGAGGGAGGAAGAGGATGGAAAGGTGGGCAGTGTAAGGCAAGATTTAGAGTTGAGAGGTGAGAGGTAGACAAGTGCACTCCTTCCTTGCAACCTGGGGAGGTCAACAAACGGAGGCAGTGTTTGGTTGGGAATAATGGAGAGAGTCGGTCGGTCGGTCGGTCGACGGTGAGCTGCTGGCTCTGTTGCCTGGCTGCCTGCGGTCTTCTCTCCCTGCTCCTTCACACTTCCAGCAACCACACTCCCAACAACACAAGCCTTGGAAATTAGGAAGGAATCCAAGATCCGAGGGATTTCTCTTATTCCTGAATTCCCGTTTGGCCGTAGGTGCTGGCACGCGTGCCCGTGGTTGCTGGGGTGAGATGCTGAGGTTCAGAGCGTGTTTGCAGTTCAGAGAGCTGCATGCTGTATCCTGGCAGGAGCTCAGTCGTGGTTGGGTCGGTGGACTTGGCGCGACGCGTGTTTAAGAAGTACCCGGATCCCTGCGAGGGAACGCGTGGAACGCGGGTAGCCCTTAGCAATTAAGCTCGAGCCCCTGACAGCCAACGACAGCCAAGCCCTATTTTGCAGCCAAAGATGCACTTTAAACTCTAAACACAGACCACTTTATGCATCATGTTCCTCTCCTCCGTCTTGTCGCCCCTATTCCCTCTTTTTTTTGCTTTTCACTTCTGTCGGTTGTCTGCTCTCAGCCGTGGATCAAGGCACAGCCGCGCAAAAAGTAACAGCAGAACAAATGGAGGGTCAGATCCCGACCCACTCCCCAAGGCCCGTGGAACCAGGCCCGCCTAAAGTACCCCGCCAAGGGCCAATGATGGACCCTGACCGGGGTGGACCTCTGCCGAACCCCAGTCGCCTGCCGCCGTTGACTGCCTCCACTCTGCTCGCCCGCACAGCACTCACTGGCCACTGAACTGCACTGACTGAACTGCACCACTGCACTGCCGCCTGCACCTCAACTCGACTTCAACCTCAACCTCCTCAACCTCCATTCTCGACGCACTTGCCCCTCCGATCCCCGACATCCCACACTCCAAACGCCATTTCGCCCTCAACAACCCGCAGACACCTCAGCCGGCCGCACGCCTTTGTTCGCTAGCCCCTCTCGCTTTTGCAGGCCGCGGCTTGTCACCCTATGGTCAGTTGTCCCTCAACAATCCCCCACGCACCGGCGCCGTGATTTGCCTGGCCCTCCCGCCCTCGCACGCCGATGCTGGCCTAGCTGGCCTAGCTGGCCGGGTCCAACCTTTGTTTGCTCCGTGGAGGGGATCGTGGCAGCCACCAGTCCCCCTCTTCCGCCGTCACTGCGAGGCGCGCTGGCACGGGCACCCGCCACCGGCACTGACCCATCCCACCGCCCGACACATTCCATAAATACTCCCGAAATGCAGTTCCAGCTGACGCCCGCCTACAGTCTGACAACCGTCCCCTGCCTCCACCACCCTTAGAACCCGGAACATTTCGAGCAGCCGACGGATCCATCCGCCGATTCACATCCTCCCGCTTCTACCCCAATGCCCGACTGGCCGACACCGTTTCCGCGAGGGTGGCCACAGTAATCCGCCAGCTGCAAGACGACCTCGACCGCATCACCCGTCATTACTCCTCCGCTGCCCCCGGCACCCACCTAGCCCCCGACCTGCGCAGGATGGCCTCGGGCTCAGACCGGGACCTACGACCAAGATTCAACCGAGACCCGCAACCGCCAAACGACTCACTACCCCCGCTCGGCACCCCCCACCTGCCGCCCCTTCGATCTCTGGGCTCGCGCGCCCAACCTCCCCTGGCCACATTTTCCGGATCCGTGTCCCGGTCGAGCCGCTATCGCCCAACCGACCGCCACGCCGACAGATACCGCCCGCACCTCGCACCCACCAGTACCCTGGACGACCTGAGTAGAAACCTGCAAGAGAACGACGCACATCTGCGCGCCCTGCTCGACTTTACCAACAGCACCACCGCCGCCATGTCGCGTCCCCCGCCCTCGCTGTCGCCGCCCCTGGGCCACGACATGGCCGAGGAGAACCGCCGGGTCAAGCGCCGCAAGCTGGAGTCGGATAGGATCGCCTCTGCCTTCAAGGGCTTCCAGTACGGCATGTACGGCCAGGTCGAGCCTGGCCAGTTGACCATGGAGATTGTGAGCTGCGACGGCGGCCTCTACTCGGACGAGCGCTCGTACTTGCCGGAAAACATTCTCAGGAACGATGCGTCTGTCTACTGCACCAAGAGCAGCTGGTGCAACATTGTGCTCAAGCACCAGGGCGGCACCGTCTTTAGTCTGAAGGAGCTGGTTATCAAAGCCCCAGGCTCCAAGTTCTCATGCCCGTAAGTTTCTCTCCCTGAGATCCCTTGCCAACCCCGCTAACTCTTGTCTACAGTGTCCGCGAAGGCATGGTATTCGTCGCCATGGAGTCCAACGACCTCTTCGCCCGCACCGCTCGGTATCAAATCCAATACCTCCCCACCCGCGCCCACCGCCGCGGCACCGTCATCTTCCGCCACGAAGAAGACGGCACCAGCGTGACCCGCGTCCAGTCCCGCTCCCTGCGCGCCTACAGCCACGGCGCAGACGACGACGACGATGACGACGACGACGACAACCGCGACAGCTGCACCGCCCAGATCCCCCCCGAATTCAACGCCCCAACACCCCTCTTCAAGGTCACGACGGAATGCTCCGAAGACGAAAGCGACGACGACCACGACGGCACCCACCAC
>FTEL01005051.1_pt1 | contig 14379 bp, 9 predicted proteins | sample 1658911 | NCBI WGS metagenome assembly FTEL01 (sample SAMEA3914869, study PRJEB12502) | metagenome | biome: forest; material: soil | place: USA | collected 2012-03-12 | depth 0.1 m
CATGAGGGGGGTGTTGGTTGGGAGGGCAGGGCTGTCGGGGTTTTCGAGCACCACGCGAATCAGCCGGTGCAAGCCAGGAACCAGATCAGACGCGGCCAGACCAAAACTGCCCGCCGCCGACAACAACCCCTGTCGCGTTGGAGCCATGTCTCCTGCGGCCGCTGTCTTCCAGCCATGTTCATTGGACCATGGGGCCTGGCGTTGGCAAGCAAAGCTGCTTGCTCGCTGCCCATGTGCGACCACTGACCCCGCCCGCCTTCTCGATGGGACCGACGGCGAGAGTCCAGACGATGGTGGTGTCAACATGCTATCAGCGACATCGCAGTCTTGTGAAACTTGCGACAATATGTTACTGTCCGCCCTCTGGAAGACTTTGCGCAGTCTGTATCATACTAGTAGCCGGTCGTGTGAGAACCTCAGACATGTGCAACTTATAATATAATGCTGCTGCCTCGACCGCAAGGTCGACTCGAATCTCAGGCGCGTGGTTGAGGTGAGTGAGGCCGTCGCAGGTCGCTGTGGTGCAGGTTTGGGGTGTTGATGCGGAGCGGGGGTGGAGGTTTGCGGGCACTTGGGCGTCTCGCCGCGTGTGTTTGACACCGACAGCCTGGGTTTCTTCTGTTGCACCAAGTTGCCCCCAGGAGCGGACTGCGCGGGCACGCAATCACAGCGAGTTAGTGCTGAGGGCGAGCGGGCGGAATGGATGCCCAAGTGCCCGCTCCCAGGTCAGTCCCGTCCTCTGATCAGATGGCGCGTCCAGGGCTGCCGCTGGGCGAAGGGCAAGTGGGGAGGAACTTGGCAGGCACGACCGCTGTGTCCCAGGCACCGCCCAGGGCAGAGATTTAATGGATGCTCAGGCGGGAGTCAAGTCAATCGCCCAGGTCGCGCATCATTTGTGAAGGGGACCCCCAAAGCCCTCTGGGCGGGCAGCCCGACTTCAGTGACCGATCCCTGGAGCTGGGGACCATTCTGGGGCTCCAAGAAATGCCCATGCGCGGCCCGCCCAGGGACAGCGGGTCGGGTGTCCCTTTTTTTTTTTTTTGAGGCCCCAAAGTGCTGGTGTGTGGGTGACTTGGCCGCCCAAAGGCGCGCAATTTTTTGGACGACGCCAATTTTCGAGCGGGCACCTGGGCAGCACGTCAATCAGCGCTGGCACCCCTCCTGCAGCGCCCCACGTATAATTTTCGGGGACCCCGCCTCCCCCCCCAAAATTCGCGGCGAATTTTTCCTCCTGTTCTCTCTGTTCATTTTTTCGCCCATCCACCACTCAACCGCCTGGCTCTTCAGCACCCACCTCACTGAACCAGGCCTGCCATTTCTGCCCACTCCACCATCGCGCCCTCGCAACCTCAGCACCTCCAACACCACCACCAGACCCAAAACCACCAAACCACCAAACTCCACCACTATTTCGCATCAACCATGCCGCGCCCGCCTAAGAACAAGGCCGCCCCTGAGCCTGTGGCGCCCGTGCCGGCCGCGCCCAGCGTCCCCGCCACCGCCGTCCCTCCCCAGGCCGTCAACTTCAAGGCGCCCCCCGTTGTCGATGTCGACCAGTTCATCCGCATCCGCGATTCGGTAAGCTGACGATGATCTCCCTTTTTATGTCCCCCAGCACCACCAGACAGCACACATCGCAGCCGCTCGCTGCACGGCCTTCCCCAAGGGCCGTCGCATGCAGCGAATGCACCCAATCACCTCCCCACAGCCAACCCCAGCTGCTTTCCCTCGACCTCCCCGTTTTGGTCGCCCAAGCCCCCCTCGGGTCAAAACAAAACAAAGTCACAACACGCGTCGGCTCCATCGCCAACCCCCGCGCCGGGGTCGCGTGGCTGCGCACCGCCGCTGCACTCACTGCACCTTCACCCTCGGCGCGTTTCTCAATCGCGCATGAGAATGCCCTCACATGGCTTGCCTGCCTGTTCACTTCCACACATTTTGCCCATATAAGACACGCCCGCTAACCCGCACCCCAGGTCTACCACCGCCTCCAGACAATCCAGGATTTGATTAGGAGTTTCTCCCAGGATTATCTGCGCCAGACCAACCTCCTCATCGGCGTGGGCACCAGCCTTGAGAATGGCGCCGAGCTGGACCGCATCGCCGGCTCGCTCTCCAACCTTGTCCCTGCTGCCTTCGCCGCCCCTCCTCCCCCCGTTGAGGAGAAGAAGGAGCGCAAGAAGCGCACCCATGACCCCAACGCGCCCAAGCGTCCCCTGACTCCCTACTTCCTGTACATGCAGACCGCCCGCCCCATCATTGCCAACGACCTCGGCGATGAGGTGCCCAAGGGTGCCGTCCAGGATGAGGGCCAGCGCCGCTGGTCCGTCATGACCCCCGCCGAGAAGCTCGGCTGGAACCAGGCCTACCAGTACAACCTCCGTCTCTACAATGCGCGCGTCCACTCCTACAAGCATGGCAACCCCGAGGCCAAGAACATGGCCGACGACGAGGCCCGCGCCTACGCCGACCAGTTCGGCATTGGTGTCCCGCCCCTCCAGGCCGAGGAGGCCCAGGCCAACGACCAGGATGCCATCGCGGACCAGCTGCAGCAGAGCGCCGCTGCTGCTGCCCCGTCTCCCCCCTCGGAAGCTTCGGAAGCGGAGCCTGCTGCCCCTGCGGCAAAGACCCCTAAGAAGACTCAGACCCGCAAGCGCAAGAGCACCGCCGCGGCGACGCCCGCCGCTGAGCCCGAGCCGCCCAAGTCGGCCGCCGCCACCCCGGCGAGCCCCGAGGTCAAGAAGCGGAAGCGCGCCTCCAAGGCCGCCGAGCAGGTTGTCGAGGAGCCCAAAAAGTCTGGCCGTAAGAAGACCAAGACTGGCTAGGCTCTCACGCCAGCCTCGCTCTTTTCTGTCTTGTCGGTTCCGCTTTCCTCTCTGATGTGATGATACCTTGAGGCGGGCAATTTTCGGTCTTTTGTTTTTCATGATAGCGACGCCATCCTTCCTGACGAGACAAGACGCCGGCACTGGTTCGGCAGTCCTCTCGTATCGGATGGGGAGGTGTCTCTCGGGGGTTCCGTGGGGTTGGGGATAGCATTAGCGGGCGGGCTCTGCTATCTTGAGGTCTGTCTGGTCGCCTGCTTGTCTGTAAGTAGTGTATGGGTCAACGATGGGATACGGAGTCCCGGGTTTCTTCCTGATAACGGCATTCGGGGGGATGGAAGGGTTGGTTGGTGGGGAGGAGATGATGGTGTGGCGGCTCTCTCACGCCGGACATGACTGTTTGGTTTTATGTACATTGGTCCTGCTTGCTCGCGCTTAACTATGGGATGCATGGGTTCTTGCTAGTAGTTGCATTTGGCAATGAATTATCTGAAATAACTTGTGTATGTGTCTATCCTGGCTTGATCGGTGAGGTGGCCGGTGACCATCTTGAGGGGAGGTTGCAAGATAGTGTCAGCAACGTGAACAACACCCTGCCCCAATGGCTGGCCGCAAAGAAGTTTTCTTCGATTCAACCAGTCGTCCTGGGCAGGCGCAGACTTGAAGAATAGTGGCATGTTAGGAGGTGGTGCTGAAACAGTTCCGAACCGTCCTGCCGAGGAGGTCCTGACGGCCCTGCCCCTTCCCCAATCCATGGAGCTGAAAGCGGGATCGGACCCCCAAAGGATCAGGCTGGCCACCCTCACTGGCCTCTCTTGGGAGAACCACGAGGATGGGGGATTTCAGGGCTCTTTGGTGCCAACCGCGGGGCTTACCACTGAGCGAGAAAATGAATTCAACCTGATGCCTCTAAAACGCGCTCCTATCTGCGAGCCCAGCATGACTCAGGCCCATGATTTCATCACACCACAACCCACCACTTACATCCACATGCTGATGTCCCCTTCTTAGGTACTCAGCACAGAGCTTCCCCCATCATCACCGCAAATAAGCGTATGTTTACCTCGTTCCATGTGCCTGCAACAAGGAAGGAAACGGCTTCACAAAGTGGTCCACAGATCGCAGAAATATGTTTGATAAACTATTTAAGCAGAGAGCCACACAGGTACGCAGTAACAAGCATCACAGAAGAGATCCCATAACAGACCACTACCCCAGAGCAGAGGAAGCTATCATCGATCTTATTCCCCTTCCCCCAACTACTCCTCCAACAAAACCCATCTCCCTCCCCCGTTATCAGCCTTCCCCCCCGACGCCACCCCATACCCCCCTCCTCTTCCTCCTCCTCAACAACAACAACAACCTTTAATAAACAAAATAACTCTGCGTCAACGGCAACACACTAATCGGTTCCGCCGCACACACCACCCCATCCGCCTCGACGACATAACTCTCGGGGTCGACCCGCATGCGCGGCATGGTCCCGTTGAACTTGAGGTCCTTCTTGCCGACGGTGCGGCAGTCCTTGACGGGCGCGATGCGCTTCCCCAGCCCGTAGGAGGCCACCACGCCGCTGTCGATGCTTGCCTGGGACACGAAGGCGACCGAGAGGGAGGGGATGCGCGCCGCGAACATGGGGCGGGCTATGAGCGGTTGGACGGTGGGGATTGAGGCGTTTGCGTCGCCCTGTTGGGGGATTAGGCTTGGTGTTCTGGAGGGTCGAGGAAGGGGGATGGGTATGGGCGTGGAAAGGGGGAAGGCTTACCATCTGCGCCCACGAGATCATGCCGCTCTTGACGACGGAAGCTGGCTTCGCGCCAAACCATGCCGGGTCCCAGACCACGAGATCGGCCAGCTTGCCAACCTCGATGCTGCCCACCATATGCGCCATGCCCTGCGCAATAGCCGGGTTGATGGTATACTTGCTGAGGTACCGCTTCACGCGGAAGTTATCCGCATCCGTCCCCTCATCCTCGGGCAGCCGCCCACGCTGCAGCTTGTTCTTGTGGGCCGTGTGCCAGGTGCGCAGGATGACCTCGCCGCAGCGGCCCATGGCCTGGCTGTCGCTGCTCATCATGCTGATGGCGCCCATGTCGTGGAGCACGTCCTCGGCCGCGATGGTCTCGGAGCGGATGCGGCTCTCAGCAAAGGCCACGTCCTCGGGGATGTTCTTGCTCAGGTGGTGGCACACCATCAGCATGTCGAGGTGCTCGTCGAGCGTGTTGCGCGTGTAGGGGCGGGTCGGGTTGGTGGAGGAGGGGAGCACGTTGGGGTACTCGGCGATGCGGATGATGTCCGGGGCGTGGCCGCCGCCGGCGCCCTCGGTGTGGTAGGCGTGGATGGTGCGGCCGTTGATGGCCTGGATGGTCTGCTCGACGAAGCCGGACTCGTTGAGCGTGTCAGTGTGGATCATGCACTGCACGTCCAGCTCGTCGCACACGCTGAGGCAGCTGTCGATGGCGGCGGGGGTGCTGCCCCAGTCCTCGTGCAGTTTGAGCCCGCACGCGCCGGCTTGCACCATGTCGCGCAGTCCGGCCGGGCCGCTGTCGTTGCCCTTGCCCGTGACGCCGACGTTGACGGGGAGGTGGTCGCACCCGCGGAGGATCTCGCGCATGAAGAAGGCGCCCGGCGTACAGGTGGTGGCGGACGTGTTGGCGCTGCGGGTTGTCAGTTATCAGGTGGTAGACTTTCCCCTGAGACAACCTTGGGCTCCAGCCCATGGGTAAGGGGTAAGGGCTTCACTCACCTCGGCCCGGTTCCGCCGCCCACCATCGTCGTGATGCCCGACGCGATAGCATCTTCAGCCTGCTGCGGGCAGATGAAGTGAATATGCGAGTCGATGCCACCTGCCGTAACGATCTTGCCCTCGCCAGCAATCACATCAGTGCAGCTCCCAACCACCATGCCAGGGGTGACCCCATCCATGACATCCGGGTTTCCAGCCTTGCCGATTCCCACAATAAACCCGTCCTTGACGCCAATATCCGCCTTGAAAATGCCCGTCCAGTCCATAACCAACGCGTTGGTCACGACCATATCCAGCGTCTCAGCATCAGACCTCCCCGTGGCGGCCCCCATACCATCCCGCAACGTCTTGCCACCCCCAAACTTACACTCCTCCCCGTACACCGTCAAGTCCTTCTCAACCTTGATCCACAAATCCGTCCTACCCAACCTCACCAAATCCCCCGTCGTCGGCCCAAACATCGCCGCATAAGTCCTCCGATCCAGCGTCGCCCCCTCCGTCAAGAACGCCATATCCCCCGCAGGCTCAGGCACATGCGCAAACCCAGCTGCCTGCAACTTCCCCAGTATCTCCTCCGCCCTACCCAAATCCACGACCCCCGAAGCAATCCCATTCCCACCCCGAATCACCCTCCCCCCACCAATCTCAACCAGCGTCACAGTCTTCATATCCCCCGGCTCAAACCGAATCGACGTCCCCGCCGCCAAATCCAACCTAAACCCATACGCCCTCAATCTATCAAACTCCAACTGCGGATTCACCTCGACAAAATGGTAATGACTCCCCACCTGCACCGGCCGGTCCCCCTTATTCGTCACCCCCAACCTGATCCTCCGCCTCCCCTCATTCAACTTCACCACCACATCCTTGACACAAATCACCGCTCCTGGCTGTTGTTCATGTGCATACACGGCGGCATCCTGCAGCGGGAACAACTCCTCCGCATTCTCCGGCACGGGGATAAAACTCCCATACAGCGCCCGCGCGAGATCGCCGTCGTCGGTGGCAATCGGGTTCTGCACCGTCACGAGGAACCCGCCCGAGGGAAAGATGCCCTCGACCTGGATCTCGTGCAGGGTCGCGCACACCTCGGGGAGGACGTGCCGGCGGCCGAGCATGGTCGCGCCCAGGGCCATGAGGTCGGCCACGGTGTGGTTGCCGTCGCGGATTAGTTCGTGGAGGTTGGATGCTATTAGGGCCTGGCACTTGTGTCAGCACATATTAACCAAGGAATGGGGAGAAGGGGTCATGTACCGTGGCTTCGGTGTGGTTCAGACGCACGCCGCGGGCGAGGCGGCGCTGGGCGAGGAAGCCCAGTTGCGAGATGGTGATCTTGTCGATCTGTTTGGCGGTGGGAGAACCATCGTGGTGTGGTTAGCCTCCTGGTCTATGGTGTGTAGGTGCCATCCCCATCTCGATCGAGCACATGCGCGTGTAAGTGCCAGCCAAGCAAGCAACACCTTGGGGATGGCGGGAAAACGTGGAATACAGGGATCACCAGTGCCGTTGACAGCACCGGCAACGGCCCACTAACCTCCTTTGGGACGAGATGCATTGTGGTACGGTCAGCCCTGTGGGCGCTCTGGGTTCGCCGGCTTGGCTGGGCTGGGTTTAGGTGGTGTGCTGTGCTGGGTTGGGTGACGAGACCAAGGGGGGGGGAGAGATCGTGACAGAGGAGGGGCTGTTTGTGTCTGAGATGCTTGTGTGAAATCTCAACCAAGCAGCAGCAGGGCACACACGTCTCTGTGTATCTTCAAGTCTTCCTGCCCCTCCGGCGTCGTGGATATTTTACCCCGCATCCCTGCTGATAAGCTCACTGTTTGGTCATTGCAACATTAATCCCGAAGGGCGGGCAGTGATAAGGGCCTCGCATCACAACATGCAGGACATAACCCGGGTCGTGTCACAAACCGGGTTTACACTTGAGTGAGAGGGATGGAGGTAGTATGTAGCCTGCTGGCGAGGCGGTGGAAATGTATTTAGAACATGGTGAGATACCCGTGTTGCCCGCCCTCTATCCGCCATCCTTGGTCCTGTGTCCCAAAGCGCCATAGTAGAAATGTAAACCCCATACCCAAGAAGACCCAAGAAATGTAAGCCGTCCATGATATACAAGAACCAAGCCCTGAAATAAGAAAACAAATAAAACAAAATAAACCGGCGACAGCCACCCAACCCATGTATCCCACCCGAAAACGCCATCCAATGCTTCCCAAAACCCTAAGCCTGACCGATCAACCGTTCCTGCGCCTTCCCCCTTGCCAAAACCTCCTGGATCCGATCATTCTCGATCGCCCGTATCCTGCTCCTCGCTGACTCCAGCCTCTTCACCCCCCTATCAATCGTCTCGATGTGCACGCTCAACGGTACCTCCACCCGGCCCCTAATCAGCCCCGGCTCCGCGACCCGCTCCCGGAGGTCGCCGAGCCCCGCCTGGATGCTCTCCAGGTCGTTGATCAGCTCGGTAACCTGCTTGACGGCGTCCGTCCTCTGCGCGTCGACGTGCTTGAGCAATTGCAGCTGGCTGTTCAGGCTCGCGAGCCGGCTCTTGTTGCCGCCGACGAGGCCCCAGAGCGTGGAGAGGATCTCGGCGCGGCGGACGCGGACCGACTTCTCGGTGCGCGCGACGAAATCGTAGATGGCGTCCATGTGCTCGCCCGCCTTGGACAGCGTGTGCAGCACTGTTTGCGCTTCGTCGATGAGCTTGGCGATCTTGTCTGACACCAGCGCCGTGTGCTCGACGTAGGTGTCGACGAGGTGGCGTTCGGTGAAGACGGCGGGCTGGAAGGGGGCGAAGAGCCGGTTGATGAACGGGCCGATTAGGCTGCCCATGCCTTGGTCGTCTTCGCTGGTGGTGCTGGTACTGCTGCTGCTGCCGTCTAGCGAGTCGAGGTGGCGTGATGTCCACCGGTTCATGCTGATGACCCAGTCGACGGCCGAGCCCATGCGCGCGTTGAAACCCTGGAGATCCCGCGACACGGTACCGACTGAGCTGACGAACCCATCTAATTCCAGGAGGAGCTCTTCTTTGCTCTGCAGGGAGCTGTAGCGGACCAGGGTGCGCAGGTCGCGGATGGACGCCTCGGAGCGCTTCATCTCGATGGGCAGTGGTACGCCCTCGACCGACTTTTCCACCACGCGGCCGAGCTGTTCCTGGACATCCATGAGGTCGTCAAACTGGACGGGCGGCTCGCGGTCCTCTGCATCTCCGTTTGCGAGGCCAAAGTCCGGGCAGAAGGGCAGGTCGAGCCATGACGCTCCCGGGATGCGGCAAATCGGTGTGAGGGCGGTGTAGACCGAGCGGGTGGCGAGGTTGTGAAGGATGATGATGCCGCCAAAGGCGAGGTACAGCGACAACATTATGGCCAAAGGTTTCTGCGCGTAGCGAAACGCGAGGCGAATCAGGCCAAAAACCCAGGCGAGAGCGTCAAACAGAGCTCCAGGCAACGATATTGACACGCGCTCGCCAAACGACGGCTCCTCGTCGACGAACCGGCCGTCATCCCCCTTGAAGCGGGGTTCCTTGGAAGGGCTCCCCGGACCCTGTCGGCGCCTCAGCTTCGGCGGCGGCGGGGGCTGGGCAGACGCCCTGACTGTCGCCGACGACCGGGCGCTCGTCCTCCTCGGGCTCTCGACGTCGACGCGGGGCATGTGGAACTCGGGCTCGGGCAGGTGGTGGTGGCGCATGTTCTCGCGGGAGCTCTGGCGCACGGATTTCGGGATGGACGGGCGGAACGGCGAGCGCAGGAGGACCTGCTCGTCCTCCTCGGCCTTCTCGAGGAAGTTCTCGAGGTTGTCGTCCTGCGAGCCGCCGATGCTCCATGGTTGGGAGCCGCCGATGCTGAAAGACTGCGACCCGCCGGGCTGGGATGGCTCGGTGCCGCTCGAGATGACAAAGTCGTCGTCGTCGTGCAGGATGGAGGTGTCGAAGCTGTCGTTCTCGCCGCCCTCGACCATGCGCCACGAGCTCTCGGGGAGCATGTCTCGCCGCGCGGACGAGCGGGTTGTCCTCGCCATGGTGGGTGTTGGGGCGTGCGCGGGGTGGGGAGGGGAGGGGTGTGGTGTGTGCCGGGTGTGCCGCCCGGGGTTTAAGAGAGCGGCACAGTTCGAAGCGCCCCCGGGCGCAATATCGCGGCGGCCGGAGCGGTGTAAATAGGGGAGTTGGGGCCGGCAGTCGGCGGTGTCGGGACGGGATGTTGCGAGGTCACGCGTCGCGTTAGTCGATGAGGCGATCCCCGGTTACGGGGCGTTGCTGGGGGCTGCTGGGGGTCGCTGAAGGTAGCAGCGCCCTCTTATAGGCCCTGGGCGCTGAAAAGTGGGGAGATATGGGATACCCAGGCTGGTCGCTCAGGTTCCCTGCAAACAGAAGGGTGAGTCACTGCAGGCAGCAGAGCGATATTCACGGCGTCGATTTGAGCAAGTGTTTTCGTCGCGGGCATCAAAGAACGACATGGTTCCTGGCGCTGGTGGGCTGCGCGGTGTATGTTTGGTGTTTGTCGGGTCGATGCCGAGTTGCCAATCGCGGGAGAGCGTGGGTGGTACTTATCGCGGGGGGGGGCAGCGTGTCAGCGTGTCACTGTGCACCCACCCACCAACCGACCCAATGTCCAGTCGCGTTGGCGATACGGCACCGTGCGAGCATGATCCCGAGCAGCTGGTCCTGTTCCTCGTTGCACGCATGTGCACAAGGGCCCCTTGCATCGCCAGCAGGGCGGACAGGGGTCCCCGGCTGCCGAGACTCGGGACGATGAGAGCTTGGTTGGGTTGGTTGCACACCACCAAGCAGAAATTGGAACTCAAGTGAACGAACTTGAATGTGGGTTGTGCTCCACGAGCACCTCTCATCGACTCCAAAAACAAACACCACCCCCGCCAGACAACGGCCTCTCTCCTTTCCCCTTGCGCACCTCTGCGGCAGTCGGCAGGATGCCCTTCCTGCGGGTGCCAGGACGGGCCTCACAACTCCTGGCCAGACAGCTTGGGAGGATACCGTCTCAACGGTTTCCCATCCTCGCTCGCCAGGTGCAGTACCGCCAGTGCGCGTCCTGCGAGACGCCGAGTGCCACCACCACCGCCAGTGATGGCACTCTTTCGAAACCCCTCCCCCCGGACCACCGCACCTTGGGCCTGCAGCAGGAGCTCTTCATGAGCTCCATCTACAGCCCTGGCTCCCCCATCCTGCTCCCCAACGGCGCCCGCATCTTCAACCGCCTGGTCGACTTCCTCCGCAAGCAGTACGTGCGCTATGGCTTCCAGGAGGTCATCACGCCCACCATCTACAAGAAGGCCCTCTGGGCCACGTCGGGCCACCTCGAGAACTACGCCGACGACATGTACACCGTCACGAGCACGTCCCCCTCCCGCGCCGAGGTCTCCGAGGGCGGCGAGGAGGCCGAGTACGGGCTCAAGCCCATGAACTGCCCGGGCCACTGCCTCATCTTCGCCTCCCAGAGCCGCGGCTACCGCGACCTGCCGCTGCGCTACGCCGACTTCAGCCCGTTGCACCGCAACGAGATCTCGGGCGCCCTGAGCGGCCTGACCCGCGTGCGCCGCTTTCACCAGGACGACGGCCACATCTTCTGCCGGCCCTCGCAGATCAAGGAGGAGATCGCCAAGACGCTCGACTTTGTGCGGCTGACCTACAGTGTCCTCGGGCTCGGCCCTTACCGCCTCGTGCTCTCCACCCGGCCCGAGCAGTACATGGGGTCGGCTGAGGACTGGGCGCAGGCAGAGGGTGCCCTGCGGGAGGCCCTCACCGAGAGCGGCCACGGCTTCACCATCAACGAGGGCGACGGGGCCTTCTACGGCCCCAAGATCGACATCATCCTCAAGGACTCGGACGGCAAGGAGCACCAGACGGCCACGATCCAGCTTGACTTCCAGCTGCCGAAGCGCTTCGGGCTGGAATACTGGGCGCCCGCGGCAGAGTTTGAAAAGCGCGGCGAGACCACCACGGACGCACAGCTGCTCGCCGAGTCCGGCACCGTCACGCCGGTGCTCATCCACCGCGCCGTGCTCGGGTCCGCCGAGCGGCTCATGGCGCTGCTGATCGAGCACTACAACGGGAAGTGGCCGTTCTGGCTGAACCCGCGGCAGGCCATGGTCCTGACCGTCAACAACAAGGAGCCCGTCGTGGAGTGGGCGCGCCACGCGCGGGATGTGCTGCTTGGTGTTGGGCCTGCCTCCCCTGAGGCCCCCACACAGGCGGTGTCCCCGACCGGGCTGGCGGTCGACTACGACGATAGCGACCGCAGCGTGGGGCTCAAGGTGCGCGAGGCGGTGGCTAAGGGGTACGGCATGATTGTCGTGGTAGGGCCGCGGGATGTTGCGAACGGGACGGTGGGCGCCAATGCGTCGGCTTTGGCTAAGCCTGATGCTAGCGAGGAGGAGCGCCAGAAGCTCAAGGCAATGAGCATGACGCCTGAGGAGCTGCGCGACTGGCTGCTGGCAAAGGCAAATGCGTACGAGTAGGGGGCAGTGGCTGGCCTGGATTTGGCTGGGAGCTGGTGCACAAATATCAGGCGATTACTGTACAATAGGGATGCTGAGATGAATGAATGTCCAATCCATTTCCTCGGCGTTCTGGGAGAAAGCACCTGTAATGGTGGGCGGCGATGGATGGCAGCAGCTGGGCAGTGGGCACCTTGCTGGCCCCCTGATGACGCAGCACCGCTGGAAAGGTGGGGTCAATCAGCGGCTGTTCCTTGCCAAGCCTCCAGCTCCCCCACTCTCCCTCCTCCATCTTCAATTCCAACATCCTCGCCGACCAGATACACCACATCCACAGCTCTCCTTCCCTCGACTTAGGCAGCCGACACAGCCACCTAGACATCACCATGGACGACAACATCCCCTCCGACCCGCCGCCCGACTACATCACGGCCGCCCGCGCCCACGGCATCCCTCTCCGCCAGAGCGCCCCCATCAAGAAGGGTCCCTTCCCCCTCGAACTCCCCATCCTCACCTACCTGCGCTCCAAGCGCGTCATCCTCGCCAGCGCCTCTCCCCGCCGGAAAGCCCTTCTCTCCCAAGTCCGCATTCCCCGAACCCCCCCTTTCCCCAGCCCAATAAAACCTCAACTTACCCACCCCCCCGCAGCTCGGCCTCCCCAACCTCGAAATCTTCCCCTCCACCGAGCCCGAAGACCTCGACAAACGCAAGCACTCCCCAGAGGAATACGTCGCCGCCACCGCCCAGCGCAAGTGCCTCGCCGTCTACCAAGCCGCCCTCGCCAAGCAGGAAGAGCTCACCTCCTCCAAAACGCTCTCCGCCGACCCCTCCACCAACCCCCAACACCTCCTCGACCCGGCCGTCGTCATCGCCGCCGACACCGTCATCGCCACGCGCTCCGGGCAGATCCTCGAGAAGCCCCGCTCCGAGGCCGACCACGTGCGCATGCTGCGCCACCTGCGCGATACCCAGCACCACCGCGTGCTGACGGGGGTTTGTGTTTTGGCGCCGAAGGCGGATGCCTCGCACCCGGGGTATGTGGTGGCCGCGACGGTGGAGGATACAAAGGTGTTTTTTGCGGGCGTGGAGGATGGGTTGCCGGATGATGTGATTGAGAGTTATGTGCGGACGAGGGAGGGGGCGGATAAGGCGGGGGGTTATGCGGTGCAGGGGATTGGGGGGGCGGTGCTGGTGGAGAAGGTGGAGGGGAGCGTGGATAATGTTATTGGGCTGCCGGTGAGGAAGTGCTTGCAGTTGTGTGAGGAGGCGGTGTTTCAGCAGGGTACGGGGGAGGAGGATGAGTAGGGGGGTTGGAAAGGGGGGTGGGAAAAGATATAGACCATGTTCTGGGAACGGTTTTTATGACGGCTATGTTTGGTACGTGTAATTGATGGATGATGAAGCCAGTTCCAGCTCACTTGACAGGCAACTCTACGTGGAAGCATCCAATGATAGCAATGAGGCAAGCTCGCAATACTCCCAGCTGACAATAGCTTCTTCGACCCTTCTAGCTTTTCCCACCACCCAAGGTCTTGATATATAACCTCACCTAGTCTACACGTCTATTTCTATCCAACCAACTCTCACCGCGTCGTTTGCTTATCCCCCGGCTTCGGCAACCTAAACGGATGAGCCTCCGTATTGAATACATAATCGTCCAAACTAATCAAATCCGGCTCCGAAAAGATCAAATAAAAGTACTTCAACGTCTCGGCAATCCAAAAGCTCTGTCTCACAAGTCAGCCTCAACCTCGCATACCTACCCCCGGCCCCCCATCAAACCACAAACCCCCAAAAAGAAGACTTACCTCCATAGAATCAACCTTCCTCGTCTCCCCCACCACCCCCACGTCCCTAATAGCCGAGTACGCCCTCCTCGTCCTCGTCGCCTTCTCCACCGCCTCAAACATCCCCCACGCCGCCTCCAGAAACTCGGCCTTCCCCGTCACGCGGTACAGCACAAACAGACTCTCCGCCGCCTCCGGCCGCAGCAGATACCCCGCGCTGAGCACCGCCGTGAAGGGCGGTGGGGGGAGATGGTACGGGGTGCCGTGGGCGTGGGTGGCGGTGTGGTAGCTTGTTTCGTTCCACGCGCACTGGGGGGTTTCAAACCCCGTGGTGGGACAGGGGAGGATGGAAGACCGCTCCGGCATGACGCCGGTCGGGAAGGTGGTGTATGCCCATGCGCAGCCGCGGGCGAGTTGTTCGCCGATGGCGATGTGGGAGGCGTTGGAGAAGAGGCGGCCGCCGAGGGCGAACATGCCGCCCGCGAAGCAGGCGAGGTGTTGGATCTCGGGGAGGAGCTCGTGGATTTTGCCGTTGGAGAGGAGAGTGCCGGAGAAGAGGATTTCTGGGTGG
>FTEL01006589.1_pt1 | contig 14360 bp, 11 predicted proteins | sample 1658911 | NCBI WGS metagenome assembly FTEL01 (sample SAMEA3914869, study PRJEB12502) | metagenome | biome: forest; material: soil | place: USA | collected 2012-03-12 | depth 0.1 m
ACTCTGACTCCTCCCCAAACTCAGCACCCGACTCCCCTCTACATCCTCCCCGCCCTCCACACTCTCCACAACCCCCCCTTTCTGCCTCAACGGTCCCTGCACAAGCTCAATATCCCCAATGGCGTCATTAAACACCGAGACCAGCTCGTTCAGCACCGTCATGCGGTTCCACTCGTCCCGCGCGCGCCAGACCGCGTCCATCAGTTCGCGATAGATCTGCTCCAGCTGCTCGACGCTGCACCCCGCCGTGCGGTCGGCGAGGGTTTGGAGGAAGCGGACGTTGCGGCCTTCGTCGATGACGAGCAAGCGCTGCGAGCCGCCCATGGTGGAGGCGCCGGATTGGCGGAGCGCCGCGGCGTTGCTGGTGGGGGTGTCGGTGGCGGGGCCGCTTGTGGAGGAGGAGGTCTGCGGGGTGTGCTGTTCGCTGAGGATGGCGGAGGCGGAGGGTTTGCGGGGTGGGCGTTGGGATGAGGAGGGGAGGTTGCTGCTGCTGTTGTTGTGGCTGTCGTCGGCAGCGATGCGGACCGAGGCGGAGGCGCTGCTGGGCGGGGGGCCCATTGGCATGCCGCTCTCGAGGCGGGAGTGGAGGATGCCCTGCGCAATGGCGGCCGCTTGGGAGTGCGGCCAGTCTTTGCCGCCTGAGCTGGACTGGCTTAGGCGCACGGAGTGGTCGCTTGCTTGCTGGCCAAGTTGCTCCTGTGTGTTGAGCTGCGTGTCGAGGAGGAGAGACGGCTCGTCTTGGTGGTGCGCCGCGCCGTTCGTGCGCTGGGTATCGGTGCGCTGGGTGCTCCAGTCGCGGTTGGTCGACAGGTCCGAGGTCTTGGTGGACGACGCGTCGTTGCCGAGGGCGGAGGGCGGCACGCCGGGAGGCACCGACGTGACCGCCGAGCGCTGCGAAAACTGCGTGCCCGCGGTGGCCCTGGTGGAATCGCCCAGCGGCAGGCGGCCGCCGAGTTGGGGCCACTGGAGCGGCGAGACAAGGTCCGGACGCGGGCCGGACGTGAGCTGCGACTCGTCGTCCACCCCGCTCATCTGCACATCCTCACCATCCTGCCGGGATGGCACCGAAGTGCCGTTGGTCAGGCGGTGCGAGCCGGAGCCATCCGCGTGTCCATTAGACTCGGGACTCATAATCGGCTGGAACCTAGCCGCGGTCGTCGGCCGCACACGCGTCAGGGGAAGCCCGATGCCCACCGGCCCTTGCGAGTCGCTATCACCGTCACCTGGGATATCGGACTGGATCAGGTCCACGACGGACTGCAAGGCCGCCTTCTTACGTGCCTTCTCCTCAGCTTGCTTGGTCCTCTCAAGTTGGCGCGCGTAGATCTCGTCGAAACGGATACCCGTGTTGGCAAGGGCGGTCCCAATGTCATGAACATCAACCTCGACGTTGGTGCGCAGCTCATTCGCCTTGAGCGTCCGGTCCCGGTCGCCAATGTTCTTCGCGTCGAGGTACAGCCTGTTGATATCCTTGTAGAAATCGATCGGCCGGGCGTAGTAGCCGTTGGCCAGACGCTCCTCAATGGTGGTCGACTCGAGGTTGTAGAAGAACTTGCCCGTGGCCGTCTCACGGATGCCGTCGGTCCCTTCCTTGTCCTTGGCGATCTCAAAGGGCCGGTTCTCACCCTCGGCGATGTCGGGCCGGACGAAGTTCGGGTCGGCTTCGGCGAACAGATAGGCGATCTGCGCCGACGGGATCACGGGTTGCCTGAACTTCCGGTACTTGCGGTGGATCTGGTCCATGATGGGTTGCAGACGCATCTTCAGCAGGTTCAGATGGTGCAGATCCGCCTTGCGCTGGGCCTTGATCTCTTCCTTGGTCAATGTCCTGGGTGGTGGGGGAGGCGCGATCGGAAGCTCCTCGATGACGCGCTTCTTGCGATTCGTAGGATCCGGGAAGTCGGCCGGAGATGTCCTTAAGTGTGAGATGATGTTTTCGAAGAACTCAAGGCGGTTTTCCTAGCACAAGTTAGCTCAACTCGGCACTCCATACGGCATCATACCACATACCCGCTCAGGGCGCTCAACCACAGCCCGGTTCTTCTTGGAGAAGCCAAAGAGCTCTTTGAGAAGTGCCGGATCCAAGTTCTCTGGCGAGAAATCCGCCGTCGCCAGGAGGAGAACGGGGTCAGAGGGAGGTATGCTCCTCAGCATGGTGGCGAAGGTCGTGATTGCCGTGTCAGAGATACTGCTCCACCAGACGTCGACGCCCGGGATGAAGATGACGCTCGGCTTGTGCCTCTTGACCTCAGTAAACCGGCTCACAATGACTTGTTCCATCGGCTGCGATGACTCTTGTTAGCAAGCCAACTCTGCATTCAAAACCAACCAGGACACTTACCCGTCCATCACCCAGCAGCGTAGCCAGATCCAACGTCTGCACATGCACGCCCTCCAAGTGGTGAAGGATAGCCGCAGCGAGGTAGTTCTGGCCCATCCCCGCCAACCCCGAAATCAGCAACCTGGGCCGGAAGATACGCGACCGCTCAAACTCCTGGTGCATCGCCTCCCGACCAAACCCATGATCCGCATCCTCAAAGGGCTCATACATGGCCTCCTCCAGCGCCGTTGTCTTCTTGGGGCGGGGCAGGATGTTATCCAGCACCCTCAAGATGGCCTTGTACTGGTTCCGAAGCAGCGGTTCAACAATGCGCGGCAGCGGGATCGCCGACGATGACGTTGACCGCTCAGATGAAGGAATCATCTTCTTAACCGAGATCATGAAGTCTGTCGCGTGGATGGAGATCTTCTCGGGGTCGACAATCAGCTTCTCCTTGGAGCCGTAAATCTGCGGGTACGTCCTCTGGATGGCGTTGAGCGCGGCCTCCGTGCACAGGGCGCGGAGATCGGCGCCTCCGTAGCCCTTGGTGTTCTCGGCGAGGCCATCCTTGAACTTGTCGGAGATGCCCCAGTCTTTGGTGTGGATGTCGAGGATGGACCGCCGCGCCTCGAGGTCGGGCAGGGGGAAGTAGAACTCCCTGTCGAAACGTCCAGGCCGACGCAGGGCAGGGTCGATGTTGTCTGGCCTGTTGGTCGCTCCGATGACAATGACTTGGCCACGCCCGTCCATGCCATCCATCAACGCGAGGAGCGTCGAGACGATGCTGGCGTGGATCTGTTCCTGCTTGCTCGAGCGCACAGGAGCGAGGCCGTCGATCTCGTCAAAGAAGATGATGCTGGGCTGTGTCCTCCGCGCCTCCTCAAACAACAAACGAAGCTGCTTCTCGGCCTCACCAACCCACTTGCTCAGCGCATCAGCACCCTTGCGCATGTAGAAGCTGATCTTGCGGCCGCCAGAGCCGACCGAGTTCGCCAGGGCGCGGGCAAGGAGAGTTTTGCCCGTGCCGGGAGGGCCGTGGAACAAGACACCGCGAGGAGGCGTGACGTGGAACTTGAGGAACAGCTCCGGGTACAGCAGAGGAAGCTGTACCATCTCCTTGAGCTGATCGATGTGTCCCTGGAGACCACCGACCTTGGTGAAGTCGACGCTCAGGTCTACTCCGAGCGGGTCGGCGTCGGCCAGCGCTTTCTGGTTCTTAACCTTCCCGACCTGTGGTGTGGCCCCTCCGATGCCCCCGATCCCGTCGGCGTTGTGGGTCTGGGCGACTTGGTTGAACAGACCGACAGGGGGCGCGGCCGTTGTGGGCGTCATGCCGACAGCTCCGCCGATGCCAGACCGCTGCACCATCTCGTCGTCGCTGCTGTCGGAATCTACACCGCCCGTCGCTCCGGTACCCCAGGGACCGCCAAGCAACGCGCCGGTCCCGCCGCCACCGCCGAACGGGCCGTAGGTGGTGTTGAGCGTCCGTTCCCATGCTTGGTTGGCGGCGCCCCTGCCTGCCCTGCGGTTCCTTGCGGGCGTGGCGATCGGCTCCTCATCCTCCTCCTCGATCTCAAGCATAGCCGGATCAATAGCTGGAATGCTGTAGTCGACGGGCTTTGTGCGGCGTTTCTTGGAAGTCCGCTCCTCGTATTGAATCGACGGAGACCGGCGGCGGGCGCGGCGCGGGCGCGACCTGGAGCTTTCCCGGAGTTCTTCCAGTTCCTCGGCCATCTCATCTTTGTCGAGCTCCACTTCCTCGTCGCCGGAATCCTGTTGGTTGCGGCGACTCCTCCGGCTCTGGGCGCGAGAGCCGCGTCCGCGTCGGTGTGGAGTCGGAGTGGACTCCGCGTCGGCGACGGCGTCGCCATTCTTTGATGCGTCTGAGCCAGAACCTTCGCCTTCGCCCGATTCGTCGCCAGGCTCGAAGTCGCTGCTGGGTTCGCCCAGGTTCTTTTTCCCTCCAAGCCCCGACCGCTGCCTAAGCCGACGGCCACCTCTCGTGCTGGGTTCGGCGGCAGGTTCTTCGATTTCGACCGAAGCGGCGGCGGCAGCTCGAGTAGCCCGGGTCCGCCGAGTGATAGGCGCATCGTCGTCATCGTCATCCTCCTCTGCTGCTGGCGGGGCTTCAGTCTCGGCAGGCTCTTCCGGTTGGTCCTCCATCGCAGCGTCTTCTTCAGCTTCTTCACCTCCCAGGATGGCTTGCCTCTCCTCGGCTTCGGGCCCAGGCTCATCCCCAGTCTTAGTCAGGGTGAGCTCATCCAGGGAATCCATGTTAGGATCGTGCTCCTCCTTGGGGTCAGTTTCCTGTGTCGCCTCTTCGATGGGATCGGGAAGCTTCTTGAGCCCTTTCGTTCCTCGAGTCGCGCGGGCGGCTCGGCTCATGGCCTCCGGGCTCTTACTCCGCGACGCTGTGGCCGGGCGCGCGTGCCTTCCAGAATTCGAGAGTTCGAACAAAGGCTCCTCAACCTCCTCGGTGCGAGCTCTAGTGCGCCGAGCGGGCGGCAGAGATGGGCCGGGTTCCTCCTTGCCGCGTTTTGAAGCTCGCTGGGCGCGCAGGTTTGTTTTCAACACGACGATCCTCGAGGGACGGGATTTCTTTGGGGTGTCGTCCTCGTCGTCGTCATCACCCCCGTCCGAGTCTTTGATTATATCCTCCTCTTCGTCGCTGCTCCTCTCTTTGTAGGATTGGTGTTTAACGGCGGCCTTCCTCATTCGTCTCCCAGTGGCGCCGAGCGGCGCGTCGTCGTCTTCTTCTTCCTCCTCGTCCTCGTCTTCGTCAAACGACTCGTCCCGCTCGCTGTCGGAGAGTTCGTCGTCGTCGTCCTCAATGTCGGAGCCCTTGTATCGGGTGGACCTCTTCCGGGGACCCTTGGGCCGCGAGGGACGCGACTTCTTCGCGCTCCGTCGGGGGCGCTCTTCGGTCGGGGAGAAGTTCTCGTCTTCGGAATCCGACTTGTTGGGGTCGAAGCCCTCGAGGATGTCGCGTTTCCGTTTTGAGGGCATGGTTTTACTCGCGGAGACTGACAAGGGTTGCGACCAGCGGGATGGTTACAGCAGGGCGCACGACTCGGTGCCGGCACAGCGGGCTCTCTTTCAAAATCGCGGCGAAGTTGGGATCATGGAGACAGGGAATCACCTGCGCAAGCGTGTCGTGTCAGCGCACCCCCAATTCGGACAGCGCGGGCCGCGATGGTAATGACACGAGAAGGGACGGAAGCGAGGCACCTACAGTCCGGACTTGGGCCTCGATAGAGTCGTCGGCCGAGTCGGGCAACACACGTTTCTTGTCGCCTCGCGGATGAGCTCGATGTGCTTGCGAACACAGGGGGTAGGGTGATTCGAAGCGTCGCGCTGGCTGGTGGTTCGGTGCCAGGCAGGGTGGGCAGGACAGGCAGGACAGGGAACGGTCCCTCAGAGTCTCCCTCGCAGAGCGAAGCCGTCAAACGCAAGCTGCGACACAAACAATCGTGTCATGCAAAGGGAGGGCAGGAAAAAAGACAAAAATCCCAGAATCTCGAAAGAAAGTACGCCACCCCTTCCGACAACAAAAGCGGCAGCCAGGTCCGTTCCAAAAGGCGGGAGTCGGTCGGGGGGGATTGGGCGGAACAAGAAGGCAGTGAGTGAGCGTGCAAGCAGCAGCTTGTCGTGCTGGGAGGAGTGCGAGCGACTCGCCAGCCAGAGCGCGCGTTTCTTCCCGCTTTCGCGCACCCAGTCAGCCCCGACGCAGCCAATCAGCGCCGCGCAAACACTCCCCAAAGCGGGCCCGACGGCCCCTGCAGGCAGCAGCGCCCCATCACGAACCACCCTCCAAAAGTCGCATTTCCACGCCCGACCAAAAAAAAGTCATTCAACGACGACCGCGTCGCGAGACGGGAATGGCTTCAACCCCTTCACCAGTATGCGCAAAAACCCCAATCCAACCCGGAAACACCCCATATCCCCCTCATCCCCCCAAATATCACCCCCTCAACCCTCCCCTAAACACCCAATAATCCCCATTGGCAATCAATCCCTCATCTTCACCCTCTCCCCCAAACGCGCATCGCGACCAAAAAAAAAAGATGAGTTTCAATCGCGACTTCAACAATGGCGTCATGGGTTGGGTTGGTGGCCGTCGCGCGCGCGCGGGTGTGGGCGGGCGCGCGGGCGGAGCCAGATCTCCCACGTGGCTGGGCGGCCGATGCGGCTCAAACCATGACCGTGTGGGGATGGGCCCCGACCCGGCCTTCGGGATCAGCCCTGCCCTCTTTCTTTCTTCGGGAGGGACATTTGCCTGCCGGGCCGGGTTGGGGGGACTCGAGGGTGATGGGCTTGCCGAAGGATGGGTGTTGGCCTGGTCGCCGAGGGAGTGGTTCCTCGAAGGGCCGGCTTGGAGGGACTGTTGCTTGGGACTGACCCCCAATCCCCAATCCCCGCTCCCCTCTCTGTCCTGTGCCGCGTTGCTCACCTCGGTTTTTTGGTGCTTGAACTGGGCCAACAAAACAGTCAAAGAGGGAGGGCAGTTTAAGGCTTGCGGTGCATGTCAAACATGTATCATTGAAGCCCATCCAGTGTCCGTAACGAGTCCGTGGCCATAGCCCATCCCGTCTACCTAATTGGTTGTCTCCAACCTGGCCTGGCGCAAGCCTGATGCGCTTGGAATCCGTAGATCTGCGCTGGCTATGATGTGCTGGGATCCACCCAAAGCCATCGCGGCGCCCTGACCTGCCAAGCATCCTCGCCAGCAACCTCCCGAGGACAGAACAGAACCATTACAGGGCATCCGCCTATCCGCCCATTCCGTGGGTATGTACCTTACACCACCTATCTATCGTTGTATAAAACTCGCTCTCATCTCATGAAACCCGTTCCCTCTTCCTTAAACCTCATCTACCCCGTTCACTTCCTCGGCAGCTGCCTCTTCATCTTGGGGAGCGCCAGCGGCAGCGCGAGCTTGGCGATGTGGTTGACCTGGTCGCCGGCCCTAGACCGCTTCATTTTGGCGCCAATCTCCTGGAAGTACAGGTCGACCCGCTTCTGCTCGATCTTGAGGTCCTCGCGGAGCTCGACCGTGTTGAGCTCAAAGTCGTCGATGATGCACGCGAACGCGCAGCAGTGAGTCATAAGCAGGTCGACGTGCGCCTTGCGCATCACCCCGCTGTCCGTGAACTTGCGCCGGATGTTCTCGATCACCATCTCGGGCGCCGGCGCGAGCAGCTCACGCAGCTGCTCCCTCTTCCCGATCACCTTGGTCCCGCGCTCCTTCCCCACCCTGGCAGTGGTATAGATGATGATGAGCCAGAGGAGATAGCGCAGGACCTTCAGCTTCTGCACGCTCTCCTCGCCCGCCAGCCGGACGATGCGGTTCGCAACGAATCGCGCGGGTACCTGCACCGCCTCGAGCTTCTCGACCTTTTCTTGCCAGTCCAGCACCGGGATCGCGTTGAGCACCTCGGCGCCAATGATTTGCGACGGGACATAGACGTCCTGGATCTCGTCGGCGTCGTAGTTTCCGTAGGGCACCGACCGGCCCTGGTCCATGGCTGCCTGGAGTTCCTCGCGCGTCGACATGTGTTGGCTGGAGTCGGTGATCGTGTTGACAAGTGCGCGGTCGTCCTCGCGCAGCTTGCCCCGCGACGACTCGGCCAGCATGGCGTTTTCCGCGACCGCCTGGAGGGCCTTCTTGGACTTCTTCGTGCCGAATGCCTCGCCCAGTTCCATCCGCATCTCGGAATGTGTCTTCGAAAGGAGTTAGTGCCCAATTCGTAAGAGTAAGGAGGGGTAGCGTGGGGCTAACCCATACCTGTTTTCCCTTCTTCACCTCCATCGCCTCGGCCGGCGCCTGTTTTGACCGGACCGTCCCCCGCACCACCATCTTCTTTGCCTGGACGATCTCCACCTCCCCAGACTGGGGGTCGATGAGGGCGAGGAAGTGGTTGAGTACCGTATCCACGCTCTTCCACCTCTCTTCCCGCGCCGAGTACTCTATTGTCTTGTGCGCCGACGAGTGCAGCGCCATCTCGGAGGGCTGGGGCTGGCTGGCGCTCTTCCGCCGTTTCGCCGTCGGCTCGTCGTCCTTGTCGTAGACATCGAAGGGGAAGGAGTCGGGCAGGGAGATGCCCGGTGTAAGCCCTAAAGATCTTGGGTCAGCGCTGTCTCCCCTCGAACGGTTCATGGCGTTGGATGGTCTCACCTATTATGGGGGGGCAAGCCTGTGATGTGTGCACCTTCGTCACCGAGAACGACGGGGCGACAGACGGTTGTTGCTGGAATACGACCTTCTTCTTGGTCGACTGAGGCGCCTCTTCCTCCGGCCTCCTCCGTTTCTTCATTGCTGAGCCCGGCATTGTGGTTGCTGGTCAATGGTCTCCAAGTGCGATGATGCGACGACCGATAGATTGCTGTCCACGAACCCGCAAATCGAAGGCGCCTGGGGTTTGGCGCAGGTGGGCTGGCGGTCTGACCGATAGATTGCTGTCCACGAACCCGCAAATCGAAGGCGCCTGGGGTTTGGCGCAGGTGGGCTGGCGGTCTTTGGAGACTTTTTTTTCTGCCGGCGGATGGAGCCGGCACTGTTACACCGCCTTGGCAGAGAGACTGTCTCCACCCCACGTCAGAGCTCCAGAAAGACGAACGCACACAACTTGAAGCAAGCCGAATGCAGAGGAAAAAGAGACAAAGTGAAAATCAATCTCAATTAACAATTGGGGTTTGCCGCCTGTGTTCGCGGTTCAAAGGATTGGTTCCCATTGTTGCGAGTGGCTGCTGGTGTCTTGGTTTTGCTTCGAGGCGGGAGCTAAGGAAGCTCTGTCGCATGACACAATCTAGCTGCCACAGCCTCAACTTGGAGCTGGTGGTCGGTTTAAATGGCAGCTGGATCACCCAGGCAGATCAAATCACAGCATCACGGCAATGGTAGTCTCGAAGCCAAGCGTCGTCAATTCCTGCAAATCATGATTTCGGATTCGCAATCCTATTGAGGCCAGCTTGCCCGAGTACCGGCAAACGCCGTTTCCAGCTCAACCTTGCTTGACAGGCAACCAGTCATTACCATGACTCATGATATCACCGCGCCATCCCGCTCCTTGCAGTCCATCCATTTGTCGAGCGCCCATCGTGAGAAGAGGCACCCTTGAAGCCCCGGGTTGTCGAGACTCTTGGGTTGCTTGGGGTGGGCGGCGTCAGACGGCGACGAGCTTCGATGCGACCGTTGATGTGGTCGCAGTGCTCAGTCCGCCGGGTGACCCAGCGCGATGCTGGGGACTAGTTGAGGTCGAGTAGAGCGAGGCGTTTATTTGCTGCGGAGCTGTCAGTACCAATTCGGCCGAGTCCCGAGCAGGCGACCAAGAACTTACGATCTCGCCCTCATCTTTCTTCTCTTGCGCTTGAGGCGGCGAACGCGCTTCTTTCTCCACTTCGCTCTCATCTTGACTGCTGATGGTCAGTACCAGGCGGGATGTGTCGCGGTTGAGGGTGCACCTACATTTGACTTCGTGATGAGAAGTTGCGTGATGGTGGTAGAAAAGATCAAGATCGATTTTCGGGAGGGGAAGTAGACTTAAACTAGGGCAGAGGGCAGCAGCCCTGTGGGGCAAGTCATGTGACACTCCCGCGCCAAGCTTGGTTTTTGGCCCAAGCTCCCCCTGCCAGGGCTGCGAGGAGCTGTGCGTTGCTCCACCACTTCCGGAAGACTGCTCCTTCCTCCACTCCTCAACACCACCGAGTGCTTGCAAAGTCAAGCTGAGACTGCTGCAATTGGAAACTGCGATGGAAGCTGCCTGAGGTCGGGAGTGAAATTTTTGTGCCCAAAGAAAATTCCATAGTTCGGGGCAGCAGAACTGGCCGGTTTCCTGTCATTCTCGTCCACCACTTCGCCCACACTCTTGTGGCTCCCCACGCTGAGTACAGTCCGTCCCGTGAGATGGCACCAACCGCCATTGGAAAGTTGTCTTGGGAAGACGAAAGCAAAAGCCCCCCAACAAGAGGTAATGTCATGGGTCGCAAAGAGCAGTGCTTAGTGCTACGCCGTATTTGGCGACTTTGCTGTGATTGAGCCTGTGTTTGAAGGGATCCTTCTCCCGGATCCCAGCCCTTCTCTAATCTCGCCCGTCTCAAGGTTTCTGCGTGATCCCCCCAAACGCGACTGTCCTAGTTGGCCGAAATGAGTCTCTGAGTCATGTCGTCCTTTCCGACCCCGTGGTCTCGAGAAATCAGCTGGAAATATTCTCCGTCGTCGTGGATGAGGATTACAGCCACCCGCCTCTCGTCTTTGTGCGTGATCGAGGATCTTCGAACGGAACCGCAGTGAATGGCCAGATTATCGGGAAGGGGGCAAGTCTCACCCCCTCGCGGTTGCTGGAAGGCGGAGATATCATCACCATTGGCTCGCATCCTTACTTGAGACTGCGGTACACTGAGCTGCTCGTTGTCCAGCCAGCTTACACGCTAAGTGACCTCCAACGGCAAGAGGTAGAGGTAAGATTGGAGCTGTTCTGGAGCCCTCGCTTGTTCTAACATGGTCCCCAGCGTTTCAGGGACCGATACATTGTCACCGATCGCAGCATTGGCGATGGCGGACATGCCGTCGTTTTCCTGGCCATCGAAGTCGAGACCGGGCGGCATGTGGCCTGCAAAGTCCATGATATCAGCAGGTTCTCGGGAACCTCCAAGGTCGTGGAGAGAATTCGCCAGGAAGCAATGTTGTTGAGCACGTTGGACCATGTATGGATTTGATGGGTATCTCCTCTGACTAACGAATGCTAACTGACAACTTAGCCAAATGTTCTGCCTATCAAGGCGGCATTCGAGACGCAGCAGACAATGTACGGTTTCGGTTTCCCTTTCCCACATAGGAGCAATCTGTCAGGGGCTGACTTCCTCCAGATACGTGATCACGGAGCTGGCCACGGGCGGCGACCTCTTTTCACTCGTTCTTAGATACAACAGGCTGGCGGAGCTGCAAATCCGAACCATCATCTGGCAGGTGCTCCGTGGTGTCGCCTACGTCCACAGCAAAGGGGTCGCCCACCGCGACATCAAACCCGAGAATATCCTGTGCGGTGTGACACCCCGGGTGCCGTACCGGATCATGCTCTCGGACTTTGGAGACTCTGGCATCACCGGCCGCGAGAGGATGAAGTCTGCCGTTGGAACCCGAGTCTACCGTGCACCGTGAGTTACTTTCCCCGTCCTCAACTTCCAATCCTAACCTGATTCTCGATAGTGAATGTGACGGCTCCAGCGAAGGACACGACCGATCAGTCGACATCTGGTCGGTTGGGATGCTCACGTTGCAACTGTTCCTCGGATATGAGGAGCTCCCCGGTCGGGACTTTGTGGGCTTCAAAACCCAGGAGGACATCGATGCGTACCTGGACTCCGTATTTGCTGCCATTGGCTCTCGAAGCACGATCTCCGACGCTGGAAAGAGCTTCATCTGCAGCTGTCTCGCCTACGACAGCGGAAGACGACCGACCGCTCGCCAGGTATTCTGCCACCAATGGCTTCAGGAGCCACAGTGTGACAGGAAGCTGTTCAAGCGGCTGGACGCCGACAATGCCCGCTCCTGGAAGCCCCAGCAAGTCAAGTTTCCGGTGATTGAGCACCTCAAGGTGCATCCTTCGGGACAAAACGCCATCGGCGAGGACGGACTGGGATTCCAGGCCATGACATCACGACACTTCATGGCACCGAAGTAGTCTTAGCCAGGGGTACAGCGGAATGAGCATACGCAAGAAGCAACAGAGCACCAGGTTTAGCCTTGCCAGCGGCGTTTCTTGGGAGAACATTGAAGACCCCAGGGCTTGTGATGAGTGCGCGGGGGAGATTGGGTCGCATTTCGGATCGCCAAATCATGATGTAGCTTTGTCTATCAAAGTGCTGGAAAGAAACTACCTACTGCTACAGCTCAACCACCCGCGCCTACCCAATAATGTACAGACTCAACTTCATCACTCGATCTCAAAGCTTGGAGCTATCCGTCCTCATCCCCTCGTCATCCTGCTCCTTGACGGTCAGGTCAGGGAACTCGGCGGGCATGATGCGCCGCGGCGAGGACCCGGGGACGACCGAGTACTTGGAGAAGTCGGTGACGCCGGCGTGGCGGCGGAGGAAGTCCTCGTCGAGCTCGAGCTGGCCGTTGATGACGGCGGGCGGGGCCTTGATCATGGCCAGGATGGCGTCGGAGAAGATGGTCGGCTTGCGCAGCTCCTTGGCGTGGTCGGGGTCCTTGCGCGTGAACTGTTCCGTCGCGGCGGACTCGATGGCCTGTGGCTGTCAGCAACATTTTCCCCGGGGCGAGAGACAGAGAGAAAACAAAAAGACTCACAGCAGCAGGCCAAATCCCCACCACCCCCATCCCCTTCAACCCCTCCCTCTCAAAATCCACCGCCAACCCCTTCACCAGCACACTCATGCCCACCTTGCCCATGGCATACGCCGTCTTGCCGCGGAAGAAGCGGCTGTAGATGGGCGGGCAGACCACCACGATCCGTCCCTGCGCGCCGTTCGCCTTGAGGTGCGGCAGCGCCTCCTGCACGGTGCCGTACAGCCCCTCGATGTTGACGCGCTGCATCAGCTGGAAGCGCTTCATCGGCGTGCGCTCGACGGACGCCCACCAGATCGCGCCCGAGTTGTAGATGAGGATGTCGAGGCGTTTGTAAACCTGCTGGAGTTAGTTGACGGGGTTTCTCTTGAGTAAAGGGGGGGGGGGGGTGGGCGAACCTCGATGGTCTTGGCGACTAGGTTCTGGATGCTGGCGTAGTCGGTGGTGTCGACGGGGATGGCGGTGGCCTCGCCTCCGGCGAGGGTAATCTCGCGGGCGACGGTGGTGATGGTGGACTGGGAGGACTTGGGGTTCGGCGGGAAGGGGTTGATCTTGGCCAGGTCGGCGTCGGAGGTGGTGGACTTGGCGGCGACGACGACTTGATGGGGGGAAGGGTGTCAGACGGGGTCCGGTGTGTCCGGTTGAGTTGTGAAGGGAGGGGAGGGAGAGAGAGACTCACCGGCATAGCTGTCCTTGGCCAGGTCAATGGCAACCTGCCGGCCGATGCCCCGGGAGGCGCCGACCACGAGGGCGACCTTGCGGGTGTTGGAGGTCATAGTGGAGGAATGGTTGGACCGAGACGAGACTGAGGGGGGGTCTGAGTGTGTCAGTCGAGAAGTGAAGGGCGCAAGTTGCAAAGGGGATATCTCAAGCTCATGAGACTGGAAGGGCGTGCTCTTACATGACATATATGGATGAATCTGGCAACCCAGCGTCGCAGCCCGCCCCGGGATAGTGGGACCGTTCGGCAGGGTGCCTGGGCAGGGCTGGAGATTAGTGATCCCCAGGCCCCCGGAATCGAAGCATGTGGGGCCGGGCCGAGGAGGGGCTGCCGAGGCATCGCTCTCCGCATTCCCCAACTGCTTCCCCAACCTTTCTCCACACGCGCCGCCGAGACGTGACACCGCCTGGCCCTTATAGTCCGTAGCTGCCGCTGCCCGAGTGGAATCACCTCACTTTGTCTTGGTATTGCGAGGAAGAAAGTAATCAGGAAATATCGTGCACAATGGGCGGCAAGATCGACTGCTATCTGGACCTGGGTAAGTCGCCCGTTGTTTACACCCCTGAACTCACCACACCTATTACCAGTCAACCACTTACACGCGACACCCACCCCAGCGTCCGTCTACAGCTACCTCGCCTTTCTCGAGCTGCAGAAGAACAGCGAGCTGCTCGCGTCTCACAATGTAGAGGTCGAGTACGTCCTTACCCCCTAGCCTCCGTCAACTCACCACCCACAGTCCCCGTAACCCAACAACCCAAGATTCTAAAACATCGCTCATCAAAAACACCAGATTTCACCCCGTCCTCCTCGGCGCCATCAACGTCGGCTCAGGCAACAAGCCCCCCTGGACCCTCCCCGCCAAGGCCACGTACGGCTCCTTCGACGCACGCCGCTCCATCGCCCGCCACGCGCCCCTCGACATCGGCTTCCCCGCCGACCTGATGCAGTCTGGCAAGACCGTTGTCGTACGTGCCCCGTTGTTACCCCATTCCCTCGCCCCCATTTTACCC
>FTEL01002781.1_pt1 | contig 14359 bp, 12 predicted proteins | sample 1658911 | NCBI WGS metagenome assembly FTEL01 (sample SAMEA3914869, study PRJEB12502) | metagenome | biome: forest; material: soil | place: USA | collected 2012-03-12 | depth 0.1 m
AGTGATCGATGTGTTTGCTTTACTGAGGAAGCTCCAAGCTCCCTCAACGAGTGACTGACTAGCTAGTATATATACATGATGACTTCTTTGCCCCGAAGTCCCTTTGTACCTGGATCGTTCTTTCTTTCCAACGATCCCAACTGGATCGTTCTGTTTTTCCAACGATCCCAACTAGATCGTTCTGTTTCCTCAGCGATCCAACTGGATCGCTTCCTTTTCCCGACGATCCAACTGGATCGTCTTAACCTTTCAACGATCCTCTTCTGATTGGTCCGCAACCTTGTCCTGAGTGATTGGCTGGCGGCGCGTCCCGCGCCCCGCCTGCATGCGCCCCCGGCCACCTTATGTGGCCAGCCCGTGACACAGACCAGGAGGTCACTGAACCTGTCACGAAGTCCACCGAGATGTCCTGCTAGGGCTGCGTCGGAACCGGTCACTGAGATTAACATCGAGACTATGAAAATTTAATCAATTTGTATAACTTCTGAATAATAGTTTTAGACACGCTCGAGAGGTCCCTATATGGCTAATTTCACTACAAGCCGTACGTTGACTTGGCTACTTAGCTTGTGTTACCTACGTCGATGTTGATCTCAGTGTTAATCTTGGTATTGAACTCCGTGTTAGTTACGAGCCTTTTTGGTGGTAGGGGCAATGCCGCATTAGATGCATTTTGTGGATTATATAAGCCATTTTGGGTTTACATAAGCGCACATGGATGTGCGCCTAACTAACTAGCAAGGCTGTCACGCGATGCCCGTTATGAGGGGGTTTGGCATGCCGCCCGCCCGCTTCTGCTCCTGTTTGGGGAGGGAGGGACAGTTATGGCGCGCGGAAACGTGCTGGATGGGACTGGGGGTGGGCATGTCGTTGGGGTTGTTGTTGTAATTGGGGAGAGGGTTTGTGGAGGAAGGTTATGAGGGAGGGGGTGGGTTGAGGAGGACGCCAAGGGGCGTGGGGAGGTTAGGGAGAGATGTCAACGATGACGAGTCTGTCCCATTTTTTGCCTGTCTGCCGTCTGCCGTGCTTGATGTGACTCGACTTGCAAGTGAGGTGAGCAACAACACATTACCATGTGAACAATGCCCTGTGAGGATTCCCCAGATCAGACTTGTCACCACGGCCACACTTGTGACACGAAACTGGCAGGGTCTGATGAAGGCCGAGTCTCGGGTAGAAGCAACGAAAGGGTCCAGCCTTCGTCCTGGTGCGGGCTCAGCGAGAGCCTCGATCTCCGGCCCGCGGCACGAGGATGAGGCCTCTTGAACACCGATTGGCCAAGGACCACAAAGGAGCATGGATCCATGCGCCCCCAAGGCTGGGCTGAACCGCTTCCTCGAGTTTTCTCAAGATCCCCCCATGCAAGAAAGTCATGTTCGGGACGCTCCCACCACTCGTACCACCGCCCGAACCCCGCCAACTACTGCATTCCAAGTACGACAAACGGTGCCCAATACTTCGGGTGGCTGTACTTCCCCAGCTGCGCTGCTTGGCCTGGTGCGGTCTCGGGCATAATGCCGCCGCCGCTACCACGCTGCTCATCACCGTCGCTCCGCGGTATCTCGGGGGCGATGATGCCGCTCTGCCGATCGCTCGTTGCCCGCACGGGCTCGGGACCGCCAGTGCCTCGGCTCCTCTCGCTGATCCTCTGGCGAAGCTGCGCGAGGAAGGCCTGCACATCCTTCGGCCTCGCCTGCCGGGTTGCGCGCTGTGCGGCGCGGAGCGCCTTCGCGGGCGACCACTCCTGCTTCAGGTTCTCGTAGAACCTCGTCATGAGGAAGCTCGTCACGTCGTCGTTGACCACCCACAGGCTCGCCACCACGCTCTTGACCCCGGCCGCCAGCAGGGCGCGCGCGAACCCGATCACGTCGTCGCCGTCGGTGGGCGAGCCGGCGCCCGTCTTGCAGGCGCTGAGAACCACCAGATCGGCCCGCAGGCGCCGCCACATCAGCGCTTCCACGGTGATGCTGGAGCCGTTGGCGAGGTGGATGGCCGAAAGCATCGGCACTTCGGCCGAGAGGCTGCCGTGGGCTGCGAAGTGCAGCACCGTGTACTGGCCGAGACGCGCAGAGACGTTCTCGGCCGTTGCATCTGGCCCAGTCAAGATCTTGGTGTCGGCCATGAGCTCCTGGATGGCGCTGGCCTCGAGGTCGGCGCTTGGCAGTGGAGCGAGGGGGCGGCGCTCCTGGGTGAGCGGGTTTTGGTAGCTCATGTCCGTGGGGTTCCCGACGGCCAAGACGGTCACCTTCGTGTCCTGGGCGGACGGGTGGGCTTGCAGATACCCCAGGACGCTGGCGCTGGGGACGTAGGATATCGTCTTGCTGGCCATCAATGGTTGCGCTTGGTAGGGCAGGGCGTGAAAGGGCACCTGGTGTAGAGAGCTGTATGGGACGATGATCAGCCTGGCCTCCTCCAAAGCAGCGAAGGGGAGGAGCCTGGTAGCCAGCCATGATTCAGGGTCGTCATCCGCTATCCTCCGGGTCATGGTGGCACACTCTTTGTGATACCGCAGGATGTGGCCCTCCAAATCAACTGCGGGGACATCAACCACGAAGACTTCGGTGATTCCCGCCTTTGTGACTTTCCACGTCACAAGCCGTTCTCGGTTGTAGCAGTACTGCAGCAACGCAGTGTCTTCTGGCAAGAGCCGGCAGAGAGCTACGAGGCCGAGAACGGTTCCAATGGCGGAAGTAGGATCAGTCCCACCGCGGGCAGCGGACAGCTCCGATTGCAATTTGCCAAGGTGCCTCTCCTTGTCCTCAATTTGCACTTTCAACCTCGCAGCGGTGTTGCCGTCGGGCTTCGGGGCTTCGTAGCATCTCGAAAGCAGGCCTCGAAGAGTGGCAAGCTGAGTGCCCTGCCGTCGATACTCCTCCCACTGCGGCCCGAGGCTCTCGTCGCCCTCCGGGTGCGGGATGGCTCCCTCGATCAAGTCCAACAGGCTGCGTGCCTTGCCACGCTCGAGGGCGGCAAAGGCGCGCTGAATCTGGGGCGAAAGCGGGTCTGCTGCTGATTCCGGTGTCGATAGATGCCATCGCGCGGCGGCATGCGCGGCCCCAAAGTAGAGTTCCTGGACCTGCGAATCTCCCGCGATGGCCACCTTGTGGTCGTCGACCGAGAGCTGTCCTCTCCTCTTCTCAAATGCGTCCATGGCGAGCTCGAAGTAACCAAACGCTTTCTTGAACGCTCCAGACCCCTGGCTGACCTGGCCCATGACAGAGAGGTTGTCCCAGACAGGGTATTCATACAAGCTCCACCAGTTGGGGCCCCATTCCCGCTCCAGTCCCTCCAGGATCACGACGGCGTCGTCATGGAGTCTGACCCGCGCAAGCAAGGTGAGTAGGGCAACCTGGTCTTGCCACTTTTGCCTCTGGAGCAAGCCCCTGGTCTCCTGATCGATGCCGGCGCCTCTGCGCTCCTGTGCTCGTGCGACCCGATCTCTATATGCATGTGCGTGCTCCACGACGGCGGCAGGATCCCTCCTGCTGGCACTGAGGGAAACAAGAATGCTGTCGCTATTGCGGTTTGGGTGTGCCCTCACCACGGACTCTGCTTCCCTCCACAAGCTCTCGGCCGTATCCCACTCTCCGTCTCTGGCAGCCTTTCGACCGCGGTACAGGGGGATCAGGGCATCAGCGGTCGAGACCAAGTCGTCAATCAGGCTGTATGTCGCTTGGGTATGGTAGTCGACAGGAGCCATGTTTAGCCTCTGGATTCTTGCCAGGCGCTCTTCCCTGTCGGCCTGGTTTCCGTCGTTTCTGGCAGCCTGAATCTCTTGGTTGAGTTTAAACATGCGATCCTGGAGCTCTTCGATCGAGATTGTGCCCCCTGGACGCTGCCACTGACGCAATCTGTCGGCGATGCGCTCAAGTCGCTCCGGATCGGCGCGCTTGCTGGCACGCTGGAATATCCTACCCAGCGTGTTGACGGCGTGATTGCGCGCCCTCTGGGAGATCTCGGGTGTTTGCGCCTCCTCCGTGAGGTCGTGACACACGTCCACTGCGTGCTCTGCGGTGATGTAGATCATGTTCTGGTCCCCCAGGAGCTCGTAGACGGACAGCTGATCGTAAACGCTGTAGGCGTAGGACAGCTTGAACCCGAGGCCCTCAAACAAGGCCGCCGCGAGCTTGTGCGCTGCGAGGGCCTTCTCGTAATCGCCGAGGAAAACGAGCCACCTCCGCGCATACTTTGCAACAAACAAACCCAGCCCGAATGCTAAGCTGTGGCTTCCCTTGTCCCTGCCCCATTGGCCGATCGTCCGCGCGGTATTGGTGTCCTCGGGGAATCGAGCCAGACCCAGCCGGCACAAGCAGGCATGCACCGTGGCAACCTGGACCCCTGCGATATCGCCGGCCTGACTGTACAGGAGTTTGGCACGGTCAGCGTGTGCCAGGGCTACCTTATATGACGCGGCAGAGCCCGTTGACGACGAGGTGGAGGAGTGGATGGTGCCCAGGGTGGCCAGGTAGCCGAGTCGCAGTTGGATGGCCGCTTGACCCCGTGCGTACTGGGCCGTGCGATAGAGAAAGTCAGCGTTTCCGTAGTGGAAAGCTGCCACCTGCAGGTCTTCGGGCGGTGGCGAGGCAAAGTGGTCGCCTTCTCCATCCTTTGGCGGCGCATTGGTCTCTGTGCCTTGTTCGAGCAGCATGTTCCATGTCTCAGGGACGCCGAAGGGGGCCGCCTCGGCATCTCCGAGCCTGAGCTCGTGGTGTGCGCAGAGTAGCCAGTCGGCGGGTTCCGGGACGGCATTCTGCATCTCACTGTGGAAGCGACTGTGGTCCCCCAGGATTCGATAGATGTGCGCCAGCTCGATTTTGAACGGCAGCAGCTGGGCGTCCTCGATACCTCGGAAGCGGCAGTCCTCGATGGCGTCGGTGACGCTCCCAATTCCAACATCGCGTGCCAGAGCAATCTGGAGGCTGTTCCACACGCCCGGCCTCGCCGATATGATCGCTCGTTGTAGACCCAGCATGGCCCGGAGTTTCTGCGAATGAGGATCACGAGATGCGTTGGCGCTCCGCAAGCGCGTCTGGAGGAGTCGGATCTCGGCCTCGAGATCGAATATGTTGCCCAGCTCCACGCCCGAAACATCACTGCCAGCGACGGACCACCGGAAGTCCATGTACCGACATTGCATCAGGTACGCAGTCGCTTGAGCGTATATCTCTGAATGGTGGCCTTTTGACTGCGCAGCCGCCGACGTGAACATGGTGGATGCGTAACCAGGTTCCCCTTGGAGCATGGCAGTGAGGCCCAATTTCAGCAGCGAACGGCACCGGAGCTCCAACTGGACCGAAGGGAAGGAGATGTCGGCCGTAGCACTTTCAAGGCGTGATCGTTCGCCGAGGAATCCGACAGCGAACTGCCCCAACAACGGTAAGCTGCCGAGAACGCCATCGCAAACCACCATATCCGGCAGCGACGACATGATCACCGGAAGTAGGACGTGGGACGTGGGTGGTGGGCCGTGGGTCGTGGGTCGTGGGACGTGGGTGACACTGGATTTGCAAGTAGATGATCATTACGGCCTCGTAGGAGTCGCCGTGAGGCCTTCTGTGGTGGTCAACAGCTTGGAAACCGCGGTGCGGCTCTCTTGCCAAGAAGAATATAACTAACTACAGGTCTGCCATGCCGCCGCTGGGACGACACCGAGAGTCAACCTCGTCACCCAGACCCCGCTGGGTAGAATTCGGGTACGCGTAATGATGTTGTAACGCTGAAACGCCCTCCGCATCTGAAGAAGGGGCAGCTCTCTTCCAAGAAATCCGGTATCCTCCGTCTCCACACACACACATCTTTGACGATTCTCGTGTTTTCCGTCGCCATCTCAAGCCACTTCCGTCAGGGTTATTTTGCCTCTCGATTCATCCCCGATGCATCACTCCATGGGTGGATGGCGTAAAGGCGCTGTGCATCTCAAAAACGACCCCGCCGTAGGTCTAATCAGTAAAAGTTATTCATGGTCTGCATTATAATTACGCGGCATCGGCATAGGCTGGATGACATGTCTCATCATTCATCACCTTTCGCTTTGATGAGTAACTACCTCCCCTGACGGCTCTTATCACAGACACCATGGAGGCCACGACTTCACAATCCGACCCGGAAACAACACATCGGGCCCTCCTTATCGGGAGCTCGGTGGACGGGCTCGCCGGGCCAGCAGAGGACGTCAAGACAATCCGCGCAACTCTCCAAGGCCACGGTTTCGCCAGCTTCATCTGCTGCCTTGATGGCGACGCGGCACGTCCCGCAACGCGCCAGGGAATCCTTGGTGCATTCGAGGAGCTCATCGGGTCCACCGCGCGAGGTGATGCCGTGGTGGTATACTACAGCGGCCATGGCGGGCTGACCGAATCCGACGAGCCCGCCGAGATGGACGGGCCCGGGCATCGCCGGTGGCGGCTGCAGTACCTCGTCCCCCAGGACTGGGACGTGGGTAATTTCAGCGGCATCACAGACATCGAACTGTCGGCATTCCTCGTCCGACTGACCACCATCACCGAAAACGTGACCCTGATCCTGGATTGCTGTCACTCCACGGGCATGGCACGCGGGCATGCCAGAGTCAAGGCCGTCAACCCACACATGCACCCGCGGGTCGCGGCTCACATCCAAGAGCTGGTGGATTTGCACCGCATAGGCTGCGACTTCTTCCCAGACGGGAATCCCAGTGTGGTCCGGATCCTGGCCGCCGGGGTCACGGCAGCCGCCTTCGAGGTGCCCTTTGGCCCAGTGTTCAGAGGAGTTCTCACGGAGGCGTTGGTCAAGGCATTGGACGACGCGAAGACGGCCAACGCCCATCTCTCGTGGCGGGGATTGATGTTCCAGGTTCGCAGCCGGGTTGCTCAAACCTGCCCTGAACAGTGTGTGGTGGTGGAGGGCCCGTCCAAGCGTGTCTGCTTCGAGACAAGGGAGGACTGGCTTCCTGGGACCCTTCCGATATCGAGAAACCGGGAACCCGGATGCTACGTTCTCGGAGGCGGGAGTCTCCACGATGTCAGAGAGGGCGACAAATACGCAATCATGCCCCAACACGCGAACCGCATCATCACCGAAGATCAACTTGGCACAGCCACGGTGGACCGCGTGTCGGCGACCTGGTCAAGGGCGTCGGTGGTTTGGGCAGCCAACGTTTCCTCGCTACCAACAGGGGCTCGAGCATTCGCTTGGAAGCGGGCATTGGGCCTTCTCCCGGTTTCCGTGACCGGCGACGACGGGTTCGTGTCCAAACTTTACGCGAGGATGCCGTTCTGGAACCCAAATTATCTCCGGAGAGCCGAAACGGGAGAAGCAAGTCTTGCGACCGTCGTCACGGACGCGAAGACACTCAGAGTCTTCGACCGTGGCGGCGTCCTGATTCGCGAATGGCCGTTGGATTGCGACCGAGATGGCCTGGTCAACGAATGTCTACCCGTACTCCAAGCAATGGCCAGAGCGCACCACGTCCTGAGTTTGAAGGCAAAGTACAGCAACAACTCGCTCGTCAAGATGCTAGATATTGAATTCGGGCGACGCGTCGACAACAGCGACTGCCAACCTCTGACTGAGCCTGACAGGGTGCTTGTCGAGGGCGAGCTTATGTATTTAAAGCTGAGGAACACGGCGAAGGACACCACGCTTTACTTTTCGCTCCTCGACGTGTGCGCCGAGAGCGTCACCCTGTTGTGTCAGCACTCGTCGAGCGGTGTCGAACTCTCGGCTGGCGCCACATACATGTTTGGACGTAACATTGCTGGCCGCGTTCCCGCAGGAAGCATCGTATGGCCGCCAGAGGTTCCCCGAGAACGGACCAACACCACGGCCAAGATCTTGCCATGCACGGTAGTGGTTATCCTCACGGACCGGGAGCTTGATCTCCAAAGTTTGGAAACCGGCGGACAGAACCGGGACGATGCCGAAACAGGGGGATCTTTTACCACAGAGTTGGCCGAGGTGCTCGATCAAATGTCCAACGAACGAGATGTTATAGAGAACAAGCAGCCGGACGGACTCCGATATGACGTTGAAAACCTGACGTATCTGCTCTCGACACGCGCTGCCGAAGAGTCGGCACATGGAGAGACGGCGAGCGGGCATGGCCACAGCGAGACAAGAGGCACCTTGGTTGCATGAATCACTGTACATTACCGGTGTTGACAAAATCCTTGTACTCGAAGTAATCACACAGTCCATACTAATACATTCCTTTGGTCTTGAAGGTAAAAGACCATCAACTTGTTCGGAGAATAGGACCCCTCATCAAGAAGTTTTGCCCACCTCCAGGAGAAACCAACATGCTGGGAGTGCAGAGATGGTTTGCCCAGATTCTAGAGACACACCGAGGATTCCTAGCAGCTTACTGTCATGTGCCTCATGAGTGTCTCGTGAATGCCTCGCGTCATTCTCTCATCACTGCTTCGCCATTTCCTTTTCCCAAGGATCACAGAGACGTACGGAGGATCCCGAGCGGCTTCTTCCTCGTGTCATTCTCACATCACTGCTTCGCCAGTTGCTCCGTCAAGATAGGGGCGATACCTGAATTACGTGGCCGTCTCAACGACATCTGGGCAAAATCGCCGCAGCCCCTGTTGGCCGATTCGACGATTTCAAGTCCCTGTCTGCCTTCGTTGCCCCAGGACCAGCGCAGTGCCCCTACTGTCACTCAATCGAAGACCCCACTTGGTAATCTGTACACGGTACAGACACTCACTCTGCCCCACGCTCGGTGTTGGAGCAGTGCCACACTGCACACAACTGCAGCAGTTGAACTTGAGCCGACTTGCCCGACTTGCCCGACGTGAACAGACCACCGGAGCCAGGCCAAGATGGCTAGCAACGACGTCCTCGCTGCAAACTATGCAGCCTTGACCGAAATGCTCCATGCCCAGCAACTGCAACTTGCCCGGCACTCGCGGGAAATTGCCCAGCTTCAGAGGAGCCAACAGGCATCCTCTCGTCGGGTTCCCTTGATCCAGAAGCTCCTCAAGGCGGACGACATCCATTCCTGGCGCGACGAGCTCACCCGCATGCTCGACCGTTACGATCTTGCCAGGTATATCCGCGACGACGTCCCCGGGCCTCGGGATGACTCACCTGCCCGTCGCAAGTGGTCCAACGACCGCCTCGACGTCAACCAGTACATCCAAGCCACTGTCCCTGATCACAACGTATGGAACACTCTCCGTGGGCGCGGCTGGTCACCCAGGGATTCCAACCCCAAGGAGACTTTCGACTACGTCATCCAGCACTTTGAGAGATGTGCTCTTGAAGCCTTGGCCAACCTGCACTGCGAACTTGTCAACGCTCGCTGCAAGGACTTTGACACCCTTGCTTCCTTCACGACCCGGATCAACTTGATCAAGGAGCGGCTTGAAGCCTCGGACTTCAAGATGGCCGACAAGGCATATGTCTGGCTCGTATTGAAGGGCGTTGCCTCGGAATACCCCGAACTTCACGCTCGCTGCGTTGATCGCAATCAGACCGGCACTCTGACCTGGACGGACCTGCTGGCTGAGCTCCAGGCGCAAGCAGTCAGCGACAGCCGCCGCGACACGCACGCGACGACGAGCAATATGGCCTCGGCGGCCGGCCGACAGCAGTCTGGGATTGCCTCGGAGCAGGACCGCACTGCGCCGCAAAGCGGCAGCAGTTCAAGTCGCGTTCCGCCACCCAACCCACCTTCTCTCCCTGCCTCAACACAACAGGACAGACCAACCCGCAAAATCACCAGCCTGCGTGTCTTGGCGCATTCCCCGCACTCCGATCTATCGGGAGCGAAGCGCGCATTACTGATCGGAGCCCCATTCGGGGAGCTCAGCGGCCCCTCGCGGGATGTCGGGGCCATGTCGGCTCTTCTCGAGGGCCTAGAGTTCGATATCACCACATGCTGTGGGGAGGCTGCGACTAGGAAGGGCATCCGACAGGCCTGGCTTGATCTCATCCAAAAAACCTCTCCCAACGACGTCGTCGTCATTTTCTATTCCGGGCATGGGGGGCTCGTCGAAGCGCCGCGGGATCGAAGGCCGGACAACGGGACGGCGGCCACCAAGCCTCGCCAGTACCAGTTTCTCGTGCCAATCGACTATGGTGAGTCAAAGGACGGAGATTTTCGAGGCATCCTGGACGTCGAGTTGTCGCACTTGCTCCGCGACACAACCGATGCAACGGACAACGTCACGTTGATCCTGGACTGCTGCCACGCTGGCCGGATGGCTCGCGATCCCACTCATGGGTCCAACGCTCGCCCCAAGCAGCTGCTCGAGATCCAACACCACGATATCGCCGCATGGATCAAGCACCTCCGAGAGCAGGGTCAGCTCACCGGGGACGCGTCCATGCAAGGGAACGAAAAGGCGGTTCGGATCGTTGCTGCGGCCACCAGAGAAACGGCGTGGGAGTATCGAAATGCCAACGGTGAGTGGGCCGGCGCCTTGACCGAGGCCCTTGCCCGCGCCGTGGAAGAGGCCAGGGGCCAGCGGGTTTCGTGGAACACAACACTGGTCCGGGTTGGGGAGATCGTCAGCTCCATGTTCCCACAGCAGCACCCCGAAGTAGAAGGCCCGAACACCCGCCAACACTTCTCGCTGCAAACCCTTGAATCCTTGTCGCTGCCTGTCACGGTGGAGAATGGCACTGCCATCCTCCGCGGGGGTAGAGTGGCGGGAGTCCGCGAGGGCAACGTCTACTCCGTCCTGCCACTCGAGGGGAAGGGCAAGCAGCCTGAAGGGGCCACGATTGGCGAAGCCACCGTTACCGACGTGATGGCATTCCGAGCCAGAGTCGATTTGAGGCCCAGCCCGGGCGCCAGCGGTCTGCCGCAAGAAGGGGGTTTGGCCGTCTTGCGGAAGGAGGCACTCTACGAGTGGCCAGTCAAGATACCGGAACATCTCACAGGCCTCCGAGAGGCCGTGAACGCATCGAAATTCCTGAGACGCCACCAAGCCGAGGAGCGCGCCCCCTGGCTTGCCGAGTTCTGCCGAGAAGACCACAACGTCATCATCTTGCGCACCGCGGAGGGAGTCGAGATCGGATCGCTCGAGACCGACGAGGAGAATCCAACAGCGCGAGCACTGGCCGAGATTGTCAAAAGAGCCGAGACGCTTGGTAAGGCCCAACATCTCCTCGGCCTCAAGTGCGGGCAGCCGGGCGACCTGCTGGAGCACGAGTTACATGTGGATTTTGGCACCGTGGTGGAGGGCGTCACGAGGCCAGTGCAGCAAGATGGAGGGGGTATTGTACAGGAAGAAGACCGCGTCTATATTTCGCTACGCAACGACGGCGGCAACGCTCTGTACGTCTTGGTTTTCGACGTCAACGTCGCTGGCAAAGTCCACCTCTTCGAGCGGTCAGTCAGCACAAAAGGGCGGGAGCTGCGTCCCGGAGACTCTTACACCTTCGGGATAGACCGGGATCGTCAATGGCTCGAGGGCTTCAGAGTGGCCTGGCCAGACTCGGTTCCAAAGACCCAGCCAGTCGGCGAACGGCTTGTTTTCGTCCTGACAAGCTCGCCGGTGGATCTCGGGCACCTGGCGACTCGAGACCCTTCGCCCGTGCCCAGGGGCTTAGCTCTGTCGAGACTCGAGATGCTTACTTCTCATCTTGCATCCGGGACCACAAGGGACGTCGAGGAGACGGCCCGAGGCCCTCAAATTCTCTATGACACGATCGAGGTCCCGTTTTCCATTTCTCGCCGCGAAGTTTTGGCGGCACAACTCCCAGAGCCAGAGAACCTAGAGATGCCGCCGGAGTCGGACAGCAGTGATGACTTGGACTCGCCGGAATCGGCGTCGAAGGCAAGGACTGTCGATACGCCCGGTGTTGACCCGGTTCGCTTCGATTAACATCTGCTTCATAAAAAGGGCGCCCTCGGCGGCATGTTTCGTGCGATGCGACATGTCCCGGCTTCTGTCGGCGTGATAAACCAACACACTGAAGAAATCAGGGTCGTGGTCTCGAAATACCACCCAAATCGCCAATTGAAGGGTGGTGGACTGTCCGCGTCAAATACCGGCATGGGTTTCAACTACGATACTACGGTTCGCCACTTGCCTATCCCAGCTGACGGGCTCTGACATTTCACTGATGGTGAACTGGCGTTGGCAGACGTTCGTAACCCCTGCGACTACAAAGATCCTGGCCCCGGTAACGGATCAGACCGGCCGCTCAGCGGCTACCTTCCCGCTTTGGACCCGAAAAGAAGAGTTTGGTATCATCAGTGTCTTTACCGGCAGGGACAGGACCTTGTTCATCGAGAACGACCGGGTGCCCGCAGGAGCGACGGTGTATTTCCGAAACAAACCAGACTTGACTATTGTAGGATATGGCGAGCGGGAAAAAAAGTGAATAGGAGGATGGCCGTTGTGTTGTGGAATACAGGCGAGTCTACAATTAGCATAGTTACATCATAGTTAGCGGAGCGTATCTCCCATGGTGTTAGAGCAGGCGAAAGTATATCCCGGTCCGCTACGGGAATGGCCATTGAAGAAATCCGAGGCTTAATAGAGAGGGTTATTCTTGAATAGGGATCACGCCTCGTAGGGCTTTGTTTCGCGTTCGTAGTTGCGCTGGTTATGTCTACTGGTCATGATGGAGGAGGTAACTTAACAAACTTTCGGACAATATATCTATCTCTACTACTACTGAAGAACGTCGACCATATACGGTTCTCGTCTGGGATGAGTCTGGGCTGAACGATCTTGAGGCAGTCGGGGTTTCAGATAATAGGACGACATTCTAACCGAGTTTTGTTGCAGGAAACCGGGTTGCTTCTTTCTCGGGATTTTTCTTTGATCACTTAATTACTCCTTGACGCACTGGCTGGCTATTCGTTTCCAGCTTCGTTTCGACTTTCTCGGTTCTCTTTTTGTTTCTCTTCCCGGTTCTCTTCTTGTTTCTCGGATTATTTCTCTTCTTGTGTCCCCGAGGAGGCGCATCAACCAACAGCCCCTCCAACCACCGCAACCAGTTCGTTCTCCTTGCCACACCAGATGCATCCAACTCACGCTTCTGTTCCAGGCCTTACTTAATCTGGGCAGCCGAAGCATTTAACGCGCCAACCCAACACCGATAGAATTACCCTGTCTAGGTTGGAACGGGCGGCACGGCATCACGAAGGCTCAGCGGTAGGCGTTTTTCCGCTATGGTCTGTAGGCGTCGACGAGGCTCTGGATCAAGGAGGGGCGTCCAAAAAGCTGGAGGCGGTGAATGGTGCGTGTGTCTAGCGCGGGCGCATCTGCATGCACCTCGCCGCGATGGGCTGAAACAACCGTGGTGACCCATGACGCGAGGCCCGGGTCGGCCCAGCGTAAGTTAAGGTTAGGCCAATATCAAAATTCAAAGCTCGTCTCACCCTTCAGCAGAACTCGTACCCGGCAATTCTTCTTTTGTTGCTGCTAAGCACCCTACTCCCCACCAACCCGGCCCATGGCATCCCCTTCCCCAGCCACAGGCGACGGCCGTCCCAGCGACGTGCCCACACCCGCTGCTACACCCTCGGGCAACGAAAACGATGTTCCGCGCCCTCGGCATCGTGAATGTAGGTGATTTCCGCGAGGCTCTCTTGCGTTCCGAACCCGAACCCCCCCTATTGAACCCCGCCCTAACTTTGAAAAGTCACCTCCAAGGAGTATGCCGACCAGGTCAAGCGCCACGCAGCGATCACGGCTTCGCAAAGCCTCTTCCCCGGCGACAGCTTCCGAAACCTTGCCGAGTTCCTCCAGAAGCCCTTTCGCAACCCCCGTTCACCGGCAACGGCCGGGCCGCCGCCCAACTCCAACGACATTCGCTTTGCCGCGCTGTACCAAATGCGCGACAACAAGCTCGCCTGCGCCCCGTTCAGTACCGTCCTAGAGTTTGAGGCGCTCGGGGACTCGGTGTTCCCCGGGGCGGGTGAGTTTGATTTGCTGCTGCTGCAGGGTTATCCCTCGCCAGAATTGCTTAAAACGCGTTGGGCGGCAAGTTCGGGATTGATCCAGAGTTCGATTGGCTCGGGACGCCCGACGCCCCTACACCCCATGCCTATTCTGTGGCTTTGTTGGACATCTGCATATCGACCACAACCTGGGCAGCAAATTGCAAAACGAACTAGGCCTTTTCTTCACGAGTCTGGGACAGGGAGATATTGCTGCTCAACCTTGCCAACCATGTGAGTTGCCAGCGCCATGCTGACAGAATCACTTCATTTCGCTAACACCTCGACGTACGTATGTAGGCACATGTCGTCAAGCTCGTACGCCCCGACAAGATCCCCTACCACCGGCTGCTGCTCGAGTATGTCCCACTCGGCAACCTCTGGAAGCAGCGACGAGAGCGGCGCTTCTCCGACTACGAGTGCGCTCAGCTCCTCCACCAATGCGCCCTCGGCCTCGGCCACATCCAC
>FTEL01006301.1_pt1 | contig 14339 bp, 10 predicted proteins | sample 1658911 | NCBI WGS metagenome assembly FTEL01 (sample SAMEA3914869, study PRJEB12502) | metagenome | biome: forest; material: soil | place: USA | collected 2012-03-12 | depth 0.1 m
AAAAGGGGGGAAGGGGAAGGGAAAGGCCAAGGCCAAGGGAAAGGGGGGGCGTTGAAGACGGAGAAGGAGGATGGAGTAGGGAACCGGACGGTATTTGGGAGGGTGTGGGGAGTTATTAGGGGGATTTGTTGTGGGTGTCATGTGGGATCGTAATTTTGTTGGGTTTTTCTTGATTTTTTCTTTGCTTTTACTTTCTTTTTCATTGTGGGAGTTATACTGGGCAGCTTTTGTTCCTGCATGTCTGTCATTTTGCCACCACTCTCCCCCTCCCCCTCCCCGCTCTCAGTTGCATGTGGGAGGGGTTCATGTTAGGGTCTGGTTAGGTTTCGTATCTTCGGATCGTAGGGTCTCCTTGTGTTAGGTAAATGGGATGTGAGAGAAAATAAAACTCTTTATTTATCATCAAAGGCCTGCCTATCTTGCTGTTGCTTCGTGGCTTATTTGGTTAGGCCTCTCCCAGAACATGGCATGAGGGGATAGCAAGGTGACGGGATGGCGAAAGGCATGAACCAACACCTGTTACAGGTACTTGGGTCAACTCTCTCTGCTTGTCTGAGGAAGGATGACTTCAACTTGGTATACAGCTTTAGACGTGCCCGTCCCTAACTACCTCGACGTTGACACCATCCCACATCCGAGACTGGTTATGTTGCCCTGTTCAGTTCTCGACATTCTGTCCACCAGGCCAGCACAGTCACTTCAACTCAAGAAAGGCAAGACAGAAACAGAAGGAATAAGAATCCCGAACCCGTACAGATTACACCACATTCATTCATTACGATTAATATGCCTACAAGTCCAACCCAGCCCATGCATCGTCATCATCCCATGCACGCCCCATGTCCCGAGTTGAGTTCATCATCACAAGGAAAAACAACAAAAGACAGCCACCAGCTGGCCGAAAACGAGAATCCCCCTCCTCATGACAACCCCAAACAACAACACATGAAAAAAAACTCCTCACTCCATCCATCCAACCAACCACCCAGCCAAGCAAACAACCACCCAGCCCATCGATCCTATTACCCTCTCTCCCTTCCTCCCTGATCAAGAGAGCGGGATGGAAACGGGGAAGAGGCAAAGAAAGAGCACAAACAAAACAGCCACCGAACTCCCTTCCCCAGAAAACCGCAACAACAACCCATTTTCCAAGCCCTCCCAGCTCGGCATCATCATCCATAACCACCCTCACCTTCTTTCTCCAAGTCTCCTTAAGACGGGGAGGGCAAAACGACTTCGTCAGCCCATGACCCCCAACTTGGGGACCGCATCAAAAAAGGGGAAGAAGGAAACTATCTCTCAATCATACACACAAAAGAAAACAAAAACAAAAACGGTAAAACCCAAGCGGTCATAGGTCAGAAAAGACAGGAGAAAGGATGGACCACGATCAATCCGAATACCCCCTCCTCCTCTCCCGAAACAGCGGCACCCCACAAGCCACCACCGCCACCCCCAGCGCGCTCTACCGCTCCGGGATGGGCGTCTTGGCCAATCTTCCACCAGCGCTGACGCGCTTCTGCAGCCGGGCCTCGCGCTCGCGCTGGAGCTTGTCGCTCTGGGCGGCCGACGAGCCCGAGCCCGACCCGCCCGCGATCGCCGAGCTGTCGTACGACCCCGACGCCTCGATCGCCGCCTTGCGGCCGCGCTTCATTTCGATGTAGGCCTGCGCGGCGAGGCTGAGCGGGACTGGGGGCAGCGTGGCGGGTATCTCCGCGCCGTTTTGGATGAGGAGCTCGGCGACGGGGAAGGGCACGACGCGGTCGACGGTTGGGGCCGCTGGGGCTTGTCCCTGGGGCGGGATGGGCGAGGGGGGCGCCGGATCTGCCGCGGCGAGGGCCAGGTACACGGCGTGCGTGCCGCGGGACTTGTCCGTGACGTTGGGGTTCGCGCGGAGGGCCAGTGCGTAGAGGATCTGCTGGATCTCGTTGCGCTTGATGCCGGCGAGGAGGGTGTCATCGGGCGTGGCGAACCTCGAGAGGGTTGATGAGATGGGCTCCACATACGCACGGTCGACGTACTTGGCCGTGATGAACTTGAGCCTCTGTTCCCGGCTCGCCTGGGGCGTGAGCTTGACGGCCGGCTCCAGTCTCGCTTCGTACACCATGTTGGACACTCTATTCCCAACGAGGAGGAGAAGCTCGATAATATCGGGCGTGAACGAAGTCGTGTCGAGAGTGAGGGAGCGGACCTTGCTGACGTGGGTTCCGAGGGACCGGTGGATGCCGCTGCACTCAATGCAGACAATGATTGCCAGGTTGATAGACACCCACTCGACCTTGTTGCTCGACCCGCACTCGGCACACCAGCAGTTGCCCTGGTCGCTCTCGCGCAGCATCTGGAGAAGCTTGTCGGGGCTTTCCTCGAAGCTGGTGCGGCGAGAGGTGCTGGGACGAGCGCCCACGGTCGTCCGCCTGAATGGGATGGCGTTTGATGTCGCATGGTTACCATGGCCACCATGGCTAACGGACGAGCTCTTGCCCACCAACATGGAGCCGATGTCGACCCCATTGAAACCTAGGTCGGCGTGCGCTGTGGACGGCTTCTCCTTGAAAGCCTTGTCCTTGAACGGCCGGCCCTCGACAGCACTCTGGAGCGCGTTGTTGATAGCAGTGATCCAGTTGTTCATGTCTTCCTCGGAGGTCGCTTGATAGACACGCTTGTATTGGGGCGTGATGACTTCAAAGCAGAAACGGCGATCCGCATTCCGGGCCTCACGGACCGAAGCAAGGCGCAAGTCGATGGGTTCCATGTGGAGGTCCAGCTTTTGCTTCCAGTTACTATACTCGGACAGCTTTCCTTGGTCGAGGACGATCCAGAATCTGCGAGGTGTGTCAGCTGCCTGAGCGGATGTGGTAGGAATTCATATGGAGTAAAACATACTTGTGCCAACCCTGCTTGTTCAAGTTCCGCGGGTCGACGTGGCCTCCAGGGCGGTTGAGAGCCCAGAGCAGGCCTTCCTTCCTGTTCGGGGCCTCCTTGTCGGCCTGAACTGCCTGGTTGGGGTCTCGCTCCTCCAAGTCACGGATGCCCTTGAACTTGTTGGTTTGCAGAGGGCTGGTAACAGCAGGATGCGCACTGAGGCTTCCGGGAGACCTGGATAGATCAGCAGCGCTGGGCGCGTTGCCCGAGTTCGTTGACCGCGTCGGCCTGAGTTGAGACCCTGTGCTGTCCGCGCGGCCAATCTCGGTGTCCGAGTTGGACTGAGCCCCATTTGCAGGGGGGGCGGCCACGGGGGGAGGGGGAGGTGCCACCGAGGGAGGCTCGGGTTCGGTGAAGGCGAGGTTGCTCTTCTCGAGGAGCCGTCTCTTTTCTTCGCGCTCCCGGCGCTGGTACTGGTACTCCTTGTCGGCTTCCTGGACCTCCAAAGAGAGAGCTTCCAGCTGGGGAAGGAGATCGTCGACCTTCTTTGCGGTTTTCATGAAGCACCTAGCTTGGGCATCCGCGTACTTGGTCAGGTGCGACAAGACCTCCTGCTCCTTGCGGCCGCCGGACAGGTCCTGCATGAAGGATGAGTAGTCGAACCGCTTCAACTCAAAGTTCTTGCGCTTCGTCTGGTACTTGGTGTCGCTCTGCTTCGCCTTGACGGAGTCGTGGCGTTGACCGAGGTACCTGCTCACGTAGGCATAAAACTCCTTGCTCTCTTCCTCAAAGTCGCGCTTCTTGGCCTCGGCCTGCTTGATGTCGATCTGGTACAGCTTGTTCACAGGATCGACGACGATCTTTTGCAGGTTTGCCGTGTTCTGCCGCTCGTACGAGAGAATCTCGCGGGCAATCTTGTCAAAGTAGTGCTCGATGGCAGGCTGGACGGCATTGGCGTTGGTTGCCGAGACTTCCTTGAGGGCCTCCATGAATGAGCCAAAGGCGTCGTTGGCTTCCTGTTGCGCCTGATGCACATACTCGGCCTTCTTGATCAGCCTCTTCATCTGCATCCTCATGTTGCCTGTCTTCTGCTCCAGGGCTTTCATGGTCGCACGGAAGACGGGTCCGTCGTCGGACATGGCCATGTCCTCTGCCGGACGGGGGCAGGTGACGTCGACCTTGATGGGCTCCTTCAGAGCTGGTGCCGCAGTTGGGAGGCCGTTGGCCGTATCTACGACGGCCTGCTGAGGCGAAATGATCTCTTCATGCTCGGGGATGGTGCTGATGTGGGACTCGAGCGACTGCGCCGACACGACGCGGACCTTGGGAGGAGCGCTCAGAAGAGGGGGCGTCGGCGAATTAGGCTGGCTTGCATAGGGCGACACGTCTGCGATGTTTGAGGTGAGCATGGCCTCGACTGACCGGGGAGCTGTGGGGAGGCACTGACTTGCGACATAGAACGAGAAGCTTGCCAGAGTGATCAACCGATGGGCCCGCTGATCATACTCGACGAACTAAACAGCTATTATTAGTCCCTGTGGAGAAGGAAGGAATAGGCGCGAGGTTCGAGGGGGACCAACACTGCACGAATTCCTCCAGCCGCCGCCGCGATCCTCGGTGACCTTGGGGGGTTTCCAGCGCCATGTCCAGTCGAAGGTTACCGAGGCGCTTCCTTCGGTCGAGTAGCTGCTGCCGACGAGGGCAACGTTGGCGTTCTTGTGGAGGTTCGGGTCGGCGTGGAACTCGCGCGTCACCAGGTTCTCGACTTCGCGCGGGTTCGAGGCAAAGACGAAGGTCAGACCGTTGATCTGGGTGTCGGCCGGGGCAGCTGCATCGCTGCCGGTTGTAGGATTCTGGGCGGTGCCCTGTGGCTTGCGGATGACGAAGGTGAAGGTGAAGACAAGGTCGTCGTCGTTGCCGAGCTTCAGCAGGAATGCGGGCCCTGCGCCGGAGCTGGGTTGTTCGGTGTCCTGTGTCAACAGCGTCAGAAATGCCCGCTGTTTGTGGTCGCGAGATGCACGCAGCTTGCTTGTCTGCGAGCCCGCGGGCGGCCACTTACGAGGACAAACTCGACGGGGGTGGAATCGCCAGAGGGCCGCACTGCTGATACTCTGGTAGCGGGAAATGCATTCGGGACAATGTTGACTGAGGTGCGCCGTCTGGGGCTCGCGACGACGACCGAAGTGATGGATACTGGCGTGCGGGGGTTAGCAAAGAAAGCAAGGGCAAAGCAGCACGGCGCCGGCGCCCTTGACAGCTGCTGCACGCGGCATTGCAGGTTTGCGGCATTGCACAGACCGGGGATGATCGCTCTGCTGAGTCGCACGGCGGGGGAGGGGGGGGGAAGCGGAGGGGAGAGGGCAGGCAGAGGTAGCAGCTGAGGGGGGGTTCTCTCTCTCGCTGGAGGAACTGACATCGATTCTGGTCTCTAAGATAGAGAGGAGCGCCCTCGTCGGGCACGCTGCTAACGTTGCCCATCGCGGCGCCTGGGATTTGCTGCGTGCGGCACCGACAGTTGGCGGAGTGGGCAGGGAAAAGGACGACGCAGGTCGGGGTCGGTTGATCGAGGGCGGGCAGTTGTTGAAATCCAGGCCAGACGCTGGAGACCAGCCAGACCAGACCAAGCAAGCACACACACCAAACCAAGAACCAGACCCAGCACCACACCCAAGCCAGGCCAGGTGCACTCTGGCGCTGGCGGTTCGCGGCGGCGCAGCGGGGTTGCCTGCTGGGGGGTGTGGATGGGGCAGGCAGGGGCGCAGGGGCACAGGGCGCTGGCTGGGCACAGGGCACACTGGGACTGGGGGGCATGGACGGGGGCATGGCACCTGGACACGCAACATGGCCTTCTGAAACCCCTGCTTGTTCCCAAAAAAGGTTGCGCCCTGCCTGAACTTGTAACGGTCGCTTGGTTAATTACACAGTGCCAAGGAATACAGAGCTGCATACACAACCCTAACCCAGGCGATCCATCTTTGCTTGATCTCGCTCCTCGATCTCTGCATTGGAACCGATCTCGGGAGTGCCCCACCAAGTTCATCCCACTTCTTTTTCTGTGCAAGTCGATCACCACCCCGCAGCCAACACCCCGGCCGCTGGAATTCCTGGACCAAGGCAAACATATCTCAGCAACCCGCCATGTCCGACGCCAAGAGCAGGAACCCCGTGCTGGGTTTGTTGGGGGGTGGCCAGCTTGGGCGCATGTTGTGCGAGGCGGCGAACCCCCTCGGCATCGACATCGCTATTCTTGATGAGGAAAACTCCCCCGCCAAGCAGGCGCACAGCACCGGCCGCCATGTCACCGGCTCCTTCAAGGACCCCGCCCGCATTCGGGAGCTCGCCGCACAGTCAGACTTCCTCTCGGTCGAGATCGAGCATGTCGAGACCGGGGTGCTCGAGGACATCGAGCGCAACGGCGTCGAGGTCACGCTGCCCGATGGATCCACCAAGAGTCACAGGCCCCCGGTCCACCCCTCCTGGAAGACCATCCGCCTGATCCAGGACAAGTACCTCCAGAAGGAGCACTTCCGCGCCAGCGACAAGGCCATCCCCATTGCCAACCAGGTGGCCATCGAGTCGGGGCCCGGTGCCCTCGCCTCGCTCCAGAGTGCCGCCGCCAAGTTTGGCTTCCCCTTCATGCTCAAGGCACGCAAGGGCAGCTATGACGGTCGGGGCAACTTCAAGGTCGACAGCGAGCAGGACTTTGAGGCTGCCGTCAAGGCCCTCGGTGGGCTGAGCCTGTACGCCGAGCAGTGGGCTCCCTTTGTCAAGGAGCTGGCCGTCATGGTCATCCGGACTGAGGATGACAACGGCAACCTCAAGAGCTGCGTCGCTTATCCTGCTGTCGAGACTGTCCACGAAGACAGCATCTGCACCAAAGTCTATATGCCGCCAAGGAATGTGTCGGACGTTTCCGATGCGGCGAAGAAGCTGGCCACCGAGGTCGTCAGCACATTATGGGGGAGGGGCGTCTTTGCCGTTGAGATGTTTGTTCTGGAGGATGGTGAGTCTGAGTTTTTTTTTTGCACCTTGAATCTCTCCTATTAACACCCTGGCAGGCTCCCTGATGGTCAACGAGGTCGCCCCTCGCCCTCATAACTCGGGCCACTACACCATCGAGGCGGTGCCGCAAATGTCGCAGTACAAGGCACAAATACACGCCGTCCTCGACTTGCCTGTGCCCGCCAAGCTCACACCCAGGGTCCCGTCCGCCATCATGCTCAACATCTTGGGTGGCGCCACCCCTACTGCCCACCTCAAGCTTGCCGAGCTGGCACGGAGTACGCTTGACGACGACATGGACGTCTACCTGCACCTCTACAACAAGGAGTCCAAGCCGGGCCGCAAGATTGGCCACATTACTCTCACTGGGACATCGACCATCCAGGAGCTTGAAGCCAAGGCCAAGCCCTTGATCGACCTCGTCGACCAGATCCGCCAGGAGCGCCTTTCCGCGACTTCTGAAACTCTCCGTCCCCAGCAGGCCGCCGTCCAGCCCAAATCCACCCCTGCCCAGGCCCCCGCCGTTGAGGAAACCCCCCTTGTTCTCGTTACCATGGGTTCCGACTCGGATCTCCCCGTGCTGAAGGCCGGCCTGGACATCCTCCGCGAGTTCGACGTGCCGTTCGCCCTCGACATCACCTCGGCGCACCGCACGCCCAAGTACATGATGAAGGTGGCGGACGAGGCCGCAGGCAAGGGCATCAAGGTGATCATCGCGGCGGCGGGCGGCGCGGCCCACCTGCCGGGCATGCTCTCGTCCGAGACGCCGCTGCCGGTGATCGGCGTGCCCGTCAAGGCGACACACATGGACGGAATGGATAGTTTGTTGAGTATCGTGCAGATGCCGGTCAGTTTTCTTCCTTCTTTCCTTCTCACCGATATGTTAGAACCTGGTTGCTGACGCAGACTACAGAGGGGCGTCCCGACTGCGACTGTGGGTATCAACAACTCGACAAACGCGGCGCTGCTGGCCGTGAGGATCCTCGGGTCGCACATGCCCGCGTACCAGGCCAAGATGAAGGCGTATCAGCTGCAGATGGAGGAGGGCGTCATCGCCAAGGGAGACAAGCTGAAGGAGATCGGGGACCAGGCGTATCTTGCTGCCGCCAAGAAGGCATAGAGCTTAGAAAAAGGGAAAGAAAAACGGCAAGGCTGGTAGGGAACAGGATATCGGGTTGTCAAAATAGACTGGGGCATGAAAAGGTGGGCGGCATGTTGGCTGGTCTGCTGTTAGATTTTCTGTTTGTATGTATGGAGCAACCCACAACCAAAAAAACTCCCTCTCACGTATATCCAAACTCAAAAAACCACATGTTTTACATTCAAGACAAATCAATACGGCCCAGCCCTCGTGTCCGTTTCAACACGCCCCCGTATGTCTCTGTACTGTATATTTCACGACCCCACCAAAAAGGCAAAGGGATCGATCTCAGGGTCCCCTCAGGTCCACCACCCAGACTAAAGGACCCCTTCTCCCACGATGATTGAACGGGCCGGGTATGATATCAGACGAGGGGCGCTGCCCCCCGCTGCGGAAAAAGGAAGCTAAGGGGGAAAACACGAAGTTGGGGGCCCTGCAAGGTACGTATGCCTGAAGAAGGTACATGTGTGGACAGGTACGACCACAGCCACCGCGGTGCTATGCTGTGCTGGGTCAGGTGGCGAGGGGGGGATGGGGGACCGTTGCCCGCGCCACGCGCCACGCGCTCCCCTGAGTGTGCGAGTGAGCCGCGAGTTAGTTCAGAGAACTTCCCATCTCATGTCAGGTGAGTGAGGGCTGGGATGACGGGATGACCTATCCGTATGGGGGCGGAGGCGGGGGGTTTATTCGTATTGTGACTACCCTACAGTTGTTGCCTGGGATGGGGGCCGAGACTGTACTCTCAGTGTGGTTTGAAAGGGAGGGGGATGGATGATCATGTTTTTTTGATGTGATTGTGGGCGTGAGTGAGGTATGTGGCACATTAAGAAGAGGAAATCATGTTTTCCAAACAGATGTGTTGTTGTTGGTGGTGGTGGTGTCCCACACCATTCCTCTGGGGTGCGGAGTGGGGTTGGTTTCAGAAGCCGCCCGCCGCCCACGCCGTCATTTGGGGGGGATGGTGGATGCTATTTCTGGGGATCGGACGCAAACTTGGTCGATGTTCCGAGCTGTTGGGTTGGTCGCTGGGCGGCTTGGGGCTGAGACAAAGGGGAGGAGGAGTGTAAAATACTGAGGGCTTGTATCCGTCGTTTCCATGTATGAATCCCAAGATGGATGTGGAACGGAGTGGCCAGGAAGCATCTCCATGCTGGCTCATTTGTGACACATGGCGATGTTCCACTCATGCCACCAACCTGCAAGGCCCGGGATATTCCCACCAACTGCCGGTTGTACAGACTGTCTGCCCTGTTCTGGAGGTCGTGGGTGTCGAGCTTACTCATGAGAATGCAAGCTGCCCACCAAGTAGGTCCTCGCTCGAGTAAGCCTCGGTGCAGATTCACCCACGCCCGTAACGAGTTGAGCAAGCCAAGGCGGCATTGAGTGGATGCTTCGTTGATTCCAGGACTTGCGCTGGAGGCTAGCGCAGGACAAGAGTCCAACACGACATGGAATTGTTCGAATTGGCGCTCGGCGTGTTTTGTGGGGTCGCACCATGGCGGTAAACAGCAACCCCTGCTGTGCGAGCGGGAGGTGTGCCAAGAAAGCCCCTCCATTTCTGGAACGGCCCCCAAGGCCCAGCGACTCTCAGCGCCCGTCTTCTGGGACCTGCTGGGCTTGGGTTCGGTCTTGGTCTTAGTCCTGGGCATCCAAACGGATGGACGTTTATGACGTTTTTGGGCCAGACCTCACCCGACACACCGACAACACAGTAACAGCCAGGATCTGCCTCTCGGTGCCTTTGCTCCCGGCGGCGGGAGATAATCGCTGGGCACGGAGCAGCGACCGAAGATCGACGCCGTAGTGGCCCCTTTTCGCCGCAACCGCCGCACCCACGACCGAAGACCCACGACCCCCTCGACTGACCGACCCTCCGACCATCCGCTCGTCCACTCGTCCACCCGTCCGCTCGACTACCCGCCTGCTCGACCGCCCGCCCGTCTGCGTGCCCGCACATCCCGCTGGTGTCGCCATGACACCCGGCGCTTGACCTCGGCCGATCATCGTCGTCTCACCCAACCCACGCCCGCTTGATCTCCTCCTCCCTCCCTACCGCCCGCGCCCCCCCCCGCGACGACCCCGCGCGGCCTCGACATGTCGACCGCCTCGCGATCCTCCTACCACCCCAGCCGCCGCCTCGGCAGCGTGCAGAGCGTGCAGAGCCAGGATGGCCACCACCGCTCCCGCGGCTCAACCAAGGCCCCCGCCGCCGAGGTCACATACGACGATGCCTACTCGTTCGCCCTCCGCGTCGCCTTCCTCCGCTACCTCCTCCAGCCCAGGAAGAAGAGAAAGGAATATGTGAGCGCCCCGAAGGCGCCCCAGCGCGTCCACACCTCGAGCATCTCGGAGCTGGTCAAGGAGCTCGTCCCCACCGGCTCGGCATCCAGCACCAAGCTGCCCTCCGGCTTCCGCCACTCGCTCGAGAAGCGCATGTCGGGCGTCCTCATGGGCATCGAGAAGATGCCCGGCTACAGCGACGCCGCCGTGAAGCGCACCTTTGCCGAGGCCTACACCGCCTTCACCGCCAAGGACTTCCAGAAGAGCATCGATAAGGACCGCAAGCTCGAGCCCCTGGTCCTGATCTTCTACTCGGCCGCCTCCAAGGCACAGGGCCGCGGCAAACCCGCCGAGGACCACTCGTGGAAGGTCCTCGTCGACCGCCACCTGGCCATGTTCATCCGCCTGCTCAGTAGCATCCTCAGAGAGAAGGGCGACCTCGAGCTCGTCGGTCGCCTCAACACCCTCGAGAAGAAGCTCATGAGCAACGACCAGAGCCTCTACCTCGACACGGGCCAGCAGGACCACTCGTACGTAGAGGTCGAAATCCCCCTCAGCTACGAGGTCAAGGACATGCCCATGGTCCAACTGGTGGCCAAGATCTTCGGCGTCTCAACGACCCAGGTCCAGGCCGACATTGACCGGAACACCGCGGCCTGGACCGAGGAGGCCGCTCTCAAGGACTACAAGGCCTATCAGTTCCGCCTCTCGGCCGGCATGGCTGGTACCATGCGGAAGCAGGATTTCGACATCGACGAGGTGTACGAGGACTGGAGGAAGGGAGAAGGCCCCCATCTGGGCAAGATCTTCGCCGAGATCTTGACCGCCCGTCCGGATCTCAAAGGAGGGTCGGGCGGGGGGAACGACAAGCCGCTCCCCGTCCGGCCCCTTTCCATGTACGAGGACCAGGCCTACGCCGATCTGAGCAGGATGCTCTCCAACCCGGACGGCCCTGCCCCCAGCATCGACTCCTCCTTCAGCTTTGGCTCGCTCTCGTTGGACGACACGGCCAGCATACGGAGCGTCGACGAGCCGAGCTATACCTTTATCCCCCCTGACCCGCGCGCCGTCTACAAGGCCATTCTCCAGTATGTTGTATCGTACGACCAGCTCCACTCAGATACCTCCTCCTCGCCCCTCTCGGAGGAGACCACCGACTTCCTGATAGAACTCGCTGTGCGCTGGCGGATACCTCAGTTCTCGCGATACGTCGCCTTCGTCGAGGTTTCCGTCCGCAAGTTCCTTGACCAGGAGCTGCCCCCAGAGCAGCTCTACGACTGTCTCGACCTCGTAAAACAGCCCTTGGAGGAGCCCAAGAAGCCGATCCTCATCCAGGCCTACACTGCCAGTCTGAGTGACCTTGAGCCCAGCAGGTGGACCATCAGCGATTTCGCGGGCTACCAGCAGTCCCTGAGGGACCTCCACGAGGCCCTCCTGCGCGACCTGTTCAGTCTCCTGATGCGCTGCTACGAGGCGAAGCCGCCCACCGTTGGTGTCGTCATGGCCCTGCTCAATAACCACGTCTTCCCTGACCCCACGTTCTCGCAGCGACCCGAGGACGCAGCCGAGTTCGCTCACCAGTTAGATGACGGTTTGCGCCAGCAAGCTGCTCAAGTGTACAGAGACTTTTTGGACTCGCACATCCCGCGCAGCCAGCGCGATTGGGACTTTGGGCACGTCGTGAACCTCGGCAAAGCCGTCGTCGAGATCGCCGAGAAGATCAAGAAACGCTACCGCAAGAACCCGGAGATCTTGGGCGCCAGCCCCTTCAAGGCTCTGATCGAGACCACGCTGCCGAGCTTCGAGGAGGACGGCCACGAGATTATCAAGCGCGTCATCAAGACTGCCCTCGAGAGCGGCGTCGAGATTCAGCTCCAAGACGGGTTCGACCTGTACCACGAGCTGGTCGAGATCCGGAAGATGCACCAGGAGGCGCTCCCTGGCAAGCCCTTTGCCTACCACATCGAGGGCCTCCTCGAGCCCTTTGTGTGGCGGTGGATCAAGAACGTCGACGACAAGATGGAGGGCTTCGTCGACGGGGCTATCAAGCAGGACCTGTTCAAGGTTCGGACGCGGCACGAGGGCGACATCCCGACCGACGACGAGCGGCACAGCGTGTCCATCATCGACATCTTTACGCTCTTCAGCCAAACCATCGACCAGATGCTGCAGCTCAACTGGAGCGACGAGAACCACGTGGCCCGCTTCATGACCGCCCTCGCCAAGTCGTTTGCAGCCGGCATCGGGCGGTACTGCGAGATCGTGGAGCAGCAGTTTGCCCGCGAGATGGACCGGCAGAGCGCTCAGGAAGCGGCCGCGGCATCCAAGACGGCGCAGGAGCGGTTCCTGCAGTATGCCAAGGATGCGTGGAACGCGAGGGACAAGATTGAGCCTTTCCAATTCTATCCTACGGTTGGTCCCGTTCTCCTCCAGCCAGACATGTGCTCGCTACTGATCCCTATCTAGTCGTTTGTCAAGTTCAACAACATCGAGTGGGCCATGCAGATGCTGGACACGCTGGAGCAGCGCATGAACGTGGACCACTACGCCGAGATTATCAAGAAGCTCGAAGGCCCAAAACAGTCCGTGCGCAAGCCCGCGCACTACGTCTTCACGGTCAAGATCGTCGAGGGCGAGGAGCTCAAGGCCTGCGACCCCACGGGGACTAGCGATCCCTACGTGGTCTTGTGCGACGAGTACCAGAAGCGCCTGCACCGCACGCGCGTGATCTCGCGGAACCTGAACCCCCGCTGGGACGAGTCGGTTGATATCACCGTGTCGGGACCGCTCAACTTGATCGCGACGATCTGGGATTATGACATGATTGGTGACCACGACTTTGTGGGCCGCACGTCGCTGAAGCTTGACCCGATCCATTTCAGCGACTACCTGCCGAGAGAGTTTTGGCTGGACCTGGACACCCAGGGCCGGATACTGATCCGCGTCAGCATGGAGGGCGAGCGGGACGATATCCAGTTCCATTTTGGAAAGGCCTTCCGGCATCTGAAGCGGACAGAGCGGGACATGGTGCGCAAGGTGACGAGCAAGGTACGTCTCTCAAGTTCCCCATCGATTAAGGGGTTTGACATTAACACTGGATCCAGCTCACTATGCACATCAACACCACGCTCTCCCACGAGGCGCTCCGCGGCCTGCTAAACAAGGGCATCACAGCCTCGATGGCCAGCCTCTGGAAGAAGCGGCAGTCGCACGCGCCCGTGGTGACACCCGCCGAGGTGGAGAACGCACTGCAGCCGCTGTTCACCTACTTCGACGAGAACTTTGCCATCATGAAGCAGACGCTGACGGACGCGACCATGATGGCGGTCATGACGCGGCTGTGGAAGGAAGTCCTGCTAGCCATCGAGAACCTCCTTGTCCCCCCTCTGTCGGACAAGCCATCAGCGCAGAAGGCGCTGACCCAAGCCGAGATGGACGTAGTCTACCGCTGGCTAGAGCTCCTCTTCGGCTTCTTCAACGCCAAGGACGAATCCGGCGAGGTCCTCGGCGTCCCCGCAGACGTCCTCAAGTCGCCTAAGTGGCACGAGCTAGCCTCCCTCAACTTCTTCTACTTCGACACCTCCGAAAACCTGATCCGCACCTCGGAGCGCATGGCCGCGGCCAACTCGGAGCGCGCAAAGCAACAAGCCCAACGCGCCCAGCAGCAACTCCAGTCCTCCCACGGCCACTCGGCAAGCCTCTCCCTTTCTTCCACCACCCCCAACCGCCTCGCCCCGCACCACGCCGCCTCCGCCTCCCTCTCCTCCGCCTCCTCCCTCTCCGTCCCCTCGGTCCCCTTCGGCTCCCTCGGCACCATCCGCCGCGGCAAGTCCATCATGATGTCGCGCAACCTGGGGACCATGCGGCGCGCGAAGGAGGAGAAGCGCCGGGAAGCGCAGGCCGACCCCAGCGATGACATGATTCTGAGGATCCTCAGGATGCGGCCCGAGGCGGCCGGGTATTTGAAGGAGAGGCAGAGGCAGAAGGAGAGGATGGCGGCGGCGCAGGCGGCCGCGTCGATTGTGAGGCAGAGTGTTAATCAGGGATGGGGGAC
>FTEL01011094.1_pt1 | contig 14331 bp, 10 predicted proteins | sample 1658911 | NCBI WGS metagenome assembly FTEL01 (sample SAMEA3914869, study PRJEB12502) | metagenome | biome: forest; material: soil | place: USA | collected 2012-03-12 | depth 0.1 m
AGTTAGGGCCGGAGGGCCGGCTGGGGTTTGAGGCAGCGTGGGAGGGGGAGGGCAAGGGCGGAAGCCCTGAACAGAGGGAGCATGTTGCTCGGTGAAGAAGGGGGGTTGCTGGAGGCGGTAACGGGGGTAAGGGGAGGGAGTTGGGAAAGGGGCGGTGGGGGTGGATTAAGTAGGTACTCAGGTTGGTGGTAGGAATGGTGAGGTGATTGCTCCGGAGTCTGCCGAGCTTTAGCTTGTTGGTTCTTGAATTTCGGGTTGTGCCTGGGCTCCCCAAGAAGCCTAGGTTCCGCATCTGAGACGACGTTGCGGTTCAACCCCTGGGCGAGACCTGATGGGAGAAGCCTCGGAGGATATTGTTTCGAAACATTCCCTGTCATCCGATGAAGGGTAGAAGCACCATCATTAGATGCGTCACATGCCACGGGCAAGAGAATGCATTGATTTGAGCGTCCAAAACTGTCGCAGGCACCGCGCATTTCACTACATTTTGTTACCTTGTCTGGTTGTTTCGGTATCTCAGACTTCTTCGAGGTACTAGCGGAAGAGGGATCAGGGATGCAAGTCGGAATCAAACTTTCGTAGCTTGTTCCGGCCTCCCGCAGCCGTGTGTTGCATCCAGTGGTTTGGTCCGCCATTGGTTGATCGAGCTGGGTGTGCAACCTCAGAGTCGCGGAGTGCATGGCAACCACTTGCCGACATTTTCATTCAGGGACCCCGCACCTCGAGATGCGGTGTCGGCGCGGGCCGGTCGTGGGATGCAGAGGGGGCGGGAGGGAGGGGTTGACTGACACTCTGACAGGAGCGGGCTCGTACATAGGTTCGTATATGCGCGGGTTGTGGGAGGGGACTTGCGAGATTGGAATAAGGGGAGGAGGAGGAGGAATCTTGATGACAACAGGCTGTGCCTCAAACACCCAGTTTTGTGGTCAAGTCGATCTTTCCCCTTGGATCCCGCGTTGCCTTGACTCGCGGATATATCTTCGAACCGTCTGAATTGGCATCCTCAAGTTCAACTTTTCTCGCATCTGGACTCAGCCATGCCTCCCTTCCGCAACCTACCCGCTCTCCGCCGTCTCACACCTTCTTCCTCATCTAGCATCCGGCTCCGAACCACCTCCATACCATGCCACCTCCGCACCTTGGCCACAGCTCCTGCCGCCACGACGACCGCCCCGCCCTCCAGTGACCGCGTAGCCATCGTCACCGGCGCCGCCCGTGGAATCGGCCGCGCCATTGCGCTCCGCCTCGCCCGCGACGGCTACAGCATCACGGCCTCGGACCTGCCCGCCCAACAGCCGCAGCTCGACTCTCTCGTGGACGAGATCGCCTCGCTCGGCACCGCCGTCCGCGCCCACGCCCACGCGGCCGACGTCACCTCCCCCGCCGAGGTCGGCGCGCTCGTCCGCTCCTCGGCCTCCGCCCTGGGCCCGCTCGACACCATGGTCGCCAACGCGGGCATCGCGCAGGTGAAGCCGCTGCTGGAGCTGACCCCCGCCGACTTCACCCGCATGCTCGAGGTCAACGTCGCGGGGGTGCACTACTGCTTCCAGGCGGCCGCGCGGCAGATGATTGCCCAGCAGCAGGAGGAGTCCAACCCAGGGGGGGATGCGATCCGGGGTGGGAAGCTGATCGCGGCGGCCAGCATCGTCGCGTTCAAGCCGTTCGCGCTGCTGGGCCACTACAGCGCAAGCAAGTGGGCGGTGCGCGGGCTGAGCCAGGTGTACGCGATGGAGCTGGCGCGGCACCGGATCACGGCCAACGCCTACGCGCCGGGCATCGTGGACACTAGCATGTGGGAGCTGATCGACGACGGGTTGGGACACCACCACGGGCGTGCCAAGGGCGAGTCCATCCGCAAGTACAGCGACGAGCTGATCGCACTGGGCAGGACGAGCGTGCCGGAGGATGTGGCCGGGCTGGTGTCGTTTCTGGCGAGTAGGGATGCTGATTATGTGACGGGGCAGACGTATGTTGTGGATGGGGGCATTATTTACACTTGAGGGGTGGTGGTTGGGGTGGTTGCTGTGGGTTTGGTGAATTTTGGAGCATCAGTTCGAGAGGGGGGGAGTGTTGGGCATGAAGCAACCTGCTTTGGTCGCCCGCATACACTTCTAAAGCATCACAAGGGGGAAATAATAAACAAAGAAGGCTGTGTTGTCCAAACCATGCATGCCATCTTGTCTGTGGGTTGTCCCGCATGGAGCTTGGGACGGCTGATGATAGTCGTGCTCCTTTCAAAATGGTTGGGAGACAAGGCCCCACAGGGTCTGCCCAGGAGAAGCTGAAGCGAGCTGAGCTGCTGTGGGCGACCTCCAGGGTGTCAAAGTGGGGCGACCAAAGGGTTGCCCACGTTGTTCGAGCTTGGGCTCGAGAAGAAGGGGGCAATTTCAGGACGAGGCAAGACGACTTGTCCCAACAACCTCAAGCCTGAGCATGTTCCATGAATAAAACTGCGGGCCGGTATATTTGGCCTGGTTTGCCTGTCTCTAACCGCCGGGATGCGCTACTCAGCTTTGGCCGCTGGCGCAACGAAGCGCCCGTCTGGGCCGGGAATGGCGTGCTGTGGGTGTGTGTGCTGTTGGGCTGGGCTGGGTGAGCAGCCGCGCATCGCAATCACCAAAAATGCCAGGGAGAGCCGCATGAATGAAACCTCCTTGAGCTGCCTCATGCGCACACACTTTGAGCTGCGGCTGCTGCCCGATCACCACACCCTCTGACCCCCGAGTATCCGTCCCAAGGCCCAAGGGCCCAAGGGAGTGAGTGCATAGTAGGTACGACAAAATTCTGCCTTGGGCTGGGGCGTCCTGGGACTGTGCCAGAGAGGCTGCCGAGAGATCCATGCCCTTCCATCCCGCCCTGCTTGGTGTCCGGCACGGGGGTGGCTCAGGAGTCGACGCCGCCCTCGCGGTGTTGGAGCAGCGTTGCACTGGGGCGCTGCCAGCTGCATCCACTGAATGCCCTTTTGGTTGCACTGTTGGGTCTGAGACGCTGCAGTGGGTGAGCTTGTCCAGTGACGTACTAGGCTGCCGCTGGCGCGAACAGCTGTCACGTGTTGACCCCCCTCCCCCCTCTCCCAGCCCAGGGCGGGGTCCCCCGTTTGAGTGGGCGTGGTAGGCCAATTTTGACTGGCCGCCCGGGCGCCCACGCATCCATCCCGCCTTGTGTTGCTTGTCGCTTCGCTGCGCTTCGGCCTGCCCCTTCCCTCATTTCCAACTTTGCGTCCCAAAACCGGAGACTTCGCCCGCTCCTGTCTCCTTTCCCCCAACATCGAGCCACCGCAAACCACATCGCACACTTTTCCCCAACCCATTTCCCAACCCGCCATCTTCCCGCAACTCCATTCCCGCTCTTCGCCATCCCGCCAGTCACCCACTACATTCCACGAGGTGAGTTCCCAACCGCCGCTTTGCTGTCCCCGCACTCGCACCCGCACCTGCACGCACCACCGCCCGCCCGCCGTCCCAGCGCACGCCAGCTCCTCGCCCGCAGTCGTCATCCCCGACGCGATCGAGCCTTGCCTGCACGCTCTGGAAGCCGCCCGTACGCTGCCCTCGGTCGCCCCGGGCTCGGGCCCCAATTGCCCTTGATTCAGCCTGGCCCCCAGCCTTGCACACAGGGTCGCCCGCACCCCAGCAGCAGCACCAACAGCACCAGCAGCAAGCAGTGGCAGCAGTAGCGTCTTAGGGGGGCGGCGGCGGGCTGCGCATCCCACCCCACCCTGGAGAGCGGGGAGCCCAGGTCGTGAAGTCAGCACACGCAGGCGCATTCACGACTGCATCAGCAGACGTGTTTGATTGCGGTTTGCTTGATGCTGCCTGCACCGGCGCCCATCTCGCGACTTTTGATTTCCTGCCCTTTTGCTGTTTCCGATTTTGTTTTTGCCCGCACTCGCTGCCTGAGCTCACCGACTCACCCCACCTGGCGCCAACTCAACCGCTAATCTTAGCCTTTTCGCAGATACCAGTCCATCCGCCAAAATGGGTCACGAAGATGCCGTTTACCTGGCCAAGCTCGCCGAGCAGGCCGAGCGCTATGAGGGCATGTATTCCTGGGCCTCCGCGGCCACAAGCCCCCCATCCTCCATCCCCCAACGCGTCGAATCGAGGCTGACCGTCGACCTCCCCGCGATACAGAGATGGTCGAGAACATGAAGATTGTCGCCTCCGAGGACCGCGATCTTACGGTCGAGGAGCGGAACCTCCTGTCGGTTGCCTACAAGAACGTCATTGGCGCCCGCCGTGCGTCGTGGAGAATCGTCACCTCGATCGAGCAGAAGGAGGAGTCCAAGGGCAACTCCAGCCAGGTTGGCCTCATCAAGGAGTACCGCCAGAAGATTGAGAGCGAGCTCGCCAAGATCTGCGAGGACATTCTCAACGTCCTCGACGCGCACCTCATCCCCTCTGCCAAGTCCGGCGAGTCCAAGGTGTTCTACCACAAGATGTAGGTGCCCCCGAGCTTCCATCCACTGATGCGGTGCGAATAAGCTGACCCCATTGCAGGAAGGGTGACTACCACCGCTACCTCGCCGAGTTCGCCGTCGGCGACCGCCGCAAGGACTCGGCCGACAAGTCGCTCGAGGCGTATAAGGCCGCCACTGAGGTCGCCCAGACCGAGCTGCCCCCTACCCACCCCATCCGCCTCGGTCTCGCCCTGAACTTCTCCGTCTTCTACTACGAGATCCTCAACGCCCCCGACCAGGCTTGCCACCTTGCCAAGCAGGCGTTTGATGATGCCATTGCCGGTTAGTGATTGCCGAACGCCCCCTAACGGTGGCACCTGTATTCTGACTGTGCGACTGCAGAGCTCGACACATTGAGTGAGGAGAGTTACAAGGACAGCACCCTGATCATGCAGCTGCTCCGCGACAACCTGGTACGTCTTACGCAATCCCATCTTGCGATCAAGCCCCCGCTAACCCTCCCACCAGACCCTCTGGACCTCGTCCGAGGCCGAGCCCCCCGCCCCGGCGGGCCAGGCCGACGCTCCTCCTGCTGAGGAGACGAAGGCGGAGCCGGCGGCTGCGGAGGAGCCCAAGGCCGAGTAAGCGGCGTCATGTTCCTGGTCTCTTGATAGTGATAACCCCCGGTTTACTTGGCAAATCCCTTGGCGGAAACGGTGTCTTTGGAGCGCGGACTGGAGATCCCACGTACCTTTGCATGTTTACGGCAGATACACAAGACTTGGTGGGCGGTTTGTCGCGGAAGTTGAGGGCTAGAGGGCAGCGTTTTGGAGGGTTTTGTTCCTTTCTCAGACTGCTTGCTTCTTAGACTCTTGATGGGCGAAGATCGTCTGGACAAGAAATAAAAACCCCGTCGTCAATATTGAGCCTGGTTGTTGGTGTAATGTTCGTCCTTGTCTATTTTTTGAGGCAACGCTGGCGCACTGGGGTATCTACCTATCCAAATTTGCAAACACCACCGGACGAGGCTTGCCTAAGCTTCTCGTCGTATTCCCGCCTCATTCAACCCGAACATGCAGTCCCACCTCATCCCTTCTTCCCAGCCCCACTCCTGGCTCCATCCCTATCCCCATTCCCATCCCCACTCACTAGCTCCCCCTCCTCAGCTTCGTCTTCCTCATCATCGCCATCGACAACAGCAAAGTGAACCCGCAACCACAAACTGCAGTCGGCGCACCCGACCATCAGCTCGCCCACGTCGGCCGCGTCCTCGAGGTCCGCCTCGCCAAAGTCGAAGCCGCGGGGGTTGCCGCAGCGGCAGGGGCGGAACCAGCGGGTTTCGTCGTCATCTGTCTCACCAGTGGGGTAAGTGGCGAGGTCGTCGAGGTCGAGGGTTTCGATGCCGGTTTGGAAGTTGCTGTCTGTGTCCTGTTGTTGGGCTTGGGGGGTTTGGAGGAGGAGGGTTTGGTCGTAGGAGGCGCGGAGGGTGGGGTGGGAGAGGGTGGCGTAGGCGGTGGAGATTTGGTCGATTGTTATCGTAGTCTTTTTGGTCTTGTTGGTAGAGGTGACGGGTTGGGGAGGTTGCTGCGGGTGGTGCCCTTTCTTGTCAGGGTGGTGGTGGAGGAGGGCGCGGCGGTAGTGGAGCTTGAGGAGGGCGGATGCGGCGGCGGGCGTGGGTTGGGAGGAGAGGGTTGTTTGGGAGAGGTTGAGGACTTCGTAGTGGGTTGGTGGCGGTGGTGGTGGCATTTTGGAGAGGGGTTGGGGGGATGGAGGGGGTGGGAGCGTGGTGGTGATGGTGGGGTTGGTGTTGAGGGGTGAAATGGGAAGTTAGTGAAAAAATTGTGGGTGATGGAGCGCGAGTTGGGCCTGATCACGTGGTCTCTAGGATCTTGGAGAGCTCGCCTTGGGTCCTCATGGAAAGGGGAGGGTGTTCCACTGCTTGGAGGGTATCCTGTCGCCCCAGAAGTTAAAGAAGGACCCTGAAATGGTGAGTGTAGGGGGTTGGCTTGGGAGAGGGACGGACATGAGATGTCGGGTTCCAAAAACAGTGGGGAACTGCTCCGACTCGGCCAAACCCTTGGCCTGTGCTGTGATCAGAGAGACACAAGACGAGGGCCAGTCGACCACCACAAGCTGCACCAGGAACCGGTGGTTGAATGTTGTACATTTGGTATTGGTACACTCTAAACACATCCCGGCTTCCGCCCACGACCTTCCCTTTATTTGGGGAACTGTGTCCAGTCCCGTTTCCCAACCTGCAGCAAAGTTAGCCATAGCTCTCGCCGGCACACCCGACAGAGAAACGCCCAAACGACAAACCTTCTTCCATTCCCGGATAAGATCCGGCATGGCCAGCATGGCATCTCTCCTCTTCTCCATCCTGTCCACCCGTCGAGTCAGTAACGCAGCCTCTCCACGCACTCGCCAGCCACAGGGCGGGCACCGAGCCCCAGACGTCGACGTACTTGGAAACCATCCGCCTCTCGTGAATGTGACCCTTGACCTTCTGGCCAACACCGGTACCCTTGACGCGCAGACCGAACTCGACCCTCTTGGACAGGCGGGTCTCGGTGCCCTTGTTGGTGAAGGGCAGCAGCTCCTCGACACCGTGCTCGCGGGCGAGCTTGACCAGCTCGGCCTGACGGCGCAGTGAGTACTTGGGGTCGTGCCAGCGACCGGTGACGGCGTGCTTGGTCGGCATGAACGGGTTCGGCGACTCTTCTTGGTAGGCCGTCTTGTGCATCTCGACGGTGGCCCCGGCGGGCAGGATCGACGCCGGCGGGTAGCGCGCGAGGAATGTGCGAAGCCGCGTGGGCAGCGCCATCGCTAGTTGGATGTTCTTGGACGCCGCGGCCGCCATTGTCGAGGGGACGCCGGAGGCGTGCGTGTGTGCGTGGTGTGGAGGGAGGGGCGGCGGGCAGAGAGGGTCGACTCGGCTGCTGCGCGACGACGACGATGTCCAAGCATCCAAGCACCTCAAAAAAAGTTACCGGGCTTAACCCTAACCCTGTTATCTGATACAGCATGTGGTGGTGTCGCACTGATTGGCTTGCACCTTGCTGGCCGCAGTGCTCCACCCAGTTTTGCGCCTTGTCTCGGCGGACAGCACAGGCAGCTCCGTCCACTTTTCTTGACCTAAACATCAACGACCAAAACATTTCATCACCGCCATGGACCAGAGACGATTACCTCCAGACCTGCCAGCGCTGTTGCGCCAGCGGGAGGCCGACAAGGCGGCAGCGGCCAAGCCCAGATTCATCCCCAAGAAAGAACGGGAGCGCTTGGCGGCAGAGAAGGCGGCCAAGGAAGAAGAGGAGGAGCGAAAACGACAGGAAGAAGCCCGAGCGCCGTCCAAAAAGTCATCCTCCAACGGAACGAACGGTACAAACGGCGCGAGCGGGAACTACGGCGCGAGGCCAAACGACATACCCACCGGGCCCAAGGCTATGCGCCACGCGGATGGTGGCGATCGTGGGCACGGTGGGAAGCGCTCCCGGCCCAGAGACGACGAGGGGAAGCGAGCGGAGATGGAGAAGAACGACGCGGCCGAGCTGCGGGCGCGGTATATGGGCCCCGAGGTCAACCAATCCACATTCTCGGCCAAGAAGAAGAGGAGAAGGACAGCAGCAAACAAGTTCAACTTCGACTGGGACCCGGACGACGACACCAGCCGGCCGTTCGACCCCATCTACGCCGACCGCCCCGACCCTCTATTCAAGCTTGCTGGGTTCGATAACACTGACGACCTGGTGCTGCGCAAGGCCGACGCGATTCGGCGGGGCGACCGGGAGACGGGAGAGCAGCGAGCAAGACAACTCCTCGAGCAGCACCAACGCGTCAAGGAGGCATCGGAGCGCAAGAACCTCGGCAAGCACTGGTCTGAGAAGAGTCTGGAGGAAATGAAGGAGCGCGACTGGCGGATATTCAAGGAGAACTTTGGGATAGCCACGAAGGGAGGGGCCATCCCGGATCCCATGCGGAGCTGGAAGGAATCCAACCTGCCGCGCCGTCTGCTCGAAATCGTGGACCAGGTTGGCTACGACGAGCCCACTCCGATCCAGCGGGCGGCTATACCGATCGCGCAACAGGCGCGCGACTTGATCGGTGTCGCCGTCACAGGTTCGGGTAAAACGGCTGCGTTTCTCCTGCCCCTGCTGGTCTACATCTCGGCGCTGGACCCACTCACCGAATTCAACAAGAACGATGGCCCGTACGCCCTCATCCTTGCGCCGACCAGAGAACTGGTCCAGCAGATCGAGAGCGAGGCGAGGAAATTCGCCGGGCCCCTGGGCTTCACGGTCGTCAGCATCGTTGGTGGACACTCGTTGGAGGAGCAAGCGTTTGCGCTGCGCAACGGCGCCGAGATCATTGTGGCCACTCCCGGCCGTTTGGTGGACTGTCTCGAGCGGCGACTGCTTGTCTTTACCCAGTGCTGCTACGTCATTATGGATGAAGCCGACCGCATGATCGACCAGGGCTTCGAGGAGCCGTTGACCAAGATCCTCGACGCGCTCCCGGTGACCAACGAGAAGCCAGATACGGAGGATGCGGAGAACGCACAGCTCATGAGCCGCCACCTGGGCAGCAAGGACCGATACCGGCAGACCATGATGTACACGGCGACCATGCCACCCCTGGTGGAGAAGATTGCCAAGAAATACCTCCGGCGGCCGGCGATCGTGACCATCGGCAACGCGGGCGAGGCTGTCGACACGGTCGAGCAGCGCGTCGAGTTCATCTCGGGCGAGGACAAGCGCAAGCGCAGGCTCCAGGAGATCCTCAACTCGTCGCAGTTCGCCCCGCCCATCATCGTCTTTGTCAACATCAAACGCAACTGCGAGATGGTTGCCAGGGACATCAAGTCATGGGGCTACTCGACCGTCACACTGCACGGCAGCAAGACGCAGGAGCAGCGTGAGGCCTCGCTTGCATCAGTCCGCAACGGCCAGGTTAACATCCTCGTCGCCACCGACTTAGCGGGTCGTGGTATCGATGTGTCGGATGTCTCGCTGGTCGTCAACTTTAACATGCCGTCGAGCATCGAGGCGTACACGCATCGTATCGGCCGCACAGGTCGTGCGGGCAAGAGCGGTGTGGCCATCACGTTCCTCGGGAATGAGGACTCGGACGTCATGTACGACCTGAAGCAGATCATCTCCAAGTCATCCATCTCCAAGGTGCCCGAGGAGCTGCGGCGGCACGAGGCTGCGCAGTCCAAGCCGACGCGCGGCGGTGGTGGTGGGAAGAAGCTGGACGACAGCGGGGGCTTTGCGGGCAAGGGCGGGTCGTGGCAGTGAGCGGGTATGCGGCCTGTTCTTGGGTGGTAGTAATGCTAGTTGTGAGGGATACATAGACTGATCCTGTCCAAAGCGATACCTCGAACCTGAAGTTTGTTCACCATATTTGCCACCACTCCTGACCGTGAAGCTGGGTTGGCACTCTCACCTCAAGCAAGTCCCTCTGCAAAGTATCACGTCACAACCGAAACAAACACCCCCCCGCCCTCTCCTCCGTACACGGAATACAAATACTGTAGCATCTGCCCATCTCGTCTCGCCAGAATCCACCCGGGCGCTTCCGCGTTCGTCAACATACCGTGCGAGTCCTCCGTCCTGGTGTGACGATGAAGCTTGTGACGGACAAGCGGCCGTCAAGGTGCAGGGGCGGAGTCGCCAGCAGGCGAATCGGCACGCCGGTTCCAGGCCCCTGCGGGGTCGGTGCTACCGCACAGCGATCACCCTTGGGGGGAAGGCTCAGGAGGGGGGGGTTATCAATCAGCCAGAAACCACGCATCTGGGGGTCCACTGCACACCATGGGGTGTGAGGGAAGGAGGTACTTGGCAGGTGGGAGGGACCGTTTTCTTGGGGGAATGATGCTGGGATGGCAAGAAGCTCACTCGGAGGCGTGGCTGCTCTTGAGCTTTCTCTTTTTTGGTTGTTTTCAGGAAGAAGTTGCGAGTCGGGATTGCGTGACTCACAGCAAATTTGGCCGGTTGTCACTTCAGTGAGGAGCCCGCTGGGGTAACTTTGGGAAGGTTGGGAAGGTGGGAACTAGCTCTTGCTTCATGGCTGATCTCTTCTAAATGTCTTGATGCCCCAAGGCACTCACAAACTCCCATTTTCCTCAACTCCCACATTCAGCTTCCAGCTTCAACAGATCCGGCTTCACCACTGTCCAAGAGCTCTTTACCACCATCAACTGCGCTCCTGATCATTCCTTTGCAAGTACGGCATCAACCCTTTGTTTCTCAGTTGTGTCGTATACTGACTGTTTAGACGTCTCTCGAGCTCGTTGTGCCGCGGTCAAGCGCGAGCGAGCGAAACAACGCCGCAAGTTCCGTTTCGGTCGGTGGGCGACTCTACCGGGGGTCCAGTCCCTGGAGGGACTGGTCATTGAGGCTGGTGTCTCTCAGTCATTCTTGACCCAGTTACACGGGGACATGAGGTGGTGGTTTTCGACGTCAGATCACCAAGTCAAGATCGTTCTTCTCGCGAAGTTTGAGGGGTCCGGCCGTGTTGTCACCTTGGAGGAGTTAGATGTTCCGTTGCACTGTCTGCAATCTGGCCAACTCTCCGACAAACAATCACCGTCACAAGAGACGACGCAGAAGATCCAACAACATAAAATCTCACTGGTAGTGCTCTGGGTCTGGCGTTATTCTGGACGTTGCCGTGGGTGTTGATGGCTGGAGGGTTCTGCTGGAAATGGCAGGGTGTTGGTGTAAATCGTGCTGTTAACCAATCAGATCGGCATAACCGACCCCGCATTGATGGTCCCTCCATGTGCTGTGCTGTGTTGGAACTCTCGATGGGTGCTGCACCTGGGAGCGAGAATCATATCCACTGCTGCCGAGGTCGACGAGACTTAGGACGACGCCAGAACGCTGGCCAGAGTGTGCTCGTTGCTACGGCGTTACTGCGGGCCAAGCGTCGGTCGGGCTGGCTGCCCAAGCATCTGGGACAAGGCGTTGCGAGATCTGGAACCCTGAGACGTGCCCCTCGTCGACCCCACCGCGCCACTGCGGACGCCCCTGCTGCCAAGAAATCGGGGCCGTTTTCCAATTTTTTTCTGCGCCTCTGACTGCCGGCGCACAGTGCCTGGGAACCACAGTGTGGCACTCAAACCGCCATCATGTCCCTCCATGTGAGCTGATTTTGGTCGGTTTCGCAACCCGCCCCAAGGAGGAGGTTGTCCCCGAGCCCTCTGGTGTGAGGTCTTTTTGTGACCTTGCATGTACGGCGAGGAGCTGCCCGACTCCGTCCTTCGCGCTTCCTTTTCATCTGACGTGGAACGACCCAAACAAAGCCCAACCGAGCGACCTCGCCATCGAGACCCGACTGACTCCAAGCGCCCAGCCTCGCTGCTCCGCTCATCGGGGCCCTTCGTCACCGGCTCTCCCCGCCAACCACCCCTCCCCCTTCCCCGGAGCCGATGAGCCATTGACGGGCGGTGACTGAACGCACACCCAACCCAACTCGGCCTGCGGCATCGGTGTGGATTGATTGCATTGGACACTGCTGAGACTGCATTCGATCTGCTGCAGCGTCTGGCGCGCAAACAATTGCTTTGCTGCTGACGGCTTCCTCCTTTGGTCGTGATTGACGGCTGCGGGCTGCGTCCTGCTGCGCGCCGCGTGCCGTCCCGAGTGGTTCCCGCCGACAGGTAGCTTCACAAGCCGCTGCTTTCACGCAGGCCTACTGTGTGCCTACTCATACTTTGGACGACGGGTGGTTATAAACACATACCACCCGGGGCCCAAAAGACGACTTGGGTTGGCTTTCTCGAGCGAGGGGTTGAACACCTGCCAGCTGGTCTATACCTGGGCATCAAGGCTTCTTGCTTGTCTTTTTCAACACACAGACACACAACCAGCCACCATGGCGTCAGCAACCACTCAAGGGGGGGACCTGAACCCTTCCGCGCCTGTCCACCACCTGCGGCCTAGGACGGCCGTGGTCGAGGCAGTCGAGGACATTCTCTACGGCTCTGTAAGACTCACACTCATAGCCTCCGATCTCCCAACCTGCGCTAACATACCTTTCAGGTCGCCGGCGTCGTGGGCAAATACATAGAGTACCCCTTCGACACCGTCAAGGTCCGCCTACAGTCCCAGCCGGACCACCTCCCCCTCCAGTACAAGGGCCCCCTCGACTGCTTCCGCCAGTCCATCCGCGCCGATGGTTTCCTCGGTCTCTACCGTGGCATCAGCGCGCCCCTGGTCGGCGCCGCCCTCGAAAACAGCAGCCTCTTCTTCTGGGAACGCCTCGGCCGCGCAGCCATCTACGCGTCGGGCTACACGCCGCAGAACGAGGCTCTCCCGCTCTCGGCGCTGTGGATGACGGGCGCCTTCTCAGGCGCCATGACATCCTTCATCCTGACGCCCGTCGAGCTGGTGAAATGCAAGATCCAAGTCCCCGAGACCAAGGACGGGGTCGTCAAGGCGCCGCTCCGGCCCATCCCCGTCATCAAGGACATCTGGCGGCACCAGGGCCTGCGCGGCTTCTGGCACGGCCAGCTGGGCACGCTGATCCGCGAGTCGGGCGGGTGTGCCGCCTGGTTCGGGTCCAAGGAGACCGTCACCAAGCTGATGCGCGAGTGGAACGAGCGGTCGGCGCGGTCCGAGGCGGACCGGGCGCGCGCCCGCGACCCGGAGACGTCGCTGCCGCTGTGGCAGCAGGCAGTCGCCGGCGCGTCGGCCGGCATGATGTACAACTTCCTCTTCTTCCCCGCCGACACGGTCAAGTCGCGCATGCAGACCACGCCCATCGGGGAGACGGCCGCCCAGCACAGGTCGTTTGGCGCAGAGACGTCTGCTCTGTGGAAGCAGGCTGGTCTGAAGGGCTTCTACCGCGGGTGCGGCATCACGGTGCTGCGGTCGGTGCCGAGCTCGGCGTTTATTTTTATTGTGTATGATGGGCTGAAGAAGTACTTGCCCATGCAATGATGGAGGGTGGGGATGGGCTGTCGAGGGGGTGGTTTTGAACGGGCTGCATAGATGGGTTGGACGGAGGGGGACGGCGGTTGGTTGCGGGTTGGGGCATAGACGGGGAGCATCTTTCTCTTTTTATTTCTCGTCTCATATCGTCAGCGGGCGTTGGCGGCATGCATCCGGGGCTTTGGTCGGGGGAAACGGGAGGGCGAGCTGGCTTCTTCTTTATCTAGGTACCATACATGCATCTCTGGGAGACAATGCGAAAATCTACAGCGGGTTGCAGACAGTCGGCGGCAAGGTGCGTGACGCAGGGCGGAGATAATGCACGGTGAGTGACACAACACTATGATTTGTTTCCATCCACAGCAGCTATGATATAAGCCATAGACCTGTGCGGGCAGCACTATCCGGCACCTTGCCAAAACGCCCCCCTAGCCTGTTGCATTCTTACTCCCTCCCAACCTCACCCTCCCCCCATACTCACTTCACCTCCTCACCCCCTAAACCTTTTTCTTCTTCCCTCCCTCCCCACCCGCACCACCACCCGTACCCGCAGTCTTCCCAAACATGGGACTCAAATCCCACCCATTCAGATACCCCGTCCCAAAGCTCAAGTACGTCGCGAACCCGAGCCAGGCGACGTACGGCGCGAGCAGCCAGCCGGCCACGCGGTCGACCTTGGTGCCCCACAGCCAGGCGAGGTAGCCGTTGATGCCAAACAACGCCGCGGCATCGAGCGTCGCCAGGATAGGCTGGTTCAGCCCGTAGAAGAGCGGCATCCAGGCTAGGTTGAGACCCAGTTGGATCGTATAGAGAGTTGAGCCTTGGCGGGCGGCGAGGATGGTTTCCTGGTGGGTGGAAGCACAATGGGTAAGTTCCTGGGCTGGTATGTATGTGGGATGGGGGGGTTTTCTTACGGGAGCGTTGAGCGGGGAGGTGCCCAGCGTCACGGCGCGGTGGGCCGCGTAGCCCATTATCCCGTACAGGGCGGTCCAGACG
>FTEL01007723.1_pt1 | contig 14328 bp, 23 predicted proteins | sample 1658911 | NCBI WGS metagenome assembly FTEL01 (sample SAMEA3914869, study PRJEB12502) | metagenome | biome: forest; material: soil | place: USA | collected 2012-03-12 | depth 0.1 m
GGGGAGGGTTGGGGGGAAGGTTGGGAATGGGGTAGTTGACGGGAGGAGGGGTTGTTTTGCTGCGACGGAGGGGGGGAGGTTGATCACGCTTGCTGGGGAGGAGGACCGTGATGATGACGACGATGAGAGCGGCCGCTCCGATGACGACGACCACCACGGGAACGGCGCGGATAACCATCGGTTTGGGCTTGGGCGACGACGGGCGTTCTCGGGGGGGTCGTCTTCGCTGTCGTCTGGGTCGACGGCGGGGGAACTGGTGGCGCATCGCCGGGGTGGGCGGAGGGAGAGGCCGCGGGAGGTAAGGGTGTTGATGCGGGAGGGGAGGCAGCATCGCCATAATCGGTCGATTAGGAGGTTGGAGGTGGAGGTGATTGCGGTGATTACGGTGGCGATTGCGTTGCTGATGGTGTTTTTCTTTGCGGGGGTGTTTTTTGGCGCCCGGCGGCTTGCTTTTCATGGGTCAGGCTAGGTGGTGGGGGCAGGGGGATAGGGGATAGACAAATTTGGGGGCAATGGTTAGGGTGGTGGGTTTGGGGGGTTTCGGGTGAAACGGGTACTTGGTTGTGGGAACTGGATCAGGGTGAACTGCTTTGGGGGTGGCTGATTTGGAGTTCTTTGGCGTTTAGGGGTTGATATCATGGCCTGTGTTGGGGGAGGGCGCAAAGACAAGATTGGAAACCATAGATCGGTAAGGACGGGAACGGGGCAGGTTACAGGCCAGGGCCATGGAATGGAAACGGGGGCAAGGACCACAGCACAGGTTTACATCGGGCCAACGTAGAGCATAACTGGCGACGGATTATTTGCATGGCGCTGGCGGGCGAAGGCCTGTAAACTACCTAATATGTACTACGAAAGGAATCAAGACTAAGTGACATGAAACCTAGCAGCCAGATGCCAACTCATCTCCATGAGCCCCTCACCATCGTCCATCCCAGACATCATGATACCACCCACCCACCTCCCCATCTTCCCTCGTCGCGGCCCCCTCCACCTCAACCAACCCCTTAATCTTCCCCTTTCCCTCATCCCTCACCCACTCAAACCCCTCCCGCGGCCCTCTCCTCCTCGGCCCCATCATCCCCACCGCGTCATCCCCTTTTTGCCTCTCGACCCCGACCCAGAATCTCATCCTCCTCAACCGCGCGGTTGACAGCCCCTCGCTCTCCGAGTTCAAACCCGCAACGAGCCCCCCTGCCCTCTCCCGGTCAAACCACACCCCGCGGAGCCCCCGCTGCGGCACGAATGCCACCTCCAGCTCCCGCAGAGCCTCCCACCACCCCAGCTCAACAAACACCGCCACCCACTGCCCGCCCGCCCAGCACTCGCGCTCCTCCCCCTCGCCGGGCGCGCCTGCGCAGCATACAATGCTGAGCCGCTCCAGCCGGGGAAACGCCTCGCGGAGCAGTGCCACCTCCCGCGCGCAGACGGGGTCGCGGTGGAGGGTCAGGCTCCGCAGGCTGGAGAGTGGGGGGGTCGTCCGGAGGGCGGTGTCGTACAGGAGGTCGGTGGCGTACGGAAGGGCGTCGAAGCAGGAGATGTCGAGCTCGTCGAGGCGGACGGCGGGGGGGAGGTTGGCGAAGAAGGGGCCGAGGTAGTCGGGGCCAAGGGCCATGGAGTTGCGGGGCGGTCGGACGAATTTGGCCGACTTGAAGCGCGCGGTGAGGTGCGGGGCGAGGTCCTTGGCGAGGAAGATGGCCTCGGTGTGCCCGCGGACGCAGTGGAGCTCGAGGTGGCGGAGGGCGGACCAGTTGGTGTGGCGGGCCCAGTATTCCATTTCGAGGCTGCGAGGGCACTCCCAGAGGTTGGTGGAGGGGATGATCTCGAAGGGATAGCCGGTGATGGTGAGGGAGTGCAGCGGGGGGAGGGAGGCGCCGCCGGTGTAGCCGAGCCCGCAGCGGTGGCGAGATCGGTCGTGAATAATGCAGTCGGTGCGCGGGGGGGCGATGTCGAGGGAGATGGCGGTCAGGTTGGGGCTGGCGAGGAACAGGTCGCGCAACGCGTGGGCGACGGGGGTGCAGAACGGGGGGTAGATGTACGAGACAGTGATGTCGGCCGAGGCAAGGTTGGGGGCGATACGGCCCTGAAGCTGTTTCAGACGGGGTGCTGTCTGCTGCCAGGTGGCGCCGCGGCCTAGGGTCACATGGAGCGTGAGATGGAGCTGGATGCGCGAGTTCTGTTCGAGATGATCCAGCACCGCGTCGGGGATGGCTGACCCAGACCAGTGGAGATGGCGCAGGTTCTCCATCTGAGGCACCAGGTTCCCAACCGTTGTCCATGCGTCGCGTTCGCGCTCGCGGGCAGCGAGCACCGGGCGGTCCGAGGGCGGCTGGGTGTCGTCCCAGTCTTGGATGTGGCATCCCGTGACGTGCAGCGAGCGGACAGCAGCCAGGTAGTTCGTCTGCACGAGTTGCAGGCTCTCGGCAGCCCTATCGCTGGCCACGTTGATGCGTGTTTCCGAGTACTGGAAGAAGCGGGCGGCGCCGTACAGGCCAGAGCAGGCGAGGGACATGTTTTTGAGGCTCTCTGGGTCGAGTTGGGCCACATAACTCATGATCAGCAGAAGGACGTCGTAATCCAGGGCTGCCATGGACGGCCGCGCGGGGTTCGCTGGCACCATGTCGCGCGGCGTGATGGGCCCATGGCGCCTGGGCCGTGGTTTGAAGAGGCTGAAGAGTATCGACTTGAAGCTAGGAGCCATCTGTGGTGTTCCTTTGGCGTGGTCGTGTCGACGTGTTGCCGTGTTGAAGGCGTGAGGTGAGCTCTTGAGCTTGGCGAGGCGCGCGGGGTAATCAGTTTAATCTGGTTGCCTGCTCTCTCACCAGGTCAGTCATGTTTGTGCTGTTGGTCACGGATCGGCAGCCGCCAATCATTACGGCGTCTCGTACTCGTCTTGGGATACCTGATAATGGACACGGTGCTCAAGCTAACACCGAGCATTTATTCAGTAGCTTCTTCCGAAGCCCAAGCAAGTTCTATTGCCAGGCCGAAGACTCGAGCCAACAAACCTCCTTTCAGTCGTTATGCAGATCTGAGCAGGCAGACTCGCAAAATCTAACGGGTTAATTTTGCCCCGGGCATGACAACCCTGAGTGATTAATCGTGATTCGTTATCTTCGTGCGGGAAAGTGATGTTCGAGGGTAGTGGACTGTTCATGTAGTGTCAGATTCGAGTCGAAGACTGGTCATCAAACCCAACAATCTCCCCTCCCCCGTGACGTGAGAGTGCAGCCATGGAATTTCCACGCTCTGGCTCCCCGCCGTGACCCATTCCCTCCACATCTGTCCTCCCATGCCGCCTCGCTCCATCCCAACCCCATCCGTCAGCTCATCCCCCCCTGAGCCGCCCCCCATCCCCCGATCCACCCCATCTCCCGAATAGGCCACTCAATCCACCCGCGATGCTCCTCATCCAAAATCTCATGCGCCCTCACCATCGCATGGTCCCCCCACCCCTTCAGCCACCAATGACTCTCATGCTGCTTGAGCAACACACAAAAGTGCGCAAAGATCGCCACCGCCTCCTGGCTGGGCACCTTCAGCAACGGCACCAACGAATCCGACACCACCCACAACCAAACCATCGCATCCAGCACATCCTTCGGCGCCTCCGGATCCCCGCTCGCAGCCAACGCCAACTCCAACTCATCCAACGCATGCCCATACGTCTTCAACAACTCCTCATCCTCCACGGCAGCGTTAATCCTCCCCCGCAGCGGCGCCAACACACCCCCTTCCCCAGCATCCCCACCATCCCCCACCGCCGCGCCGGGGGTCTTGCACTTCTCATCAAGCACAGCGCGCTGCGCGTACCACCGGCGCGCGCCGTAGTGCAGGAAGGGGCCGGCCACGGTGTCCTTGCCGTGCTCGCCGAGCAGGTCGATGATGGGGCGCGTGCCGGCCAGGAGGAAGGCCCAGCCGGGGAAGCCGGAGTCGCCGATGAAGAAGGTGCCGTCGGGGTTGGAGCGGCGGGGGGAGGCGAGGGCTGTGGTGGGTTAGTCCGGGGATGGGGTAGAGGGATGGGGAAGGGGAACTGGGGAGTTGAGATGCGGGGATGGGGCTAAAGGGGACAGTCGGGGGTGAAGGGGAGAGTTTGGATGAAGGTGACAGTCAAGACAGGAGAGAATCAAGAGCGACGGACATACCAAAAAACATAGTCAGCATACTAAACAAAAATAGACTCGCCCCCTGATGCTCATCAATCTGATCCCCCGCGGCCATGACCCTCATCGCGGACCTCGACGCTCGCTGGTGCAACAAGATCCCCTCCTCAATGTAAAAATCCCGCCGCTCTGGCCGCTCGCTCGCCAGGTGCAGCGCGCTCACCGCCAGCACCGCGCCCATGACATAGTCGCACGTGAAGCCCACCTGGACCACGTCATCGCGCCAGAAGGGCCAGACGCTCGCGTCCGTGGTGAGGGTGGTGTGGGTTTTTGTGGTGAAGTTGTGGAGGAGCTCGAGCTCGAGCAGCGGGAGGTGGTCACCGCCAACAGTGCTGCTAATGGTGCTGCCGTCTGGGAGGAGGGTGGCCGCGGCCGGGGGTGGGTGTGGGTTTGTATTTAGATTCGCGGATACGTGGGGGGTCGAGGCGCTGGCGGGTGTGGCGGGCGAGGCGGGGGAGTGGGACTGGGAATGGGTTCTTGTCCTGGCCGTGCGGGAGGAGGAGGCATGGGCGTGGGCGGGGCCGCCGGCCTTGAGAAACGGGCATTCGACGCCGTGGGAGATGCAGTTGAGACAGGCCGGGTGCCGCTCGTCGCACTGTTGCGTGTTAGCGGCGATCCACCAGGGAGGCCGGGGAGATCGGGGATGGCGCGAAAAGGGGCATGGAGCGAGAGACCGGACTCGGACTCAGAAATCCACCGGGCACACCACACCCAAGTTCACCAACCCACCTTGATCTTCCTCGCCTTGCACGTGGCGCACCCGGTGCGGCTCTTCTTGTGGGCGCGCCGGCCGACGCTAGCGTACCCGGGGGGTTGTTGTATCGACGGCGTGGGCGTGGGCGCGGCTGCGCTCTCGAGAGACGCGGGAGTGGGGGGCGTCGCCGCCGTGGTCAGACCGGTCGACGGGGTCGAGGCGGCGTGTTCAGCTGGCGACTCCAGGTCCGACATGACGGAGGGATCCCGTGATTGGCCAGGGGTATACAATCTTCCGAAAGCGACGCCCGGGACGGGCCGGTTGGTGGGTTGTGGGAAGGGGGCGCGGCGGGCGGACGAGGCTCGTGTTCGTTTCTGGGACCTGGGATGCTGGGACGTGCAGGCGACTGTCGTGGTGCCGTTAGCCGCCGTGGTGGGGGAGGGCAATATCGTACAGCGTCAGCGACTCGGCGGTCGGGAGCGTGTGTCGGTGAGCGAAGCGTTGTGACACCTCATTGGGGGGTCGGGTCGGTCCCATAGGGGGGGTGGCCCGTGGGCGTGGCCAGGAGAGCCCGGCGGGTTGGGGCTGGAGGTGGGGGAGGGCGGACACGTGTGGCGGCAGCGCTGATGGCGGATGACGAGGTGCGTCAGGGCAGGGTCGCAATGGCGGACCGGCGGTCTGGTTGCTGGCGAGCCGGGTAATGGACGACGGGGGCGATGGCGATAGCGGATGGGATGCAGTGGCCCGCGGGTTGGGTGATGATCTCCTGGGCCCAGGACCAGGGAGCGGTACCCAGGGAGGGCTGGACGAGTGGTTGGTCTGCCAATGGGAGCGGCATGCATCTGGGGCTGTGCCAATCACGGCTCGGGGTTAAGGTCGGCTCGATGACCCATCCCTCCCGATCCCTGCAGCTTCAGCCACGGCCATGTGGGAGCCACGATGGTGGCTGTAGATCTGGTTCTGGCGCAGAGAACCAGCCCTGATCGAGCCGAGCTGATGTCCGCAACCGACTCTTCAGTTGCCCATGCCTCCTTTTTTCCTCATATCCCCCTTCTCTCCTCCCCCTTCTTCGGTCTTTTCTTCCTCACCTCAAACCCGAGTCAGGCTGGCTGGTCCACGAACGGCTCAAGCCCTCCGTGCCCAGCGTGTCCACCGCTGGTGGAGGCGAGGACCCTTTGCTTGGCCCAACATTGGGTTTGCGAATTAAGATACCCCTACCGTTGTCCCAGCCGCATTTCGCGAGCTGACGCGAACCCACCAATCACTCTCCTTCGTTCTGTGCGCTAGTCCCACGCCATCCTGTTCCCATAGTCGGGTTCGCAAACTTTTCACACCAGAAATTTCCGCTGAACGGCTCCGTCAAGTCAAATCACCAGAAAACGTGGAGGCTTCAACGCTGTCGGAATCAGCAAGCCTAGCGCCAGGGCAAGGGCACAGCCCGGGATGGTATCTCGGTTTCGCGTCTGGAGATGGCATCACCCTCGCCATAGTTTCTGTCAGATAATAAAAGACTCTCTCTCTCATTCCCTTCCACTGTCCAACTCTGTCCGCTCCTTAACCGTGCTCTCACGACCACGCCCACACTCGTTTCAACCCCCTCTGTAAGCCAGACCACCCACCACGCCCAAACAGGCCAGTAGCGCCAAGCAGACCCCCCCGCCCAACGCCCTTCCGGCGCTTCCGGCCCATCCGGCGACGCTCACCCCCCCAGCTCCGTCGTTTGTACATATCGGCCTGCACCTCCACGGCCGCCCCTCCCCCGGATTCTGGTTCTCCACGCGCCCGACGGGCCCCCGACTCGCCCGCCATGTCGACCAACTTCACGCTGCCTGAGGGCTTCCGTGCCAGCTTCGATTTCTGTACAGAGGCCAACCAGTACTGCCCCGTGCAGGCGACGACCCTGGGGTACTACCCGAATAAGGGGGTGAATATCTTTTTGGCGCTGGGGTTTGGGCTTGCCGCGGTGGTGACGGTTGGGATGGGCGTGTGGAAGCGCACGTGGGGGTTTTCGGTGGCTGTTGCGGCGGGGTGTATTCTTGAGTGTGTCGGTATGTGTTTCTAGCCCCTGACCCCTTTCCACAACAACACCAACACCCACCCCCATACCACAAACCCTAACACAACCAGGCTACATCGGCCGCGTCCTCCTCTCCACCAACCCCTGGAACTCGGCCGCCTTCAAGATGCAAATCGTCGCCATCATCCTCGGCCCCACCCTCGTCTGCATCGGGCTCTACCTCACGCTCAAGCACGCCGTCATCGCCCTGGCGCGGGACCTCAGCCGCCTGCCCCCGCGCGTCTATCCGCTGTTCTTCGTCCCCGCCGACGTGTCGTGTCTCGTCATCCAGGCTATCGGTGGCGGGATTGCGGCCGCCGCAAACAGGGAGAATTACAAACTGCTCCAGCACGGGAACCGGACCATCATGGCGGGGATTGTTCTGCAGGTGGTGGTGTTGGGTTTCTTTGGCACGCTCGCGGGGGACTATTTCCTGCGGGTTGCGCGGCGCTTCAAGAGCCCCGATGCGGGGAGCGTGGATGCCGCGGGGGCTGTGTTGTGGGGGGACCGTCGGTTCAGGACGTTCGCGTGGGCGATGGTGGCTGCGTACGCGGCGCTGTTGATCAGGTGCATCTACCGTATTGCGGAGATGGCAGGTGGCTGGGGGAACCACATCATGCAGGACGAGCCGTCGTTTGTGGTGCTCGAGTCGTTTATGGTGTTGATTGCTTGTGGGATTCTGGCCGGGTTCGCGCCGGGGGTGCTGTTCCCGCAGATGTCGCATGGGTTTGGGGGGAGGAAGGGGGAGGGGGAGAAGAGGGCGCAGGGGACCACGACGGAGAGTGATTCGGCTGGGTTGGAGATGGAAAGGGTCTGAGGGCGAGGGTGTTGGGGGATCAGATGTTTGGGTCTTAAGGTGAGATGATGCGATTCGTGTGCTTGCGTGGCAACAGTGCATAGCGTTCCACATGTTTAGTTAGACGGGATAACTATTAGACCAGTGGTGTGTTGTGTTGACTTCAAGTACGATCATTGTTGCCCTATGATTCCCGCCGACCTCTCGTCTCAACCCAGGTCAACACTTCGAGGACTCTGAGTCCAAGTACTCCAAGTCCGAGTCCTCGCTCTCCAGCCGTATCCCTCTATTCTCAGAGATGACGCTTGGTTTTGAACGGCCCGTGCTATTTGCGCGGGGTACCGGCGGCCGACTGAAGAGCGCCTGGTGTCTTCGGCCTCGGTTTGACGAACCTTTGGCGCCCTGCTCAGCACCTGCGTGGACCTCGATCGTCAAGGTGATCTCGGATGTCCATCCTGACCGAATCACCGTCTTGATGCAGGCGGTGGCGAACCAGCCGGCTTCGAGATCACATCGAGCTCTGTCGCTCGCGGCCGCCGTGGGCCCGGCGCTGCCGGTTTCGAGCCTGCAAGAGGATCCGCCCGGAAGGCCTTGCAGCTGCAGGTCGACGCGGACCATCTGCGGCGGTGGCGAGCCCTAGAGCTGGCCGGCTTCCTTCTGGATGGTCACGTCCAGCGCGTGGTGCCCTGGGTCATCGGCCCTGACTAACAGCGTCCCGGTCCAGCTTCTAAAGACCGCTGAGTCGGGTTCGGCGCCAGTGGTGGGAGACGAGTTGCTCTCGAGGGTAACGGGGAGGCCGGATCCGCGGATTGCCACCCAAGCCACGGCAATATCCGTGTATTTTGGCGAGAGAGTCTTGGTCAGGAGATGTGCGTGGATAGGAAGGCTGCGATGTGTGTTGGGGCCGGAGGCGTTTACGAGGCTAGGTTGCTGTGCGGTGCTCAGGTAGATGGGCTGAGGTGTGAAACGCTCGGCGAGGTCCAAGGGGTGTACGAGCTTGACTCGGCTATCCAACTGGGTGTAGCATTCGGGGCCTGTCCATTCGTCCTGCACCAGGCAGACGCAAACTGCATTATCCTTGAAGCTGAAGCCGGTGAACAGCACATATTCGGCACGGGGGCCGTCATCGTCCCACCATCCCCGCTGATCCTCATGTGTCACCACGCGACCGTGAAGCGACACGCGGAGGCCACGGTTGGTCATCTGTGGGGGTTCCTAGGTCAAGGCGGGAACATCAGAGGGCGATCTCGCAGGGCGTGACAAATCTTCCTGGATTGCCCAGGAGCTGCCGGCGGGATGGCGCTTGAGGGCCTGATAGCCGATGGTCCGACCGGGAGGTCGTCCCTCCCCAAGGGCGGGCCGCTGGAGGACGAGCTTGCCTGGGCGGAAGTACGCTGGCCGTGGCGCAAAGACGGGGAAATGCGCCAACGGGCGGTGTTGAAGGGGTACCTCGCTCCAGAGGAGGAACGAATAGTCTTCTGTCTGCCGGATGATTTCCTCCTGGAGCCGGTAGAAAGCCCGATCCCCTTCGCCGTACAGCAGGGGCATGTGGACGCCAAAAATGCCAAGCAGACAGTAGGACTCATCCTCGACCCGGCTCGTCCTCTACGCGGATGCCCATGACATGCGCTGGGCGAGACAGCACCCTTCCAGTGAGGAGTCCGGATCGAGGAGCACATCCTTCGGGATGCCTGTGATCTCGCTAATCCGTTCGCACAGACTCAACTTGGTCCCGATCTCGTGCCGACGATCTCGGCAACTCCACCTCCAGGGAGTTGGATGGATCCTCTGTCGGCTGCTCGGATCTCTAGGCCATGCTTTCGTGCGAAGGTTTCGGAGATAACATCAACCGAGGAGCCGTAATCTGGTATCGCGTCTACAGGGATCTCGTTGACAGTCCCCGGAACTTCCCTCTGCCGTAGGCCATGAAGGGTAGGGTTGTCCCGTTGCTTGGCTTTCATCAGTGTTTGCGGGGGAATGGAGAGTTGACAAGGACTCACTCGCAAGATGTCCATATTCACCATCTAGTTATCAAATGTTAGTTCTCGTGCCATGTTGTTGTTCACGCGCCCAGTCACATACAGCTAGTTTATCCCGTAATTTCTGGCCCTGATAGTGGTCTTCCTGGATCCAGCGGGCCAAATCATGAAACTTCTGCAGGAGTCGCCTTGGGGCGGCATCAAACGTCAGTCTTGTCCGGATACTTGACAGTGCCTAAGGTAGGCATCATCACGGGGGGGTGATACGCACAGGGATTTGGGGTGTCCCTCAATGTCGGTTATGATACTGGCTCTGCTCACGGCTTCCATCTCCCATTCGGACAGGTGGATTTCCGTGTCTCGAGATTGGAATTGACACGAGACGGTTATCAAAGGTCAATGTTGTCGTGGCGATTGAATGTCGAAGTCTGGGAGGCTGGACCAACGCGCCGCCAAACAGAGGCAATGACGCGGCGAGGTGGAGCTGCGACCTCGTCAGAACGGTTCCAGCTCTGAATGTGAACGGAAAGCCAGTTACCCCTCGGGGGCAGACATCAAGTTGGGCAAGGGAAGAAAATATTGCAGGCGAAGTTCAAGATCCGACACGCGGAATAAAAGCAAGCGAAGTGGGGACGACGAGAACGCTGCCGGGTGTGGCGGAGCATGCAAGTTGCGACGCCATGCAGTAGGAAGGGCAGTGTGTGGGACGTTGATTCGTCAGCTTTCCGCTCGCTCGCTGGAAGCCTTGAAGCCCAAAGGCAGACCCTGACCCAGCGAGACCAGGAAGCCAGAGAGCCTGATCAAATTCCAGCCTGCCTCACCCACGCGCTGAGGCAGAACGGAGGGTGCCCGGCAGGAGGGTGGCTTGGCTGGTGTTCCACACGCTTGCCGCTGCGCCGCATGAGCTTGCTTCCCCCGTCCTTGGCAACAGGGTACCGTCCCACAGGACTCGCTGGCACGGCGGCAGGCCGACGGACCCTCTCCTCGCCGTTCTCACACCCCTTCTCAAAAGCCGACCACGCCATATTGCAGGCCGCTTGCCATGGGAAGACGACAAGATTGAAGGCAGCCTCTCCTCTCCATTTCTGATACGTTGTTAGCACCCCTGAAGTGACGGTTGGGAGCGAATGGATGTTGAGAGTACGAGTGGCGGCGGAACCGGCTTCCCGGCCTTAGCCCGGCGAATCGCGCGCAACCCCAACTATGAATCGTTCATCTTCCGCAAGTTCGACCGTCTGAGTGCTCGGAATCTACTGCACCTCGAGGCCAAGCTAGCCTGCCTCGAGTACAAGCTCGACCGAGCCGACGAGCAAGCGGCGCTTCCCAGTGCCAGTACCGAGACCCTCCGGTCGCTACGGTCGTGGGAGGCTTTTGAGGAGAACGCCACGAAGGGCGGGCAGCTAGAGCACGAGCGTATGAAGCTCGCCGATCAAGTCCAGGGGACGCTGAAGGAATACCGTAAGCCCCGTCCTCTTTCTGTCGACGACGCACGGTATGGCATAATGACCAAGTTGCTCACTACCTACCTACCCGAGATGATAAAGAAGAAGCCCTGCTCCGCCAAAACCAAATAGCTGCTCTCGAACCGCCTAGGGATCGAGCATTCGAAGTCGTATACAACCTGTCCCACGACAATGTCCAAGATGGGTTTGGCGAAACCAAGCAACGCGCCCTCCTTGCCGGCCTTTCCAGGGATCGACTCAAGGGACCGAACCGCTACGATCTAGCAGCCGTACGACAGCCAGCCAACAGAGACCTTCTCTCACGGTGGCTGCAAGACCACTGGATATTCAAGGTACTCCTCCAGCTCCCTACACAGTCGAGTTCCGTTGTAGGATTTAACGAGGCGAATGTGAAGTATACAAAAATCACAGACGAAACCGAGCATATCGACGAGAACCACATTTCCTGGGTCGCAGCCAGCGTCAGCACCATAGTTGCTGCCATCCTGCTGGTCGTCGCCGTCGTGGTGCTCCGTCTTGTAAGCAACGAGAATGCACAACTAGGCGCCATTGCCGCGTTCATGGTTCTATTTGCCACCAGCGTCGTCATCCTGACGAACGCGCGGCGGGCTGAGATATTCGCGTCAACGGCGGCCTATGCTGCCGTCCTGGTTGTCTTCGTGTCGACGAGTTCAGGAGGCTGTCAGTGTACTACACCGGGGAGCTAGAGGGTCATGTCATCAGCGCGGCAACAGTTGGGGGTCAAATCCACGTCTACGGGATATTCCCCGGGGGTTTCTGTCTCTCGTTCTGTTTTGGCAGCCAACACTCCGTGGCAGGGTATGAAAGACGGCCCTTTGTTTCGGGCGGTTGGTTAGGTAGTTGGCTCTCAGGGGGGTGGTTGAAGATCTGGAGAACTCGAACTGTGACCAACCATCCAAGGGTCAACTGTGCGTGTTTCTCGAGTTCAGCTTGCTTTGTTGCAGATCTCTAGGTTGGGTACGAGTGTTATTGGCTTGTTGGGACCTCCAGCTCATGCCCAACCTCCCACGGGAAACAGAATCTCATCCTAGAGATGTTCAATAGAAAAGATGCTCCCGCCGCCCTCCTCGCCAGCCATTCGCACACTACTGATTTCGGGATTCTGACAAAGCCGTCCCAAGAAACAAACGGGTTCGGGTCGACCGCAACCATGGCGACGGTGGCCATGGTGACAGACTCCGGTCGCGACTCGACTGTCGCGGTGGTCGCAGATGTGTTCAGGTGCTGTCGTTGGGCCAGTCAACGAGCGGGGAGTCGTTCACCCCCCAAAAATCTCCTGACCCTCTCCCGACCTTCCTGTCGTCCTCCCATCCACCATCGAAATATCAGCGATCGCAGACAAAAGGTACCAACTCCACCTCTCGCGATGGCAAGAGAGACAAGACTGGCTCGTTTTGCTTCAGACATTCGATGGCAGACAGCACTCGCAGTCGGTACCCACGCCACGTCGCCCAACAATGGCCTCCGCCTGAGAACAGCCCCCCGGTGTGGCCTGACAACGCCCCCGTCACCGTGTGGCCCACGACCTCGTCACCCCCCTGTACGAGCACGGATGGTGAGTTATTATGTAATGTCCTAGTGAAGAGCTAACTTTATCAAGCCTGCCAGGGCAAGAATGGCCTTAGGTTGCTCACCTTGCGAAAATACTCAGGGACACTGCCATGTCCAATTGCTGGAATACGCTAGGTTGCATGAACTCGCCTTGAGTATATTAGTACTCACGGTGAGCAATAAACAGGCAATGCGTGGGTCGCCGACGACTCATCGCGGGGATGAATTGGTGTGACCAGGACAGGACCCTGCAGCTGCATGGAAAAGGCGAGACTTGGGGTACCCCATCGCAAGTGCAAGATGTTTTGCTTGAAGAAAGGAAAAGAAAAGAAGGGAAAATCGCCAACACGTCGTGTTTGTTTCTGTCTGCCCAGACGGGAGCTATGATGAAAAGGGGCAGGCGTGATGGGGTTGTTGATAGGGTCGTGGGTGGAGTCGTTGACTGGGTGATGTTCAGGGGTCGGGGTTGGTCGAGGGTCACCGAGACCTCTGCAAGGCTCAGCCCGTTACACTACCAGATCTGGACTCTTCTGAACCGGCAGACAACTTTTATGGGCAGAAAGCATGGTCGTAAGCCATATACGGCTTCTTACTTGACAAGGGTTACTTTGTAAATCCACTTGCTCATTGCATTTAGCAGGTGAATAACTGCTTACGTGTGAGGAGGGACGGTGAGGGTCTGTGTGTACCCTTCCGCCCTCGCTTCCATTGTCGTTCAGCAAAGATGCCGGATTGCCGGAGGATTCTCTTGGTCTGCTTGGCGTAAACAGTTCTGGTTGGAACGACGGGAACTAGCCTCTTGGCAAGGCAGAAGATGATGATATTTGATCACTCTTCCCCGCAGATGTCGGCTTGCCTCACTGTCATCAGCGAACTCCTCCCAGCTTCCATCTACGCCGGAACCATGGTGGCGAGCGTCACGACATCTTTTCGCCCGGACCCGACGTGCTTTGCGCCGTCGAACCTGTGGCTTCAAAACTGGTTTGGGTGCGAGACATACTACACGCCATTCTCACCCAGGCCGACTGAGGTCGTCACGCCGGCAAGCTGTCCTCAGACCCGGCTGGGCCGCCCAGCGAATTACGATGATCTGTGCTACCAGGATAATTGGATTTCTACTGGCAGCACCATAGCCGATAACACCGCATACAGTGCTTGCCCGGAGGGCTGGACGGGCGTAAGCACCTGGACAAGCTCCTATTACCGCATCACCGTCGAAAGAACAGCCTGCTGCCCCACGTGAGTGTACAAGACGTAGCGGCCGCGCGGCGATGTCTGACCGGTATGCAGCGCCTATGACTTTACCCCAGCCGGCTTCGACCCGACTGCCATCCCCAGCGCCATTGACGGCACGACGTACCCCATAACATATAGGACCTCGGACGCGTATTGCAAGGCCGCTTCCGTCAAGGACCTCTCGGGCCAGGAGGTGACTTTGACCGTTTCAACCTCTCCCACGCTCTCCACGACCGTGGTGACCTGGGACTACGACACCGATTTTCTCCTCGCGACAGCTGCCATGATCCAAAAGTACATCTACACGGGCAGACCCGGCATAACCTCGACATGCTTTGGTGACAACCACTGTGTAATGAACCACAACCC
>FTEL01009143.1_pt1 | contig 14293 bp, 15 predicted proteins | sample 1658911 | NCBI WGS metagenome assembly FTEL01 (sample SAMEA3914869, study PRJEB12502) | metagenome | biome: forest; material: soil | place: USA | collected 2012-03-12 | depth 0.1 m
GGGGTATAAACCTCTGGGACTTTGGCCCTAAAAAGGAAGTCCTGTAGGCCTATAGCCCCCGTACGTGCCTGGGTTAGCAGGGAGCTCTGGGCCTTCGTCCTTCTTTCCCTAGTACTCCTATCGTCTTTCGAACTAGCAATTGTCGATCGTAATAGTATTATTTATATACGCGTCGAACGTTTATTCGTCCTGATCGACCTTAATGAGTTTATCCTTAACGTTATCCTTAAGTCCGTCGTAGAACCGTCGCTTAAGCGCGTCGGGTCCCTAATAGACTCGGAATACGAGCTATCGGAACTTCGAGGTATACTCGATAGCTGACTTATACTATCGGAGATTATTAAGGTCCGTCTCTACCCTAGCCCTCTTGTTGTAGACCCCGAAGACCTTAATAATAGCGTCCTCGAAGTAGACGAAGTCCTCGAAGATACGGTTGGTCTTGGCGGCCCGTTCGTCAGGTCCTCGCTCGAGGAACTCCTGCTAGGTAGGTTCGAACCATTCCAGGGCCCGTCCCTCGAGGTACGTAGCTACAAACAGCACTTTCTCGAAGTCCTCCTCGAATTCGCTTAAATGGAACTAAAAGTAGGACCGGAGCTAGGTAAGGAATCCCTAGAGCTCCTCCCGCTTGGTCCCGTCGAATCGAGGTAGCGTTCCGACCTTAGCGTTCCGTCGGGCCGGTATAGCCCGCGGGTTGCCTCTAGTTTCTATATCGTTCAGGCGTTACTCGATGGCCTGCAGTACGGTAAGTTGTATACGTAGCGTAGCATTCTACTGGTTTAGGTCCTAGACCGTATTGTAGAGCTATCTAGCCTACTCTATAGTGACCTCCTCTTCGCTGTCGGAGTCCGGCGTACCGTTAGGAAAGGGGTCGGAGGTATTATAGTCTATAGCCTAGGCTACGGCCAGCTATTCCTGAAGATTGACCGGTACCGATATAGTAATAGTACCTTCGTTCTGAACCGTAATAGATCAAAGGGAGTAAAGCAACGTATAACGAACCACGGGTACAGAGCACTCTGAAAGGGTTCACGAAGGTAGGTCAACGTCTGCAAAAGGCTCGGTAAAGCCAAAGGGTTTATAACAAGTACGCGTAGTACAAGTGTCTTAATCGCCAAAGATATACAGTAGTAGTAGCAGTGATCGATATATTTGCTTTACTAAGGAAGCTCCAAGCTCCCTCAACGAGTGACTGACTAGCTAGTATATATACATAATGATCCTTTGTCCCGAAGTACCTTTATCGTCTTTATCACTAGTAATAAAGGTAACTATTACCAACATTACTAGTAACCATCGTAATTATCACTTCACGCCTAGTGACAAAGACCCCTTTATCACCAGCCGTTGCTAACTACAGCCGTGACAATGTCCTGATTGGCTGCCCAAGCGATTGGTCCCCGGTCGCGCCCTGCGCTCCCGGCTGCAGCCACTCAGCCCCACGACCTCCTCTGCGGCCAGGTCGTAACAGCGCGTCGCGTATACGAAGTAGCTAGTTGGCTATATCTTCTATATTACTCAGTCTGGGAGGAAATACACGAGTATATAGCTTATCCATATACTGAACTATCGTCTGCTCTTCCAAATCCATCAGGTTGCGTAAGTTGGCTGGAATATCGTATCGTACAGGCTTACTAGCGCGTCGGCGGCGAAGAGTACTGCGGTCGATATTATAGATTTTAGCGGCAGCTGCTACGGTCAGATTTTCGTCGTTTTGAAGAGCCTCAAGGGCCAAGATAACATTAGCTTCTTTTGAAGTAGCTGGCATGTTGGGTTGTTGAGAAAATCAGGTGTTAATATTAAAGGTAATGTATTGTGTAGAAAAGTAGTCACTCGCTTATCATGGTCACTCGCTTATCAAATACGTTATAAGCAAGTAGCTCCCACTAGACGCACACTCCTATGCGCTTATGTAAACCTGAAAAAGCTTATGTAATCTACAAAATGCATCAAACGCGGCATTAACCCCGCGCCCCTGAACCCCTGAATGCCATTACCACTAAGATCAATACTAATATCAACACTAACATTTAGTCAATTTGTACAATATCTGAATACCGCTTTGGGCACGCCCGAGAAGTCCTTATATGCCCAATCTTACCGCAAGCCGTATATTGACTTGGCCGCTTTGCCCGTGTCGCTTGCGTTACCTTAACAACCTCAAATGTACTCGGCTCACGCTTCGTACTTGAGGATAGGAGACTGCTTTTCGTCGCTCTTGGCTCTACATGTAACGGTACGGGCAACCCATTGGTTGCAAACATCGGGAACTGAAACGACAGACCGCTGCGCCAAAAGCACGGCACAAGTTGATTGATCGCCAATCAACTCGTTAGTTCCCTCCTATCTATCTACTTGCATCCGGGGGTAACCGGCCTAATGGCCGAGGGCTGCCGAGGCCCCGAACCGGGCATAGCCCGTTACACCTAGAAGTTGATGAGCGAATTTCTTGTCTGCGAGAGAGGTTGGACACATAAGACAAACCCCAGTATCTGTGGTAGTAAGCGAAGGTAGGAAAGTAGACCTACTTTAAGGCGAGATCGATACACGGCAAACTGTTCCAAATTATATCCTTTTACATCCGAGCCCGAGCTGGAAGACTCGGAGAGAGCCAGCGCACATGGATGACTGCCTACATCAACCTCCATTGGGTCTGACAGCGCCTTAACCCATGCAGGGCGCCCAACTTGACGCGTGTCCATAACTCATGCCCCTGACCGGCCGAGGTCCCAGCCTTGTTGGTTTTATCGGGTTTCACCATCTCCCCCTCATCATATCTCCCTCTGCAACTTCTGCAGAACTCAAGCCGACATTTCTATCATGACCCCGTCATCCCAGCAGCAGAGATCTGCTGCGCACTCGCACCGCCCCCCTGCTCGCCCGCGCGTGAACATCGTGCGGGCGCCATCCCACGCAATTAACGGCAATACAAACACGGGGCAACACCGGATACAACAACAACAACCCCGTCATCGACTGCAGCCAAACCAAACCCTGCCAACCCCAGTCAGCCACCAGGCCAGGACGAGGAGGAGAGGGGTAAGATTGTGGAGAACCCGCCCTGCCGGTGTTGATCACAGATATCACGGTCTCTGACAGTGTTGTTTTCGGGGTCGAATCCAGATTTTCTCCTGGTTCTGTTGCGGAGATTACGGGAGAGCCGCCGCTATCTGGGGTTGTCTTGCCGTCCTGACACCGCTGGCATTTTTCCTGCTCGACTGGTTCAAGCCTCAAGACGACACCATTGCAAGGGCAATGTATGAGGAGGAGCGTTACCGAAGTGACGTTGAAACCAAGCAGTTGTGTCTGGGATTGAACGTAAGGTACCTGTTATTTTGGTTGCCCGGTCCTGATTAATGGACCTGGGTACCAATGTAACCCGAAACTGATCCGTCTCCAGCAATTAAACCTCGCGCTTTCGGACCTGGATTGCGACCAAATTCTGAGCTCTCCGCTTCTCCCGCATCCCGAATTTTTGGAAAACGGTTTGGCACGCCCACGTTGGGTAGCCCAGCCTGACTTTCGCATAGCTATAATGCCGGTTCAGGAGATTATGTTTGACGACTCTTTCTCCGCCGTGTTCGCTACTTGCGTGCTGGCTGCTCTCATAGCCTGGGTCATGTTTCTGCAGAAACCGGATTCCGGATCGACGGAGGTATCCGACGCCCGGGCGTCTCAGCCTAGGTCTGTTGAGAGAACCGAGCCGGAGCAGGAGGAACGCCATGAGAGGAGTCCATCTCTCACTGCGAAGTTGCCAGCACCCCAGGCCGGCGAGATCAAGTCAACAAATGCAGAACATGTTGCGTCGGATTCCCAACCGCTGCCGAGCAGTGATGATGTTACCGTTGACGGCAAGACTACGGCCGCGGAAGCGGGACCGCCGGCGATATCTACCAAGGTCGCGGATAGTCAACGACCTAAACGAACCAAGTACCACTCTGCAGCTGGAGATCGCAAGGCTGGGACGGAACCAAATAAAACACGCGAGATAATTCGGTTGCCTCATTGGGTTTCGAGCATCATCCGCGCGGATGCCTCTCCGACATTGCCAGAAGTGGCATCGACGACGTCTAGCGCGGCACGCCCGTCACCTCAGACTTCGGTGATGAACTCTGTGACATGTACCCCGTCATCATACTCGAGATCACTGGGCTCCAGCGGGTCTGATCAAGATGAAAAGTAGCACCAGCACCACCAACACCATTATTATTCTCAGAAGAAGCACAACCACCACGAACACCGGCAGCCCCAACAACGTCATCGGAAGAAGGAGGTCACTGACCATGAAATCTAGGAAGAACAAGAGCAAAAGTCTACACAGAGACTTTGGGCTTGTGTAACTCCATATTTCCAGGGTACCTATCTAGGTACCTACATACATACAGTTTGGTACTCTCTGCTAGTGACCGCTAACCGACGAACCCATGGTGATAGTGCCAATGTGGGATGTATCCTTACAATCTTTCTTTGACGCCGCACTGCCTCTGCTCTCACTCTGTCTGCTCTAACTGTGAAATGCGGGCCGGGCCGGGAGCCAAACGGTAATGATGCTAGCGGAGACTCATGGACTTAAGGTAGTACTTCTCGAGGAGTGGAGGATGATACCACCCCGGGTCTGCCTGCGGCAAGCCCGGTGGTGGGCGAACACAGTTCTGTATTAAGCTATGAGCAAGTGCCTCCCCAAGCTAAACGTTCTTCAACTTTCTCATCGCTGTACAACCAAACGCCACACATCTGTACCCCTCCCCTGGTCTCCCACCCCCCTACAGGTCTCGCCCAAAAAGCGGCGGCCTTATCCAAGTCTCCGTCCACCCCGGCCTAGGAGGCAGCACGCCCCGCGAGTGCGCCTGAGGATACCCCGCAGCCTCCCAAATCATAACCTCCACCCCGCGAGCCTCCCAAAACCGATCCACCAAGTCCCACCCCTCCTCCTCGTCCGCCCCCTCCGGCGGGGCATACACCTGCAGCACGATCCTCTCCAGTCGCGGAAACCTCTCCACCTCCCCCAACAGCGCTAGCAGATCCCGATACATGGCCGGCCAGTAGATGATGCCCGCCACGTGCAGCCGCCGCAGCGACCGCGGCAGCTTGGCGAGGAAGCACTCGGGCGCCGTCTCGCGGCGGCAGTAGCCCCTGGTCGGTACGTAGCTGAACGTGGGGGCGAAGACGGGCCCGTAGAGGAGGATCTGGTCGATGGCGAGGTCCTCGAGGACCGGGAACTCGGCCAGGTCCAGACCCGACGGGCAGGCTGCGAACCCCGGGTCGTCTCGCCTGTGGAGGGCGTCGTATCTGCTTCCGTAGAAGCGGAGAGCGCCGCTGTTGTCCTCGTCGTAGTGGTCGCTATTAAACGAGACCGAGTAACAGAAGCGGCGCAGGGTCGGTCGGAGGTGGGCGAGGTGCTGGGATGGGTCCAGGATCGTCCAGTCGGCGTCGTCATAGTCGTGGGGTGTCTCTTCGTATTCAAGGTCCTCTAGCTGGGGACAGTGGGCGAGGATCTGGCCTAGCAGGGGCACGGCGATGCCGTTGATGGAAAGCGTTTTTAGCTTGGGGAACGGCACATCCCAGGGCTCGTCAATGACCCGGTTAACGGCCGCCATCGGCCCGCCGCCGCCGGAGTCTGGAAAAATGAGGGTTTCAAGGTTGGTGGTCTGGCGAAGCAACTGTTTTGCCTCATGGATGTGGATCGTGACCTCCTCCCATGAGTCCCCTGACGTTGACCTTACGCCGGGGAAAGCAAGGGACGTCAGGCTCGACAGGGCGTATGACCAGCTTGTCCAGTTATACTGCCCGTCTTCCCTGCCGTCAGGGACCTCGTGGAGAAGGAGCTGAGCGAGTTTTGGGGTAGATGCTATCGCGAGGTCCCGTAGCTCGAAGAAGCAGGCCGGTCGTAAGGCTGCCGCCCGGCGCGCCAGATGGCCGGGTCCCAGTGCTTCGATGGTCGGCCGGAAGATCTTCTCCACCTCGTAGACGCGGCTGTCCCTCACTTGTGCGTAGGTAGGGCCGGGACGCTTTATCTCTGGTTGGTAGAAGGCCAGTGCCCTGACTGATGCGGCGAGATGGGGATTTCGGATGATGGTATCGACGAAGTTCTCGAGCTGCCGCTCTTGGCGGAGATGGTCCCCGTCCTCGAGGTCGTGGTACCAGTGGAATAGAATGGGCTGTGCAATGTCGCGGAGTCGCTTGGAGCAGCGGCTCAGGTAGGCCAGGGCTACCTGGTCGGAGTAGGCCCTCAGCGCCGCGTCCCACGTCGCCGATACCGCACAGTCGACTCGGCAGTGGAAGCACAGCAAGGAACAGATTGACGAGATGATTTCCGAAGGGAGGGACAGCAGGCCGGGGGCATTGCGCGCCCTGTGGTCTTTCGTGGGTACCGGCAGTTCCAGCGCCATGGTCTGCTGGTCCCTTAGTGGCTCGGAGAGGGGGATGATGATAAGGGCGGACGGACTGCAGTGGAGCTGGGAAGTTGTTGAGGTCTTGAGCGCAAGGAGGAGCGCAACTTAAAGGGCATCATCGACACCGCCCGCGAGGTCACTGCGCCCAGCCCACGGGCGGCGGGACGGCATGACTCCTTACCGCCTCATGAAAGCCGACGGACACCCCACCAACCAACCCGATTTAAATATGCTCCGAGATGTTGGGGGCCGGAAAGTCGCTAGCCTGTGGTTTTTGGCCAAGGCATCGGTCAAAATCTCAAACTTAACAACAAAACAACGAATTAAAGTATAGAAAAGAAGGCAGGATCAAGTAGATATATGCCTCTTCTGTTACCAAAACTATGTTTTCTGCCTTGAAAAAAGGTTGCTTGGTTGTTTGGGGGTTCGAGTTGTTGATTCTGGACCCAGGACGACCGCTTTGCCAAGTTCTGCACTAGCAACCAACCGACCCTCATTAGTAGACCAGGCAATCTTACCCGGGGGTAGTGCCCGGTTATTATTGTGCTTGGCTTGGAGAAGTCTGAGCAGCCTGTCCGGTTCTAACTTCTACGCCAGTCGGCCTCCAAGTCACTTTGTTTGGTGCCTTCGCTTTCAAGTTGGCAGCCAGTCTGGAACGGGCGGAGTCGGAGGACTCGACGCTTCACAACATCACCAACAAAGAAACAAGAGGCCAGGAAAGTCGTCAATCAATGACCGGAGCAGCACGGCTGGCATCCGTTCTAACCCGGAAAGGACCCCCAGAAGCCGCGAGACCTCCAGAAACCCCGAGACCCCAACGCTGACCAGGCTCTGCCTGCTTGTATGTACAGTGTACCGCCGGCCCCCTGGCCCCGACCCCCCTTTTGACATGCCACCCACCGAGCCCGCGCGCCACGCTCCCACTCGCTGAAGCCAACAAGAGCAAAACAAATGGACAAACAGCAGAAAAACGATGAACAAGAAGGAAAAGCAGAAAACAAGAAAAAGAGAAAACAATGCCAAACAGAGCGACGCAGACCAAGAAGGAAAAAAGAGAGGAAAAGAAGACAAACACCACCAACCCGTCTAACCCCCCAAAACCATCTACGCCCCACCCGCCAACTTCTGCAACGCATCCAACAACGCGCGGCACATGGTCCCCTGCGCGCACGCGGCCTCACCCGCCGCCGTACCCGCCCCAGTCCCAGCCCCAGCACCGGCCTTCTCCCCAGCCCCAGCACCAGCCTTCTCCCCAGCCCCGGCCCCAGCACCAGCCCTCTCACCACCCGCAGCCGCCCCCTCACCAGCAGCAGCGCCCTCGCCAGCCCCGGCCGCCTGCGGCAGGAACACGGCCCACTCGCCGACAATGTTGCTGACCGAGAGCGTGAGCTCGTTCTCGTCGGCCTCGAACTCGAGCTCGCCCTCGCCAAAGACGAAGGACTGCGCGTCGGCGCAGAAGCGGCCGATCTGGCCCGTGGAGATGTCGGTTGTGCCTGGGGGTTCATTCATGTCAGGATGGGATGGTTGGTGGCGGGGTGGGTAATGATTATGATGATGGGTTGGGGTTGGGGCGGTGATGGAGGAAGGGGAGGGTATCAAGGTGTGGTAAGATAGATATGGGGGTATACTCACTGTTGGCGTTGCGGATAAAGTCAATCTTCTGGAGGGTCAGGCCCTGGGCGGCGGCGGCGCCACCGCCGAGCTCGACGATGTAGGACACGGGCTCGAGGGCGGTGAAGCCCTTGGGGGCGGCGGCGGGGGTCTTGTTCTCGGTGACGCGGAGCTGGCGGCCGTCCTGGTTCTGAAACTCGACTTCAAGGTTGCCGACGACCTGTGGAGAGGGGTGTTAGTGGATGGGTGAGGGACAGAGGAGATCGGGATGTAGCTACAGGAGCTATGGATGAACTCAGGTAGGGGTGGTGGGTCAGTAGTTACTTACGCCAGGGGGGAAGTTGGTGTCGGTCTTGACATTGCCACCGCCGAGCTGGATGACTTGGCCGAACTGGCCCTGCTGGACAATCTCGTTCTTCTCACCCTCCTCCTTCTTGGCTTCCCCAGTCCCGGCACCAGCACCGGCTGTGGCAGCAGGAGCCGCCGCCGATGTTGCTGCTTTGCCGGCACCAGCAGCACCAGCAGCTCCGGCAGCTCCGGCCGCCTTCTCCGCCTCCTTTGGTGCCGGGAGGGCGAGCACCGACAGCACCTGAGCGGCGAAGAGCAGGCTGTGAGACAGCTTCATGGTTGCGGAGTGGTGGGGTTGGTGTGTTTTTCAAATTTTCGTGGCAGGTGAACGACCGAAGGACGAAAACGAAGGAAATCGACGTGATATGTATGCGTCAGAATGAAAGTAAACAGCGGAGCGATGAAAATGTACAGAACGAAGGAAACAAGCAACGAAAGGGGTCAGGGGAGTATGGTAGGAGACGCACACCGGATGGTTATCAGTACACACAACACATGGGATCATCCACGCCTTATATACGAATCTCCCAACTACGATCACAGAACGACAAGCACCAGACGATCCCCTCCTCCTTCTCCGGGCTCAAAACGTCGCCAAGGTTAGGAGATTCCCGCACGTCGATTGCCAAGGTGCTACACCAGGGGAAGCCAAGCAAAGTCCAAGAGACTAGGCGAGCGAAGCTCTCTCGGCGCTGCGAGTTGCGATGCCAACACCAGGCCTGGAACCGCTGAGCCACGGTCGGACGGGTCCAAGGGGCACAAGACATCTTGGCGGCCGTTTCGCGCCTGACTCTCGTCCGCCTTTGATGCCGCCCAAGATCCGAAGGCAACAACAACGAGGCCAAGAGTGTGTCACAGGGCGGGGAGAGTGTGCACGCGAGCACTTGCCCGGGTGGGAAATGCACTGCAGACCCATGCGCGGCCTGGTATGGGTGTGGGTATGTATGGGTGGTGGCATGGGACCCGGGCTGCAGAGATGCGGTTTGTATGGCTCCGATAGAGCTGGGTGGTGCTGCTGGTGGCCTGCGCGAGGCCGGGTGTCCGGGCAGCCGGACGTCCCAGGAGGTAAGTTTAGCCTGGGTCTGCGGTGGACGTTGTTTGCCTGCCCCGGGTCACCCCCCTGCGCATCTGAGACGGGCCGGGCCTACTCTCCGGCTCTCTCGGCATCGCCTTGGCTTCTCTCGGCATCTTTGCGCCGTGTGGTGGGCCGGGCGTCTTTGTTGGCACTCGAGTTTTGGAAAGTAACGGCAGAACGGCTTGTGGATTGACGAGATCCACTGGTACGTGGGAACGTATCTATTTTGAGGTTCAGATGGCGTCCGAACTCTGGGGAGAAACGCTCTTGAGGCGATTGTTGATCGTCGACGGCGGGATGATCCTTGGCTGCTGTGGCAAGTGGTCGATGCGGCGGTGGATATGGCCGCCGTCCTCTTTGAACTCACCGTGAACTTTGAAGCATCACCAAGTGAGGGCAAGGCTGTGGAGGAGGAGGCCTCCGGTGGCAGGCGGCAGGAGAAACACGGGGGGGGCGCCTCTCGAGGTGGCTTGTGGCCGAACGCGGTCGCGCGAAGGCGCGGGGTCAGCACGTGCGTGACAACAGGCGTGACGTCGAGTGTAAAGGAGTAGGGACGGATGTTGGGACGAGTGTGAGGTTGATTGTGCCAAGTGTATGCCAGTCCGAGTCCGACCATTGCCAGCTGGCCGCTGTCAGTCAGTTGCCACGCGAGAGGGTTGAGGGGGCCTCCTCGTCGTGTTCACGGGCCACAGAAAAATCAGAGGGCGCTCCAGGAGGGAAGCTCGTTTCATGTTTCCGCCCAGGGGCCCGTTCGGATGAGGTTGATGCACCAAGTGTCGTTGGTGTGACTGGCGTGGGTGGGCGTGGGTGGTGGCGAGTGGTCGTTGGTGCTTGGGGCGCGGCTCTGTTGCCTCGAGTTCGGCTCAGCCTGCCCTGTCAGAGTTGGGTGGCTTCAAAGTTCAGCTGGCCCAGTCCCGGCTCGACTTGCATGCTGCTGGCCCTGGCCCGTGGAACGGGTTGGTCGCTGCTCTCTGGGCCTTGGCTGCAGACTGCAGTTGCAGGACGTGCTCGGCTGATGTTGCCCTGTTCTCTTCGCAGTCCCTGAAATCTGCAATTCCCACCGAGCGCGCACATTCGACAATGAGGTCGGGCAAGTCAATCGAGAAAAAAGAAAAGGAAACGACCTGAGCAAGTGCCGCCAGAAGGCTCGGTAGTTGCCCTGGGACAAACTGGAAATAGAACGGCAGTAAAGCGCGCGATCATCAAACCGCGGGAAGGTGGGCAGGCCTCTTGCTCTGGTTTGGGAAAATTTCTGGAAAGTGGTCGCGTGCTCTCGTCGCCTCGTCTAAAACGCAGTGTGTTGTGGCAGCCACGGACGACGTCATTGACAGCGACAAGGCAGACATGGAATCTGCCTGTGCAGGCAGGGGCAGCCGGGGGCGGCAGGGGCCTGGCAGGGGCAACAGCGAGCCCCCCATCGAGCCCCTCAGGCCCCAACAGGCCCCATCAGAGTCTGACCACAGCCTATCAGAGGCCTATCAGCGCCTGGGACGCGGGGTGCACCCCACACAGCTGCTGCATTTTGGGTTTCTCCCCCCTGCACAACTTTCCGAGCAACCGATCGGGTGTGAGATCGACGTCCTGCATCCACAACACGCACTCCCGCTCTAGGTCGCTCTCGCAGATGCCCGCCGATGCCCCCGTCGATGCCCACAGACATGGGCGATGCAAATTCCCATCCTGAACGGGAGAGGCGCAACGGCCAAGACGCCCCAGCAGGGGGCCACTGGCTGGCGGAGGCTGACGAGGGGCTTGTCGCTCTGGTTCGACGTGCGCTTGGCGGGACACCTGCGTCTCACATGGTCACGTTCCGACACGGCTGCGTCTGGGAGAGGTCTTGGGCGCTGCTGTTGTTGTTGCCGCTGCCGCTGCGGATTGGCCGCCCTCCCCTCGCGCGCCTCTCCTCGCCCGGCCGTTTCCTCGACACGGGGTGTGCCCTGGAGGGCGGTGCGCGTGGATCCAGCTGATCCAAGGGGCTGCAGGCATGGCACGTCGACCTTGACAGGTCGTGGCAGCTCGATGGCAGGGCGAGGAGGGCATGGCAGGCATAGCAGGCATGGCAGGCATGTCGAAGAGGGCAGCGCATTGCGCCCCTCCCCCAGAGTCATGTCCCTTATTACCTCCCTCGGCGCCACTTTGTTTGCCCGCGGAGATCACCACCTCGTCTCTTCTGTTTCTTTCCCTTTCCCTTTCCCTTTCCCTTTCCTTTCCTTTCTCTCCAGGAGGGGCAGCTGGTCTGCAATCTAGGGCGTCGGTTGCTCGTCTTTCCTACCTCTTTCTGTTCTCTGTACATGCTTCTTCCATCGGACAGGAACCGATCAGCAGGGGTTGCCCTCTCCAGCTCTACGGTTCTCGCGTCCAGGGTGGCGACCTTGACCAAGACCAAGACACTAGCGACAAGGGTTCCATCATCATGAGGGTTACAGGTCCAACACAGCGCCGGCGCAACCATGCTTGGCTACAGATGAGGAGCCTCGAGAAGGCCCGCCTCGCCCAGCGCCAACAGCAGCAAGCTGGCGACTCCTCCGACAACGACGACGGCGACGACAACTCGGGCAACGAGTCCGCCAACCCTCTTGCTCCAGCCATTGTTGGCGCTTCTGGAGCAGGACGGGCCGCCAGAGCCCGTCCCACTCCCGTGGCAGGCACCGCCTCGGGGCGGAAGAGACGCTCCGCGAGGGACCAGGCTGCCCGCCTCGCCTTCCTCCACCGACGCGACGACGATTCGGACGAAGATGGGGCATCTTCGGGCAATGAGTCTGACGCCTCTAGCGCTGGGGGCGCTGTGGGTGCTGGGACCCAGGCCCAACCCGTCAGGGTGACACCACGCCCGACACTTGCCCCGCCTGCTGTCAGCCCCATTACCAGCCTTGTTGCCAGCCCTGCTGCTAGTCGGGTTGCCAACCCCGTTGCGGACCTGGTTGCAAGCCCGATAGCTTCCACGACAGCCGGAGCCGGGCTGGGCCGGACGGCAAGGCTCCCCTCCAACGTGGGGACAAGCCCTGCTCTCGGAGTGACTTTCGGGGCCGAGGACGGCGCTGCGGTGGAGGTCGAATCCGAGACGGACGGAATCGACTCTGGGATCGAGTCTGTCAGTGACGGAATCGACTCGGATTCCGAGAATGAGTCCAGCGCTGTTCCCCCGGCCGCGACATCGCCTCCGCCTGCAGCAGCACCCCCGCCTCCAACCCTCACCTCGGAGACAACCACCTCCACCCTCGTGGCTTTGCCGCCCCCGGAAACTACATCAACCGCAACCACGTCAACTCTGGAAGCACAGCCCGCTGTAACGACATCATCCAGCAGCACCAAGGGGGTTGTTGTGATATCGTCCTCCAAAACCTCAACTCGGACCTCAAGCTCGCTCACTTCCTCGAGGATAGCCCCGCAACCGATTGTGACACTGGTGCCTTCGCCGGGAGGCAGCAGCTCAAACCTCGACAGGCTCGTGACGTCGTTGATCGGCACGCCGCCCGCGGGAACAACACCATCGCCCACCGTCCCGGTGACTGGCAACACTCAGTCTGGGGATCCCCAAGCAGGCTCGCCCAGCCGCGAGGCTGACCAGAAAGGGGACGGTCTCGGTCTCGGCACAACACAAAAGAGCAAGATGAGCGGCGGAGCCGTGGCAGGGATCGTGATCGGAGTGCTAGGTAAGCCCAAACACCACCAGTCCTTCTCGAGCCTCGCACACTAACACACCCGCCCCAACCCAGCATTCCTCGTCCTCCTCGCCGCCGCAGCCTTCTTCTGGCGCAAGCACCGGCGCGACCGCGGCCTCTCCTTCCTCCCGCAACCCCGCTTCCGCCTCCGCGACGACGAGCCCCGGGCGCCGTCCGTCACGCAGCCCCTCCCCGGCCGCGTCGCTGGCAACAGCCAGTTCAAAACCAACACCCAGATCATGGACGAGCTCATGAAGGCCGCCTACGCCACCGACAACGGCTTCAATGACATGGAAGGCGCCTACGCGCCCCCCGTACCGGGCAAACAACAACCATCCCAGTTCCCGCAACCACAACAACCCACGCAATCCATGCTCTCCGCCGCCCCGCAGCTCCCCGCCCACCAAAACACATCCACCTTCTTCATGGACGAGAAGGCCTACGCGGCGCTGGCGGGCCCGCCCACGCCCCGCGCGTCCAAGCAGAAGAAGCCCGTCATGAAGTGGCTCGACGAGGTCAAGACGCCGACGCAGCCCAACGGGCCCGAGATGCCGCCCACCCCGGAGCTGCCGCCCTCAGCCACCCTGCCGCGCATGCCCGCGGGCGGACCCGGCGGCGACGGCCGCCTGCCCGACCCGCCTAGGCCGGCATACTACGGGAGGGACACCATGACGACGGACACGACGAATACGAGTGTGCGGTGGTATGGTTGAGGAGTAGTAGCGGACAAGGGGGGGGAGGCTGAGGTAGAGGGGTCTGACTGATTAGGTACCGCCCTGGCCTGGCGTGATGTAGTGTGTTTTGTTGTACTGAAATGTTTTGTAGGATGGGCGGGTAGAGATGTAGAAGGGAACTCGGGACAGGCGTACGTAGATAGTTGGTCGCAGTTTGACCCTAAATATTAGTATGTGTCGGAGGACAGGTTCGAGCGGCCCGGGACTGCTAACCCCTGCGTGATGTTTGCGCGTACTTCTATCACGGAACGATAGATGGGCCGCTACGAAGGCGGTTTCGTCAAAAATCGACCGGCCTATGCTGGGTTGGTACTACCTTGACCACGGGATGACTCTCAACCACGGTGATTGAGCAAATTGACATGACACATGGCAATTAAGGAAAATATGAAGAATTGTATAAACAAGCGATAGCATATTCCGTACAACCCCAGGATAACCCCGATCATCCCCGACCCGAGTACTAGTCCCCAA
>FTEL01009779.1_pt1 | contig 14279 bp, 12 predicted proteins | sample 1658911 | NCBI WGS metagenome assembly FTEL01 (sample SAMEA3914869, study PRJEB12502) | metagenome | biome: forest; material: soil | place: USA | collected 2012-03-12 | depth 0.1 m
CCGGGAACGCGATCGCGATCGCGTAGCGGCAAAACATCGGGCAAGCGATCCGCCGGGTATGCTGAGTCAGCAACCGCACCGTACCGCAGACTCCTTTTTGCATCGTGGGTCGCGTTTGTGCCGATTGCAGGCGCGACCTTCCCCAGACCTCCTACAAACCAGTGGACACCCTCTTACTCCTCTCTCACGCCCCCTCCTCACACACACTCTCTCGCCCGCTCTCTTCTCGCGTGCTGTCACGAGCTACGTTCGAAAGAGTCAGGCCGTTTGCTAAGGTGCTGGAGGCATGACGATGTACACACAATATGCGCGAGAAGGCTGCCGCTCGGCGATCGGAAGATGAGACTGAATGAGATTAAACTAGGCAAGCAAAACAGCACCGGCCCTTGTCCAGATCGCCAGCCCATGGTCCACCAGCCAGCTGCTTAATATCCCCTGGTAGAGCTCCCGGGAAAACACAGAGCGCCGGGCCCACGACTTTCGCCTTTGGAACCCCCCGTCGTGCCTCTTCGGCCGATGAGGCAATCTCGTGCTGGAAACATTTCTCTCCCGTCGGCCTCACAGCGAGCATTGCCATGGCCTTGATCGCCATCCCGCCTTCGCCAGGGAGAATAAACGGAGCACCAGAACGCCGTTCAGGATACCACAGTGGCACCATGATGTCACCAACTTGTGTCCCCTGGGGGCCAATGCCATAGCCCTGACGAGCCTCCAATTCCGGCCCAGGCGGACCCAGAACAAGCAGAGAAGCGTCTCGCAAAACGGAAGGCAGATTCTTCCAAGAGTCTAGCATTTCGAGGTTCGGCCGGTTCGACTGCCTCCGGCCAGTCTCGGCAAGAAAGCGGTCCAAGGATGGGGTCTTGAGAGCCAGGTCTTCCTGTTGCTTTCTCGTGTAACGAAATTCCACCACCGCTTTGAGGAGGGACGAGAGCGTGAAAATATGCGTAATGGCATCGGGAACCCGGGTGAACAGCTCGCGCAAGACGGCCATGACTCGCTCCGCGCCCTGCTCCTCGTCCCTTGGCGGGTGCAAGAAGGTTTTTGCAAAGGTGACTCCACAGACGTGCGGCGTTGCCATCAAGGCGTCCCCATAGATTTGGAGAGCCGCGTGGTGGAATTCCAGGGTAGCAAGTGCAGGATGGCCGGGAGAGCTGGGATATGGTTCCCATGTATCCACATTCTTGATGCGGGGATGATATGGGAGATGCCGTCGTCGAGCTTTTGCCCAGTCGGGAACCCATGAAGGATAACACGAGCCATCCTCGGGGGCCACGACGGGGCCGAATTCGAACAAATGTAATAGCATCTGCAGCCTGACGTTGTTGCCACCAGTGCGTAGCATGAACGTAGCAGCTTGCTTGTACAGATCGGTCCAGTGGGCAGCGTAGTCCATCGGAAACCGACCTTCTTCCCCAACGAGGCCGAGGAGGGCGCCGATGCGGTCTCTGGGCTCGAGACAAGCCGCCTCGTGGAAGTTCCACAACAGCTCCAGGATGCTCAGACCAGCTGATGGCCTGCGCAGGTTTGCTGCCATTCTGGTGGGGTAGTCTGACATGTCCAAATTCTGAAATTGCCTTGCGGCGGAGGCAAGCACCGGAAGGGGGATGGAACAGTGGCCGCAGTGCACGGTAGCCCGGCGAGCAAGGCACGCCTCCTGAATGACCCAACGGCGCGAGAACCAAGATCGCAGGAAGAAGTCGTGGATGGCCCTGATCCCGGGCAATGGTCCGTGGAAATATTTCTTGATCAAGAAGACGATGCGAGCCGCTATTTGGGACTGCTCGGCCTCACTGATGCGGCTGGATTTCCGAAAAAAGGCAAACAACGTGGGAGTCACTGGGAGGCTGGGACCAACCCAGATGTGGACGCCCTTTGCCTCCTCGTAGATGCGCCCCATCATGGGGACTTGCTGAGCCTTCTCGATCTCGTCGTCCTGATTGAGACATATGGCGTCGATCCACAGGCAGCGCGGATGGTTGGGTGTCCGGAGATGGCGCAGAAGGGCGTCGACGTTGGATGTGATACGCAAGTACGAAGTGTCGTCGCCGTCGTGTCTGACTTCCAGGGTCTGTGTAAATTCCGGCTCACCCCATGCGTACGAGATGGCAAAGTATTCGACGTGCCGGGCCGAGCGCGGGTGTTGGATCAGCGAGCAACTCAGGGGAGCTTCCTTGTCGGTCGCAACGTCCAGGACGACCAGCCGGATGGCGTCCTCGGCGCACAAAGCTTGGTATTGGTAGTGGTTGAAGGGCGGCATGATTCCCCAGGGAAGTGACGACGATGCTGGAAGTGCTGGGAATGCTCGTTGGAGCAAGAAGTGCTCGACATGGTCTGGGCGACCTTCATTCTGCCTTGCAGGTTGCCTGGGTGGACCAGCAGCGCGGGGTCCAATGGCACTCACTCGGTGCCCAGGCTTTATTGTCCAATCATCGTCGTTGCGCCTGTGTCTTTGAACCCTTGGGACCGCAAACGGTCAACGAGATGGACAGCAGTACGATGGCCCTTGGGTACTTTTTTACGACGGAATACAGGCAACAGGGGCTATCACAGGGAACCTCTGGCTATAGTGGTTGAACACTATCGAGGAAAAGGCGGTCCAGAGGGAGATATCTCATCACGATACGCACACTATCAGGCGCGGGGATAGTCTGGAGAGTTGAGCAGTTAAGCTGAACTTGCTCCTGCCGCTGCCGTGGAGAAGAAATTCAAGGAATGGAAGACACCCCTCAGCAAGAGATTCATATACTCCCGGCCGCCGATCCCCCGTGCACGACAGAACACCGATAGAAGGGCCGTCTGCTCAGCCCGGAATGGGGATGACGGCAAGGGTTTTCACATCGGTTTCCACATCCGTGGTTGAGCCGCCCCACACATCCCTGGGTAATCCCCGTCGGCACCTGGACCTGAACGGCTCTGCGGCATAGCTGGCTCCACCGCCGAAGGCGTAGCCTCAGCAAGAATAGCATCCAACTGTTTCATGTCGTTCTCATACTGTGCCTTATCACTCGTCATAACAACCCCCGCAAACCCCTGCATCAAAACCGTCCCACCAGGAACGAGTGAGGCGTCATCCTATCCCCATAGACGATGCCTCGCGCGTGCAGCCGCCTCAACACCTCCTTGCAGCCCTCCAAGTCGACCCCCTTGCATGCCTCGCGTCGCTGCGGAAGGTACGCTACCAGGAATCCGATTGTCTGCATCCCTGGGCCGACGGCCATGATGTGGCCTAGAAATGGGGCTGCGATGCCGCAGCCCTGCAAATGCGAGTAAATCTGATTCTCGCGGGCGATATCTTTCATATCCGCTTTATCCTCGGACCAGATGCCAATCGCGAGGGCGTAGGAGTGGTTGTTATAAACCTGGGGGTAGCCGTACGGATTGACGACGAGCTTAGCCAAGGTGTGGTGGGGTGATTGAATGTCGTCGACGGGGAATGGTCCACGGTATCTGGATCTTAGGACCTCAACATAGCGGATGTCGGTGGGAGTGGTGATGCTGTACCACAATGGACCGGCATGCGGACCGGCATGCGGACCGGCCGTGACCCAGTCCAGGGAGTCCTCGCTGCGCGAGTCGAAGACTAACTTGCCACACGTGCACTCTGGCTCCTTCAAGCGGCCCAGGGTCCAGTCTCCGGCGGGAATGGTGCTCAGGTTGACGGCATCCTCAACCTTGAAGTCATGGTTATGAAAGTAATACAAGCGCCGGCGGTCTGTTTGATCGGAGAGGTACTTGACGTCTCAGATATAGGAGTCTATGTTATCTCTGCGCCGGAGAACTCGGATACGATAGATTCGGCCGTCCTGCCCATCGTGCACGATCCCGGCAGATTGAACAGAGACTAGTACTGGCGGTGCCATGTGGACTTGAAGCAAGAGAGGATTAGGCAGGCTGCGTGGAATTGTCTGTCTGTGTCTGGTACAGGTTCAGTTCATGTCAGGATTTGATGGGGCTTTATATTTCCCCCCCGAATCTTTGGTTGCTTGCGACCTCTCAGTTGCCGCGGGCCAAATATCCCCGTTGGTGACGGATGATGGGGACTCAGGAATCCCTAGAGTGTTGGGCGAAGCAAGGCGGCTCGAACAAGCCGTTATTACCTAGCCGGAATGTTTGGTACAAGGACCCAACGAGGTTGGTTCCATGCTACCCTGAGCCGCGGAGCTGGCTGTAACTTTAGTTAAGTCAGCCGCATTTGGGACCAACATTGTGGAACAAAAGGGGTGGAATTTGTGGACGGAATTGCCCCCTTTGTTCTTCCCAAGGTCGTCCTGGAAACGGGGTCACTCAAGCAGGCTTTGTGTGTTAGTCCGGCCCTATTCCAACCTGCCGCTCCCGAGCTGTTGTCTTTAACCCCTTGGCATTTCAAGAAGTTCCCTTGATCGTAATGTGGATCCTTTACTTGCGGCGCTGCCGCCGTCGCACCAACCCAACATCACCGCGAAGGCCCCTCCGATTCTGCGGCCACAGGGGTGGAAGTAGACTTGATAGGAACACCCTAAACTGGCCCAACGTGCAAGGCTCACCACCTGGGCGGCGGGGAGAGCAGGAAGAAGCAGCACGCATATCGCACAAAGATCGTAGCCGGGGCGGCAGGGCGCGGGGTTGGTGCTCGGTTTGATGTATTTTCTGTGTGTTTACGGAACCAATTTCGGTTACATAAAATACCCTGCACCAATGTGGTAGCGTGGAATTCTCAGGTGGCCGCTGGATTTCCAACAATACTCGCTGGTCCCTTCCTTTCGCCTCAACTCCTGGTCTGTCCGTGTCTCGTTCCCATATCTCGAAACGCCCCGCTGCTCCAGGACTGCTCGCGCCATGGAGACAAGTCCGGCGCCTGGTCCTGGTGACTCGGTCGTCTCTCCTCCTCGGGGTCCTGGGAACGACGGGCTGGTCAGCGAGCCTGCCGAGAGGGGCACGCCGCGAGCCGCCCTCGTCGACACGCTCTTTTCCGAGGATGTCGGGCGGTGCCGTGAGCTTCTCGATGCACACTCCGAGCTCGTCAGCACCCCGCTACGACACCAAGCTTATCAGCGAGTGCACCCGCGCGACTCCGCCTGGGGGTTCACCGGCGACACAATTTACCAACCCGTAACGCCCGTCGTCTTTGCATCTCTTGTCCCGCGGTTTCGAGAGCAGGACATCAATTCTCGCGCGCTTTCGTCTGCGGGCCTCGCCATCATCGCGCTGCTCGTCGAGCGTGGGGCGGTGCTGGAGATAGCCCCAAGGCACCATTACTGGGTTTCGCATCTCCTCATCGAGGTTTGCCGAGACTACGATAGTCCGGAAGTGCTGGACCTCCTTGTCCGCATCGGCGCTGATATATATACCAGAGAGCTGGACGACTTCCATCACACTCTTCTGCAGGTGGCTGCGGGCCGCGGCGCTGTAGGTGCCGTCGGGTTTCTCTTGGATCGAGGAGTCCCCATGAATCATACCAGCGGCCAGCATGACGACCCTATCAATGGAACCCCGCTCCACTGGGCGGCGGCGAATGGGCGGTTCGAAGTCGTCCGGCTCCTCCTGAGCCGAGGGGCCCTGTCGGATATAGAAATGATGGACCGGCATGGCCGCACCCCGCTGCTCTGTGCCACTAGGGGTTTGTTCTGGGAAGGCGAGAATGTGTCTTCTTTGCCAGACCTTGACCGCCAGAAGACGATCCGCCTTCTCGTCGACGCCGGAGCCGACCTGACAGCGTCGGACCTCAAGGAAAGTACCATTTTTGGCGAACGCGATCCCTCCCCCGACTCGCCGCTTGGCCATGTCACGAGCTGGGGTGGCGCCGACATTGTTCGGTATCTGGTGAGCAAGGGATCCGACATCCACCAACGACGGTCATACCTCACGGACGGGTGTTTTCCCTATGGTGTCGGGGGCGACAAGGCAACCCCCCTTCACAGGGCCGCGCACAACTGGAACGCGGCCGCCGTGCAAGCTCTCCTGGACCTCGGCGCAGATCCGGATGCCACCGACGAACACGGCCGGCAGCCCTTACACTGGGCCGCTATAGGACGGTGTCTTGATTGGCGTTCGCCCAAGACCATCTCCTGGGCCTGGAACGACCTCCAAACCAATCCCCAAAGGAGGCCGGCTTTCTCGGAAAGGCTATCGGCGCTAGAATCGACCATCTCCCACCTTCTCACCCACAACGCGAGCGTCGACCGACCAGATGCCTTCGGCCACACCCCACTCCACTACGCCGCGTACATGAAGCAAACCAACGCCGTCACCCTCCTCATCCAGCGTGGCGCGGACCCCTGCCTGCCCGACACCGACGGCCGCACCACCTTCCACCTCCTCGCCGACCCTCTCTACACGCCCCACTGCTGCAACCTAGCTGACGCCACCATCGAGGACGACTGCCTCGCCAGCGCCCTCGCCACCCGACTCCGTGGTGCCAACAACAACATCCTCAACGCCCGCGACACCACCGGCGCGACCGCCCTCCACCTAGCAGCGCGCTCCGCCTCCGCCCCGGCCGTTGCGCTCCTCCTCGCCCTCGGCGCCGACCTCAACCTCGTCTTGACTGTCCCCGGCGGGGAAAGCGAAAGCCAAGAAGCGGGTACAACAGCCCTGCACCTCGCGGCCCACCGCCCCAGCTGGGTCTACCTCGGCACGTACGAGGAGCAAGAGTACGCGGCGTGGAGCCGGCGGGCGGCGCGGATCAAGGGATTGCTGTTGGGAGCCGGGGCTGACGCGGGGGTGAGGGATGGGAGGGGGCGTACGGCGAGGGAGATTGAGGAGGAGGTGGTAGCGGAGATTAGGAAGGGGAGGGAGAAGTATCTGGAGGATATGGCGCGTCCGCCGAGGGAGTATGGTGCGGGAAGGGGGATGGGGATGAGACGGCCGCCCCTTTGAGTTGCCTGTTATGAATCCGATGCCTGCTCGAGACTCTGGCTGAGTGAGCTGCGCCCATCGTGTAATTAAGTAGGAGGGATGAAAAGCATGGGCGGAGAGGATGGGCCAGGTCTTTGGGAAGAGTGTTGCACTCGTCTCACGTATTTCCTCCCACCTTAACCTCTCGCTCCCACCATACCTTCCAAACAACACTCCAATCCTACACAATGTACATTGTTAGGACCATCCCTGCAGCCAGCTTTATGGATTGGAAGACGAGGCAATACGAGGGCATCGCCAACCCCAGTACGAGGGCCATTACGAGGAGCCCTGGTGGTTGGAAAGGTGGAAGCAGGGGCGCAGGGCAGTCAAAGGACCATGGGCAACCAACAACTTGAAGCCATATACAATTGAAGACGCGCATCGCTTGCCACCTATTTTTCAGTGCCCAACAGTGCCCCAGACAATTGCTGTGGTGTTGCAACCAGCTGCTCCAACAAACGTTATTTAGACTTTTCCCTCGTAAATTACCTCTCGACTTTCCACATACCCGTTCTCCAGAACAAGAATCCCTTGGCCCGTTTAATCAGCCACCACCTGGAACGGTTCCGTCACCAGCCGGACTTACCTTACAACTCAAGAATCCTCCTGGCGTTGCCCCTTGAGGAGGCTGCACACGGCGACATGGCCGTTGGCCTCGGCCAGCGTCACCCAGCGGTCCGGATCGCCTTTTGCACCAGCATTCAGAAGCAGCTGCACCATATCCAGGCGGCCGTGCTCGGCGGCACCCTCGATGGCAGTCCGGCCTTCGTATCCAGAGGGAGCCTCGTTGACGTCGGCACCGCAGGACAGGAAGTACTCGGCAAGCACCAAATCCCCCGAGATGGCTGCGGCTTGGAGGGCTGTGACGCCACGGCGAGCGGCCGGAGCCGCATGGATGTCGGCTCTGTGGTGGAGCAGGAGGTCGATGACGGCCGTCTTTTCGGGTCCTGGCTTCAGAAGACACGCGGCTTGGAGTGCGGTCCGCCCGGAGTCGCTAGCCGGAGGCTCGTTGGCATCGGTTCCGTGCCTCAGGAGCATGGTCAGCGCCTTCAGATCGCCCCTGGACGCTGCCAGCCGGGTTGGAAAGCATGGATTGAGGTCGCTGATGTCGTGCTTGCGATTGTCGTCATCGCTGTCATCGTCGCTGTCATCGTCGCTATAGTCGTCCTCGCCGTCGTCCATCACAACATCGTTATCATCGTCAACGTTGTTCGGGTTCCCGCTGCGCTGGTGGTTTCTTTCGCGGTTGTCGTTGTCATTGTCGTCGCCGTTGCCGCTGCTGTTATCATTTCCGTTGCCGTTGCCGTTGCCATCGCCAATGTCGTCGTCGCTGTCGTTGTCGCTGTTGTCGTAGTCAGCGCGGCACCAGATGTGAGTAGTGATGGCCCCGAGCTCGAGGAACCGGGCCAAAATTTCATGCCATCCCTTCTCAATAACTCCATGGAGGGCCGAGCTTGGTCGGCACCGAGGCCGATTGACCGTTGCCCCAGCATCCAACAGCTTGTGGCAAAGCTCTTGGCCATCAGAACCCTTGCGAAGCTCCTCACAGCGGTTGTGACACAGCGCCTCGAGGGCGGTCAGCCCACGTCGCTTTGCGGGATGGGCCGAAGCATCAGCCCCATGGGAAAGCAAGATCTTGGCGGGATTGATGGGAGCTTTGCCCTCGAGTACTGCTTGTAGCGGCGTTCGTCCCCCGTCTGGGTAGGCTGGTACGTTGACATTTGCCCCATGGCTGATCAAAAGCTGCATCATACGCCCGGAGTATGTGTTACAGCAAGCCGCTTGTAGGGGCGTTTTGCGGAGTCCAGGGGTGTTAATATCTAACCCGGTCTGGATGAGTTTGGCAGCCCCATCAACATTGCTCCCTTTCACGGCTTTCAGCAGAGCCTTCCTTCTGTGCCTCAGATCGACCCCAGATTCGAGAACGACGTCCAGCAACCCATCACTTTCCCTTTGGAATGCAATCCCGTAAAGGAGTTCGGGCGGGCTGAGGTCGGCACCATGGCCAACAAGCAGCCCAATGGACATCTGCGTGTCCCAGTCACGGTCCTCCCCTTGCCGTAAGATTGATACGAGCGGGGGGGTACGGAGCTTCGGGCAGCTTGGATCGACGCCGTGATTGAGCAGAGTGACGACCGCTAACATGTAGCTGCATTCGACGGATTCTTCCAGAGCTCTCTCCAACTGGTATGCCGTGATGTGTTGCTGATATCGGGCGACGTAGTGGTCGAGGGCAGAGTGGCCGTGGTTTGCTGCCTCCACTAGATCCCCGAGCAGGAAGCGCGCCGGCGTAGGGCCCATTCTTCGCTTGAGAATATCGAAGATGGGCCTGGACTTCAGTGCCGCCCACTCTATAAGTGGGGTTCCGTTGATCCTCGTTGTAGTGTCGCCTCCATGATCGAGGAGTTGGGTGAAGAGCTCGACTTTCTTGATGAAGGCCGCGTGCCCGAAGGGAGTTATCAAAAGTCTGCCCTCTAGCGGTACCTCGTACAGGCAATACAAGTTGACGTCCGCTCCCCTCTTAAGTAGAAACTTGACGGATGGAGCGCGGTCCCAAGGTACGAATCCGATTCCACATTCGGAGAGACTCCCTTATCCAGGAGGAGTCGTGCAAGGTGAAAATGTCTGTTGTCGAGACAGTAATGAAACGTGTCCGTGCCCACGCTTCCCACAAGGGATTCAGGCTCGACCACGGACAGAAGGCGTTCGGTAAAGCCAGTATCCTTCACAACGCTGGCAATTTGGAACAGCCAGCTGTCGAGTTTGAAGCCGCAGTTGAGGAGAGTCTCGAGCATAGGGACGTTCTTGATTCGTACGGCCGACGCGAGAAGCACACCGGCAAAGGCGTGGACGGTCGGGCTCGAGATATCCATGAAGAGCGCGAGCACGTCTGCATGTCCCTCGTCGATGACCCACTTCAAGAAGGCGTCGGTCTGATCGTCCGTGAGGTGGTTGTTGGATGCGAGGAAGGCTGCCGTCGAGAAAAGCCAAGGGAGCGTGGTGCGAACCGGGAGGGAGGCGTCGAAAACTGGTTCCAGCTTGCGGACAAGGTCTCCGTCGAAGCGCTCGGGGACGAGGTAGCGGAGCTGAGCGGCCATAACGTGAACGCTGGCTGTGGAGGACAGCTGCTCGGTCACCGCGTTGAGAGGGCCACCAAAAATGCTCTGCGCCATAGCGAGAAGGCCGGCGTGCCGCACTGTCGGGGTTGGGGCATGGTTGCGTCTTCCGCCCAGAGACGGGTGTCCTGGCAGGGGATGATAGTCTGCGGTGGCAGTCAGCTATCAGACTCTAGAAAACAGGACTAATTAAATCGGCCATACCGGCGGACATCTTCTCGACCCCACGAAGAAGTCGGAAGAAGGGCAGCTCTTCCAAGAGCTCCAGGCGAGGATGGCTGCCAAACCGGTTGAAGCTGGAAAACCCTCCAGAGAGGTACGGGGATGCGCCACCGAGGCCCTGCACGCCTGCCTCGAGGTCGGTTTCGAGTCTGCCAAGGGCACCAACTGCCATCCGTCGTTAGCTGATCGCCTTTGTCAAGCTGTCAAGCCGCCGGGCTGATACTTGGTAGGTACCTACCCACTGACTCCCAGTCCCGCATCTGCGGTGGCGTCCACGGCAGCAGCCCCATGTCCATGGTGGGTTCCGCAGAGGAGACATGGTGCGTCTGGACTGTAGTCTGGGGATTCCCAGCTTGCGGCGTGGAGCGGTCGCACACAAGGGGTCCTGGCGAGGGGGTTCGAAGAGAAATCCTCCCTCCTTCAGCGTGTGGCTTCCGCTTCGGGCCGGGAGGCTTTGAGCCCGCCTTTTGAATCCGATCGATCCCGCGTCGGAGCCGTTCCTGGGGCACCAGATGGCCATGCAAGTAGACGGCGGTCGGCTTCCCGACGGCGGCACGGAGTCGGATTCCGCGATCAATGTTGGCATACTCTTCTTCGGAGATGTTCTTGAGGCGAGGGAACCGATATTTGTATTGTCGCTCCCTGTGGCCGCTCGTCAGCGTTATTGTGTTAGGAAAGCAACTCCCAGGACAGACGCACGTGGCGCAGAAGTTGTACTTGTCCTCCATATGCCTCCTCACCTCCCTCAGCTTTTTGTTTCGAGTTAAAAGCAGGTCGAGGATCTCAGCCTCGTGCCTGCCCCAGTCGAGGCCCGGCGCCTCCTGCGCTGGCGGCTCGCCGTCCATCACTGATGATTGATGATACCGAGATGAAAAGCAATCGTTCCGGCTGGTTGGGCAAAGCAAAGACTCGAGAGTCTGAGGGCTGGGATGGGCGTTGGCATCAACTGGGAAGGATGATCGGTGACTTTGAATGTCCGGGTTGCTCGCTACCCCTGTCTGCAGCCGCAACAGGGGGTACGGAAGGGGTCGGGGGGGGGGGCTATGCAGCGTGACCCGGCGCCGCCACGGTGGCATGCGGCGTTGGGCGTTGGGCGTTCTCGGTGTCTTTTTGGAGCTCTCTGCTGTGATTCGTTCATACAGAAAGACACAACCCCTGCCCGCCACTCTCCTCTCGATGCGTGTGCATGACCCTGACCCGGCTCCCTCCCACGCGCTGTGTGAGGAGGAATATGCGGGGCGCCTGGAACAGCCCGCCGTCCTGCGACCCGTGCCCAGGGATGTGCCAGAAGTACACAGACGCCTTCCAGAAAAGGACACGACCCCTGCTCGACGCATCGGCCGGGAGTCGCGCCCCCATCGGCCAATCCCCAAGGTCGGATGCTTGCGAAGGGGGTGTCAAGGTCCGGGGGGAAAAAAAAGTACAGCCCCCCTGCAGCCAAAAAGACACGGCTTAAAGCGTCAGTATCAAAGACAGGGTCCGTCATTGGCTACTTCATGTCAGCGTCGTGTGTAAACGTCTGAGGGTATGTCAGGGTCATGCCCAGAACTGCACTCTCGAAGCAAAAGAACACCAACTCCCGGGACTGGAGAGGCATGTCCGGTGATTTCTAGCCCCATGGGTAGAAATGGGTTGATAAATACTGGTCCCCCTTGAGCCAGACTCTGCTCTCCTCGGTTGCTATTCTCTGCAGGGCAACACCGTCACACCCTTTACCGCCAGGGCATGCCTACCCAGGTACCTACCTACCTGCCGCAGCCCTTGCTTGTCCCTGAATACGGCAACAACCCGCCAACCTGCCCGCCCTTCTAAACACCAAACACCACTCCCTCCGCCACCAGACGTCCCGGCATTCTGTCACCATACCGGACAAGCGACCCCAATCCATCAGCTCGACCACCGTCGAGGCCCCTGGATCATCCGCCGGGGGCATCACCGGGTAAGCTGGAATCCCCGTCGTTCTCCTCCCCGCGAGATATCCGAAATCCCCTGTCCGCACCGTCTGACGAGAACTCCTCCCGTCGCCAGCTCCACCGCCCTGCACTCCACCGATCCCTCCCACGGTTCCCTCCTCCTTCCCGACCACGAAGATTCCGCCTCGATGATGTTACAGTGGATGCACGACACCGATAACGTGCCCGCCAACGACAAGCTTGTTCGGGACGCTTACCATGCGGATCGCGGTAATAGTGGTGGTTGGGGCGTCGTCGCAAAGGGAGGCGAGGGGCCAGACACGGCCGGGTTTCGGAAAGCGGCGAACCCCTCCGGACCTCACCTGGAGATCATGCCCAAGAAGAACCTGCATCTCCCTCGAGCATGAAAGGGATTGATTATGTTCAGGTTGAATCCGACTCCGTAGATGAGCCACTACAGCCAGCACCAAGGAGATTCTTTAGAAAGTTGTGAGCCAAGTTTCGGATAAAGACACTTCGCTGTCCGCCGGGCTTGACCTGCTACGATACCTGCTCAAAGATTTGTTTTCTTCCATCTTTGCCCCTTCTAGGGGTCCTAGGGGCCATGTTCAATTTATACTCAGTGCTACGCCCGAGGAATACTTCTCATACCTTCTTGAGGAACGCGGTTCATGTTGCCCGACCATCCCGAAAGACGTGGTCGATGGCTGCCGAGGCGTTTATCAAAGGGTCGTCGTTGCCGTCGTCAACGCAGATCAATCGGTCTGAGATAGGTGACGAGCTGTTAGTGGCGCGGCTGGTACTGCTGCTTGACCTTGTGTGCGAGGGCGGTGACGCATCCGGAACCGGCTGTGCTGCGCGGTTGTTGTTGTTATTGTTGTTCAGTTGTTGTTATTGTTCTCGTCGTCGCCAATTGGAACACCGTTGATGCTGCCGGCCGCCGGCTTGACATAGTCGGCCTCGACGATATGACTGCCCGTGCATATCTACCCGAAAACGCGCTGATGCCGGGCATTCATCGCCGCGGGCTTGTCCCCCCTCTCGTAGCCGCTGAACTAGTACTCAGGTCGGTGACGACTGGGGAATCCTCGGTGTTGTGTGTTTTTTGAACTAGTTACTGTTTTTGGACTTGACCCCAGCTTTTATAGCGGAGCGCTAAGTGGGTAATGGGCAGTGGGTAGTCTTCGATTCTGTATCGTGTGACCGCTGGAATTTGTAAGGGCGGTATGTTGCATTTGGGATTGCGAAAAGAACCAAGGTGATGTTCGACCATAGGTAGGTAGCCACGTTGGATGAGCGGGTCGGCGGACAATATAGTCTCCAGTTGAACTGTACACCACCACATACGACCATATCCACGAGAAAATACGGGATCCCGTCCGCTCTCCCCTAGTCAAACTCGTGAGAGCAGGATCAGTACTCAGGTCGGTGACGACTGGGGAATCCCCTGTGTTGTATGTTTTTGCCGATTATTTTGTCTCCCCCCTGGCTGGGCCCCCTTTTTGTTGTCTGTTGTGAATCCAATGCCTGCCCACCTTTTTTTTTTTTTGGAGCACTGGCCGAGCGAAATGCACGCACCGTGTAATTTGGTAGGAGGAATGAAAAGATGGGGGGGAATGATGAGCCAAATCTTTGGGAAGAGTGTTGCGAAGCCACTCCGTGGCCAGGCCGGCCACCATCGACCGGGTGGGCTGCGAGAGAGGCTGAGTGCTTGGATGACCCGGGCCGAGTGGCGTGGCACAGCCCGGCATTCTTTCTATGGCCTGCTTGAATGATCTCCCCCGGCGACCGCGTCTGGCCACCCGCGGCCGCCCGCTGCGGACCACGGCCTTGGGCCATCCGCCGTTCCCCGGCTCCCTCGCTTGGACGACGCCACCGACCACCGGTATATCATCCCACAAGTTCCCTTCGACAACTCGTCCTCTTCCAACCCCAACCCCTCGGGCTCACTACATCCAAGCGTACCCCACGATCCACTTCCTTTCACGGTACAAGCAACGCCCTCAACATGCCTCTCTCCCCCAACCCCTTCCCCTCCACCTGGGAGACCATCGACCTCGACCCCATCACCAGAAACCACCCCAACGACAGCCCCTACCACGCCGAACTAAGCCACCCCTCCCAACCCCTCCTGCACTCCCACCCCATCAAC
>FTEL01005676.1_pt1 | contig 14256 bp, 7 predicted proteins | sample 1658911 | NCBI WGS metagenome assembly FTEL01 (sample SAMEA3914869, study PRJEB12502) | metagenome | biome: forest; material: soil | place: USA | collected 2012-03-12 | depth 0.1 m
AGCTTACACCGCAGGCGGGGATGTTGTCGGCCTCGGGGCAGGCGGCGGCGGTCTGGCGCTTGAAGGCGGGGCCGGCCGAGGCGACGGCGGCGAGGGCGCTGAGGAGGGCGATGGTGAAGCGCATTTTGGTGGTTGGTTAGGGGGTTTTGGGGTGTAAGTGGTGGGATGTAAGTGGAGATGAGAGAGTTTGGTGTGGAGTTGAAAGTGCTTGTGTCTTGTGGATGAGAAGAAGTCTTGATTCCGGGGACAGAGACACGGTATTTATGCTTCTGTCCTTCGGGGACACAGGTCGTATTCTTGACGTCGCTGTCCCCCTCATCCCCGTGTCATTGAGCAACTGACCCCTTTCCCGTGAACCCCTCACTTGGGTGCTGTGTTAAGCCCATCGATGGCTATAATACTCCACGGCGCAGGTACGCGGTCATCCCACATCATGGTCGGTTAATTACCGCCTGGTGGGCGCCAACGGGCCCAAGAGGTGGTCTGGAAGAGGTGTGCTGCTCGCGCTGAGGTCGGCTCTTACCGCCACACTGACAGTTGTTCCTAGATCCGGGCCTGCACGGTGTGAGATCCAAATGGGGCTGTTTCCCCAAACAGGCAGGTTTCTACCCCGGATTCGCTGCCGCGCCGCCCTCGCTTCCCGTTCGGTTTGCGGGGAGGACAGGGGCAGGGACCCGGTGCCGTGCCTGTCCACGGGCAATCTGGCTGGGGGTTACATCCGCCGTTGGGGTAGGGCGCACTCTCCGCAAATGGAGCCCGTCGTCACTCTACGGTACAACCTCATGTTCGTCATGGTGCTGCCGCCGAGGCATGCAACCGATGTTGGCATGTGATGATGGGTTTTGACTTTGATTCAACGGTTGGCGCTCGAGGTGGCTGCCGCACAGACATTAATCGAAAAGACGATAGGTAGTTTGTCATTGTTGGGGCCAAATGATGACAAGAAACAAACATGTGCAGCAGAGCAATGATCGAATCCAAGCAGTACTTGTTGCAAGACACATCTGGAGTGAACCCAGACCACACCGAGTCCCAAGGGACGGAGACGTCAAGTCAACCGAGGACAATGATGACTCGGTCACTCCTGAGAACACACAATGTAACAACCGACGTTTTCGTCCTCTGATGACAACATGACCACCCAAAATCGCAATATTGCTTCGGGATACTACCGCATCGGGGCATTCCAGACTTTCTTGGCTCACGGGGTGTGGCACCGACTTCCAAGTCCCGCTCAGGGGTTAGGTTGTATTGTATAACCGCCACTCTATAACACCCACCAGCCGGCGCTAGGAGAACGGTTCTCTTGGAGCATTGGCCTCTTAAAGTTGACCCCAGATTCGCGGATAAATAATCCGAGCAATCAACTACCCCCAAGGTTCCCCGCATCGCTTGCCCAAGAGAGCATGTGAGCCGGTGTTCCCCTCGTCTGGGATGTGACGACGGTTGGGCATCATCACACTGTGGTAGTTCTCTCAAGATGAGGTCCCCGGCATAGCAATCACACCTGTACCCTCCAGATGGAGACGTTGAGTGAACTGAGATTACAAGGTTGGGCAGCCACGTGCTTACTTGGAGGGCACAGGCAGGGCATCGACTACGACATGCCTGTGGACAAACACTCCTGGAAAAAGCAGAAGGTTGATCGTAAATGCATGACTAAATTCCAAACGCATTGCTTGCATGTATGTATGTACAAAACGGCACCTGCCTCGCAGAGCACCACAGCTTGAGATGGCTCATATATACAGTGTGTAAGAGCCAAATAAGGAGAACCGACCGCCACCACCAGCCCGTCAGTCTCACAGCAGCACTAGCGGCTGCTACCAAACCCTTCTGGGTTCCCATGCCCCATCCCTTCTTCACTCACCCATCCTACCCCAATCACTCACTCACACCCCGCCCCCTCAAAGCTGCCGCCTCTTCATCCCAATCTCCAGCCCCAACGGCTTCCTCAGGAACCCCTCCTTGGTATCCATATAGTCCTGGCGCAGGAACACCTCATACCTGCGCGCCCAGGTGGCCACGATAAGCTTCATCTCCATCTCGGCCACGTTCCTCCCCACACACGAGCGCGGACCATAGCTGAACGGAATAAAAGCATTCTTCTGGCGCGGGGTCAGGTTCGCCCACCGGTCGGGGTTGAACTCATCCGCATCGGGGCCCCAGATCTCGCGCGAGTGGTGGATCGAGTACGTCGGGACGGAGAGGACGGTGCCGGGCGGGAAGTAGTGGCCGTTGTAGTGCAGGCCCTCGCCGTCGTAGGGGATCTGGCGGGGCAGGCCGATGCCCGAGGTGGAGTGGAAGCGGAGGGTCTCGTTGACGACGGCGGAGAGGTAGGGGAGGTCGCGGACCATCTCGAAGGTGGGGACGTCGAGGCCGGCCGGGAGGGCGGCGTCGAGCTCGGCCTGCAGCTTGGGGATGATGCCGGGGGTGCGGACGGCGTAGAAGAGGAGGGCACAGGACGAGTTGGAGGTGGTGTCGGAGCCGGCGATCAGCTGGGTCAGCGCCTCGGCGGTGAGCTCCTCGCGGCCGAGGGGCAGGCCCTTCTCGTCGCGGCCGTCGATGAGGCGCTGGAGGAGATCCTTGCGGCCCGAGGCCGGGGGGTTGTCGAGGCGGGACTTGACGCGGGCGATGGCGATGCCGGCAAGGTTCTCGACGGCCTGGAGGCCCTCGGTGAAGAAGGGGTCCGGGAAGTACTTGGCGAAGGGCTTGAGGGCGGGGAGGATGCCGAGGGCGGCGGAGACCTCGCCGCGGCGGTTGAGGATCTCGATGGCGGGGGCGTAGATGGGCGGGCTGTCCGGGGAGGCGCGGACCTCGGCCATGTCGGCGCCGGAGGAGAGCATGCCGAAGGGGGCGCCGAAGGCCAGGTCGCCGATCACGTCGAAGGCGAGGTAGTTGAACCAGTTGAGGCAGTCGAGGTGGGCGGCGCCGTCGGGGGTGTTGGAGCGCGCGACGAGGTTGTCGAGCTGGCGGACGAAGAGCTCGAGGTTGCTGTGGATGTACGGCTCGAGCTCGGCGACCGACTTGACCGAGAAGGTGTGCGAGACGATCTTGCGCTTGCGCGTGTGCTCGGCGCGGTCGCGCGTGTTGAACAGACCGCGGCGGATGCTGACGAAGGCATCGTAGAACTCGCTGGGGGAGGTGTCAGTACCATGTCCCTTGGTATTGGGATGCAACCAGTGTAACTTACGACTTCAGATAACCATTGCCGTGGCCATAAACAAGGTTGATAGCCTCATCGTCGCACAGCGAGACGTGGTTGGGCTGGATGCGGACGACGGGGCCGTACTTCTTGTGGAGCTTGTCGACGGTGGAGTAGCGGTCGCCGCGGCGGCAGACCAGCAGCAGCCACCAGTTGGTGAACTGGGCGGGCCAGGGGGCAGGGATGCCGCGCAGCTGGCGGAAGGTCACCAGGTACGGGTACAGGTAGTAGAAGATGGTGGCCACGAGCAGGCCGACCGGCGCCCACGGCGAGACGAGGAGGTTGATCAGCGCCATTCTGTGGACGATACTTATGCTCCGAGTGTTGCTGTCGATGTTGTTGTGGTGTTGTTGGAGCACTGGCTGGTCGAGAGAGACAAGAAAGAGGCCCGGACAGAACCAGTTCTTGAACGGTTTATATCCGTCTGGGGGCTCTCTCGACTCGACTCGACTCCTTCCCCACCCCCGCCCTCCCCAAAGAAGCGGGGGGCGCGCCGCCCGCCCGCATGCCTCGGACCCGGCTGGCACACACAGAGACACAGATGGCCGCAACCCCCCCCGTGTGGCCCGAGTGTCTTGTCGGGGGCGGGCATCGAAGCAAGGCCGAGCACGCCCACACGCTGTTCCCAGGCTCCCTCGAAGGCCGCTAAACCGCGGCGAGCGCACCGTCTCGCGGCAGCGGGTTTCGGCTTGGTCATCTCTGGCCTCTGATACGCGGGCGCCCCGGATTCTGCAGGGTCTGGCGCCGGCGCGGGCTCTTGGCTGACGGGGTCTCCAACCCCAAGGGCGGCCCCCCAAAGTGCGGGGATGCCGAGCTTGCGGTATCCCGGCAGCTTGCACCGGCATTCGCAGGCCATGTGGAGAGGACGGGGGCGAGGCCGAGCCCTAGCGCCCCCGTTAGCCCGAGCGAGCGCGCCCCCACCTCGCGACTCCGAGCCTCTATTTTTTGCTGTGAACCCAGGGGAACAGTATCCGTGGAGTGGGGAATCTGAACAAGAGCGAGCGAGCGAAGGGGCTCTCTCTTCCCGCCCACGGCCTACGCGCGCGCGCACACGACCTAGATGCCGTCGGTTTAGGCTTAAAAAAGGGGCCCCCCACGGTTCCACGCGCCCCCTTCATCAGCTCAGCCTTACCGACAGCTGCTGCAAGCAAGCAAGCAGGCCATGTGAAGATCGAAGCCGAGCGTGGTGAGAGATCGCGTGCTTGATTGTTCTCCACTCTCTAACTGCCAAGTCTTCGCCCCCTTCTTCGTCATCGCTGCGCAAGACAACATCGGATACACACACAAAGAGAGAGACTGGACGAGAGATAGCCTGTAGCCAAAACACCAACGCCGATTCCATGCTGCAGAACAAGACAAAAAACCCCTTTGACAAAAATGCTGAGACGCGGTAGATACAAGACAATCCGCTGCTGGCGGGGACGCTGAGCTAAGCCCGAGCCAAGCAAGGCTCAGCGAAGCATGTATGACAGATCTGGGAGACTAGAGATGATTCGTTGCGCCGTTTCATCGTGCGCATCTTGGGGCTCGTTAGCGATGGTCGCCACCCTTGCTGGCGCCGGCGGGAGTGCGTTGGCGGTCGTTGCTCCCGAGGGATGGTTGACGGAGATTCCCGCGCTCGGCGCGGCACTTGGACCCCTGGCCGAAGCTGGGTCCACCGCGCCGGGACGGCTTGGGGGTGCATGCGCATGGGGGGTGGTGGCCTTGGCGGGGGCCGACTCGAAGACTGAGAAATCGGCAGAGCCCCAAGCATCGTCGCCTGCTGGTGGTGCAGCTGGGTGGGTGGTCTCGACGACAGTGTTGTTTTTCAAGCCTGACGCGGCTGTAACAGGGACCGCAAGGGGCGGTTTGAGTGCTGACTCGGTGGAGACGGGATGGGGGGTGGCGGGCGAGGAAACCATCTCGCCCCATTCGTCATCGTCCTCGTCGTTGACGGGGTCGGTGCTTTTCCGGGCGGGAAGGATCAGTGAGGCTGGAGCTGGTCTAGATCCAAACGTGGCCTGGGGTGCCGAGACGTGGGAGTTCGCGGCGGCCGCCGGGCTTGCAGTAGGGGGCCCACGCAGAAGGCTGGGCTGGCGCGTGTGGCCCGTGGGAGCCGTCGGGCTGCTGCTCCAACCGAATGAAGCGAGGCCGGGGCCGGCACTGCCTGTGGTACGATGCGCTGGAGTCTGCCGGGGTGCCTGTGTGGATCCGTCGATTCCTTCCAGGGAAACGCGAGCTGGCTGGAGAGGTTGGAGCGACGAAGCGCGCCTGTGCGCTTTTTTCTTCCGGAAGACGGCGTCCAGAGTGACCGGCTCGGCCGACGAGTCCCAGCCAAACATGTTCTTCTGCGTCTTGGATATGCCGCCGCCGAGAGCGACGCGCCCCGCGATCGAATCTTCCTCCATCCAGCGCCGGACGATCTGGATGGTCTCGCTGTGGACTGTCGATGAGGGCCAGGCGACGCGTCTGTAGCTCTCATCGTCCCCTGCGTTGTGTCTTCGGGATGAACCCAGGCGGGAGACGCGGTACCAGGTTTTGCGCTCCGAGATCTCGACAAAGCTGTCGCTGATGACGTGGTCGGGGACATTATAGTCCACATCGACGTCCTTGGGAGGCTCGGGGAGGGCTGGAAATAGTGTCGCAACCTGACTGAGATCCACCTGAAAATCTAGAGGCCCAAACAAGGCAATTGGCGATGTGCCCGAGAACGGGATGGCGGCTCGTGGCGGCGACAATGCTTCGGGAGTCGCATCCACGCCTGAACTTTCCCTCGGGGGCGTTCGTTCAGGTGTCCCTGGGGCTTCTGGCTCCGCTGGTATTTCGCTGTCGTCGGCATCCTCAAAGTCTCCAAAATCGGCGACGTCCGCGTCCTCTCTTCCTCCCAGACTCATGGGACTCCTGCTGCGGCCCCGAGGGACCACAGCGGGTTCCTCGCTTGCTGCCCTGGCGAGGCCGTCGAACTTGACCACCAGCTCCTGGACCTTGCCAGACACCTTTCTCGTCACCTGTCGAGGCGCCCTCGGCTCTTCATCGAGGGAGCTAATGGGGGAATCCTGGTGCTCGTCTTCGTGATCGGTGTTGTCGTTGGAGGGGGTCGAGGACTGGTATTCCTGGCCCTGAGCTGCCGACTCAACGCTGAGCCTAACATCTGCGCTGGGGGGTGCCATTGGGGTGGCCCGATCCTCAATGTCGGCGCTCTCATCTTCCGGCGTGATTGTGGTAGGGCCGGGCTCGGCGGGGGCTTCTGTGTCCTCGCTGGTTTTGTCTCTCGTTTTCTCCGTATGTGCATTGTCCCAGCCTGGGTCCTCCCCCACCGCGTGATGCTCCTTTTGGAAGGGACTTGCTTCGAGGGTCGGTTCAGTTGGGGATGCGACCTCGACCACCAAGCGCGGGGTGGAGACGCCATCAATCGAAGGCCGTCGCGAGGAATAGCCGCTGGCCCACGGGTCTGGGGAAGGCTGTCTGAACGCGGAGCCGTTGGCCGGCCGCGGGGTGGCGACGGTGCTCGGCCAGGCGATGGGGCTGGTCTTGTCGTGCGCGTCATCTCGATGTGTCGGGACGAGATTGGGGCTGGAGGCGCCCCATCCGCCGCTCCATACCGTGTGCGCCGAGGGAGTGTCTGGGGGAGCCGCGGCCCAGTCGCCAAAGCCGGCATCGTCACCTGCCCATGGCGACTCGTCTGGGGTCGCGGGGAGGCGCGGCGAGTTGGAGGCGGAGAGGAATGCGCGCGGCGGGGGAGCAATGGCGGAGTTGGCGGGAGGGGCCAGCTTGTGGTCCTTGTCGGAATCTGTCGCGGCCCATGGTGAGCCCCACGGATCGTCCATCATGGGTCACGACGATTGTCATGTTGCGCGAAGCTCCCGCCGTCCCACGCTCGGCATCGTTCGGGTAGCAGCGTCGAGCCGTGCGAGGAGCCAATCGATGTCGCGGTGGGAGGCTAGGCAGACGAGCGTGCGATTGGCGTGGTTTGGCGCGGAATGGCGGTTGTGTGGATGGCGTTGGGGCGGACGCGCGTCGCGGGTGTGTGGGTGGTTGCAGGATGGATGGCGGTGCCTGGGAATGGCAGCGAGGTCGAGACTGAGAGAGATGTGGGCGTCGCCAAGAGGCGCGCGATGGTTGGCGGTCGCAGCCAGTCGCAGACAGTGCGATGGAACTGAACTGCTTGGTGCCGTAGCCCCTGCATACGGGGACCTCCACCCGAGCGCAGATGCTGTGCCAAGATGGTCTGCAACACTTCACCTGAGAAGGCCAAGTAATTCATTCCAGATGGGGGAAAAAAGGAGGCAGAGCTCAAGTTCAGCAACCGCCCAATTGAAGATTGGCCCTGACTGTGTCTCTCAGCTGCTTGGTCGAATGGGAGGCAGAGGCAGCATGGCATATTCATGGGATCCGCACTGTGCTTGAGAGGGCATTTAGGCAGCGCAGATCCAAAGCGAGCTGTCATTGGAACCTGGGATGGAGCTGAGCGGGATTGTCAGCAGAACCCGGGTTGCGCTCGACATCTTCATCAGCTCGTTGAGGCGTCGGGAAACCCATCTCGAAACGGGGCCGCCCGCTTGGACTTGCTTGCCAGATGCTCCGGATCAATCGACGCTCTTCCCTCGATTCAAAGATGCAAGGGCCCGCAGGGTCGCCCACGTGCCATGCTTCCCAATTGGCTGGCAAAGATTGCTCCGCTGCCCAGCACTCATTGCTGATAAAGCACGCCGATTAAGGCCGATGGAGGGGCCAAATCGCTGAACCCAGAAGCATCACCGCGGAGGCGGAACTTTCTTGCCATGGCCCTTTTGCGACCGCCGCGAGAACGCATCAGCAGTGGCGGTTGACCTCGACACTGGGTAGACACACGCATACTTTGGTTGACGTCCCGCGCATTCCATCGCCATGTCCCTTTCCAAGATCAAGCACATCGTGCTGGTGAGCAGTTTCGTTTTCCACTCTTAAAACTCGATGCGACCCCGCGCCCCACCCCCACTTCCACCACGTCGCGACTGCACCATCGCCGTTTGCGTGCCGACTGACTGACTGACCATCTCGCGACCAGGTGCTTTCCGGCAAAGGCGGCGTCGGCAAATCCTCCGTCACGACACAACTAGCTCTCTCGCTCTCCCTCGCCGGCCACTCGGTCGGAGTCCTCGATGTCGACCTCACCGGCCCCTCCATCCCGCGCATGTTTGGGATCGAGGATGCGAAAGTCACACAAGCACCCGGCGGGTGGCTACCCATCACGGTCCACGAGGCGGACCCGTCCGCCGGCGTCGGGTCGCTGCGCGTCATGAGTCTGGGTTTCCTTCTCCCTCGACGCGGCGACGCCGTCGTGTGGCGCGGCCCAAAGAAGACGGCCATGGTGCGCCAGTTCCTATCGGACGTGTTCTGGGATGAGCTCGACTACCTCCTGATCGACACGCCTCCTGGCACGAGCGACGAACACATATCCCTGGCCGAGACACTGCTGCAGAAGGCGCGGAATGATCAGCTCGCCGGCGCCGTGGTCGTCACGACACCTCAGGCTGTTGCGACAGCCGATGTGCGGAAAGAGCTCAACTTTTGCGCCAAGACCAACATCCGCGTCCTCGGTGTCATCGAAAACATGAGCGGGTTCGTGTGCCCGAACTGCAGCGAGTGCACAAACATTTTCATGAGCGGCGGCGGCGAGGTCATGGCCAAGGACTACAACGTCAGGTTCTTGGGTCGCATCCCTATCGATCCGCAATTCCTAGTCCTCATCGAGACGGGGAAGCGGCCAATATATCCCAAGGGCACGTCGGTCAACGGGCAGGATGTTTCGACCCCAGCCGATGCACAGCCCGAAGAGAACGAGACTCGGGAGTCTGCTCTCTTGGTGCAGAAATACAAAAGCTGCTCGCTGGCGCCCATCTTCAGCGGCATCACGACACAGGTGGTGGCAGATGTTTTGGCTGCCCGGCAGGCAGGGGGCGCATAGAAGGCTGCACGCAAAAACAATCCATGACTGATACCCCATGTCCGCCAACAAGCCCCATTGCTTGGAGTTTCCTGCGCCACATCGGTTGACCTCGTCCAACACGCCGAGATGCGTGTCGAGCCGCGTTGCACACTGTCTGGCGCGCACGGCCTGTCTCCAAGTCGCAGCGCGCCTCAAGAAGCGAGAACGATGCTCGGGTCTCGAGGAAGAGTAGACGGAGTCGCGGGCCGCAGATGCTGTCGCTTGACTGCGGGAAAAACGACTCTCCCACCGGTTTGATATCCCTCAACAGGAGATGCAGACACGCTTGGCCCACTGAGAGGGAGAAAGAGGCGCATCCACGACTGCATTGCTGCAAGGTACGGAATACAGGTCGAGGCGCTGACGTTGGCCAAGCCATCGAGGCTTTTGGGTCTTGCGACCCAATCACACTGCGCCTGTTCCCCAGGGCTGCCCAATTGCGGAGGCGCCCTCGCACAGGGAACCATCGTCTGAAGTCACTGCCAGGGGTACCGAGGGGCACGAGCGAGAAGATGCCGCTTGATATCCGTGCCTTCTGGAGAAATATTAATGAGAAATTGACAGACTGGAATTGGGGGCATCAATTTACTATAACTTGATACCATTATCTTCTCCACGTCTCCCCAAGGACCGAGTCTGACCTTTATCAAGGTACCCGTCGCGAGTATTCAAGGTTTGGGACATGCCTGTGTCAACCCCACCACGCGCTTGGCACCAAAATTTCAGGGAGCCCCGCCAAAACTTTCTCGCATCGAAGTCGGCCGCCGCCAGAATTTAAATCTCTCGCAGACTCGACGCCGCCTTGCTTCTTGTTACTATCGCGGTCGGCCATAAAAAGGACAGGACCAAAGATACGGTGATCATTTGGATATTGGATCCGCCACTGGAATTCCCGCCTGACCCGACGCCTTTGAGCAACACACGACCTGGTGAGCAAGCCCCTCTGCGCAATCCCAAGTCCCCAGCGCCCCTTGTGCCCCTCGCACCCCCCCAAGACGAGCAACACCCCGCGCATTCGAGAGTCGAGACCCAGACCCCGCCATTTTGCGAATGCTGCGAGGGCTTTACATAAAACCACTTCTCCACCCACACGCAGTCTTTCATGCGCCTCCTATCCGTCTTCCCCCCCCCCTGATCCTTCCCCTCCATGACCGCCATTGATCTCTTGCGCTTCCTCTCCAAGCCCGCAAAGTGCGTCTCGAGTCTGCCTTTATTACGCAGCGTCGCTGACCTCCCTGATCCCAGGTATCGATAGAGTCACCCATCGCCGCCTCCAGCCTGGCTTGTCGCACCTCACGCCCGGCCGATACACGACTATAAGTATCGGCGTCACCGACCTCCTCCATCCCTCGCATCGATAGCCCAAGATACCGCTCACCAAGCTCTTCAACTTCCCCGTCCGCGGTCGGCCTCCTTAACGTCCATTTGCGACGTTCGACTCCCACATCTACACACTGCAGCTGGCTCCGCCAGCATCCTAAAGGAACCACTTCCTGTGGGCCTACTCTCTCAAACGAACACCGCAAGGTTCGTTTGAGCGGCAGCTAGTGTCCCGCGGACGCTTCCACACCCCCGACGTCGCATCCCACCGAGGCTCCCCGTTCAGCCATGATCAACCTCGGCGTCCCCGACAACTGCACCTTCTCGCCCGCCCCGGGCAGCCTCCAACTGACTATCAATCATGAGGTCGCTGCCGATCTGGACTCGTCCAACGCCTTTGAGGGCCCCGAGAAGCTGCTTGAGGTCTGGTTCTCCCCGGCCCCGGATGCCCTGCCCCCCAGCGCCAGGGAGAATGGGCTGAAGGCCGTCAGCCCCTCCACCTGGGAGGGCATGCTCGACATGGTTAACTGCAAGGTCCTCTCCATCGTCAAGTCGGACCACGTCGACGCCTACCTCCTTTCCGAGTCGAGCATGTTCGTCTTCCCGCACAAGATCATCCTCAAGACGTGCGGCACCACGACTCTGCTGCTGGGCTTGCGCCGGCTCCTGCGCATCGCCGCTGTGGACGCTGGGTTCCCGTTCCACAATGCCTCTTCGCTTGAGGACATCCACGTGGCGGCTACTCCCCACCGCGTCTTCTACAGCCGCAAGAACTTCCTCTTCCCCGATCGCCAGCCGGGCCCCCACTCGAGCTGGAAGGAGGAGGTCAAGTTCCTCGACGACACGTTCGAGAACGGCAGCGCGTACATGGTTGGGCGCATGAACGCCGACCACTGGTACCTGTACATGACCACTCCCGCCGGTGGCAGCCTCACCCCGCCCATGACTCCCCGTTCGAGCAACAGCGGGAGCCCGACGCGAAGCACCAAGATCCCGACTGGTATCGTGCTGCCCGTCGGTGGGGTGCCGGATGGCCAGAGCGACGAGACCCTCGAGGTCCTGATGATGGACCTCGACATTGAGAACGCCAAGCAGTTCTACCTGGAGCAGGCGAGTGCGGTCGCCAGCGAGAAGGTGCCTGCTCAGGCGCAGGAGGCGCGTCGTCTGGCCCACGATAGCCTGGGGGATATCGATTCGACTGTGGATGTCTTTGCAAACTGCGGCGAGTCGGATCTGACTGGAGATGCGGCGGCAGCCGGCGAGCTGACCACCACCGAGGAGGCGACGACCGAGGGACATGCCCTCGGCACCGTCGTGTCCAACACCTGCGGCCTCGCCCAGCTGTACCCCACCTCCGACTACCCCGAGGCGCGCATCGACGCCTACCTGTTCTCGCCCTGCGGCTACTCCGCCAACGGCGTGGTCCCGGCCCCGACCAACGGGGAGGACAAGACCGGCAACAAGCCCGGCCACTACTGGACCGTCCACGTCACGCCCGAGCCCATCTGCTCGTACGCGTCCTTCGAGACGAACATCCCGAGCGGCCAGAACGGGCGCCAGACGTCCGATATCATCGAGCACGTCGTCGGCATCTTCAAGCCGGGCCGTTTCACGGTGACCTTCTTCGAGACCAAGAACAAGTCGGCGGACGACAGCGACGGCCTGCAGGCCGCCCAGGGCACGGGCGCCAACAAGCGTATGGACAGCCTCAAGGGGTACCGCCGCATGGACCGCATCGTGCACGAGTTTGAGGACTACCACCTCGTCTTCCGCTACTTTGAGCGCGAGGGGTGGGCTGGCGACAAGCGCGCCAGAGTTGGCGAGAGTTATTAGGCGTATCTGGCCTACGATGGTTGGGGTAAGGCCGGCGTAGATAGCTGGCCGCGGCCAGCGTTGTGATTCCCTTTGCGGCCGCGATTTGAGGTCGCTGATCTGCTTCTGCATACTTAGCTGACTTGGTAGCTTTTTCGTATCGTTTCTTGGTATTGAGGAATGGAGTTTGTTTTTGAAGTATCCTTGTGGCTGAGTTCAGGGTGGTGGGTGTCATGAGCTTGCCACATTCCACAACCACATCATGCTTACATTCCTAAGCTACTACTGAATCCAACCCCTGGTATTCTTAAGACACCCCAGCCCCGTCCGCCACGGTGAAGAATGCCGTTTCCTACATGTGGCGGGGCATCCTTTTCTTTTCCCGCCATGCGAATTGGCGTCGTCGATGGACATCCCACCCTTCCCATGGCCACCACCATGCCCCAACTCAACGTGGCAGTTTTCTTTTCTTCGTCTCCAGGCTAGTTAGCCCTTCCTTTCAACATCTCTTCTTCCTACCTTGATCGTCTCTTGCCCTGCTCTCTTCCTCTTCCTTAGGAGTAACCTCCCAGACGAGCAGTCTCCTCGTCGGAGCAGCCACCCCCCCAACGGCATGCGCCATGCCCCCCTCCGCCACCCCCTCCACAACCTCCTACACAGCAAGCCAAACAGAAAGCCTCAGCTCCCGCGGCCCGCACCTCACGCAATGGCTCCCCCAGCTCGTCCTCGCATCCCTCCTCGCCCTCACTGCCGCGTCTGCGATCGGCTTGTCGCTCGCCGCCGTGGCGTTTTCCAACCCTGCCGAACTGGCGCAGCCGGGGCGGGGGGTGGCGTATTGTTTTGTTTTGTTTGCTGTTCGTGCCTGTCTTCCCTCCTTACCCATACCCCCAACCCCCTTATTACCTATCCATATCCATAATGTATGTGCGTAGCTGACGGTAATTGGTGCGTGAACAAAGGTGATGAACACCCTCCTCTACCCCCCGCTACACATCCTCGCCTGCCGCACGGGGTCGGCGCTCTACCTCTCGCCTCCGCTGCCGCATTTCAGACATACACTGCACGCGTGGGCGGCGTTGGTGATTCGCGTGGTGTTGGGCGTGTGCGCCTGTTGCGGTGGCGATACATAGTAGGTCGGGCCAAGGGGGGGTGGTGAGGTTGGGGGTTGAGATGGTTGTTTGTGGGGCGGGGGTTGTGTTTAGCGGGATAATCTGTGTGGTGGTCGGGGTGAAGAGGAGGCCGTTTGATCTGCCGTGGTTTTCACCACAGGAGGAGTATGATGATGATGGAGAGGGGGAGGAGGGGGAGGGGAATGATGGGACGACGCTGCAGGGGACGCCGCCACGTGGAGGGATGGGGATGGGGAGTGGGGAGAAGACGCCGTCGCCACGGCTGAGGCCGCAGGGGGGGAGGAGGTCGCCTGAGTCGGTCGGGTCGTCGAGAGCGAGGAAGGCGGCGCGGACGAGGAGGTATGTGCTCGAGGTGCCGAGTCCGCCGGGGGGGATGTCGCCTGTGAGGCCGCGCGGGCCAAGGGGTGATAGGGTGGCGGGGGTGGGGAGTGTGGACGATGGGGCGAGTGAAAAGAGTGCTGGTGAGAGTGAGAAGAGTGTGGGGGCGAGTGACAAGAGTGTTGGCGTCAGCGAGAAGAGTGCTGCAGGGAGTAGCGAGAGTTCGGCGGCTAGTACGAAGGCAGGGAGTGTGGACAGCAGCACGGAGGCGCGGAGCGTGGGGAGCACGAAGGCGAGCAGTTTGGGCTGCAGTTGCCACGGTGGTGGATCGCTCTCCCCGGTAAGAGACAAAGGCGGTTCGTCTTGCTGTTGGGTCAGTGAGAGAAGCGCAGAGTCGCCGGCGAGGGGTGGCAAGGCCGGGCGAGTTATTGCTGGGCCCCGGCTGCCGAGGATGGCACGGTATGTACCGCCATTGTGGGTGCCAAGGGGTGGTGGGATGCAGAGGGGGAGGGGAGGGGCGGTTC
>FTEL01003083.1_pt1 | contig 14254 bp, 10 predicted proteins | sample 1658911 | NCBI WGS metagenome assembly FTEL01 (sample SAMEA3914869, study PRJEB12502) | metagenome | biome: forest; material: soil | place: USA | collected 2012-03-12 | depth 0.1 m
GCACACCCGGCACGCCCGGCAGCCCGTTCGTTCGAATGCAACCGCGGCACTCCCTTGCCGGTTATCGAACTGCGCGAATGCATCGGGCTGCACGGAAAGGCCCGGGCAGCTAGTCAAACGTCCCTCGTTGTCAGTTGGTTCGTAGGCGGCAGGCAGGCAAGGGTTGAGAGATGGCGTCAAGTGGCATCGAACCAGACACGGCGGCAGCAGTCAACCCAGTATGCATGCCTGCGAGGAAATTGTCTCTTGGGCATCGCCATGAGCAAATTGCGATGGGGCAGCAGTTCTCAGCTTGGCGCCTGCCGCGTCGTCGCATCGCGGCGTATTCGTTTCCCTGTGTTGCCACTGGCATCCCGGAGATCCAGAGTTTCGTTTCCCCATTTCGAGGTGAGGGGGAGGAGATGGAGGAGGGACGGCCAGTGGCCTGGTTGGCTGGTTCGTTTGTTGGGGAAGCATTGGGGGGGTGGATGGCGGGATGGAGCAGAGCAAGCCACCCGCATCCACACTCCTGACACCAAGATCTCGCTGAGTGAGCGCAGCGCCTCCACCAAACCCCCAAAACCCACTCGCCTCCTCTTCCCCTAACACCCCAAACAGCAATGGAAACTAACCCTAAATCAACCCCAAACTAACGGTTGCGAATTGCCTGACTGGCGGGCGGCACTCGCCCCATTCCGAACTTCACCTTTCTCCTTCCACCCGCAGGCTAAAAACTACCGTTAGCTAGCGCGTCCCCTAACATCCCCTAAAACCAACCTCCCCGCCCCACCCATCCCGAACCCAAAAACCTCGTCCAACTCCCCAAGCAAGGCACAACCCCCGTGCCAAGCAGCTGGGCCGTCCCTCTCCCAGACCTCGGCAGAGAGACAAGTCCTTCATCTCGTCGCCACCCCACACAACTAACTCCCCGAGTCGCGTGAAGTTGGCAGCTGTGATGTGTGGGATGGATGGATGAATGGATGATGCATGGATCGATAATACAAAGTCATGGGTTTGGTTCCTCGGGTCGAGGCAGCCAACCACGTCTGTCAGCCATGCCAAAGAAGCGGGAGTGTGTAATCTGTACATGCAGCATGCAAGCCGGAGTTGTCCGATGCACAGCACAGCACAGCACAGCACAGCACAGCACACAACACCACAGTGGCGCCCGAGAATATCTACAGCCCACCGCACGCATCAGCTCACCCACCCAGCCTCAGCCAGCTTGCCAATGTCAACACCTGACAGACACCCACCTCCCCTGGATCCCCCACAGGGACTCTGGCACTCCCGCCCTCCTATCTGCCCGGTATCTCACCCACCTGCATCCATCCCATGTTTCCCATCGCATCCATCCCACTTCAACGATCCACCTCCCTCCCCCTGATGATCCCCATCCATCCCACATGCCCCCCGAACGAAACATCCATCTCATCTAATCTGCCCTCCCCACGACGACGCACACGCGCCCGAGTCAAGCACCTGCGCCCACCCGATACGCCAAGACGGGTCCTGACACAGCAACCCACAGTAGGCTCGCTCAAGTGGCGGGTGGAGGAAAACACCTATCAGTCCGGTAGCCAGGAACAGGGAGAAGGAGAGGGCTCAGAGGAGTGTGGATGCGGATGGCTACCGGCATCTTATCAGGAGGAGCCAACTGTGGTGAGATCCACTGGGTGGTCAGGGGTTAGGGGGTGGAAATGCCCGTGGTGGGTTGGTGGTGGGGATGATGTCGTCATTGCTCATGGGGCGGTGGGTTGGGCATGGGGGCTTGATGGGAATGGGTCACGTCCGTGTTGTGGCCGGATCTGGTCTTCTGTTCAGTACCGCACGTTGGCGACATCTTGGTCCTTGCTGCTTGAATCTCGTTGTCAGGCATCATGGGCATGATACACCTCATGGGAGCGTAGGTTGGGGGCGAGTTCATTGGCCGCTGGTGGGGTTTGACCCCTTGAATCTCGTGGCTGTCTGGAAAGTCAACCGCGGTTGGCCTCATCGGAACGGGTGTTGTAGATACAGTATTCTTCAAACTATCATCACAGGATGAATCCTCAACATCATCCCCTTAAGTGTCCTTCTTCCATCGGCCAGCTGAAACCAGTGGGTAAGCACCCCCAGTTGACTAATCCCACCACAGAATCGTTCGTCAACGGCCACCTTGTCTCTAGACTCGGCGTTTTCGTGAAGAAGGCAGTAGGGTTGGATCTTTTCAAAATCTGTGTTACAAACAGTCAGTCTGATGCAGTAGAACAAATGGGCGACTGCGGATGCTGCGGATGTGTAAACTCACCTTACGATTGGGGGAACGGGGGGTGGGGTGATTGGTTCATTGTCATTGAACCTTGGAAACAGAACCCCATTCAAGACTCGACGCACTCTTTCCTTGAAACTTCGGAGCGGCATCCCAGGGCTTCCTCATGGCCCGGCTCAATAGCAGTACTCCCAAAGCTCCTTCTCCGTCTTCAGCTCCTCCCGATAATCCCCCAGCTCCGCAAAAACCTTGTCAAGCATCTTCTTCCACCGCCAGTGGTGCTTGGTGACTAAATGGGCCTTGGTGTAATCCCAATACTCGGGGTACCACCCGGCCGTGGCCCAGTAAACGATTCCCGACAGCTTGCCATCCTTGACGAGGACGTTCCTCAAGTTCAAGTCGCCATGGGTGAAGACGATCTCATGCCCGCCCTGATGGACCACGTCAGGCAGCGCGCCGCACCGCATCATCTCGATGAGCGCGTCTTCGTCGGCAAACGGCCCGATGTAATCGCCCCGCTCCGGGTCGTAGGGGACTGCGGAGGTGAGCCGGTAGTCGTAGCAGTCCTGGCCGACGGCGTTGGCAATCTGGTGGTCTCCCGGCGCTACGGTCCTTGGGATGGCGCGGAGTTGGATCAGCCATTCGCGAAGGTCTTGCGCTAGGATGGTGACCTCCTCGTCGGTCATTGTGTCGAAGGACCGGCCGACGAGGTTGCCCGGGACGGCGGAGGTCAGGAGGTAGGAGATTTTGTCATCGGCGACCAGGTCCAGAGGGCGGGGGATGGCCACCGACGAGTTGGGAATGTGACGGCGCACAGTCTTCAGGGCACCATACTCGTTGATGGCAGCCTTATGATCGTCCAAACTCTGTGTTTTGAGGTAGAGACCGAAGGGCAGCTTCTGGACGTGCAGGCTGCAGGTTGGCTCGTACCAACGATCACCGAGGAATGCAAGTCCGTGGTAGGCTTTGAGCCGCAGCTTGTCGGGGACACGCGACCAGAGAGAGATCAGAGCTGTAATGCACGGCTCCAAGATGGGCTTGAGGGAGGCGAGCACGTCCAGCCAGCGGGATGGGGTGTGTCTCGTCCGCCGTGCGATATCTTGGGCGATGCAGAGCAACCGAAACGGCTCGGCGAAGTGGGATCGGATGAGTAACGCTTGAGGGGCTGGCGTCGCTATGCCCTTGGCCGAGCGGTCTTTGATGGGCGCAAATCGGCAATGCGGAAGGTGGTTGATGATTTGAGGCGGCCCTTGGCCGATGGCCTGGCCCACGTAGTTGGCCCACACGCGGTACTGGTCCCCAGATATTAGGATCCTTACAGGGCCGAGGGTTGTTCCCGCAGCGTGACGACTTACGTATTTGTCCCCACCGTATTGTTCAAATTTCAGCTTCACAAAGCCTTGCGCAAAAGCGGTAGCGGCGGACTTGCGGGCAAGCCAGAGGTTGTGGTAGCTGGTGCCCAGCTCGGCGGTGACAGCCCAGTCACTCAGGGCCGGTGTAACGAAAACACGTAGCATGTCGTGCAGCCGCTGTTAATCAACCATTGTTAGAACTGATCTGAGGATGAGCGAGAAGTGTTGAAACCTACTGGGTGAAGAGGCTCTTTGAGTCCACGAAGGATCTGCACAACAACGAGCGGATCTGAGGGCTCGGCAGCCTCATCCGTGATGCGGCATCTTCCACCGTCGCGTGCTGTGATGTCGCCAATGATCACCTTATCCTGGACTTCATCGAGATGTCCGAAATCGACTTCCCATGATCTTGTCAGCTCGCAGGGAACGGAAGAAATGGATAAGCAAAACAAAGACTTACATGCAGCAATCAACGCCGTCCAATCCGCCAGAAAGTCCTTGAGATCAGCAACAACAGGGACAAGGGCGCCCTGTCCAAGAATGAAAGGACACCGGTACTGAAAGTAGCCCACAGCCAGCTCATTGTCCGCCGACTCCTGGATGAAGGCTTCAATCAATGCGCCGCCCGGGTGCGGCAGGTCGGCATCTTGGATCGCCTGCAAGACCTCTCGCACGCGGGGCGAGGAGGGCTGCATCTTGGGGTTGACAAGGCGAGGTGGGCAATTGTTCAAGTGGTAGGAAAATCTGGTTGGATGTCGAATTTGCCTGTGGTGTTTTGGTCGCTGGGCTGGCAATGCAAACCACTTGGAAGCCAGGAAGAAGGGCAAGAGATTTGCGGGCAAGCAGAAGAGGGCACCCAATATGGCAGCCAATCAGCGTCGTTTGTTAGAAGCAACTTGCAAACACCAGGTCGGTCCCACTTTTCAGATCACCCCAGACTCTGCAATTCGCTCGCCGATTGGCAGCATAGCGCGGTCTTCGTGCTTGAAAGTCGCATGTAAGTCAAGCTTCACAACGACTCTTCAGCATCAACCGACCTCACTCATATCGCAGGCAATGCAGTCACATCAATCAGGTACACGATTACTTGCATGAAGCAAGCGCACATTATGAAAAGCCACCAACGGAAAAGTCCAATTGCAAGACTGCCGAATCTCCTCCCACCAAACCCTCCCCCGAAACGCCCAACCATGTCCGTATAGCTCAGTTGATTACCACGTTCTGAATCTTGCTTTCCCTCGCTCCCTCTTCTGAGATTTCCCAGAGAATTCAGCAACCTCATGGCGACCTAGTCATCGCGGTCCTTCGTCTGGTCGAAGGCATGGTTGATTACCATCGGACCGTCACCAGTCTCCACTTCCTTGAAATGCTCTGCGCCCGCCACCATCGCGCGGGACTCAATGCGATCTACATGCCGAGTTAGCCCACAAATGTCTGCCAGCCAGAAGGATGGGAAGAGCAGGTTTACCAATATCCGCGGGCAGCTGGACCACTCCATGCTCACCGAGCGCCACCAGCGTGTCCTTCAGCCAGACGCGGCAGGTCGAGGCATCGCCGGTGCGCCGCGAGGGGCGGCCGTCGGCAGGCACGTGCGCGAGAACCGCTCTCGCGTCGTCCATGTCGCCGGTGATGGTTCCGATCAGAAGGAGAGTGACCAGAGACATGGTGTGGTAGAGATTAGCGGACTTGTTTTCGTACGTCCATCCACCAGAGCTGTTGATGGCGTGATGGAAGGTTGCAGTCTTCTTGTTGTCGATGAGGATTAAACCCCAGTGCTTTTGATTGGTCAGTTTTCAGGCCATGGCGGATTATGTGTCGAGAGTAGGTACTCACGAAGGTTCCCGGGGCGGAACGAGCATTTAAGGTCAAGTAGATCGAAGCGCTCTTTATCGGGTCTCCGCGGAGAGGAGGCATCTTGACTTTGAGTTTTGTTAAACGACTTCAAATTTGGGTACGGTTGGTGTGGTGATGGTGAAAGGTCGAGGGTCGAAGGTCGGGTGGCAAGTGGGAAAAGTGTTTGGAACCTCGCCGGCGCGAGGTTATCCTTTGGCTCTGGGGTCCAGCCTGCGGCCAGAGTTCGTTCCTTCCAGTCCTCCCCGCTGGCCGCGCGCCTTCCCTCCTCGCTCTGCGACGCGGTCGCCTGGTCAAAATATTCTAAGCCATGACCACCCAAGATCAGACCGAAGTCGCCGGCCGGCCCATGGATTAAAGTGGAACAATATCGCGGGAGGTGGCATTGTCCTCGATGGATCCATCAAAAAGACAGAGCCATTGGGAGCTGGCTGCCGGTGTTTCTTGCTCCATTCCCAGCCAACAAACAGCTGAGAACCTAGGTAATCCAAGTTATGTGGCGGTATATCGATAATAGGCCCAACCGGGCAAGAAAAGCTGAAGGATCCAGTCGATGTCGGTGGTCTGACACGCGAGCAGCCGGAACAAAAGGGGTCTGACGACCAAACAAGCCGTGTTTAAATACAACTAGACCCGTAGGCTATCATCCTATACAACAAGGCGGCATGACTGACGGCCCTAGTGACGCAACTTAAACTTTGCTCCCCTCAGCTCCTGGGATGGGCCGGCAAATATCATGAGAAACACAAACACAGGACACAGTCAACACTAACACAAACACCACTCAGAACTATCACCTCGCTCGAAACCCCTCAATTCATCTCCTCCAAATCTAATACACCTCCTCACTCCCCACCAAAACCAACTACATATGCACCCTCCCTACTTATACACCGCCCCCCTCACCCACCCCAAGGGCAACCCCAAAACAACACCGCCAAAAAAACACCAAAATGCCTCTCCGACCGAATCTCTCAAGTCGAACAAAAGCCGCGCCAGAATCATGCACCACCCTCCCTCCCGATCAGAAAATATAACAACTCATCTCACGCCCTAAAAAAATAAAACACCAAGAAAGAAATTAGGAGAATGATATACGCCCTGTCCCCGATTACACCGTCCCGTCCATTCCCTCCCTTGCGTCCTGTCCGTCCGTCCGGTCATCCGTCCATCCCAAGCATCGCGCCCATCCATTCATCCATCCATCCGTCCATCCATCCATCCCAACGATGACACCCGTCCGCCATCACTCCATCCCAAACAACCAAGCTCAAAGCAAGCGAGCACGCCTCTCAAAAACCGGAGGAAGCATATACATCATCACCCCCATTAAACCCATCCACACGCACCATGCATGGTATGTCGAGGGCATGCCAACCCTCTTTCACCCAACCATCCGTTTGTTCAAGTCTGCCGCTCTCCACTCTCCCCCTCTCCCTCGACCTTCTGTCCCTCTCCCTCAGCCCCATCCAACCGCCCAAAATTAAGACTCGCCCTCCTCAAATTCATCATCATCTTCTCCACCAGCGCCTCATTCCCCTGGCCCTCTGGCCCTGCCGGCGACGGCACAGTTCCTTGCTGGGTGCCGGGCTGCGGTGCATCACTCGCTTGTTGGTTTCCCGGCTGGGGTCCATCGCCCGTTGGTTGGTTGCCTGACTCGGGAACCTTCGCCGCTTGTTGGCTCCCCGGCTGAGGTCCATGTCTTGGTTGTGGTACGTTGCCGGGCTGCGGTGGATTACCCCCCTGCTGGCTGGCAGGCTGCTGCACATTGCCCGCTTGCTGGCTGGCTGGTTGCGGTACATTGCCAGGCTGCTGCCCACCCCCAACCGGCGATCCGCCAACCCCTTGTTGAGCAGTTGGCTGTTGCACACCCTGCGAACTCAACTTCCTCAACGACGCCGGCGCTTTACCACCCACCCCCATCGAAAACGGGTTCTGTGGGGCCGGTTGCGCCTGCGGGGCAGGTTGCGGTTTCGGCGCCACCTTCTGCTGCTGCTCCTGAGCCTGACGCAGGGGCGAGGGCTTCGCGGTGGCTGCCGCCATTTGCCTCACATACGGCGGCAGCGGGATGGGGCTGGTGCTTTGTTTCGTGAGGGGTTGTTTCGCTGGCGCTGGTTGCCTCTGAGGCGGAGCCGGTGGGGGTGGTTGCGGGACTGCTTGCCACACGTGTTGGCCTGGCCCGGGGTGTTGCGGGTGCGGTGGTGTGTTGTATTGTGGCCGGACGGAGGGGTGTGGTTGCCCCGGGCCGGGTTGGTGATGCTCGAAGGTGTGGCCCGGAGGTGTTCCATGGGGTGGATAGCCATGGTTGTAGTACTGTGGCGGCGGCGGAGTCGAGTGGACCTGGAACTGCGTGGCCTGCGGCCGAGGGAGGATCTGCGCGTAAGGAGAAGAATGCGCTGGATAAGGCGGAGTCCCTGGTCCTGGAGAGGCCTCGAGCCGCGGACGCAGCGGCTGCAGCAGCGACGCCGGCACCTGCTTGATCGGGCCCTTGCCCGACCCGCCAGACAGCGAATTCTGTGCCTTCATCAAGAACTCGCGGAGGTTGCCCTCATACCCGTTCGTGAAGCCGCCCCACTGCCCGTACGGCGTGCGGTACCTGGACGAATCCCTGCTCCGTGTCAACACCACTCATCCATCCCCGCCCCGCCTCAACGAACTCACCTGTTGTAATTCACCCGGAAGAAGCTGTACTTGTGATACGCGCTGGCCTGCGGCTGATCTCCTGCCCCTCCAACCTGCGGCTGGCCATGACTTGGAGATCCCAGAGCCGAGGCTGTCATCGGCGCTGGATGCGGCACGGGGACAGCCGCGCCCGGCGGCGATGATGAGGGGGCCCAGACTCTAGACTGAGGCTGAACAGAAGAATGGCCTGATTTCATGTGAGCAGGGGGCCAGGTTAAGCCAGGAAGCTGCGGGAATCCATTACTACCTCCGACGGGCGCGAAACGATCCGATGAGAACGGTGCGGATGATGATGAAGTCTTGCGTTGAACGTCCAAGCCAGGTGTCTGATACTGCTTCACTTGAAGCGGAGGGGGTTGCTGCTGTGGCATCTGCTGAGCGTGATGCTGAGGATGTTGGGGGAATACATGATGCTGAAACACTGGCTGTGGAGGTGGTCGTGATTGCATTTGCGGAGGCTGGAAGTGATGAAACGCTGGGGCTTGCTGCGAAGATGGGTTGACAGAAAACATGTGTGAAGTAAACTGAGGGGGGGGATGTTGGGAAGCCGAGCCGGACGGCTTCCGTGGTTTGTAGATGTATGGCTTGGGCGGTTTGGAGGCTGCTGCGGGCAGACCGCTAGGCATGGCGGCATACATGGGGTACGCGCCCGGAGCTGGCGCAGGCCTGGGTGGCGGAGGTGCCCGCACCGGTGGCGGCGGCTTCGGGAGGGTGTCCAGGAAGTTGCCCTTGGGATTGTGCCAGGGCTTGGCCGGGTCCTCGGTGTACTGCGCCTTGGCCTCGGTCGACGTCTTGCCCAGGTAGTGCCAGACCTGGTTCTCCTTGGAAAAGTCGATTTTGGCCTGGCCCTTGTTTCTCCCGGGATCGCCCGCGTGGAACTCGGCCCAGACGAATCCAGGGCCAAACTCGTCGTCCTTCCGGGGAGCCTCGTCGACGGCCCGCTTTGCGTTGATCGCCTGCTGCGCCTTCCTGCACGTCGGCATCGGGATGGCGTTGGCCGACGCCTTGGGAAGACGGAAGTCGGCAGGGTCGGGCAGCAGAAGCCACTTCCATTCGACCTCGACTCGGTCACTATCAACAGTCAGCATGCGCCCACTTGATCCACCTCGTCCGACATACCCGTTCGGAATGATGTCGACCAGGAACGTCTCCTCATCGGGACGGTTCTCGACCACCACGCCGGCAAAGATCTCCCCGCGGAAATATTGCATCTGGCACACGTCGTCCTTCTTGAGGGCCTTGGCCGCCTCGCGGATCTGGGGGTTATTCTCCAGGGCGGCGCCGTCCAGCTTCCTGTCCCTCTTGGTCCGATGGAAGCGGCAGCTGAACTCGAACGCCTGCTCCTTGTATTCCGTCCCGTCCTCGCCAAAGACGGGCACCTCTCCCTCTTCGACAAAGATGCCAGCCGCGGCAGCGCATGTGGCGTGGTAGGAGCGTGGGCACTTCTTTTGCGAGCACTGGAAGCAGGCGCCCTTCTTGGAGCGGCAGTATAGGCACTTGAGATCCAGGCGGGCCTTGTCGATGCCAGCCACGTTCGCGATTCTCTCCTCGCTGTCCACCGTCTCGATGTACGTCTCGGGGAGGTAGAGCGCACACATCCGGTGGGCCTTGCGGCCGTCGTCTGTGGGCATGATCCGGGCGCCGGGGATGTCGTTGGGGCAGAGACAGCACGGCGGCTCGACGTGGGCTTTGAGACGCAGGCGGATCTTCTTCGTCTTGACCCGCGGCTCCTTGCCGGCCGCGTCTCTCTTGCGTTTCCGGCCCTTGGCCTTGGCCGTGTGACTGGAGGGTGGACTCGGGAGACCTGTGTCCTGGTCTTCGTCATCCTCCTCATCTTCCTCGTCCTCGGTCTCCTCGTATTCCGTCTCTTCGCCACGCAACCTGCGCTCAATCTCATAAACATCCACCCAGACGCTGTCCTGCGCCTGCGCGCACTGGCACTTCTTGGCAATCTTGCCCATTGGGAGCCAGCTGTCCAGGGCAAAGTTGACGGCCTCGGCGCAGTTGTACCCCAGGTTGTAGCCGGAGTGATAGCCGTACGGGTAGGTAACGACGAACTCGCCGGGATACGAGACGCACTTGTTGACCGTGATGTTGTACTGCTGCTTGAGGTGAGATGGCGAGATGAGGAACGCCTTGTGCCGGAGGAACTGGTCGCAGGCTTTCGCCTCGGTCGGCCAGATGTTCTTCATGGCAGCTTCAAACCGACGGGCGTCGGCTTGTGAAATGCTGTACCACTGCTTCGGCGCGCCGAAGTGGAGGTAGTTGATGCTGTAGAGATCGACGTCCTCCAAGTGCCACGCGAATGTCGCCTTCCACATCCCCAGGTACAAGTATGCCGTGTTCACACCTGGCACCTTTGTCCCAAGAACATCCAACAGATTGGGCAGCTTGTCCAAGTTCCACATCTTGACCGAGTCGTCGAACAGCGTGCCGGGTAGATCGGCGCCATACAGGGGCGGGGCGTAGGTGAGGGTCTTCCAGTACGTCTTTTCCAGCTCCTCGCAGCGCTCGGGTGTGTAGTCGGAAATGTCCATCTGGTAATCCCAGTCCTTGAACGCAGCCTCGTCGATCATGGCGGAGCCCTCGCGGCGGATGTACTTTCGGCGAGCCGACGTGGACTGGGTTTTCGGTTTGGACTGCCGCGAGAAGCCCATCCTGCGCACAACCGGGGGCTCGTCATCCTCCTCTTCGCACTGCTCCTCCTTGACCTCGGCCTCTTTCTCCACCGAGTCCAACACATCAGTCTTTTCTGGCGCTGGCGACACAGGCGTCATGGGCCGATCCTCGGGTTCCTCGGTCTCTTCCTTCGCGGCCCTCGTCGATCTCCGAGTGACTCGCCCTCCCTTTCGTTTCTTAGACGGGGTGGATGCCGGGGCGGGCCGGGGTTTCGGTTCAGCAGCGGGCCGAGACCTGGTGACGGGTTTCCGGTCCGAGTTGGCTCGACGCTCGCCTCTCCGGGCGGGCGGCTGGTGTTCGCTCTGGTCGCAGAGCTGCCTCCACTGGGGCAGGTTGTAAGAGCGCTGGTGGAGGATGTTGACCTGGCGGTACGTCCCGTTCGATCCCATGATGTCCTGCTTGATCGGCTCGCGCACGCGGATCTGCTTGATCAGATCGTCGACCGGGGGCAGCGACTCCCTCCACTCCTGCGGCGCAATAATCTTGATAATGCCGGATTTCATGCCGTACTTGTCCACCTTCTCCATCTACATCCCAATCTGTCAGCGGAAGAGGCACAGATAACAATTGGGCTCGAGCGCACGGCGACGTACGAAAACCTTGAAATCCTGGAACTGCTTCATGGTCGGCTTGAACACGGGCACGGTGCCGGACCAGTGGTCGGGAAGGACCTCGCCAATGTCCTCAACGACAGGCTCTGGCGCAGCTTCTGGTTCGGGCTCGGGCTCTGCCGCGGGCTCGACTTTCGATTCGGCCCTGAACTCCTCCGCCAGCTCGTCGTCGTCGAGCGCCACGCCCAGCTTGTCGGCAAGCTCGTCGAGGTCGCTGAGCTCCGAGTCGCTGCCGTCGGGGTCCATGGCGACGTTGCTGTCTGGCGGCGAGTGCAGGCCGGCTTGCTTGGGGGTGTCGGCGGCGGGGGGTTGTTCGACGTCCATGGCCACGGGAGGCGCCGCAGCGCCAATCGCTTCGATGGACATTGTGCCGGGTGCTACATGCGTCCTGGGCGTTTACGGCGACGACGAGGCCTCGGTGTCGGAATGTCGATGTTGAGATGCGACGGCGCGGGCGAGGGCGGCGGGCGGCTTGTCGTCGAGCGTCCAGCGGCGAGTTGTCGTTCTCGTATCAGGGAGGGTCCAAGATGCGCCCTAGCGCCAGCAGCATGTGCCGGGTCGGAGAAAGGCAGCAGCGAGACCAGGATTCGATAATCTCCAGAGGACGTAGGTTCTCGGACTGCAGCAGCCAGACGGCAGTGGGGGGTGGTCGGAGTCTGAAGGGAGGGGGGTGTAAGCGTTGGTTGGGGGCTGGAAGTCGTGCCGATGGGTCGATTCGGGAGGAATCTGGGCTGATAACTCCCTGGCAAGGAACCTGCGCAAATGGCAAAGGGGAAAATGCGGGCGCACCCAAAAGGGCAAGGCGCTGAGACGGCCGGTTTCAGTGGGCAGAGCGCACTGGGCAGCAGGCCTAACTAGCGCCTGCAGGCTGTCAGGCTCACCGATGGGGATGGGATTTGGCAAACGGAGGGCTGCTCGGCGCGTGCCAGAAAATCCCCTTGTCGGCACTCACAGGATAATAAACCGCTCCGTTTGGCGGTGGTCCTCGAAGTTCAAACGACAGCCACTGATGTGTGTGACTCGAGGATGCGACTGGCTGTTCGGTGCTTTGTGCTTGCAGTGACCAAGCGGCGGATTGAATGGATGGAAGGGCGGAATTCCCAGACGCAGCAGGGTTCTTGGCCTGAGCCACTTGAGCCAGCACGCAGCAAGGCGCTGCGCTAGGCCTGATCGGGCTCTGCCGCTGGAGCAAAGGCCCAGGAACCCGCACGTGATTGGCCGCGTTGGGTGGCCCGCTGCACGGGTCGAGCATTTCTTTGGCCAGGAATCGTCATGTCAACGTCGCCTCAACTGTGCTTCATTGTCTGGGCGTCGAGCGCATCGAGCGCATCCTGGGTGTAAGCTACTTGGCTGTGGGTGGGCGCAATTGCAGGCGTCCAATATGGGAGGATAAACACAAGTCGGCGAGTTCGATCAAGACAAATGATGGACATGAGCGGTTAGGATGGCCATCGAGATGCTGCCTCTTCATCATCATCTCCATCGTGGATGATTTGTCTTAATGGGCTTGATCAAATCCATAGTTGGCGGCGGACGGACGTTGCAGTTGTCGATGTTCCTTTGGGTTGGGAGGCAAAAATGGGATCAAGCTCAAGATCCTGTGCGCTGGGCGAGGAATCAACAACCTCCCAAAACCACTCATCAAACCATCCCATCCAAGAAATACATCCAACCCCCAAACATCCCCTTCCCTCGACCCGCATCTCAAACCCGATCTAAAAAAAAATCCCCACGATCCCACCAACAAATCGGCTCCCACCCAGATTAGATAAGATCCCACGCACCAAACACAAAGCCGCCCGCCCCCCCGTCGACCCGCCGCTTCCATGCCACGAGCCACCGCCCTCCGCCGCCGCACCGGGGTACGGGTGCCGGGTGCCGAGAGCTCGCGTGGGAGTGGGGGCGGACGGGGGCGGCGCGGCTCTGCGGTGACTGGGCTGCTGGCTCGCATGTGCCCCGTACTCCGCCCCCTGACTCCTGAGTGGGTGGTCGGGTCGTCTGCTCCAACGTCGGCAGGCAAGGGGTGGGGGAGGGGAAGAAGCATCAGGATCTGGGCGGGCAGCTCCATCCATCCATCCACTCGCACGCCATCTCGCCGGTATCGCCATCGCGAGTGGCGCCGACCATCTACCTCCGAGAAAGGAGAATCCAACCAGAATCGACACCTGAGAAAAACCACAGTCACCCCCAAACCAACCATCCAACCCCCATCGCCCATCAACCCATCTCATCAAAAAAAAAAAAACCATCAGATAGTATTACCAAGGGGGTAGAATATCGCAAGGTGGAACAGCCAGCCCAGCACCAAGCTACAAGAATCGAAGACGTTCCGTTCCATCCATTCATAATCACATGCCACACATACTCCATCAAACCCTCCCCTCGCGAGAGGGGAGAAACCAACGCAAAACACACCCAATAATTATCACCGAAGCTCCGCGCCCAAGCCAATGCTCTCAAACGCGATGAGGATAAAGTCTACCGCCAGCCACGCAATGCCTGTTGTGTGTGACGAGGTTAGCCCAGCTGCCCCACCAACCCACCCAGAGAGAGGGGTGCTGAAATCATTGGACAAACCAACAACCCCAGGAAAAAACGAGGGGCGGAGAGTGAGAGAGCACAGCGACTGTAGGAAAAACAAGAGTGAGGGGATGAAAACATACCGGTATAAACAACCAACTTAGTAACCACCTCCACATCATACCTCACCCTCGGCTTAATCAACTTTGAGAAAACATCCTTCTCCCCCAACTCATCCGCCTCCCCATCATACCCCCCCGCTCCCACCACCCCATCCTTCTCCGGTACCTCCAACGCGGCCACACTCTCCCCCCCAAACTCGGCCAACC
>FTEL01007270.1_pt1 | contig 14254 bp, 7 predicted proteins | sample 1658911 | NCBI WGS metagenome assembly FTEL01 (sample SAMEA3914869, study PRJEB12502) | metagenome | biome: forest; material: soil | place: USA | collected 2012-03-12 | depth 0.1 m
CACCAAATACTAACCACTCCAAAGCCCCTCCGAGTCCTGCACCACATCAAATCCACCTCCCCCACCCTCTTCCTCCCAACCCTCCACTACTTCTTCCACACCTTCTGGTCCCCGCCCAACCCCGACCTCACCACGCCCGAGTCGGTCGCCAAAGCCCTCGCGGCCATGCCACGCGGCTTTGCCGGCGCGGGTACGGGGGAAGGACGGCAGTTTACGGATGAGGAGGTCAAGGCTATTATGGCTGCCGCGGGGAGCGAAGAGATGAAGGGTCGGTTGAAGGAGGTGACGGGCAAGGCGTTGGAGAAGGGGGCGTTTGGGGCGCCTTGGTTGTGGGTTACGACGGATAGGGATGGGAGGAAGGGGGAGCCGTTTTTTGGGAGTGATCGGTAAGTGATTCTTTTGAGTGATGGGTTTGGGAGGGTGCTGATGAGGTGGTGCAGGTTCCATTTTGTGTGGGAGTATTTGGGACTGCCGTATAGCGATGTCACGCTGTTGCCGGCGGGGACTGGGAAGAGCAAGCTTTGAAGCTTGGAGGAGAACTGAGAGATGAAGGTTGGACTGGTGGAGAGTGAGCTCGATGAAGTGTGCCATATGGTTGTATATCGTGTAATTCTATCATACTATCCTACCACACCGGTACGCCGCCCGGGTATATATCCCCAACGCCATGCCCCAATCCAACCCAACCCAACCAATTTTCCAATCATCATACTCATACACACCCCACCCATCACCTCCTCCCAGCAACCCTCAACTTCCTCACCTCCTCCTCCCTCACCGCCTCGCTCCTCGCCAAAAAGTCCTGCCTCGCGGCAAACGAATCCTTCGACTTGCCCGCCACCTCCAGCTCATCCTTGATCCCCTCCCGGTCCACAAACCCAGCCCAATCCATCCTGCTCTTCTCCACCGTATTCAGCTTCTTGGCCTCCTTCTCCTTTGCCAGCTCCCTCGCCCGCAGCCGCTCCGACAGGCACAGGTTGAGGTCGGACCGCTTTGAGAGCCCGTCGACGGGGACGGGTTCGAAGACGGAGCGGAAGGCTTTGCGGGGTTTCCGTTTTTGTGTGGGGGACGAGGCGCCGGAAGGAGAGGTGGCGTCGGCGTCGGGGTTCTCGGCGAGGTAGAGTTTTGCCTCGGCTGAGTCGCGCGCGACGAGCTTCTCTTCGGTGTGGACTTTGCCGGCGAAGTTGTAGGTTCGTTTGATGCGGATGAAGTCGGGGTCACCGGGGGTGGTTTCGGTGGGGGCTGGCTGGGTTTTGGAGGGGGTTGTATCGGTTTTTGGTTGGGGGGCTGAGGATTCGTCTTGGGGCTTTGTCGCCGCGGGGGAGTTGGTCATTTGTGCCCATAGTGCGTCGACGTCGATGGTGACGGGGCCTTTGGCTATGTCTGTTCGTCGCTCGGCTTTTCTGTACGGAAGGAATTAGCAAAAATAGGGCGGGGAGCAGCTGCTGTGGCGGGATGGCATACTCTGCTGCGCGCATCCGGCGCGTCTTGATCAACCCTCCCTCACCCCCCTCATCGTCATCCGCCTCGCCGTCCTTCTTCTTCGCCTTCTTCTGCCGCCTCTTCCCCTTCTCTATTATCGCCTCGTCCCCCGAGTTCTCAAAGCCCGCGTCGTCTGCAGCATCCTCGCCCTGCCGTTTCCGCTTTCCGGCGCTGGGCTTGTCGGCACCCTCAGCCTCTTCCTCCTCGTCATCCGACACGGATGAGTCCTCTGCGGGCGCATCGTCGAGAGCGAAGTCGGAGTCCTCTTCCGACGCGTAGTCCTCGTCATGTGGCGGGTCTTCCGGGGCCATGGTGACGCGGGGCTCGGTGGCTGGCTGCTGCAGGGGATTTGTTGATGCAAAAGACGTCGGGGGATGTTTTGCCGAGAAACCTGGAAGCATGGACGGAGGCAGATAAAAGAGCGGGCCACGGGAGTGACAGGGGTCCAGGCCCTGGACACCCTGCTAGGGTGCCCCGCAGCGCCGCCCCCGCCTCACTCGGCTCCAGGGGATTGGGGCGGGTGGGAGTGCTGAGACAGGGCGGGGAGCCCCTCCAGGTCATGCCCAGTGTTCACTCACGACCTTTCCCATCAACAGGTGTGTTACAAGCAGATGGTACGGGGGGGGCTGAATGGGAAACATAGGAAGTTCCTAAAGGTTCTGGATATTGACAACTCCAATATTGGTGTGATACCCCCCTCCGTTGAGGATCTCGAGCCCTCTCCTGGCTGCTCCTGAAGCATCATCCTTGAGTCACACCGACCTGCAGAAGCCCATGCCCCTCTGAATCGGCTTTCTCGGAAGCCTGCTTCGTGATGCCCTCTTCCCTACCAGGCAATTTACCCACGACGCCGGAACCCGGTTCCCCTCCCGGGCCTGCTAACCGGGCTCGCGGGTCCAGAGGGGGGCCGCTATCGCCGTTCAGGAAACCCGCCGCCGTCGGTCGCCCCCCGAAGCTCACCCGATATCCAATGAGATGGAGCTGGTTAAACCGCCCTGCCCCCCCGCATCTTGGACACCCATAGGGCGCCCAAGGCATACATGCGCGACGATCACGAGGCTCGTTTCACGAAGCCTTGGTCGGGCCTGGATCGGATGTTGGTTGGGTATAAAAGGGGCTTCGAGGGGCTGGCGTTCTGTCCAAGTTCGAGAAGGAGATACATACTAACCAACTCATACCATAACTCATACCATATATGCCCTGCTGTTAGCACACTTCACTGGCACACATCACTCCCCCAACCCCACAACCATCATCATGTCGTCCACATCAGTTCTTACCCCCGAGGAGAGGGAACACTTCCTGACCCACGGGTGGATCAAGTAAGCCTCACCTCCTCGCCCCCCCTCTGCACCCACCTCTAACTCTCCTCGCTCCCAGAATCCCCAACGCCTTCACCAAAGCCCAGGCCGACGCCATCACCTCCAATGTGTGGACCCGCCTCGGCATGGACCCCGTCGACCAGTCCACCTGGACGAAGCTGCGCACCAACATGCCGAGCCACACGACCTGGGACGCGGCCGACTTCGCCCCGCGGGCGTGGGCCGCCATCTGCGAGCTCTGCGGCGGCGAGGACCGCGTCGACCCGGAGTCCAAGATCTGGCGCGACTCGCTCATCGTCAACCTCGGCGCTGCCGAGCACGACGGCAAGCCCGTGCCCCCGCAGGACCTCCCCGAGTGGCACGTCGACGGCGACTTCTTCGTGCACTACCTCGACAGCCCGGAGCAGGGGCTGCTGGTAACCCCGCTGTTCACGGACATCGTCCCCAACGGCGGTGCGACCTTCATCTGCCCCGAGGCGATCCCCAAGGTGGCGAAGCACCTGTACGAGCACCCCGAGGGCGTATCGCCGCGCATGACGCCGCGCGGGGAGCCCGACTTCAAGGCGGAGAAGGACCTGTCGTGGTTCTGCGGGGTGGCGCGCAGCTGCGACAACTTTGTCGAGGCCACGGGCAACGTCGGCGACGTCTTCCTCATGCACCCGCTCATGCTGCACGCCCCGTCGAGCAACGCCCTGCGGAGGGTCCGCATCATCACCAACCCGCCCGTCTCGCTGCGCGAGCCGCACAGGTTTGATCGTGAGGATGGGGACTATAGTTTGGTCGAGCAGGTCACGATGCGTGCGCTGGGTAAGGAGAGCCTGCCCGGGTGGAAGATTGCCGCGCCGAGGGAGGGGGTGGTGCCCGAGCGCTTGAAGGTCCAGGAGAGGATGCGCTTGGAGGAGTTGAGGAGACTGGAGGAGCTCAAGGCCGCGGGCGAGGGGCAGCAGCAGGCGGGTGCTAGTGTTGTTAGTGCCGCGGCTTGAAGGTGGGGGTTGTAATGTTTTTGTGCTGGTATCGAGTACGCTGTATGTGATAGTTAGATCTCGGCTCAGATTGTTAATGATCAAGTTTAATTCCGTGGTCAAAAGTGCAAGATGGAAAGCTGAAAAAGGAGAAAAGGGAAAACAAGCTCCAACTCCAATGCTTGGTGCAGCCCGCAAGGTTCCCACGCGCCAAGACCTGTAGCAGTGACAGACCTTCTGTGGGGTGCGTGCCAAGACCTTCTAGGGGCAGCTTGGACCGCCTAAATCTGACCTCTAGGACCTCAGCTCCAACAGCTCCGAACTTCTTGCATCTCTCCAACCTCGCCTTAACCTCAACAGCCACTACCAGGATGGCCGACAGCGACAGCGACAGCGACGACTACCGCGTCGAGCAACCCAACCTCGCCGACGATGACCCTATGCGCGCCTTCATCCCCGCCTCCTTCGGCAAGACGACCAAGGAGGCAAACATCACCGCCCAGATCGACCAGTCGCGACGACAGGTCGAGAAGCCAGCTCCAAAGCCCAAAGCAAAGGCCAAGGCATCCTCGGACAGCGACAGCGACTCCGACTCTGACGACTCCGAGTCGGACGAAGAGGACGTGGCCGAGCGTTTCCCAGTCACCCACGAGATGGTCCTCAAGACCCATGAGCGCGCAGTCACCACAATCGCCTTAGACCCGGCAGGCTCGCGCATGCTCACGGGCTCGCTCGACGGCAATGTCAACTTTCACGACTTCGCTGCCATGACTCCCACCACTCTGAGGGCTTTCAAGACGGTTGATCCGTGGCAGGCTAAGAAGGCGGCCTCTTCCGACTCGCACCCCATCCAGCACGTCGAATTCAGCAAGCACTCGGGCAGCATTTTCCTCTGCGTCACTGCCCACCCCCAGGCCAAGATCATGTCGAGGGACGGCGCGGTGGTTACCGAGTTCGTCAAGGGCGACATGTACCTGCGGGATATGCACAATACCAAGGGGCATGTGGGTGAAATCACTACGGGGACATGGCATCCCACCGACCCGAACTACTGCGTCACTGCTGGGTCGGACAGCACGCTGCGGATATGGGACATCAACAATAAGAGGAGCCAAAAGGACATCATCGTCTTCAAGTCAAAGGCCCCGGGGTCGGCGGGCCGCACACGGATGACGGCCGTCGCCTGGGGGACGGCGGCACAGGGAAACAGCCCCATCCTGGCGGCGGCCGCACTCGACGGCTCGCTGGTCATGTACGGTGGCAACGGCCCATTTACACGGCCCGCGGCAGAGGTCAAGGATGCCCACCGGCCCGACACATGGACCGGCGGTATTGACATCAACGGCGACGGGCGCATGGTGGTGACGCGTGGCGGCGACGGCCTGATCAAGCTCTGGGACACGCGCAAGTTCAAGCAGCCCATGATCAAGGTCGAACACCCCTCGACCTCGGATCGCTACGCAATGACCAACATCCGCTACTCGCCCGACTCGCGGCACATCATCACAGGCTCCGCCTCAGGCCACCTACACATCCTCAACCCAGCCAACTTGCGCCCAGAGCACGTCACCCCCATCACCCCCGGCGTCCCCCTCATCACCGTCGACTGGCACCCCAAGCTCAACCAAATCCTCACCGGCTCAGCCAACGCCGAAACCCACGTCCTCTTCAACCCCTCCCTCTCCACCCGCGGCGCGCTCGAGGTCATGTCCCGCGCCCCCAAGAAGCGCCACGTCGACGACGATCCCTCCTTCACCATGGACCAAAGCCAGCTCGGCCTCTCGGGCGACGCCATCATCACGCCCGGCGCGGGCGGCGGGCAGAAACGCGGCGCGCCCGCCTCCTCCGGCAAGTCGTTCCGCCCGCAGGCGCAGCAGATCACGCCGTTCATGCGCAGCCAGCCGGACGAGAGGCACATCTCGGAGAATATCCCGCTCAGTCGCATGTTGCATGAGGATCCGCGGGAGGCGTTGTTGAAGTATGCCGAGGTGGCGAAGAAGGATCCCGTGTTTACGGGGGCGTGGGCGACTACGCAGCCGGTTACACAGTATGCGGAGATTAGTGATGAGGAGGGGGAGGGAGGGCCGGAGAAGAAGAAGGTTAGGAGGTGAGGGGATGGGATCGGGGAGAGAGAGGAAGGGGGTTCATGGCGTTGGGGGCTTCAATTAAAATATGGGGGGTTGTTTTGGGTTTGGTTTGTTGGGCGGTGATACCATTGGCATTTCAGAGATACTAAATTGTGTCGGGGTGAAAGGGGGAGCTGTTGAAGCATGGATGGGATATGTTGATACACAGCTTTGGATTCAATGATAGACAAGCAACGGGCAAAGAGAGATAGCTCTCCGAGGGCCCCGTTTGTGGGTTTAAGATAAAAAAGGATACGACGGATCCTTCCTTGCATTCCAATCGTCGAAATTCCATTGCTGGTAAAAACCAAATGTCAAGTCCCGGAAACAAGAAACAAGAATCTTCAACTTCAAGACTTGGAATGGGCGAGTTGACAGCAGGAGTGATTCCCGAACCGATCCCAGCATCCATCCAGCGATAGCCGAACGCGAATAAGTGGGCCAGAACCGTGGCAAATCCCAGCCGCCGTCATTGGCTGGATTACGCACGCGTCGCCTCCGCCCGCTCCTGCGCCCAAAGCCGGTCTTTTGCCGGGCGCTCCCTCACCCACCCGAGCAGGTGGACCCGCACGCAGACCCACCACTGGCAGCTGGCGGCGGGCGTGCCAGCATCTGCGCGTGGAGCCTGCAGCACACCAGGCAGCACAGGGCGGGACCAGGCCGCATCGCTCGCCGCGCCATTCAATCTTGTCGGCCTCAAACTCTCCATCCATCACAGGGCGACGGCGCGCGCATCAAAAAAATCACCAATCTGCCCGCGACGCATCGAGCCCATCGAGAAATCACCGGCCCCCGAACGCGCCAACCCCCGCCCATCCCACCGGCCAGTCCCACAACCACCCGCCCTGCCTTTGCCCGTCGCTCCCTTTTTTGACCACGCCCCCTCTGCCCGGGCCCTTCTATTTTCATTTTCGCCCGTCGCTCGCTGGTGCTGGTGCTGCTCTCTCGCTCTGTCCCTCTCGTTGCCCCCGCCAGCACAGCACGTCGCCATCCCAGCACGACGCCGCGGCTCATCGTCGCCAAACCCACCACCACCTCCCCTCCAACCCACCAACCCACACACAACACACCCACTGTCGCCTCCGCGCCTGCGACGCGACAAACCATTCCCCGTCTGCACGCATACAGCGACCCCGTCGTGCCTCTGCACCCACTGTGCTGCACCCCCCCAAATTGACAGCGTTGCTCCAGACGCGCCCGAGTCGCCACCCCAGCCCTTCGTTCATCGGTGCGCCGCGTGCCCACCATCCCATACCAGCTCTGCAGCACCCCGACTGCACCTCCCGACCGCCAGATATGCTCAGGCATTGACGTCGCGCAATAAATCAATTGAGTTTCGGTCGGCACACTCGGCCCCATCGCCACCGTCACCATGGCTAGCGTCCAGGTGCCGCCCGCGGTGCAGGTGCAGCACCCGGGCTCCGCCATCCCAGCGGGCATGACCCAGCAGCAGGCGCAGGAGGTCTACATGGTACGTCTCTTCTCTCTTCCTTTTCTTGGCCCCATTCCCTGATCCCCGATGCCATCCGCGATGCCATCACCGGCCCCCACCCGTGGTGGTGTCCACTGCCCACTGGGCACCCAGCGTTGCTTGCTAACTCCCAGCAGAGGTTCCAGCAGATGAAGAAACAGGGCGTCCCCACCAACGATCCCGAGTTCATCAAGACTCAAACCATCCTCGCTGCTCTGCAGCGCCAGAGCGAGATCCGGAAGATGCAGATGCAACAGCAGCAACAGCAGCAGCAGATGCAGATGCAACAACAACAACACCAGCAGCGGGCACAACAACAAGCAATGCAAAATGGCGCCAACGGAGTCGTCAATGTCAACGGCGCCGGCCCCGCCCGTCCCCCGCAGGCCGCCGGGCCCCAGACCACAATGGCGCCCTCTACAACCGCGCTCGGTGCTTCGGCTCTCCCTGCCACAGCGAACGCCCCCCCGGGTGCGAACGTGGCCCCCGGCGCGCCCACCCAGAACCAGGCCAGCCAATTCTCCCAAGCCCAGCTCAACCTGCTGTGGACACAGATCAAGGCTTTCAGGCTCCTCGGCAAGAACGCCGGCGTCCCCATCCAGCTGCAGAAGGCCATCTTCGAACACAGGCAACGTCGTCGCGCATCCTTGACAAAACAAGACGACCTCGCTCTCCCTGCTGCCGCTGCCGCTGAGGCAGCCGCGCAGGATGGTGCGAAGCCGGGCCCGAATGGGGCCGATGCTCAAGGCGAGGCCGCCTTGGTTCCCCAACCCAAGTCGTTCAAGTCGGTCAAGTCGCCCTACGACGGCGGTCTTGTGCGCAAGACCATCTCATACATGGATCATGGGCGTCGTAAGAGCCGTCTCATCATCCCGGGCATCTTCCCGACCGGCATCGACTTTGAGCAGCTGAGGTCGGACCGCGAGAAGATCGTCTTCAATCGCATGAGCGCGAGATACGCTGAGCTCAAGTCTCTCCCCGGCAACCTGGCACACTGGGACGCGTCCCAGGATGAAGTCGTCGCCGACGACACCGCCAAGAGGAAGGCCATCATCGAGATGAAGAAGCTGGCGCTGTACTCGAAGCAGCGCGCCCTGCGCGACCGCGTCGGCAAGCAGATGATGCACTACGACAACCTCGCCATGACCACGAACCGCGCCATGTACCGCCGCATGAAGAAGCAGAACGTCCGCGAAGCCCGCATCACCGAGAAGCTCGAGAAGCAGCAGCGCGACGCGCGCGAGAACCGGGAGCGCAAGAAGCACGGCGATTTCCTGCAGGCTGTCTACAACCACCGCAACCAGGTGCTCAACGCCGGCCAGGCCCAGCGCGTCAAGACCCAGAAGCTCAGCCGTCTCATGTACGGCCATCACTTCAACATCGAGAAGGAAGAGCAGAAGCGCATCGAGAGGACCGCCAAGCAGCGTCTGCAGGCCCTCAAGGCCAACGACGAGGAGGCCTACCTCAAGCTGCTCGACCAGGCCAAGGATACCCGTATTACCCACCTGCTGCGCCAGACCGATGGCTTCCTGCACCAACTCGCTTCCTCGGTCCGTGCTCAGCAACGGCAGGCCGCCGCCGAGCAGTACGGCGACGATGCCGAGCTGCCCGAAGAGAGCGAGCCCGAGGAGGAGGACGAGGAGAGCAGCCGCAAGATCGACTACTACGCCGTCGCTCATCGCATCAAGGAGGAGGTCACTGCGCAGGCCACCATCCTGGTCGGCGGTACGCTCAAGGAGTACCAGATCAAGGGCTTGCAGTGGATGCTGTCGCTCTACAACAACAACCTCAATGGTATCCTTGCCGACGAAATGGGTCTCGGCAAGACCATCCAGACCATCAGTCTCATCACGTACCTGATCGAGAAGAAGCACCAGAACGGCCCTTACCTCGTCATTGTGCCCCTCTCGACCCTGACCAACTGGAACCTCGAATTCGACAAGTGGGCCCCCTCGGTTGCCAAGGTTGTCTACAAGGGTCCCCCCAACGCGAGAAAGCTGCAGCAGGAGAAGATCCGCCAAGGCCGCTTCCAGGTCCTGCTCACCACTTACGAGTACATCATCAAGGACCGGCCACTGCTGAGCAAGATCAAGTGGTTCCACATGATCATCGACGAGGGTCACCGCATGAAGAACTCCAACTCCAAGCTGAGCGCCACCATCCAGCAGTACTACAGCACCCGCTTCCGTCTTATTCTTACCGGTACCCCTCTGCAAAACAACCTCGCCGAGCTGTGGGCCATGCTCAACTTTGTGCTGCCCAACATTTTCAAGTCGGCCAAGACCTTCGACGAGTGGTTCAACACTCCGTTTGCCAACACGGGCGGCCAAGACAAGATGGAGCTGACGGAAGAAGAACAAATTCTTGTCATTCGCCGCCTCCATAAGGTGCTGCGGCCGTTCTTGCTGCGCCGTCTCAAGAAGGATGTCGAGAAGGACCTTCCGGACAAGACGGAGAAGGTGATCAAGTGCAAGTTCTCGGCCCTGCAGTCGCGCCTGTACAAGCAGATGGTTACACACCAAAAGATTGCAGTCAGCGACGGCAAGGGCGGCAAGACGGGTGCGCGCGGCTTGAGCAACATGATCATGCAGCTGCGCAAGCTCTGCAACCATCCGTTTGTGTTTGACGAGGTCGAGAACCAGATGAACCCCGCAAACATCAGCAACGACATGCTGTGGCGCACGGCGGGCAAGTTTGAGCTGCTCGACCGCATCCTGCCCAAGTACAAGGCGACGGGCCATCGCGTCCTGATGTTCTTCCAGATGACCGCCATCATGGACATCATGGAGGACTTCCTCCGCTTCCGCGGCATCACATATCTCCGCCTCGACGGTACCACCAAGTCGGAAGACCGTTCCGACCTTCTGAGAGACTTCAACCGCCCGGATTCGCCCTACTTCATGTTCTTGCTCTCCACCCGTGCCGGTGGTCTGGGTCTGAACTTGCAGACTGCCGACACGGTCATTATCTACGACTCAGATTGGAATCCTCACCAGGATTTGCAGGCCCAGGATCGTGCCCATCGTATCGGTCAGAAGAACGAAGTGCGCATTCTCCGGCTGATCAGCTCGGCGTCGGTCGAAGAGAAGATTCTCGAGCGCGCCCGGTTCAAACTTGACATGGACGGCAAGGTCATTCAGGCTGGTCGCTTCGACAACAAGTCGTCCGAGACGGATCGTGACGCCATGCTCCGGACGCTCCTGGAGACGGCCGACATGGCCGAGGCCGGCGAGCAGGAAGAGATGGACGACGAGGAACTGAACATGATTCTTGCTCGTAGCGACGACGAGTTGACTGTGTTCCAAAAGCTCGACGAGGAGCGCGTGCGCGATCCCACGTACGGTACCGCCCCCGGCTGCAAGGGCGTCCCCCGTCTCATGGCTGAGGACGAGCTGCCGGATATCTACCTCAACGAAGGGAACCCGGTGGAAGAGGAGGTGGAGACGATCCTCGGTCGCGGTGCCCGTGAGCGCACCAAGGTTAAGTACGACGACGGGCTCACGGAGGAGCAGTGGCTCATGGCCGTGGACGACGATGACGACTCACCGGAGGCGGCAGCAGCGCGCAAGGCGGCCCGTAAGGAGCGGCGCGAGGCGAACAAGCTTAGAAAGAGCGCTCACCTCAACACGTCACTGGAGAACTCGCCGGTGGCCAGCCGGGCCAGCACCGAGGAGGTGGAGCCGACGCCGGTTAAGAAGCGCGGGCGCAAGCCGGGCAGCAAGAACCAAGAGAAGCGCAAGGCGGAAGAGGGCGAGGACGAGCCGCCGGCCAAGAAGCGCCGCGGCCCGCAGGGACGGCCCAAGGCGGTTAGCAACGCGGCGGCGACCAACGGTGCCGACGGGCGGCTCGCGGCGGATGTCCGCGACAGGCTTCAGAAGAGCCTGAAGCGCATCTTTGACGGGCTGATGAACTTTGAAGTGGACGACGACGAACCGGAGGAGAAGGGCGAGGGCGACAAGGACGACGAGGACGGCCCGCCGAAGCGGCTCATCATCGGGCCGTTTGTCAAGCTGCCGCCCAAGCGCGAGTGGGGCGACTACTACCTGATCATCGTCGCGCCGATCTGCATGAACGACATACAGAAGAAGATCAAGAAGGAGGAGTACGCCAGCCTGGGCGACATGCGCAAGGACCTCGACCTGATGGTTAAGAACTGCCGGACGTTCAACGAGGAGAGCAGCGGCATCTGCCAGGACGTGAATCTGCTCGAGGTAGGCCGCCCCCTTCCCCGTTTATTTTCCCACCCAACACTAACATTCCCACCCAGGCCTTCTACCGCTCGCAATTCGAAAAAGAACTCTCCGTCAACGCGGAACTCCGCGCCTTGGAGTCGGACCCCTCCACCTCTACAACCTCCACCGCCCCGCCGTCAGCAAAGGCCGGCTCGGCCGCACCCTCGGCCGCAACCACGGATGGCGCTACGCCCCAGCCTACGCCGAGCGGCCCACCGACGAGGATCAAGCTCGTCTCGTCCAACTCGGCGGCCGCCGCCGCGGCGAAGGAGAAGGAGCGCGAGAAGGAGCGGGAGGCGAAGGAGAGGGAGAAGGAGGGGAATGGGGTCGGGAAGGAAAAGGAGGGGAAGGAGGTTAATGGCGCGGGGGGGAGTGATGAAGAGTAGGGGGGGGATACCTGGTTCCTTTTTTTTCTGACTCCTGGGGTGTGCCCGTTCACACTCCGCCGCAGCCGTTGGTTTGCCTTGCTTTTTGTGTGTGTACGTATGTATTGATGGGCTTGCGGCGGAGGGGATGGGTAGTAGGATGGGGGGCTGATGACGATGAAGTGGGGATAATGGGTGGATGGCTTTTATGGATGGGGGATGGATTGGGGGGGGTTTGGCGTTGCGATGCCTTTTTTTCTCGCTTCTTTCGCCGCTTGTCCTTGTTTTTTTGCGTGCGCCGCTACGCTATGGTGGTTAGCGGTTTGTTTGGGTTTTGTTGTTGTTGATGGATGTTAAGATAAATTCGATATTTTCCCGCCGAATTTCCGTATCAGCGGGAGGTTAAGTTCCTGGGGAGTGAGTCTGTTTTTGGTGAGAGGAGGGGCGGGTTTGGTGGTGAGGGTGGGATGGAGGGACGGATGGATAAAGCAGGATGAAGATGATGGATGGGTGGGAAAGGGGAAGGGGGAGATAGCTGGGTGTTTAAGTATTACAATAAATGGATGTTTCGTGTTTGTACTTAGCTGGTGCTGGGCCTCGGGTTGCTGGGGTTTGCTAATAAAACTTATCTCGGAAGTCTTCTCGACACGCGGGTGTAGGAGCCGAGAGGGATGCATCGTCGCCGGCCGCCGACGCGTCTTCCACGTCCGACGACGACGCATCCTTCTAGGCTCCCACGCTCTTGTGGAAACGAAAAGGCGCAAGGGGCTGGGCCCAAAATAGCAATGGGATGTTGGTGCCTCCCAACCCTCGCCCCCGCGTCTTGTTCCGCTCGGCCCGCCGCCTCTAGGTTCCTTCTTCAGTCCAGTGTTGGTGACTGCGCTGCGTGGACTGCCTTTCCGCCACACCACCCACTAGATCAGACCACACCAGACCACACCAGACCAAGCAGGCCAGACCGAACAGCACGGCACAACCGGTAGGATATCATCACCAATTACCTGGTGCATGAGTTCTGCCTCCCCCGCAGTAAGCCAGTCTGCACCTCCCACCTCCTACCTCCCGCCTCCCCTTGAACTTGAAGTGACAGGGACACAGCCGCCGCACGCATGGCCACCGCTCCGACGCCGTTACTTCCCGCGATTCCAGTCGAAATCCAGTGGACCATCTGCGCCAAGATTGTCGAGTCGTTTCGCCGTAATGGCAACGGAGCACCCCCAACACCCGCGCAGCCGGACCCGACCCCGACCTCGACTCCGACCCGGTCGAGTCCAAGTCCATGTTGATCAATGTGCTCCTCTGCCAAGTCCCGGCCGTCCGGAAGCTGGTCATCTCCCTCTCGCAGCACCTATACCTATACGAAGGGAGCGCCCCTAGTGTCCTGTCGTATGGGGCCCGGCTGCCGGACTCTTTCACTCTCGGCTCGCTACGATATATCGAGGCACATTCTCATAACCCCGAGTTGGGTGGCGACAGCTTCGAGAGGGCGTCCTTGACGGCCCTCCTACGCCACGCCTCGGTCGTTGCGCTGGATCTTTTTCAGGTGGCCGGATGGAGACAATGCCATGCTCCTCGATAAGCTCCCGCCTGCTATCGAATCGCTATGTCTCGGAGGAGCTGATATGCCGGTCTACGAACGACATCGGAGTTCTGCTTCGCGAGCGCCTTCGCAGTGGCCAGCTGCCGGGATTGAGGTGCTTCAGGTATTTGCTGGTGGATACGGAGCTGGAACCGGGCATGGCCGAAACTATTATTGCGAGGCTTTTTGAGGGAACTGTCAGGACCAAGGGGTAGTCGGCCCGCAATTGCGGGTGGCGTTTCAGCCCCACTGGCCGACGGGAAAAGCCTCCATCAGATGCGGGGAATCCAACCGCAACAAGGACGACGAAGACAGGCACAACTACGATCAATTGAAGCCATCACTACCCATCCTTGCTGTATACCCTGTATTTTGCCTAGTGTTGGACCCATCCATTTCCCCTACCAAAGCGCGACACGTTCCAACATTTACCCGCCGCTGTCGCCGTTCTCAGGTCCATTCCGACGGACAAAGCCTACAAAGCCCTACATCCCCCCATGACGTGGCGCCAGGATACGGCATCGAGCCGAGGGACGCCAGGGATTCAAAGCCGCCGCGAGGATGACGTTTGGCCGTCTCCACTGCGGAAGTTGGCGCCAGCGATCGGCCGATGGGATCGAGAACTGCGAGATATAAGATATAATACATTCTGCTTGTCGCCGTCGTCAACTCCCCCCCCCCTTCCCCCTCCCTTCCCCCCGCCCCCTCCCTTCCC
>FTEL01008395.1_pt1 | contig 14213 bp, 23 predicted proteins | sample 1658911 | NCBI WGS metagenome assembly FTEL01 (sample SAMEA3914869, study PRJEB12502) | metagenome | biome: forest; material: soil | place: USA | collected 2012-03-12 | depth 0.1 m
CCCTTCACACCTGGCAGCCCAGGTCGCTGCCCTGGTCAGCGTGCACCCGCCCGCGCCCAGCGATGCTCGCCAATCCCAGCTCAATGGCACAATCAAAAATGCCCCCCCTCTTCGTCATGCCTGCAACCTTCTTCCTCTTACACCTTTTTCCCTAGCCTCCTCCCGTGCTCGACGAGTTTCCACGCGTCTTCTTGGTTCGGCGCTGTTGTGATTTCTTCGGGGGCTCTCCTCCTTGTAACGGCCGGGTCATTTCCCTCTTCCCTCTTCTTTTGTCGTTTCTCTCCGGCGGCTCCTTCCATCTCCTTCTCTCTCTCTCCTCTGCCTCGGGGCGTTATCCTCATCGTTGTCGTCGTCAAGTTCACGTCCGTCTTCTTCGTCGCCGTCGCGTCTCCTCTCCGCGGTTCCAATCGCAGTCCGGTTTGAAGCGTCCCCGCCACCTCCACGTCCACGTCCCTGCACGTCGACTTCCTCTCCGTGTCTCCAGTTCGCGCTTGTCCTCGGGTCCTCTCCTGCACTTGCTGCACTTACCCTTCACGGGTCGCCAGTCTCTGCCTGCCGTACTCGCAGCTTGACCCGCTTTCTCTCGGCTGTTGTCGATTCCAGAAGCATCGCCGGTCCCAAAGCAGCCGAATTCGCAGCTCGCAGCTTACAGCTCGCCGGGTGCTGTTGTTGGCCCCTGCTTCTCACCTCTTTTGCAAGCAACGTCTCAAAGCACCACTTGTGGGGCTTGTTTGCTGCAGACAGTACCGACAGCTTCTCATTTGCGACACTTCTTGGGTGTCGTGTGCCCTTTTTGCTTCCTTGTTCCTGCGACCTCAGGAGTTCTTGGGTCGGCTCGGAATTTCTCTCTCCCAAGCGCACGCGCTGAGACGGACGGACGACAGACAGAACCAGGAAGCAGTCTCCTTAGTGGGGTTTGCGCTGCCAAGAAAGGCCTTGCGGCACACTCAACATCTCCCATTCGTCGCGATCTTGTGCTCTCTCTTTCCTCCCACAACCCACGCCGCACCTCCCCCTCCAGCCCCCCGCAACAATGGCTGACAACGGACCTCCCACGACCTCGGGTCAACTGCCGCCCCCGCCGCAGGTGAACGCCGGCGCCCCCGGCTACGAGAACGGCCAGAACGCCGGCGCGAACCCGTCGCACATGCCGCCGCCGCCCCTGCACATCCCCCAGAACACAAACCCGATCCCGACCGCCATCACCTCCCCCATGGGCGGCGGTGGCGACAAGAGCGGCATGATGTCGCCCGGCAGCGGTGGCCCCTTTGGCCGTCGCGCCGCCCCGGAGCCGAACAAGCGCGCGCTGTACGTTGGAGGCTTGGACCCGCGCGTCACCGAAGAGGTGCTGCGTCAGATCTTTGAGACCACTGGCCACGTCCAGAGCGTCAAGATCATTCCGGACAAGAACGTAAGTCGACCCGGAACCTGGCATGTTTTTTGCAGTCGCTCGCGCGACTCTAAAAAATCTGCCACTTCTGCCCTTCTCCCTCGTCGCACCCGACGTTGGACTCGACCCGACCCGTCCACTGACCCGTTATTGCAACAATTTAGGCCAAGGGCTACAACTACGGCTTCGTCGAGTACGACGATCCCGGTGCCGCTGAGCGCGCCATGCAGACCCTCAACGGCCGTCGCATCCACCAGTCGGTAGGTTCGCCCTGCGGTTTCCCGAGAATATTCGAATAATATGAGGGGCGCGATTCCGTGGGCCGTGCTTTGGTCGGGGGCTAACCGGTATGCGCTGCGCAGGAAATCCGTGTCAACTGGGCCTACCAGTCCAACAACAACAACAAGGAGGACACGTCGAACCATTTCCACATCTTCGTCGGCGATCTCTCGAACGAGGTGAATGACGACACCCTGCTGAACGCCTTCTCCGCCTTCGGCTCCGTGTCCGAGGCCCGTGTCATGTGGGACATGAAGACTGGCCGCTCCCGCGGCTACGGCTTCGTGGCCTTCCGCGAGCGCCCCGATGCTGAGAAGGCGCTGAGCTCCATGGACGGCGAGTGGCTCGGTTCCCGCGCCATTCGCTGCAACTGGGCCAACCAGAAGGGCCAGCCGTCCATGGCCCAGCAGCAGGCCATGCAGCAGATGGGCATGACCCCGACCACGCCCTACGGCCACCACCACTTCCCCACCCACGGCGTCCACAGCTACGACATGATCGTGAACCAGACGCCGGCCTGGCAGACCACCTGCTACGTGGGCAACCTGACCCCGTACACGACCCAGAACGACATTGTGCCGCTCTTCCAGAACTTTGGCTTCGTCGTCGAGTCTCGCTTCCAGGCCGACCGCGGCTTCGCCTTCGTCAAGATGGACACGCATGAGAACGCGGCCATGGCGATTTGCCAGCTTAACGGCTACAATGTCAACGGCCGCCCCCTCAAGTGCAGCGTACGTGTTTCCCCGCCATTGACTCCTCCTCACAGAGCTAACAACGCACGCAGTGGGGCAAGGACAAGACCCCGAGCCATCCCCAGCAGTTCGACCCCAACCAGCAGTATAGCCCCCAGAGCGCTCAGACCCCTGGCTACCCAGGTACGCCCTCCACCTATTTCAACCAGTATGGTGGTAGGTATTCTCGCGAGGCGGTCACTCCGAGCTTGTGTATTAACTCTCCTGTGTAGGTTCGTATGGTCCTGGCCAGCAGCCGGGCTATGGTGGCCCCCAGGCCCAGTCGCCCGCCGGCTACGGCGCGCAGCCCATGGGCTACAGCGGTCCGCCGAGCGCTGGTGGCTACGGCCGTGGCCAGCAGTCCAACCAGCAGTGGAGCCAGCCTCCCCCCGGCCAGAACTTCAACAACGGCTTCTCCGCCTACCAGGGCTAGCCGCCACGGTACTGAGCCTGCTCGTTGGGCTCTGGTGCCCGGGATCTGACCTACGGCCCACGCCTTCCTTCTGCCGCGGCGGGGAGGGTACGAGATATGCGTCTTTTTTTTCTCAGCCTGCTCGGATGCTGAAGCGTTGCAATTTGGTCCAACGTTGAAACGTCTTCTTTTTTCATGATCTGGGGAACCTTTCAGGCAGTCATTCAAGTTGATTTTCTCGGGGTATCTGGGCGTGGGAATTAGGGCCGCCCCCCTTTGCTTCTTCCATTCTGTGGATCGTGTCTTTTGCACTACGGATTGCCTGTCTTTTTTTCCTCTCACGGGTTTTTTGTTGGTATCTTCGTCGTTGTCGTCGTCGTCGTTGTCGTCGTCTTCATCATCGTCTTCTTCGTCTTGCAGTGATTCCCCCGCGGGCATGATCTGGTATTAGGTTGTTGTTGAGTCGGGTTTTTGCTCTCTTCCTCTCTCTCCATGTCTCTCTCTATCTCTCTCTGCTCAAAATTATCAGTGATTCTCTCTCATGACCTTGTGTCTTTTTTCTCTCCTCTTTAGCCGCGCTGGATACCACTTGATCGAATGACGGCGGAATGATTTCTCTCTCGAGTTCGGGCCGGCCGCCGCCGTTTTTTTCTCCTTGGACGGGAATGAGACCACGATTTTCTTCTTCTTCTTCTGATTGTCAGGTTCGCCTGACGACAGGCTTTGCCTGCTTCTACGGTTGGTTGATTCGAGATGTTTAATCCCTCGCTTTCTCCTTCCTCTCTCTTCCTCTCTCGCTTGATATCAAGATCGGATGGAGTCCCGGGGGGTGGTCCATTTTTATCTCTCTCGAGTCAGCCAGAGCGCCTCTTCCAGACAGACAGACTTTTCTTAAAAGCTAGTGTTTGGTTCAGAATGGTTGTGTTTTATCGGCACACAGAGACAAAGGAGCAGCCGAGCCGGGGTTTTTTGTCTCTGCGACGGCGTCCATCTATCTTTTGGGAATGGAGGGGCGGGGAGGGGGGCTGTTACCAGCCAGCCAGCCCACCAGCCGGGCTACTTGGGAGATTTTGAGGGGAGGTTATGATGATGAAGGGGGTTTTTGTTGTTTTGAGGGATGCGATGTGGGTGGGGGCCTGATCGGTTGGGTTGGGTTGGGCGGGTTGGAGGTGGGTGAGATTGATGTGATTGATTGATGGCGAGGGTTAAAATCGGTGTTTTGGAGAGCGAAGAATGGGGAAAATTCTTGGGCTACCCGTTTCTGCGAGGTCGAATACCTGCTGTGTGAGAACTGCTTGCGTGATGAGGGGCATGTCTGTTGTACGACGGCTGACGGCAACGGCACACAACCCCATCCCCAAACAACCCCCAACAACCCTCATTCCATGTGGTGTCGCACTGACACCACTCTCCACACTCCACTGCCCGTCCGCCGCCCGTGTCACTCGTGGTGCACAGGTCCCACCAACCCCCAATAATAACAATAATAAATCTGTATTTGCGGGGAGGGGGGTTGGGTTGGGTTGGGCGGTTGGTTGTTGGTGGGAGGCGGGCAGGCAAACCCAATCGCTGGCTATTGGTTCCCTGATGGGGCTGCGGCTCGTCTGCGCGCGGGTGAAGAATGGAGGATGGATGGATGGATGGATGGATTACTACGGGCATGGGGATTGATGCCCAATCTCTCCAGTCAGTCGGTCAATTTTTAGCCTGCGCCCGCCGCCCGCCGCCCCTGTTGTGTGCAGCAGCGGTGTCAGTCAGACATGGCCGTTTTTTCTTTGGTCCTGCTGGTTGCTTGGACGGAGGGGCTGACGGATGCAGCAGGAGGGCCGCTGGTGGGTTTTGCTTGGCGGAGGGGTTTGCGTGGGATTGTGGTGAGTGAGTGGGTGGGCGGGCTGAGCGAAGGATTTGGAGTTTTATTTTTTCTTGGGGTGATATGTGCAATCTTGGGCAGGGTAACGCTCTTCATTGTGGGTTGCCCTTTTGGAGCCCGATCTTGCGATGGACATCACCAGCCTCCTTCATCTGGCTCGTAAGGCGGGGGATTCCCCAGCCAGGCGATGGAGGCGGCGGGGCAGTTGATGCTCGCGTTTGTCAAGGACACCCCTGCGTCACGCTCCGCTTGGTGGATGGGTTTCTTTGCCCCCCATGGCGATTTCGACTGGATTTGGTCGTCGGGGAAACAGGAATGAGAAAGAAGAGTGCGTCCAAAAGATGGTGATGGCATCGATGACATCGAGGTCACTTGGAAAATGCCAAGCGCAGGCGGGAAGGTGACGATCGGAGCAGCAACATATTGATCTCCTGCAGGGACCAGACGCAGGGCAGGTCAAGCGCGGCAGGCCTTCCAAGCTGTGTGCAGCACCACAGCTTTGATCACGACGGCTGTCAGACCATTCCACCAGCTTACCAGCCACCGACCAACCAACCAACTGGTGGACAGGCAGCCAGTACGCGCCCTGCATTTCTGGGTCAAAAATAGTGTCGTTGAATTGGAACATCCACGTGTCGGGCCGCAGGGTTTGCTGGTGTCGAGGGGCATGATGGAGATCAGAAAAGCTCGAAACCCAGTTCCGGTAACAGCTTCGTCTTGGGGGTCGAGGAGCTGGTCGAAAGCCAGACCAGAAAGCAAGGCCAGTTGCAGCAGGCCGCCGCCACAGCGACCCTGTCACGCATGTGTGGCGAGCGGGAGAGGGCCAGAGCTCAAGCGTGATGGACCTGCTTGAGTAGCAAAAGCTGCTGCACCCCCGGGCGGTAAACTCGATTCGGCGCTGGGTTCGATCACACATTGATGCCGGTTGCAGGGGGTGCCCGACGGCGCCAGGAACTGACTCGTCAGTGGGAGCGTCATCATCAGCCCGCAGGCCGATGTCCCCATCCCCATCGCATCGATCGTGGGATCTGTGTTTTGTTGTGGCATTTTTTTTTTCAATTCCATGGCTCCCTCTCGACGAGGCTGGAAGAGGATGATGCTGTGTAAAATTGTAGAGATGTAAATATCTAATTCTGAGCAATTTCGGCGGCACTCGGTCTGTCCTACCACCTCCCCAGAACAGAAGGGCAGAAGGGCAACAACAAGGTGGGCTTCGACAAGCCCAGCCCCTGCGGGGCCCCTCCCCCTCGCCCATCCCCCCTGCCCCTCAGCAGCAGCGCGACGCCCGCTGGAGCGCCCCTTCCATCCTCCGCACCCCTGCTTGAATTTCCTTGGCTGAGCGCTGGTGGGGCCACCGTGGGCAGGGCCCGCTGTCTGGCTGAGCGGGTCCCCCCTCCTCCGCACTCAGCACTCAGCACTCAGCAAGCAGCAAGCAGCGCACAGCGGCACCAAGCAGGGTCAGAGCAGAGCCCAAGTTTGACCTGAGTGGCAGGGCCTGTCTGTTGCGACACTTTGGCCCCGAACCTAACCTCCTCCGCACACCACACCACCACCACCATCACCACCTACCTACCTACACCTCCCGCTGCCCAGCCCGCTCTCCGCACTCCCGCCCGACGCGTCGTCGGTCCAGCAGCAGCCATGGAGCAATGGCAGGCGTACAGCGACCCTGCCGGCGCCGGCGGCCAGCGGCGGTACAATGGGGCCAGCAGCGGCAGCAGCAACAGCCACAGCCAAATGTCGCCACGAGACTACGGCCCCGGCGCCGCTGCCCCCCAGAACCCGCCCCAGCAGCAGCAGCCGCCCGCGGGGTTCAAGTACGACAATTACCAGGGCGGCCTGAACCCGCACCAGGCACCGCCCGCCGCCGCCGCCGTGTCGCCCCTCGCGAGCCCCCATCTTCGCGACGGTAACGGCGACGTGCCCATGCACGACTCGCACGATCCCTACGCTGCCCTGGCCTCGAGCGCCAAGTACCCCATGCGCCCCCATCACCAACACCACCTCTCGTCGTCCGCCGGCCCGGCCGCAAAGCTCCAGCAGCAGGAGCCCTCGGCCGCCGCCCAGCGCTACTCGCCCATGGAGGTCATGTCGCCCACCTCGCCCTACGGCTCCAAGCCCCCCAGCGCCGGCCAGTTCGCGCCCCAGCAGCAGCCCCCGCCGCGCCAGTCGCCCACCCGCTCCAACGACTATGCCCCGCAGCAGCACCCTCAGCAACAACAGCAGCAGCAGCAGCAGAGCCCCTACTACACCACCAGCCGCCAGCAGGCCGCGCCGCAGCTGCCCCCCATCAACCCATACGCGCCCTCCGTGGACAACTACTCGCCGTCGTTGATCCCAATGGACGGCTCCTTTGTGGATCCCAAGTCGCCCAAACGTGTCCCGCCGATGCAGGACAAGGGCCCCGTCCCCGAGTTTAGGAGGATTCGGGCCTCGACAGACCTCAAGCCCAAGGTTAACACCCAGCCGCCCTTCCGGCGAGCCAATCCCGAAGGCGGCTTCATCAGCGTGAGTAGACCTGCCCTCTCCCACCCCCTCCTCTCCGCTCGTGGCAGCAGTGGGCGCCCTTTTCCATGCGCGCATGCTAACTCGTGCCTCTCACGGCATGCCAGCCTCTCCAAGCCCTCACCGTCCATCTCCCCGCCACCTACCGCATCTGCAACCCCGGCTTCAAGTACGAGTCGTCGCGCAATCCCCGCCGTGTGTTGACGAAGCCCAGCAAGGGCCTGAAGAACGATGGCTACGATAACGAAGACAGCGATTACATTCTCTACGTCAACGACATCCTGGGCTCCGAGGAGGCCGGGCACAAGTATGGCATCCTCTCTCCCCCGTCCCCCACGCCGTGTGCGATACCGATGGCTGATACTTATTTCCCGCGTAGGAACCGATACCTGATCCTCGACGTCCTCGGTCAGGGGACTTTCGGCCAGGTGGTGAAATGCCAGAATATGAAGACGCAGGAGGTGGTGGCCGTCAAGGTCATCAAGAACCGGACAGCATATTTTAACCAGAGTATGATGGAAGTCTCGGTTCTGGATCTGGTACGTTTACACATTGCTGCGCCGCTCCATCGAGAGACCGTCGCGCCTTTTCCTCCAGGACTCTAGGAGAGTACTGACCATCCTGCCAGCTGAACACCAAGCTGGACAAGAACGACGACCACCATCTCCTCCGGCTCAAGGATACGTTCATCCACAGACAACACCTGTGCTTGGTGTTCGAGCTGCTGAGTGTGAATCTCTACGAGCTGATCAAGCAGAACCAGTTCCGTGGTCTCAGTACTACTTTGGTCCGGGTTTTTGCCCAGCAGTTGCTGAACGGCTTGGCCCTTCTGAACAAGGCGCGGCTCATCCACTGCGACTTGAAGCCCGAGAACATCCTCCTCAAGAACCTCGAGAGCCCCATCATCAAGATCATCGATTTCGGGTCCGCGTGCGACGAGCGCCAAACCGTCTACACATACATCCAGTCCCGATTTTACCGGTCGCCCGAGGTCCTGCTCGGCCTGCCCTACTCCTCCGCCATCGACATGTGGTCTCTGGGGTGCATCGTGGTGGAGCTGTTCCTCGGCCTTCCCCTGTTCCCTGGCTCCTCGGAATATAACCAGGTCTCGAGAATCGTCGAGATGCTCGGGAACCCGCCAAACTGGATGATCGAGATGGGCAAGCAGGCCGGCGAGTTCTTCGAGAAGCGGCAAGACGAGTTCGGGAGGCGCACCTACCACCTCAAGAGCATGGAGCAGTACTCGCGCGAGCGTGGCGTCAAGGAGCAACCGAGCAAGAAGTACTTCCAGGCGAACACGCTGCCCGAGATCATCAAGTCATACCCGATGCCTCGTAAGAATATGAAGCAGTCGGAGATTGATAGGGGTAAGTTTTACGTTGCGCTGGCTATTGCGTTATCTGGGACGGGGCTGACTAGATGACTTGCAGAGATGAACAACCGAGTTGCCTTCATTGACTTTGTGCGTGGTCTGTTGACCATCAACCCGCTCGAGCGGTGGTCGCCGCAGCAGGCGAAGCTGCACCCCTTCATCACACAACAAAAGTACACGGGCCAGTTCGTGCCGCCCATGAACCTCAAGTCGAGCGCTCTCAACCGATCGCCCGCCCCGGGTACGCAACAACAAATACAGGCCGAAGCCCTGAGCAAACAAAGAGCGCAAGCCGCCCAGGCCCAGGCGCAAGCCCAGGCCCAGGCAAGCACGGCGGCGCAGGGTGCCTACGGGTCGATGGCTGGTGGGCAATATCAGCCGCAAGGCCATGCTCAACAACAGCCGCTGTACGGGAATAACAACATGTACACTCCCAGCGGTTCGCATCCTGGCGCCCCGCCACCGTACAGCGGTCAGCAGGGCGGATACAGCCAGATGGGCATGCAACAAGCACCCGTACAGATGCCGCCGGCCAACTACTCGCAGTCCAACATGTACTCGCAGCAACAAAATCGGCCCAGGCAGCGCGCCTCGACAATGGAGCAGCAACAGAGCGGAATCCCCGCCGCGATCCAACGGGTGGCGAGCCATCTCGATCCCAGCCAGCCGATCCGGTTGCAGCCCAGCCCCGCGTACTACCCGCCACCTCCCGACGGCCTCGCCGGCATGGACCACCAGACTTCGGCTAGGGGGGTCAGGAGAGGAAGCCGGGCACAGCAGCAAGGCCGGGGTAACAACCGCGACTTCATCCGGAACCTGGAGGAGCGGACGCTTGAGGAGGGGTTCATGGGGAGCGGCCAGAGCCCGTGGCACTGAGCTGACATGTGTGTGGTTTGTTCATCGAGAGAGGCGAGCATCATTTGCTCCAGTTGGATATTTTCCCACTGACGCTGGCGGGAGAACGGGGAAGGGAGGTGGGGAGGGGGGGATCTGGAGGGGCGGCGGAAACATCATCATCATGCTACCTATGTTATGGATGACGGACGGGGGGGGAGGGAGGAAGGCTTCCGCACATTGCAATTTTCCGGCGTTCGAACCGTGCTGCCTGCCTTGCTTGGTCGCTTGCTAGCTTTGTTTTAAAACTGCATCATCATCGTCGTCGTCGTCGTCAGATCCATCAGCGCCGTCAGCTTGCGAATCGCCGTTGCCGTCGTCCTCGTCGCCCGTCACGCTTCACCGTTCGAACTTGTCTGGTCTACCCCGGCATCGCCACGGGCCGCTGCGAATGGGCTCATCAGAGGGGAGGACAATGATCGAGAATAGGATTGATCATTGATCAAGCTGCACTTGGCGCCACAACCGGGTTTGCTCGTCCGGGTTGAATTGATCGCGGGTGGCGATTTGGCGCCCACCCGAGTCGGATACCTCCCTCCTGAGGACAACGAAGCGAAAGCGGAAGCGAACCGAACCGAATACCCTACTCTCGTACCTACCTGCCGGTCGACTGACCTCCCTTTTACCTACCTACACGACGGGCAGAGAGAGACTTCAAGGCGAACCAGAAACGTGTCACCGCACCCCTCCTCCACCCCTTTCTCACACCCTTCCTGACCTCGACTTCAACTTCAACCTCGATCCGGAAAACAACCCTCAAAAGCGTCCCCCGCCTCTCATTTGTTCTCCTCCCCGACGACGAACCCCCCTTGACAGAGATGGGGAATCATCAGCCTTGTTCGCCGGCTAGGGCGGATCACAGCGCGCGAGAAAGGAGACGGGAGTGGAAGGAAGTGGGCCAGGGTCGATAAGCCGCGTCCTTGGTGTCAGGACCTGCGGCGCGAGGAGAGAGATCCATGTGCAAGATCGGGAGGCGGGCTTCGCTGCCGTGTGGATCGGCGAGGGAGGTGTTGGTGTCGATGGTGAGAGGGAGTGTGGTGGTGAGCGTGATGGTGCTGCCGGGGATATCTATGAGTTGGGAAAGGGGGGTGGGGTGTGGAGGAGGGGTGGGTTGATGTGGTGGTGGTTGGTGGTGGTGTTGAGTTGTTTTTCGTTGTCTTGTGTTGTTTTAGCGTGCGGGTGGATGGGTGAGCGAGGAATCAGAGAGAGTGAGCGTTAAGGTTGAGCGAGATGTAAACACGAGGAAGGGAGGATGGCTCAATAGTATGTCCAGATATGAGGGAGGGAGCGGGTTGCAAACACATTGGTTTGGGTTGGAAGTGGGTTGGTAGCGGGTGGTGGCTCTCTCTGTTTCTTGTACCTTTTTTTCTTCTTTTCGTGTTATTCTTCATCAGCATTGAACATTTTTCGGTTGTGGTTCGGTTTCATGCTGTCTTCGACTTGGTGAAAGCAATTTGTTCATCTGCTGCTGATGTCGCAGGTTGTCGAGTCTATTGTAATCGGAGGACACGAGCAAGGTTAGAGAGGGATAGATGAGTTGGCAAAGTTGGGTGTGGCGACCAGCCACCAGCCGTTGCTCTTCTGCTCATTGTACAATATGCGATGCAAGTGAAAAGGCCCATTACATGTCCCGCCAGTTCCCTTCAATGCTCCTCCCCACGACCACTTCCTCTCTGCTCGCTCATATCGCCTCGCCCATCTCATCCCGCTCATGAACCCCAAAACGCCAGACGCCTTGCCTCAATCCACCATGAACCATCCACATGGCGTTCCTCCTACCAGAACGCCCCGGCACGCATTATGTACCTAATTACCCAGCTCCGTCTACTAGGATCCCGACCACAAGGCACAAAATGCCAGCAACTCATACACGTAATGTATACGCATGAAAACCCAAGGGAGAGCGAGTCGACGAGGGAGCAGAGGGCTCGTTTCGTAACGTGAAACAAGATGTCCTCTGCCTATCTCCCGCCGAAGCGGCCACCGGCGGAGCTAAAGCCGCGGCCCCAGCGGTTCGTCTTAACGAGGTTGTCGCTGTACAGGCCGCTGCCAGCTCCGGTCGCGCTGGCTGTCCTTGCCGTGCTCTCAGTGCTGGTATCCATGGGGTCGTCGAAGCCGTACGAGCCGTCGAGGACAATGTGGTTGTCGGAGGGGCGGGTTGAAGTCTGCGTGGTGGTTGGGGCGGAGGGGGTGTTGCCGATCTTGTGGTAGACGTTGAGGACGCGGCCGTCGGCCTGGGGCTGTTAGTTTTATGCTACAAGGGGTGGGCAACGGCAGGGGGGAGCATACAGTCTGGTTGTTGAAGGTGGCGATGACGTTGTCGGCGCCCTCCTTGCTCTCAAAGATGATCTCGGCGATGACAATCGGGTGGTGCTTGACGACGCGGCAGCTGGTGACGATGCCGCCCACGGGGGTCATGGCGCTCTCGATGTCGGCGGCGGTGGTGCCGGGAGCAAAGTTCTGGGCCATGACGACGAAGGGACCGGCCAGTCCGCGGATGGTGATGCCCTTGTTGAATGTGTTCTGGGCCTGGATCATCGCTTTCGGCGCTGTGGGGGGTGTGCCGTTGAAGGATGTCGGCTGGTGCTGTTGCCTCTGCTGTTGCTGTTGTTGCTGCTGTTGTTGTTGCTGCTGCTGGTGTTGTGGTTGGGCGGCACCGCGATCTGACTGGAGCTCTGATCGGATGAGGGCCTGGGCAACCTGGGCGGCACGGCGCTTCTGACGGATCTTAGGCGCGGGGGCATTTGGGTCGGTGATGCGGGCGGCGAGGGAGCCAGCTCCGCTGCCGCTGGCTCGTCCGTTGGCGGCCTTGGGGCCTCGCGGCGGTTGGGGCTCGTGCAGATCGTGCTTCCATTCACCGTCGATATTGCCTGTGCTGTGGCGGCCGTGGCTGGGGCCTTCGGCGCGCTGCTGTGATGGGCAAAGGTTAGTTGAAGGCCGATGTGATGGGTAGAATACAGCGGGTTGCCGAACCTTCTTCACACCGGCGCGACTCGCCAGGCTGCCGGCAGGGCTGTTGGCCAGCTTCGGGGAGGATTTGGAGGCGGCGGGGGTGCTGGATTTGCCAAAGATTTTGGCGGCCAGGGCTTCATTCTTCTTGCGATCGCGAGCTGCAGCAAGGTTGGTTTCCGATCTCGCGGCCGGAGCGCCGAGTGGTGCGACGTGTGGGATACATACCCTCGTGGATCATCTTCTCGAAATCGGCGGCGACTTTGCCGCCGTCCTTGCCGTTGGCGGCCATGGTCGCTGGCGCTGGGCGGCGTGGTTAGTCTGGAGAATGGTCGGGTAGTAGGATAAAGAGCCGCTGTGGTTGAAGGCGGTGGGTGGTATTCGCAGGAGAAGGCGACGGAGACCGGTGGAGGTGGTCGGAGGGTTGTTCGTTGGATTTGACGATAAACTCGAGGGCTGCGAGGAACAAAGTGGGCGTGGCTCGGCGCGTCTTCAGATTTGATCTCCCTCCCAGTCCAACCCGACCAGGGGTCCCTTGCAGCGCCTATGCCGCCGCTAAACACAGATCGAGGGACGCCTTGGCGGGACAGGCGGCAATCTGCACTGTCCTCACACGGTATGACAGCGGCAAGCGCGTGTTCATTGACTTCAACTCTGCCGATACCACTGACACATCAAACAGTAACACTACGGATACAACCAACCACACGACCCATACTGCCCGCCCAATATCCAATTCAACGGAAGCCAGTAGCAATTCTCAAAGCAGGCCTCCAATCTAAATGACATAGCTCTCCAGCGCCAGCTTGTGTCCCGCGATGGCATTTCGGAGATGGAGGAAATTCATGAGCACGCCTGAGGTGCGTCCTCGCTGGTTAGCAGCTGCGGAAACCAAAAATCCGAAAGCAGAAAAACACACAACACCACTCACCCTGAAACACCTCCATCTGATAGCACCCATAGCTGAAGGCGCAGCGAACCACCTCGGCAACGAAAAAACCCCTCAGGCGTGCGCTGGTCGAGGCAACAAACCCAATGAGATTCCTGCCAGCAGTCAGTCAGCACCTCCCACTTAAAGGAAAGGAGACCATGGCATGAGAACCCAAAACACCTACACCCAAACATAAACATACGGCAGCCCCCTCCACGCCTTCAGCCCCACAAACCTCGTGTGCTCATAAATCACCCGCGCATCCACCTCATTCGCCGCGTCCCCAAACCCATCCACGTCCCCCGCCAGCGTGCGGTGCATAATCCTTGCCGCCAGCGCACACGCCTCCAACACCCGGCCGGGCACATCATTCACCGCGGCGGGACTACCGCCCAGCACGGCGTCCAGCACGAGGTCCACCTTCGCCAGACCGGCCAGGACAGCCCCAGCATCCTTCTCTTCCTCCGCGCGGGAGGGGAAGAAGAAGCGCTGGAACGAGTCATGCGCGGCCTGGAGGACGGCGACCAGCGGGGCGCGGACGGCTGGGTCGACGTACTGGCCCGCGAGGGAGAGGTCCTCGTCGTCGCAGAGGAGGAGCGGGCACGACCGGAGCTGGTCGCCGGCTAGGAAGCCGTCGGCTGTCAGCAGGCGGGGGATGGGGGCCGCGCCGAGGACGTTGAAGGCTAGGGGGGTGTTGAGGCAGACGCATTGGAGCATGTCGGTCCTGAGTGACTGTGATGAGCGGGGATGCCGGTGAGCTGACCTTCTTGAGAGGAACACTTACATGACCACCAGATGCTGCATCACCGCCGGCATGGTCTGCAGCCCCCCACGGGCCTTGACAAACCTTTCAACAGCCGCAAGATGCGTGATCGCGCGC
>FTEL01006077.1_pt1 | contig 14196 bp, 9 predicted proteins | sample 1658911 | NCBI WGS metagenome assembly FTEL01 (sample SAMEA3914869, study PRJEB12502) | metagenome | biome: forest; material: soil | place: USA | collected 2012-03-12 | depth 0.1 m
CACCACCCCCCCCCTCCCCCCATCCGGAATTCCACGACGACAGACGAGCGAGACACTCCGACCGACTCCCAGCCCGTCCCCATCTCGCCCATCCGTCCCGCCTTATTTTTTGTGCGAGGCGCCAATTCACTCGTTTCTTATCCCTGCTGCTGCTGCACGAGGAGCACTAGTTAGCAGCCGCAGCCGCAAGCAGCCGCATCCATCAGCACACAGGGGCCCCGTCCACTGTCCACCATCCCATCCCATCCCCTTGCGAGCGCCGTCCGATTGAGATTGCCAACCTCGACCCCGACCTTGACCCCGACCCCGACCCCGACCTCGATCTCGACGCCAACATTGGCTGTCCACACCGGAGTCCCGTCCCCGTCCTCGACTGCTCTCCCGACGCTGCACAGCTCCCCATGGATTGCCACGGCCGCGCCATCCTCTAACCATGCCGTTTCTCCGTCGCCGCGGCCATGTGGCCAGCGAGACTGACATGCGCCGCCACTCCCACTTCGAGTCCCTCGCTGCCCCCGTCCCCAAGCAGCCGCCCTTCCACACCGGCTCCGCCGCCGAGCTCCACGGCCTCACGTCGGTGGCAGAGGACTCGTCCGCCCCCTCCCTGCCCCGCGACAGCATCTCGGTCGCCTCAAGCCGCGCCGTGCCCTCCATCATCGAGCCTTTCGACGGCCCCGCGCCGCTCCCCGCCACGCCCACCGACTACTCCCAGAAACACCGCCGCTTCTCCATGCTGAGGTTTCGTAACGCGTCAGACTCTCAGCTGGCTGCAAAGGCGAAACTCCATGCCGCCGCCGAGAAACCGCCCCCAGTCCCGTGCCGTACGTACCTCTGCTCCCCAGACCCGCCCGTGGGCCGTCCGAGACGCTGGCTCCCTTTTCGACCCCAACTAACACATCCGAACCCCTGTGTAGCTCCCGAGATAATCACCACCGCCCCGACCTTCAATACCATCGGTCCCAAGCGAAAGACTTCTCGGATGGGCTTCGCGGGCCTGCTGCGGCGGTCAGGCGAGCACCTCAGGGGTGATGGCATTGACGAGGTGGATGGCAGACCCGCCGGGCACGAGCCCATCCGCCGGATCCCTGGACATAGCGTGTCGTTTGACGAGACCGAGCGCCCGCCGCACTCGCACGTCCATTTACCCCCTCCCTACGGGGATGACCACTCTTCGGCATTGGCCCTGCCGCCGACCAGGCTGTCCGAATCCTCGAGATCGGATGCCAGCTCGGGCGATCGAGTGTACGGGAGCACCACCACCACCACCCACACCGTTCAGACGACAACCACATTCTTTCGCCTTCCGCGCCGGAAACCCAAACAGCCCGAACCGCTGTTCCCTATTTCTCACCTCCAACCAAAGGGCAAGAACCCCGCAAACCCCAATGCCTCCAGCACTTCCTTCATCACGTCCACCGGCCCCGGCTCCCCGGACCGATCCGCCGCCAGTGCTTCACGCCTCAGCCAATACACCCCGACGCAGTCGAGGACATCGTCTCGGAATGGGGTGACCACCCCGCCTCCGCAGAACCAGGCCCTCGTCCTGCTGTCGAGGCCCTCGGCATCGTCCCCTGCAACGGCACTGTTTCGACCGAGCTCGCAATCCGGGCAGTCCTCGCCCACCCGGAGCTATATAAACCGGAGGGGTAGGTCCTCGACGCTCAGCTCATTGGGCAGGAACTCCCCGCGAGAGTCGGTTGACGACCACCTGGCGCCCCCGACGACGAGGACCTCAATATCAACGGGCCGAAAGAGCTTTAGCGATCTGTTTGGCCTCGGCCGGCTACGGCAGAACCCGGACATGTTGCCTCGACAGGGGACCTTGACTCCCGGCACCGCCGGCTCCAACACATCCAAAAATAACTCCCTCCAACTCCCCAGGGGCTCAGTCAGCCTCCCGGAGCGCCGGGATGACGACACACCAGCCAAGTACCTGGAACGCCTACTCGAAGTGGTTAGCCGGAGCGTTGTGGCGGCGGCGCTCTCCAAGAGCACGGAGCCTTTCTCCCTGTCGGTGCTGCGGAGCTACATGCGCGGCTTCAAGTTCTTTGGTGACCCCATGGACATGGCGTTGAGAAAGCTCCTGATGGAAGCGGAGCTCCCCAAGGAGACGCAGCAGATCGACCGCTTCCTGCAGTCGTTCGCGAACCGCTACCACGAATGCAACCCCGGCATCTACTCAACGCCAGACCAGGCCTACTTCATTGCCTTCTCTCTCCTCATCCTTCATACCGACGTGTTCAACAAGAACAACAAGCACAAGATGCAAAAGACGGACTACCTGAAGAACACGCGGGGCGAGGGCATCTCGGAGGACATCCTGGGCGTCTTCTACGACAACATCACCTACACCCCATTCATCCACGTTGAGGACGATCTGGATATCAATGGCGAACGGATCATGGCCCAAAAGGCACGGAAGAAGTCGATATTCCCCCACCCCGCCCCGGATCCCGCCAAGAAGGTCGCCAAGGAACCGGTCGACCCCTACACCCTCATCATCGACAACAGGTTGGACCTGCTCAGGCCCGGCCTCAAGGATGTGATGCAGCTGGATGACCCTTACAACTACCTCGGAACCGCCAAGTGCCTCAGCATGAAGGAGCTTCAGAGGACCTTCTTCAAGACAGGGGTTTTGCAGATAGTTTCGGCAAGATCCCGTCCTGATGCGTTCATGACGGAGAAGACGGCTACGAACCCCGAAGAAGCCCACCCTGGTATCGTCGACATCAAGATCACCAAGGTCGGGCTGTTGTGGCGCAAAGACGCCAAGAAAAAGAAGACGAGGTCCCCGTGGCAGGAGTGGGGCGCCATCCTCACCGGTGCCCAACTCTACTTCTTCCGCAACACCACCTGGATCAAGCAGTTGATGCACCAAGAAAAGGACCACCTTAAGAAGGGGCACGATGGTGATCCCTGCATCTTCAAGCCGCCCCTGGAGCAGTTCAAGCCGGATGGTTTGATGTCGACAGACGGTGCCGTGGCCTTGCTGGACTCGAGCTACAACAAACACAAGAACGCCTTTGTCTACGTCAGGCATGGCGGCTTCGAAGAGGTCCTCTTGGCGGAGGACCACGACGACATGAACGACTGGTTGGCAAAGCTCAACTACGCCGCCGCCTTCAGGACCTCCGGCGTCCGGATGCGGGGGGTCATAGGAGGCAACTACGACGGGCAAAGCCGGCGCGCCATCCGCGGGTCGAGCAGCGGCAATGTCCAGGTCATCCAGACCGCCTCGGGCGAGGTGACGGTCACCCGGAGCCGGATCGACCACAAGATGGCCCAGGATATTCTCGCGGCCCGCCGCGACTTTATGCGCCAGAAGATCAACGATGCCAACGAGAAGCTGAAGGAAGCCGAGGGTACCCTCGAGTCCCACTTGCGCAACGCCAGGCATCTCCAGATCCAGGCGCCCATCTCTCCCAAGACCAGGGAGCTGATGCTCCTCGCCGCGGCGCGGATGGCGGCGCAGCTGAAGTGGACGCGGATGGAAATTTGGAGACTCAAGTGCCACCGTGATATCCTGGAACTGGATCTCGAGGAGGAGCGCGAGCTCCTTGGCCTGCCGCCAGACAGCGTGAGCACTGATTCCGCTGGCAAGTCTATCGCCCGGTCGACTTCGACAATCCAACCGAAGAGCCCGCAAGCGCCGGCCCAGCCGTCCCTGACGAGGTCGTCCACCATCACGGTGATGTCGGACGGCGACGCCTCGTCCGTGACGGAGGTCTTCCAGACACCACCCACCAGCGCTACCGTCAGCCGGGAGGACTCGTGGAGCTCGCCAGGCGCAGCATTCGAGAATGGTGTCCACAGAAAGGCGTCCGTCTCGACGGGCGTGGGATCGGATGCGCCCGTTCCGGCAACACCGCCCGCGGCCGAGGCTGGCCCCTCCACCTCGCCTGAGAAGTCCGAGTTTGGGCAGCAGGATGACGTGGACGCCGACGAGCGCGACCTGTTGGAGCAGGCGGGGCTGCTCGAGCCCGAGATGTCCCGGACCTCGGATCACAAGAGCACCAACGGCGGCGCGGAGGGCGAAGAGACAGCCGTCGAGCGGCGCGACCGTGCCTCGAGCGGCACTCCCGGGGAGCGGAGCGAGCGGAGCAAGATCCGCCGCAGCCTGCAGCGCACGCTTAGGGAAAGCGCCGGCCACATCTCTCACCACCGCCACCGCCGGGCCAAGGACTCGACATCTAACGCCACCCTGTCCGACGACGGCAAGCGCGACGGCGCCGACATCCTCCCCCGCGGCACCGGCAGCTTCGTGGTCCACGGCAAGAAGGCGTCCGTCATCACCTTCGGCAACGAGCTGCACATGCAGAGCCTCACGGCCGAGGACCGCATCCGCCAGCGCCTGCAGCGCGACGACTCGATGAGCAGCCGCGCGGGGCCGGCCGCCGAGAACACCGACTTCCAGTCCATCCTCACGGCGCAGTCCATCTCGGACCGCGAGCACCGCGACTCGGCCGCCAGCGCGAGCACCGCCACGGCGCGCAGCTTCAGGGAGCTCCACCGCAAGTACTCGTCCGCGCAGGCCGCCGGGCGCGCCAACGGCAGCCTGGCCCTGCCGTACGACGAGGACAGCGACGCGGCGATCAGCTTCTCGGACGGCCGGCGCACGCCGCTGCCGCCTATCGACGGCGAGGAAGAGCTCGAGGGCGCCGCGCAGGGGGAGGAGCTGCTTGACGAGGCGCTGCGCAATGGCCGGCTGGATCATCTTGAGGCGGTCGAGTACATCGAGATGAGCCCACCGCCGAGCAGGGAGGGCAGGAACACGATGTTTTTCACGCCGGAGCCGTCGTCGCCGATTGTGGAGGCGCCTGTTGAGACGGAGGAGGTTGATGAGCATGGTGATGAGGGCTTGCCTGCTGAGGGGAGCGAGCAGCTTGCCAGCCCGCCGCTGCAGTCTGTCAGCGCTTGATGTGGTCTTGACTTTCTGTCTGTCTTTTTGGCATCTTCTCTCTCAACGACGATGACGAAACACTGTTTCTCACCCACTCTCCCACCCACATGATCACTCACAGACTCACTGTCTGTCCTCACTTTCCTTTTCTCTCTCTCTTCTTCGTTCATCACGACTCTCATTTTCAACCATACCACCTTGTATTAATGTACTGTAACGGCGGCCACCACCGCCGCTTTTCGCATCGGGAGGGGAGGAGGAGGGGTGGCAAAGAGAAAAAAATCGGGCGGCCAGCCACGACGCGACGCTGAAAAAATGGGGGAGGTCTTTTCTAGATTTTTCTTGGTCCACACACACGCATACTCCTTTCTTGTCTTGTTCAGTTGAAGAAGGGGCTTGACATTTTTGCACATTCTCTCTTTGTTTGATGCTGGGTTGGGTCGTCCCGATAATGGAAACTTGGTGGGTTGTCGTCTGGTTTGGGGAGATATGGGTGGATGGATAAGAGCAAGAGTACTACTACTACGTGGCCCACATGGTATGGCGGGTGTCACTCCTTCGTTTTTAATATCGTCTTTTTCTTTTTCTTTTTACACGTTCATTCATGGGCTGGATAGGACAGGCTGATGGGGAGAGAGAGGTTGCTGGTTCTGTTGGGATGTTGAGGAAAAGGCTGTTGTGTGAGAGAGGGCAGAGGTAGTGTGGGAGCAGGATATGCAAGAGGATGTGGTGTAGGAGAGGTGGATAGAGAGGAGAGGGGTGGTATGATTCCCAACTCGTCGTTTGTATGAGGAGCGTTGGTGTTTTCTTCCTTTTTTTTTTTTTTTTCGTTCCTGGTTTGTTTGGTGCTGCCCGTCGAGACGAAAGTCTTCTGGGCTGGGCTGGGCTGGGCTGGCTTGCTTTGCTTGGGAGGGTCGTTCCTGGGTGTGTGATGATGAAGTCGGCAAATATTGGCGTGGCGCAAGCTGGGAAGAAGGGCAAGGGAATGGGTTTTTTATCCTCCCCGTTTCTGTGGATTACGTATTGTGGTAGAGCATTATTGAACAGTCTTATGACCTCCATGAGGTAGTATGTGTGACACTGGATGTGGTGCTTCTTCAATGCCGGGTTTCTCGTTCTGTCTAATCTCTAGATGGGCAAAGGCTGGGCTACACAGAGGGAGGATCATTTCTTCCCCTTTTTCTTCTTCTTGCCGGCCCCTCCCCCAGACGCGGGCGCCTTCTCGACCTTGACAGACCCGGCGCCGCCAGCCAACTCGAGCGTCTCCTCCTCACGCACGACACCGCCCTGGGTAGCCTCGGCGGCGCGCTTCTTGCCCTTCTTGCCCTTGGGCCGGTAGCTGCTGCGGTCGCGCAGCGGCAGCCAGCGCTCCGGGTCGGGCTTCTTGGCCGGGTCGTACGACTTGGGCAGCTTCCTCTTCCTACGCTTCTTGGCGGCGGGCTGCTGCTGCTGTCTCTGGGCGGCGTCCTCGTCCTCGAGAGCACGCTTCTTGCCCCGGGCCTGCTGGGTGTGGCTCGCAGGGGCGACAGCGACGCCTGCCTCGAGAAGGGCGTCGACGTCCACGCCGCGAGTCAGGTCCTCGACGGAGGGCAGGGAGTCGAGGTAGGGTTGGACTTTGGAAAAGTCGGTTGTGGCAAAGCTGGCGACGAGGCCTGCCTTGGCGGTGCGGTCGCCGGGCTGGGCGGCAACCAGGTGCGAGAAGGCCTCTCCGGCGGCGGCAAGGTCTGCGGGGTGGGAGGAGCGGAGGAGCTCAATGCCTGCCTCGCGCAAGAGCGAGGTGCCGGCCCCCGAGGCGGCGGGACCTGTCTTCTTTTGCCAGTGCGCCGCGGCCTTGGCGAGCTCGGCGCGGATGGCCGAGTGGCGGCCCTGGGTGCGGTAGAGAGACACCGCGAGTGCAACCAGGCCCGGGGCGAAGCGCACATCGGCATGGTCGGGGGTCGTGGCAGCCTCGAGGCGCTTAAGGAAGGCTTCGAGGAGGTTGACGGCGGGGCCGGGGTTCTGGAGCTGGACGTAGAGTTGGATAACGGTGAGCAGGAGGCCGATGTCATCCGGGCGGGTCTCGAGCAGGGGGAGGATCTGGCGCAGGGCCTCTTGGCCGGTCTGCAGCTGGCAGGCGGCGGCAGCACCCAAGACGCCCAGGTCGCACTTGGGGCCGGTGATGGCAGGCACTTCGTCCTTGGCGAGTCTCCTCGAAGTGGACTTTTGGACGCCCGAGAACTTCTGGACCTGGAGGCTCAAGACGTATTTGTTGCGGCGCAGGACGGAGCTCTGGTACTCGAATAGCCGGTCGGTCCCCTTGTCTTCGGGTAGGGACTCGGCCAGGCGGTGGGTGATGTAGGGGTTGCTCTCGGTCTGCAACACGAGAGAGTTGGTGCGGGCAACGAGGTTGGTCGAGTTGTCGGAAATGTCGTCGAGGCTGAGGGATTTCTGAAGGGCGGCGGCCTCGTCGAGCTTGCCGAGCTTGGTGAAGACATAGGATTGCTGGACAATAATGGGCACCAGCTCAGCCTTCTTCTCGTCGTCGTCCAGATCCTCGGTAGCCTCGCACAGATCCCTCGAGCGCTTCAGGAAGACGGCGGCCTTGGCATAGTCCCCGCGGGACATGCACCCGCAAGCAGCGTTGAAAGAGGTCTCAAAGGCTTCCAGATCGGCGCGGCCCGGCTGCTTCTCCTGCTCGGGCACGGCCCAGCCCTTGCCCTGCCACTCGAGCTGGGCGTTGGCGGCGGACAGGTTGATGCGGAGGTCGTTGTCCTCGCCGTAGTTTGCGGCGGCGTCGTCGGCGGCCAGGTGGCGGTAGATGGTGCTGGCGTCGTGGAACCTCTCGGCGCGGTAGGCGACCTGGCCGGCGACGTGCTTCAGGCCCCTCTGGGCGCTCGGGGTGGCGGCATTGGCCTCGGCGTCTCGCAGGACGGCCTCAGCGGCGTCCAGGTCTCCCGTCTTGTAGAGGGCATAGGCCTTCTCGAATGTGCAGGCGGCGGCGAGGGCGTCACCGCCTTCGGCTATGGCGCGCAAGGCATCGTCGAAGCGGTCGAGATTCAGGAGCGCAACCACGCGGGTGTGTTGGGCAGTCGCCAGGTCGGCACCACGGCCCTTTGCAGCGCGAACGGCGGCGGTTGCGATGCTGAGGGCTTCGGCATGGTCTTGGACGGAAGTGTTCCGGAGGAGGGAGTTAAGTGCGGCGACTGCGGCATCTCCCATGATGGCGGCGGGAACGAGGCGACGGAGGATCGCTTGGCCGTGTGTTTGCGCATTCAAGTTGGAGGGGGGGTGTTCTCCGCCGCGTGGTGGAGGAGAACGTGGGATTGTCTGTCTGCCCTGCTGCTGCTGCTGCTGCTGCTGCTGCTTCGCTCGCTGTGTCGTCGTCTAGCGGGGGAGAGGCCAGCTAGCGATGGAAGGGGGGGAGGGTCGGCGGAGGGTGGGCTGGTTGGGTTGGATTGGATTGTCGGATGGGCTCGTCGCTCGGTAGCCTCGAGGCTCGTGTGCTCGATATTCTGGCCCGTCGTCGGTCGGTCGGGGGGTTGAGGCTCCAGCTGGGCCAGGAGCTTGGTTCGCTGTGGCTCGACGTCGACTGAGTGCGGGGCAGCTCTCGCTGCTGTGGACAATTTTCGATGACCCAATTCGATCAAAGTTTTGTGGGGAATTGGTCGCGCGACCAGGGACCCAGCAGGGGTGAGCTCTGTCAGTGGGACCACCCTCAGTGGCCCTCTCTTCCTTCTAGCAACACCATCCGTCCAAGCATCACCACATTGTCCATTGAGACAGTGGGGGAGATCATCTCTTGGAGCCTGGCCAAACACAATCAACGCTGGCCGTGGCTGCTGTCAAACCCTCAAAAATCCCCGAGCGCGGGCGGGGGCTCTGCAATTAATGACAGCCTCCTGGGCGACGGCCATTTGCGATCCCACCAATCCACCCCCTCCCTCCAGGCCATCCATCCGGCACGAAGCGACAGCATGCGGCTCCAAGTGGCAGCCCAGAACAAGGCCCGCCCACATGGATCGGCCTGTGTACCTGCCTACGCGCCGTCCTGGCCCGGAAGCACCAGTCGACCTTCCTCCATCCGTCAGTGTATAACGAAAGGCCAAGCAGCGCCTTCTCAGGGCCGCTCTCTGCCCTGGTTTACCCTGATTTAGCCTTATTGCCGTGCTCCTGTCTTGCTTCCGCGCCGCGTCCGGAATCTCGATATCACGATGGCTCTCTCCGCCTCTTGCTGGCGGGCTGGCTGGGATAAGAACCTGGTGTTGGTTCTTGACTTCCCCGCCGGGCGTCACAGTCGTCTGTCTGCCTGCTGCGTCACAGAGGCACCCCCTGTGCTTAGAGCAAGATGGCCCCCTATTCTTGTCTCGTCAGGCTCGCCGCCGTCGTTTCTGCTGCCTTCATTGCATGTGCCCCTGGAGCTGTCCACGCTCAGCAGCCGCAGCCTTCTTCCGTCTTTTCCTTCACCGCCGACGCCACTGGCCTCCAGCTGGGCAGCTCATCCCTCGCCCCCGAAATCCGCGTTGCCCCCAATGATCTCCCCGGCGTGAAGCGCGTTGCCAACGACCTCGCCGCCGACTTTGGCAAGGTCCTGGGCGTCAATGCCACCGTTGTCGTGGCCGACTGGGACGCCACTGTCTCGAAAGCCAGCCAGAAGCCCATCATCCTTCTCGGCACTGTTGGCCAGTCCAGTCTCATCGATGGCCTTGTGACGTCCAAAAAGCTGGACACGGCATCTATTGCGGGCAAGTGGGAGACCTTTTCGTACCAGGTCGTCAGCAAGCCGTGGGACGGCCGAGATGCTGTCCTCGTCATCGCCGGTTCCGACATGCGCGGCGCCGTGTTTGGGGCCTATGATGTCGCCGAGCAGATAGGGGTATCACCATGGCATTACTGGGCCGACGTCCCTCCGACCAAGCGCCAATACATCTGGGCCAACGACGCCGTCCACACCGAAGGGCCCCCGTCAGTCAAGTTCAGAGGCATCTTTCTCAACGACGAGGCCCCAGGTCTGACGGGCTGGGGCGGCAAAAAGTTCACCAAGAGCCAGTACGGCAGCCCGTTCGTCACTGAATTCTACAAGAATATCTTTGAGCTTGTCCTCCGCCTCAAGGGAAACTATGTTTGGCCAGCAATGTGGTCAAGCATGTTTTACCTGGATGATGCCAAGAACGGCCCGACGGCGACCGAGTACGGCATCTTCATGGGCACAAGCCACCACGAGCCCATGGCGAGGGCCGACAAAGAGCAGGGCAGGTTTCTCTCGGGATCGTGGGACTGGTCCAGCAACAAGGCCGGCGTCAAGACATTCATGGAAGCAGGGCCTACGAGGGCCAAGAACTGGAGCACCATCTACACCTTGGGCATGAGAGGATCAGGCGACGCCGCCTCGCCTACCCTGACGTCGAGCGCCCTGCAGGAGGTCATCCAGTGGCAGCAGTCAACTCTGACCCGCATCCTCGGCAAACCTCTGTCTGAGATACCCCAGGCCTGGGTCATGTACAAGGTACATCAACGCAGAAGCTCCCTCTCCCACTTCTCCTGCCAGTGGAAGTTGTCTGACCCGGAAAACAGGAAGTCCCCGGCTACTGGCAAAAGGGCATGAATGTCGGCGAGGATGTGACGCTCTTGTGGAGTGACGACAACCGGGGCAACATCCGCAGAATTCCCATCGGCACCGAGGCCAGCAGGCGAGGCGGCGCCGGCATGTACTACCACTTTGACTACGTCGGCAGCCCTCGCAACTACAAGTGGATCAACACCATCCAGCTGCAGAAGACGTGGGAGCAGATGACGCTTGCCTACGACACGGGCGTGCGCAACATCTGGATCGCAAACGTGGGAGACCTCAAAGGATTGGTAAGTGTCCAAGCTTGGGGCATCTTGATATCCAGACACGCTGACAATTAGTCAAAATAGGAACTGCCTGCTGCCCACTTCATGGCCCTGGCCTGGAACCGAGCCAGTTTCACCGAGGGAGACAGCACCAGGGCGTGGCTCAAGGCCTGGAGCGGTCGACAGTTTGGCGAATCCGTTGCCGAGGCTACCGCTTCCATCATGACTACATACGGAAAGTTGACGGCCCGCATGAAGTACGAGGACTTGAGCAAGACTCCATTCGCCTTCAGCACCGTCAACTACAACGAGGCCGAACTCAACTTCAACGAGTGGACTGACCTTCTGACCAAATCCCAGGCCATCTATGACGGGCTGTCCGCCGACTTGAAAGATGCGTTCTTTGAAGTTGTCCTGCATCCCGTTATGGCAGGGAGGGGGGTGTATGAAATCTACACCAAGACGGCCCTGGGCAGCAAGTACGCCGGCGAGCACCGCACAAGCGCCAACAAGCTCGGCCGGGATGTGCAAGCTGCCTTCAAGGCCGACGGCGAGATCACCAAACGGTTCCATGCCCTCAAGGGCGGGAAATGGGACGACATCATGGCGCAGACGCATATTGGGTACAACAACTGGCAGGAGCCAAGCGCCAACTCGCTGCCCCAGCTAACATGGGTTACCTCGGGAGCGTCGAATGCCATCATGGGTGTTTCGGCACAAAGAAGCACTACCTCGTTCCCAGGTTCCGCGCAACTGAGCTTGCCCGCGATCAACCCCTATTTGCCCGCCGTTGACCAGCGGTGGCTGGAGGTCTACACGCGCGACAATGGCACCTTTACGTACAGCATCACATCGAATGTCTCGTACGTGAGCGTCTCCAACCCGAAGCAGAGTCTCTCCACGACGAGCGGCATTTCAGACAGCCGCTCCCTCGTGACAGTCGACTGGGCCTCGGCGCCAGCGGGCTACAGCGTGGCCGCGCTCACCGTCAGCAACCTCAACGCGACAAACGTGAAAGCGACCGTCTTGGTCCCCATCGAGAACTACAGCGCACCGACGGGTTTCAAAGGCCACGTCGAATCCAACGGAGTCGTTTCGATCGAAGCGGAGCACTTTGCACCCTCCCCTGATTCCTCAGCCGACTACATCATCGTCCCGGAATACGGCCGCACCCTCTCAGGCGTCAAGCTCCCAGCAAAAACACCCTCCCAATCCCCCGGAACCGGCCCCGTCCTCATCTACCCCTTCTACACCTTCTCCAACGCCTCGTCCGCCTCACTAACCGTCTACCTCTCCCCCTCGGACAACGCGAACCCCAACAGCCCGAACCGGTACAGTTTCAGCGTCGACGGCGGCAGCGTCACGACGGTGCAGCCCGTGCCGCTGACGGACGGCAGCACCGACCCGCCCGGGTGGTCCGAGGGCGTCACGGCCAACGCGTACGTCAAGAACTCGAGCCTGGGGAAGAGGGGCTCTGGGGCGCATACGCTGAAGATTTGGTTACTGGAGCCGACGATGGTGCTGACCAAGGTGGCGGTGGATGTGGGGGGGCTGAAGACGAGTTTGATGGGTCCGCCGGAGAGCGTGAGGATTGGGTATTAGTCTTTTTTGTAGGGGTGAATACGCAGTATCATGTACTTGTATCCAAACTCCATAGCCCACCCCTTTTCTCAACCTGCCATCCCTGTTACCCCTGCCTCAACATTCGCCCGCAAACGACTTACAAGGCGAGATGATGTGGCCCGTGCACTCGAAGATTTCGCGGCTTGCGCCGGCTCCGGCTCCTTTTCTTGCCAATTAATTACTATTTTCTGACAAACACCCATTTGCATAATACAGTCATCCCGCTGTCTGATTCCTTCCGTCAAGCAAGCAAGCCTTGGAGTTTTGGCGTTTGGAGAACCACTTCTCGTTTCCAATTCCTAATACGGGGTTCAAGTCACATAACATAGGACGAAAATGCTCAGTCTGACATCATCGGCGTCCGTGTTCCGGCAGGCCTGCGCCGGGTGCGCCCGCCGGGTCCGTGTCCCGACTTCGGGCTCGGGTCCGGCGGGCCCCGGGAGGTTGCTCGCAACGACGGGGCCGCGGACGTCTGCTGCTCCGCTCTCCACCGTCTCGCTGGCCTACGACCTGCACGCCCCGGCCAAGCCCCTGGCCGACAAGGAGACGTCGCCCATCATCATCATGCACGGCTTGTTCGGGTCCAAGAAGAACAACCGGACCATAAGTAAGTGAGTTGGCCCCCTGCCCCGATCCGTGTTGGGTGGACCGGCCCGGGAGGGTCGTTCACTCTCTCTTAGACGCTCTCTCTAACACATGACTGTGTGACACAGGGTTTTGGCCCGCGATCTAGGACGCCATGTTTATGCTGTGGTGAGTACCCAGTCTCGGTATCTCCCATCAACCAACCCCTAACACAATGCTAACAACTCCGGCAGGACCTCCGCAACCACGGCGAGTCGCCCCACGAGACCCGCCATGACTATCCCGCCATGGCCGCCGACGTCGCCGACTTCATCCGCCAGCACGGGCTGAAGGAGCCCACGCTGATCGGGCACTCCATGTAAGCCATTACCCCTTTTTCTACCACACCTTGGATCTCTCCGCGTGAGATGCTCACACCCCAAACCAAGGGGCGCCAAAACGGCCATGACGCTCGCCCTCCACGAGCCCGACCTCATCGCCAACCTCGTCTCGGTCGACAACGCCCCCGTCGACGCCCGTATCGACTCCGACTTTGGCCGCTACATCCAGGGCATGAAGAAGATTGACGAGGCCGGCATCACTCGCCAGGCCGAGGCCGACAAGATCCTCGAGCCATACGAGAAGGTAAGCCCACTTCCAACCAGCACCCCCCTTCCTCCTTTTACTTCGTAAGCAACCCCCCACTAACTTGTGATAACCCAGTCCCTCACAATCCGCCAATTCCTCCTCGGCAACCTGCACCGCCCGGCCGACGGGACCAACACCCAAAAGTTCCGGGTCCCGCTCAGCATCCTGGGCAAGTCGCTCGACCACCTGGGCGACTTCCCCTTCAAGGACCCGACCGCCGTGCGCTTCCTCAAGCCCGCGCTGTTCATCCGCGGCACCAAGAGCAAGTACGTCCCGGACGAGGTCATCCCGCTCATCGGCCAGTTCTTCCCGATGTTTGAGATGGTCGATGCCGAGGCGGGGCACTGGGTTATTTCGGAGAATCCGGAGGCTTTTAGGCAAGGTGAGTCGTTTCACTCTTATTTTGGTCTTTTGCTTCGTTGGGATGCTGACTGGTTGGGTTGTAGCTGTCGTCCGGTTCTTGGAGCCCAAGGAGTAGAGGGGAGAAGGGAGAGAAGGATGCGGCATCGCTCGCCGCGTGGTTTCACAAACCTGTATCTATACCCCCCAACATAGACGTACATAAACAGCCATAGACTCAACCCCCCCTAAGCCACCAAACCACCACCGGGTATCGCATCAACACCAAAACCCCCTCCCCAACCCCCCCA
>FTEL01010970.1_pt1 | contig 14186 bp, 25 predicted proteins | sample 1658911 | NCBI WGS metagenome assembly FTEL01 (sample SAMEA3914869, study PRJEB12502) | metagenome | biome: forest; material: soil | place: USA | collected 2012-03-12 | depth 0.1 m
GGAGGGGGAAGGGGAGAGGGAGGAGCTTTGAGGGGGTAGTGTTAATATAGTGAGCGGTTTGTTGGAGTTGGTTGTTGTTTGCTTGTTATTGTTGTGTGGTTAGTTGCTGTTAGAGTTAGGGCCATGTACGATATCTTCGCGTCCCTCAGGCTGTGTAATAGACTGCCAAGGACACATCCCACCGGATCATCAGTCACCCCTCCCCCTCAATCAACCATGCTAACTCCCCACATCTCATTCGACACCACGGCCAACACAAAAGTATGCATGAATCTGGGTATTTGTTTCGGCTGCCTGTCCAGGGAAAAAAGCCAAACGCGAGTTTTCCGACCGACCGGGTTGGGTAGGCAACTGACACCCCTTCCCTCCCCTCCCCCCATCGCGACGACCACACTTCCAAACGGGAGAGGGCATCCTCCTTCAAAACACCCAACCGCCCAATTGCTCATCATAAACATCATCACGGCGGCCATCAATCCAGCCGGACCGAACTACAACACCCCCCTCCTCCACCACCACCATTTTCAAACCCCCTGCACCTTCACCCCCCCCAACGAGCCACCCCGAAGGGATCTCACGACCGCGCAGCCTCCAACTCCAGCTCCAGCTGGCGGATCCGCTCGCTCTGGTCCTGCGTGCCCGCGCCGATCCGCTTCTTGAGGGTCTCCACCTCGGTCGCGAGCCGCGTGATCATCTGCGTCTGCGCCGAGATCTTGTCGCTCTGCGCGGCGATCACCTTGCCCTGCTGCTCGAGCAGCTGCCGGATGTGCTCCAGCGAGGCCTCCACCGCGGGGCTCGACGGGACGGCGGCCGAGGCAGAGGGGGAGGGAGCGGCCAGCGAGACCGGGGCCGGGGCCGAAGGCTTAACCGGCGAGGCGGGCTTCGTCTGGACCGCCGGCGGCGTGGTGGTCTTGACGGGCTCGGGCTTGGGGGCGGGCGCGCGGGCGGCGGGGATGGTGGTGCGGGGCGCAGGGCGCGAGATCTCCTCAAAGCTCGACGTCTCGGCGTCATCATCCTCCGCCTCTTCCTCTTCGTCGTCCTGGAACTTGTTCGCCATGGCGGAGATGGAGCTCTTCTGGTCGGCCATGCTGGCCGGGGCGCGCACGGGGACAGGGGCCGGCTCGGGTTCCTTCTTCGCAACGGGCGCGGGGGCGGGCGCCGGGGCAGCAGCGGCAGCGGGCGGCTTGTAGTCGGCGGGAATCTCGACAGGCGCATTGCCGTCGTAGATGCTCTCTAGGTCGATCTTGGCCGGCACGGCCGTTTTGCCGTCGAACCACTCCTTGGCCGACATGGCGGGCTTGCTACCGGTGGCAGGCGGGAAGATGTCGGACTGGAAGGTCTCGGCACGGCGGGGGACGGTAAACGAGATGGGCTCGATGTGGGTGTCGTTGATGGTCTTGTAGGCGCGCATGACCTCGTTCTCGTGGACGTTGATACCGCGGCGCGGCACGAAGGCGATACCGCGCTGGGGGTCGGCCGACTTGTATTCGGACAAGAACTCGAACTTGTCGTTTTCGTACTCGAAGTAGCGGATGTTGCCGTCACTGGGTGGAAAATTAGCATTCAACAGTCGTCGCAACAAGGTCAGGGTCGCAAATTGGCTTACCCTTTTCCGGCGAGGTAGAGGCAGTTTGATCCGTCGTCTGCGCAAGTTGGTCAGAAACTTTCCCCAAGAATTCAGGTTGGAAATGCGAATCCTTACCCCAGAAGGGCATGCAGACGCCGGAGATGGAGTCAAGCGAGGAGAAGCCGCCGATGGGGTCCTTCCGGCCGGGCTCCCACAGACCAATCTGGCGCTCGCTCATTCTCGAGAAGCCGGTGGTGGCAATGCGGTTATGCTCGCCCATCCACACGGCGCGGCTGTTCTTTGCGCCCTCGTGACCGGCATACTCGTGAACGGGCTTCTCCTGGCGCACGTCCCAGACGCGCAGCTTCTTGTCTCTCGAGGTGGTGACCAGCATGGCGCCATTGGGGCTCCACGACAAGCTCTGCACAATCTCGGGGTGCTTCAGGGTGAGGCTGGCCTGGCCGGTGGTGATGTCCCACAGCTTGACGGTGAAGTCGCCGGAAGAAGAGGCGAGGATGCCCTCGGCAGCGGGGTTGAAGAGGACATGGCCGACCTTTCTGGGAGGCAGTGAGCATTACGGCACAACATGGGGAAAGAACGGTATGAATCCCACCTCGAGTGGCCAGGCAGCCTGCTGACGGGCGACACGCTAGGGACCTCCTCGGCGTCTGTATAGAGGGTGAAGTTCTTGGGGACCTCCCAGATGAACACCTTGCCATCGTCTGAGGCCGAAGCAATAATACGGTCGTTGAAAGGGTGCCTGTACGAGTGTTAACCCGGGTCTTTAGTTGTCGCGGGGGGTGCCACGCACCAGTCGGTGTCTAGCACAGCGGCAGTGTGGCCTCGGAACAGGGGTATTTGGTCGGGAAGCTTGCCGCGCTCGTTCAGGGGGATGACGGCAAAGGCGCCGCCACCGCCGGACTCCCAATTGACGGAGAGGTACTCGGGGTTGACCTAGCAAGGGGCACGGGGCGTCAGAAGGGAGTTCACGATGCGCTTTGCCTTCCAAGGTTGGTGGGGCAGATCGGGGCGGATCAGGACAACGGGGCAAAGGAGGATGATGATGCGCACCTTCACCAGGTTCGTGTCCCAGGCATTGCGGCTGATGTGGAGGTTGTCGTAGCAGAACTCCCGCTTCGTGGGCTTCCCAAAGACGTGTCCTAGGCAGAAAGATGATGGGTCAGCACCCGTTGTCGCATGGGCACGCGATGTTGTGATGGTGCAGTGCCGCTGCAGCGGGCAGAGCGGAGCAGCGGTGCTGTGCACGAGTGCGCGTGCGCTCTGCTGCAGTCGGAGCTACAGTGCACGGCGGGGATCGAGGGCCTGTCGCTTACGGTATTTCGACGCGCGCACGAATCGGCCGGCCATTGGGGCGGTCGCCTAGGAACTATAAGATGGACGGGTGAAGGGGTGCTTGCAGCAGGAGGAGGAAAAAGGCGGACCTGATCTGCAGAGAGTGTCGAAGCCTGGAATCTGGAATCTGGAATAATGGAGTATGTATCAGGGGCAGCGACGAGTTGGTCGGTCGGCGGGTTGAACATGATTCCCCATTTCGGGCTCAGTTGGCTTGGCGAGGCTGCGCCCAGTTCTCGCTAGCGCATGGCCCGTTCACCCTTGCTCTGCGGGCCGTGATTGGCGGCCGCTCGCTGGCCGGGATGCCCCTCGATGCGTCGCAATGGTCGCCAAACTATCGCTCGACCATGGAATCGCTTGTCTGGGAGGGTTGAATCTGATACGAGGCACCAGAGGGGGTTGAATACATTTTTGTCGATTCAGCTTTAGTCAGTCATCATTGTGGGCGTTGTCCGAGACCAGGCAGAGTTGGCCAGTCCCTCGACGGGACGTAATCGGCACGCTCATGGGTGGGTACATGGCATAATAAGTCCCGAATCAGCTTTACTCTTCCAACAACATCTACTGGGTGACTGGTGTATTGGTTATCACGTCTCGTTCACAAAGTGAATTAAATGGAGTCTCTCCACCGAGAAGGTACCAGGTTCGATCCCTGGGTTGCTCATTCCTTTTACATTTTGTCTATTAGTTTTCTTTTTTTCGCAGACTACTTTCTGAATATGGCAACACAATTCCAACACGTTTTTCTGGGTTCCTGTTCAAGTTGGTTGAAATGGCTGGTGAAGGTTGTGGTCGTCGTTTGTGGTTGCTGTGCTGGGCCATTTCGAGATTCAGGGTTGGGGTTAGCAGTAATCTCGCCAAACTCATCGTCCCGGAATCCTAAGTCGCGGCGATGAAGCAGCTCTGCTGCCTACTCGGTGGACTGTTAAAGCCTAGCTAGTCTCCTCTGTTGCTTTCCAGTTCCAATAATGGCCACATCAATAAATCATTGCTGAACCACAGTGCAACAAAGCATGCTGTGCCTCCAGGCTCCAGGTCTTGCACGGCGCATTGACCAACAAGGCAGTCTCCAAATAAAAGGTCGAAAGCTAGAGAGCTCCCCCCAGCAACAATCGCCTTTACACGCCAAAGATGCATCGACTTTTCTCCTCGGACGGCCGCCTTAGACACTACCTCGAGCCGTAAGACACCAGCACACCTTAATTTGCTCGCACTCGGGACACATCAACGATTCAACCGCTCCTCTCCATCCACCAACGCCGTCCGTCTACCCATCCCCGTCTTCCACTTCCCACGGCGTCGGCCACCGCGCCGCCAGCGACATGGCCAGCAAGGCCAAGTCTCGCTGGGCCGACGACGAGGCCGACGCAGCGCTCGATGCACAGCTGAAGAAGCAGAAGGAAGAAAAGAAGCGCCTCAAGGCGCAGAAGGCGGTCCAGCGCAATGCCGAACGACAAATCCAGGAAACTGTGGTCGAGGCTGCTGCTGCCGCCCCTGCCCCCGCCGCCAACGATGCGCCGAAACTGCTGCGCTTCGAGGGAGGCTCATTCGGCCGGAGCCGCACCCTCGTCAACTACGACAAGCTCAACGACATCGGGCAGGGCGCGTACGGCTTCGTGTCGCGCGCCAAGGAGGTCGCCACCGGCGAGGTGTTTGCCCTCAAGCGCCTCAAGTTCGACCCCTCCACGGACACGGGGGGCGTGCCCGTGACGGCGCTGCGCGAGATCCAGGTCCTCAAGGCCTGCGACCACCGGAATGTGGTCAAGATGAAGGAGGTGGTTGTCGGGGAAGAGACGGGCAGGGTTGAAAGGTACAGTCCGATTCCGCCCCCTCCAGCTAAACCAAACACCACGTCCTAACACTTCTCCGCACAGCATCTTCCTCGTCCTCGAATTCGTCGAGCACGACCTGCACTCCATCCTCCACGACATGCCCCAGCCCTTCCTCGCCTCCGAGGTAAAAACTCTCCTTCAACAGCTCGCCTCGGGCGTCGCCTACCTCCACGAGCACTGGATCCTCCACCGCGACCTCAAGACCTCCAACATCCTCCTCAACAACCGCGGCGGGCTCAAGATCGCCGACTTCGGCATGGCGCGCCTCGTCGGCAACCCCCCACCCCAACTAACCCAACACGTCGTCACCCTCTGGTACCGCGCGCCCGAGCTCCTCCTCGGCGAGACGCGCTACACCTCCGCCATCGACCTCTGGAGCGTCGGCTGCGTCTTCGGCGAGCTGCTCACCCACAAGCCGCTCCTCGCGGGCACCAACGAGGTCGACCAGCTCGCAAAGACCTTCGAGCTCTGCGGCGTCCCCACCGACGACTCCTGGCCCGGCTTCCGCCGCCTGCCCACGGCCCGCAGCATGGTCCTACCCCCCTCCACCTCGACCCGCACGACGACCACCACCCTTATCCGCGCCAAATTCCCCCTCCTCACCTCCGCCGGCGCGGCCCTCCTCGCAGCCTGCTGTCTCTCGACCCATCCCGCCGCCCCACGGCGAGCGAGATGGTCGACCACGAATATTTCCGGCAGGACCCGAAACCGAAGCAGGAAGAGCTCTTCCCGACGTTCCCCAGCAAGGCGGGTCAGGAGCGGCCGCGGCCGCGCGAGACGCCCGAGGCGCCGGCGCGCGGGCAGCGGGCGCCCGACCTGCGCGGGATCGACTTTAGCGGCATCTTCCAGGCGAGGCCGGGGGCGGAGAAGGGGGCGGGGTTTTCCTTGCGCATGGTGTAGCGTCTCCATGGCTTGGTACATACTATCTGAATTGGTGGGGAGGCGGCCTTGGGAGGGGTGGTGGTTAGAAATACCCGGTTGGACGGACGGACGGACAGACAGACAGTATGGGTTTGGGTCGGCCCCATTGCTGCTTGCTGGCTTCATGTCACATATCACAAGACAAACCAAGACAGACAACACAAACTCACAAACAAACCTAAGACAGACAAACAGACAGACCGAGTCAGAGACTGACACACCGTGACAATGTCGTCGTCAAAGATATGCTCCATTAAGCTACCCAGTATATATATATGCAGACGTTCATTCCCAAACAGACTGAAATGCACCCGGATGCCCCCCCACCACCAAACCCCCCCTTCCCCTCTCGTCATATCCTTTTTCTGTTGCGCGCTAGCCTCGCCCAGGGGGGAAGGGTGGTTGGTTGTTGTTGTTCAAAAAAAGACATGATCCAAAAGAAATGCACGCAAGCAGTAAAAAAACTCGATCCAACGCCCCCCCCTTCCCCTATCCGTCCGCTCTTGCGACTCCAGAATTAGCGGTACCAGGCAGGGCAGGTAGACCAGACAGATCAGAGATCCTCTCCCCCTCCATCTCTCCGTCATTGCCTCCTTGACTCTCCAAGCTGCCCGTTCCAGCCGACCCTCAAAAAACACATTACAAGACATAATCCGCTCCCGCCGCCCACCCTTCCTCCTTCTTCTCTCAACCCCATCAAGTCTCTCGCAAATATCAAAACAGAAAAAAATCAACTCAACCCCTGCTTCACAGCCCCGCAACAAACCACGTAAAGCTCAGCACCGTCGCGGCAGTCATCACCAGCGCAGCGCCCACCTCGTGGCTCGACACCAGTCCCGACATGGCCCCGCTGCACGACGCGCACTGCCACCCGTCATTGGTATCGCTGTAGGGCTGCCCCGTGTACAGCCCGAACGTGAAGCCGGAATACGGCGCGAGATAGCCCGGCTCGGGGGTCGCGGTAATGCCGCCGTCGGCGTCGGCGATCACCAGCGTGTACTGCTCAACCAGTAGCGGCGTCTTGATCTGATTGTCCTCCTTGGTGAACTTGTCCGTGTCCCAGGTGAAGGAGCCGACCTCGGCGTACGACATGTTCTGCGTCAGCGTCCACGGCTGCGGGACCTTGCTGCACTTGATGTAGAGGTCGATGGCCGTGGGCGTGCCCTGCACGTCTGTGTAGTTCCAGCCCCAGGTGACGAAGTCGCCGAGCTTGTAGAGCTGCGAGCCGGCCGTGACGGCGGGGGTGACCATCACCACGCCGCCGGCCGGGTCTTGGATGTTGAACTCGGTCTTCTTGGGCGCGCGCGTGCGCGTGCTGTTACCCGACGCGCGTCCGCCGCCCGTGCCTGTCGGGCCGTCGCTGTCGGTCAGGCCGCCCGTGTTGAGGTTCGTCGAGATGGGGATCTGGGGGTTGCGCGAGGTCGTGGTCTTCTTGTCGCCGCCGTCCGTGTTCCCGTCGGATGGTGAGGGGGTCGGTGTGGCAGAGGGGGAGTCTGGGTGGGACGCGTGTCAGGTGGGACATGAACACAAAAGGGGAGGGCGGGAGGTGAGTGGGTTGGGTGTGTGTGGTTTACCTTGAGATGATGATGTTGAGTCCGCCCGGACAACGAGTGAGTCGAGCTCCGGCATCCATTTGGGCCACGCCAGGGCAGAGACGGCGGGCGACAGCGACAGCAGGGCCACAGCCAAGTGGCTGGCCGAGAGAGGAGCCTTCATGATGGCGAGGGATGTGGTGTGAAGCAAAAAGCGTGGACAGAAACGACTGAAAACGAACGACTGGACGGACGACGTCGGTGGTGAACGAAACCGAGGCACCCAGTCTTCAACAACAACAAAGACTGTTCCCCCCTGAGATCCGGACCCGAGAAAAAAATGAGTCCTGCTTGTTCAACGCCGGAGAATTCTTGTCGTCTGTGGTAACCAGCTCTGGTGGACAGACGGACGGTCCGGTCGAGGACGTGGCACGGCGTGTGGTCGGGTTGGGTGGCCCCTATTGCTGGGCGACCAAAAAACTGGCCGGCGCGAACTGGCGTGGAAAAAATAGGACGATTTTGGGGGGAGACCGGACGAACCGGGGGTCGTCGAGGTCGTCGCAATCCAACGCGTATGGAGCAAAAGGGGGCGGATTGTTGGCCCTGTGAGCGAGGGGAGGGAATTAGAGACGACAAAGCGAGCGTCGATTCGGATGATGGGAAAAAGCGAGTGTGGTTGCTGAAGAAACAGCACGAGAAACAGGCTGGTAAACGAGGGGCCGGCCTTTGGGCTGTGGGCTTTGGGGGACGACGCAGGGTGTGTGTGGGTTGTGTGTGGTGTGCCGCAGAGGCCGCAGTGATCGGAGACGGTTGGAATGGAGCGTCCCAAGTCAGATCCAGTCGATGGAGCGACGGAGGATCCAGCGACGGCGCGGCCAATGGGCAGGCACGGGACAACCGGGCTGAGTCCAAGCCCTGGGTGGCGCTGGGAAGAACCTGGTCGGGGGGCAGGGTGCCAGTGGAAATGCCCGAGGGGGGAGGGGGGAGCAGCGCGAGTGGGCGAGGCGAGAGTGGACAGAGTGGATGGACTGAGAGTGGACAGCGGCGAGAGCGAGAGTGACCCCCCCCCCTGTCCAGCGCATCCCTCCTTCCCTCCCTCTCCCACGCAAGCACTCAAAGCAGGCCATCAGCCAACACGGCACTCCTCGTATCCCTCGGCGGGGCCAGCAACGGAAACAAGGCACCAGACAACCAAAAGAGCCTGTGACACGCCAGCCAAACCTGCGATTATTTTTAGCGGTGCTCCATCACGAGGGTTCTGATCTCGAATGCATCCACAACAAGGACCACCACGCTCCGAGTCCACACGCACACACAAGCACAAGCGCAATGGAAGTCCAAGTCTTCTAGACGCATAAAGACTGACTCCATCAGCGACGGCAGCATCCATGATGCACCCATCATTCCGGCATATCCTCTCTGCGACCCGTCGCGGGGGGCGATCCCCATAATCCCCCGACGGCATCCAAACACAGCGGGCGGTCTCATTACCGGGTTTTCGCCAGCCGCTGGCGACGGCATTGAGACACCACTTTCTTTCATTTTCCCACTCTGCCCATCCGCCCTCTTTGGTTCGACGCGCGCGCGCTCGACGTATCCTCCGCTCGGGCGCGCGACTTGGACCGGGCAGACCAGACACAAAAATACGAGGCGCTGTGGAGATCTCCGCAGCCGTGAAACCCTTGCCGCAACTCTTGCGACTCCGTTGTCCGGACCGTGCCCGCCAGACACGCACGCAGGATGAGGGAGTGTGCTGCTTCCTCCCATCTGCCGGCTGCTGGCGCGGGTGCAAGGCGGCAGCGGCGTCTGGGAATGGGCGTGGGCATGTGCCACCCACACCACGGCCTGCAGGGTGCCATCTGTTTTTCCCTACGTGCATTCCTGGTGTCGTCGCCGCATGCCTCGTGGGCGAGGTGCAGCAGGGGTCTGTCTCGCTGTCAAGTCCGAAGGGGTAAACAACAACTTGGCTGACCTGGTGATCCTGATGCGGTGTTCCCAGCCTGCTTTGCTTCTGAACCACCGTCTGGGGTTATATAACTGACTGTAATTCTCCGACTGGCATTGATCAATCGTATTGGGCATTGGGGCCAGGAGGCCGTTCACCCATTTAGATGCGACATTTGCACCGCAGATCGTCGGGTTATGCCATGGCACGGAAACAGTCGTCGAAACTGGGCGCATTGGCTAATAACCAGCCCGCGGCCAGATGACTGACTGCAACTTGGAAGAGCCAAGTAGCTCGTTGAATCCGGCCGCTTCAACACCACTCCGCTGGCATAAGCGATGTTGTTGAGAGTCAGACGACGACCCTGACGGCTCCATCCGAGCATCTGAGAGTTGTGCGGCCGGATCATCCCACCTTAGCTAATCTCCCGGTGTCAATGTTGGCCGCATTGCCATGCCCCGACTGCCTCAATGAAGCGGCATGTTGGGGCGAACAAGGGCTCATCACACCACGCGCATATGATCGGGATAGAGAATTAGCCATCCCAGCACCAGATGGCACAATTCACCCGGCTGCCAACATGGACTCGGCAGGTAGACAAGTGCTTTGTGATGCTGGGTAGCTTCGGCATGGCGTAATTCTCGAGATGGTACAGAGAACTGGCCGGTCGTCGTAGGCGTGGCGGTGGAGACATCTTAACCACCTGCCTCAGGTCGAGATGAGTTTGAGGCATATCAGGCGGCTGCCAGGTAACGTGATCCTCGATCTGGTGTTGAGAGAAACTCTGGCCGACGATCGGTCCTCAATCTTGGAAACACACAAAGTCTGGGCTCTCTGGGCCAAGGCTCCACTTGAAATTTAAGTGGTGGTCCGTGTGCCGCTTAGCGCGACAGCCATGCCTGCCGCCGCAGCGTATCAGACGCGAGGAGCAACGCAATCGCGGCCAGCGATAGGCTGGATAGCGCGACCCTCTCACTCTTGAGGCTGCAGCATCCTCCTGCCCTCCCGCCAGAATGGGCGACACAGCGGGCTGCTAGCAGGCGGGCGTCAGTGGGCATCACCTGGGATTCACTGGGATTTCAACCAGTGGGCGGCAGTGGGAAGAAGCACTGCGCAACCATCAGTGTGCAGCATCAGCACCGCGGGCACCACTCAACTCGCAGTGGCAGCGGGCAGCAGCAGCAGCGCACGCGGTGCCTCCTCCCCTCCCCTCCCCTCGACCAACCGGTCATCTCACTCTCTCTGCAAGCTGGCGGGCTGAGGTGCCCCCTTTTCTGGGCAAGCTCTTTGCCAAACCGGATCGATCCTTTCCCCTCATCTTGTGCACTCCTTCTTTTCCTTTCCTTCACTCACCCAGCGTGTGTTTTCTGTCCGGCGAGCCGGCAGCATGGCGTCGTCCAACGGCAACGGCAGCGCCGTCACCATCGACCGCGAATACTTTGATACCCTCGTGCGCAGGTTCGTCTCCTTGTCTCGTCTCCCTGTCCGCGTCCCCAGCCTCGTCCGCTCGGCCCCTCGCTGCGTGTCTCGCCCCGTTGCCTCGCCCGTCTTATCGTGCAGCTGGGGGCGGGCGATGGCTCGTGGCTGGTGGCCGATCATCGGATGACCTCGTAGGCGCCCGACGCTGACTTGTGCCATCGCTTCATCACTGCAGGGCCCAGCTCGTAGGTCTAGACTGATGCATGCACCTGCTCACCCCCCGCCGGTCCTGACCGTCGTCGCCAGAATACCGAGTCTCCAAAGACCAATGGGCATCACGCCTCGGTCGTTATTTCGCGGGCCGAATATGACCACCTCACATTGAGCGCCAGGCAGTATGGTATGTCTCGCCGGTTGCGCATCTGGGTAGCCTTGTCGGCCGGCAGTTGACACCACCAGCGAACCTCAGAAGGAACCTCCTGCGCGGCGGCGTAGGGGAGTCGACGGTGGATGTATGGGCCAGCTACCAGTCAGCCCCGCAGAGCGGATGGACGGTCCCGCTAACGGCCGGCAGCTTCTTAGCCAGGACGATAAGACCATCCAGGCAGGACACCAACCCTCGGCGACGACCACGGCCACACCCTCGGTGGCAGACACGACCGAGGACGGAGGTGCCCGCGTGTACGCGACGTCCCAGCGGACCCCAACCGGCCCGAAGGGACCGGCCCACAGCAACCCCCGTGGTCGCTATCACGAGCGCGCGACCTGGGCCGACGCCGATGCGGACGAAGACGAGGAGGACGACGATAACACCGTCAGCGAAATCGGCTCGCCCCAGACGCCCCCCGGCGCCAACTACGTCAAGCCCCAGACCCAGCGCCAGCAATATGAGCGGCAATGCGTTCGCACCGTCCTGCTGACGGGCCTCGCCGACGGCACCACCCACGCCGACCTAACCTCCGCCGTGCGCGGGGGGTTGCTCCTAGACATCTACCTGCGCAGCTACGAGCGCTCGGCGGCTATTTCGTTCCTCACCTCGGCGGATGCCAAGAAATTCTACGACCACGTCCGCCGGCACGACCTGTACATCCGGAACAAGCGGGTGCGTATGCCTCCAGCGTCCGCCTTCCCCCTAACAGCGCTGACATATGGTATGCAGGTCGAGATCAAGTGGCACGACCGCCAGTTCATCCTCCCGGGCCACGTCGCCAGCAAGATCAGCATGGGCGCCACCCGCAACCTGGTGGTGCACGGATACGATAACCGGCACACCGAGGACGTGGTCCGGGAGGACCTGGACCACATTCATAACCTGGTAGTCGTCAAGATCGAGTTCGTCGGCGGCAACTGCTACATCGAGCTGAACTCGGTGCACAATGCCATCTACGCGCATCAGTGCATGCAGAGCCGGCTGTACGTTGTTTCTCATCAGCCACTCTCGCTTATTGCAAACTGACAGACAAACGCAGGAGATACAAGGGCAAAAAGATCAGCTACGGCGTGGACGAGGCCGCCCAGCCGTACCCGCCGCCGCCGGCGCCCAAGCTGCGGAAGGAGAACGCCCCGCCCAAGAAGGGCCTCACGGCCGTGCCAAACCGGTTCCAGCTGCTGAACCTGGACGACGCTGACGAGGACGAGATCGCGGCCGCTTTCCAGTCCAAGAAGTCAGTTGGCATTACCGCCTAAACTGCGTCAGAGGTTTTATCCGCGGGAATGACGAACCCCATGATGGGCGTGCGGACGGATGGTTTTATTGGGTTGGGAGGGTGTTTGATGTGATGTTGGACTTTGGGGCTCCGCAGGGCGAGCAGAGCAGGGACTTGGGAGGGGATGGGCATTACGAAGTATGCAATTGCGATTGCACCAGCGGAAGGCGTTAGGGATACCCCATGGTTAGTTACGTTCCCTGGTATGTTATGGTTTTGTGCAGACTGCCCACAGGCGGTGAGGGACTTGGGGCCGTGATGACGGACGGCCCGAGGTTCGCTTCTGAGGGATATCAAATCGCACCCACCACGCAAACGTTTGGTTTGGTGCGTGCTATGCATGCGAGGAGCCCGGCTGGTGCCCTGGGTGTTTTTGATGTCTCAGTGCCCCTTGCCGATGTCTGGACGGTATGTACATATGTACATAAGTACGGCCGAACGGGGGGAGGTGAGGGGTGGGTTTTGCTGGCTGTGTCCGTCTCTCGTGCGGCCCTACGTCATGGCGGGGTCCGCTGGTCTGCGTGTAAGTGAGGTGGGGGTTGTCTTGGCGGCGAGTCGGCAGTAAGCAAGAGCTGGCAGAGACACTTGATACGAGGGCGCTTTTGGACAGCTGGGGGTGGTATTGTAAGTGGATGAAGGAAAACTGGCTTGCTTTTCCTGAAATCCCATGCTCTTGAAGCTGGAAGGCAAATGGAACGAGATAAATACAGGAAAACCGGCCCAGACAACCATGACTCCGTGCAATGTAAACCATGGCCAACAACAAACACGAATAAATGCCCCAGAGAGAGGAAGTAACCACCACAGAGCAACTCAAAAAAAAAACCAAATCCACACAGCCCCCCTCTACCACAAAACCCCTCCAAAAACACGAGAATCCTCTCCCTGAGAAAGCACAACCAGAGCCAAAGACGAAAGGAAGACGACCTAAGCAACCCCGCAAGCCCTGTCCACGGGCAGACACACACCGCTGATGGTCCTCGCCTGGTCGCTGATGAGGAACACGATGGTCCGCGCCACCTCGAGGGCAGTGATGGACCGGCCGGGGGCGACGGCGGCTGGGGCGCCTGGGGTTGGGTGTGGTGGTTCGAGAGTGGTGGGTGAGGGTTGGGCGGGTTGGGAGGGCCTGTGGTGGTGGTTAGTATAGGTATAGATGCTCTCACCGACTGAAACTACTACCCGAAAAGGGGGGTTAAATGGTTTTGGTGTTGCCACGGTGGGTAAGGGGCACAGGTGGTGGCTGGATGGGGAACGGAGAGAAATGGTAGCTAGGTAAGGGGTATACGTACTCGGCCAGCCCCTCGGGCGAGTCCCACAACTCGTTGTGGCCCGAGGCGATCGTCTTGCCGATGGCGGTGTCGATGGCGCCGGGGAGGATGGCGTTGCAGCGGATGCCGTCGTTGCGGAAGCGCCAGGCGACGTTTTTGGTTGCGCCGACCTGCGACAGTCCCTCGTTGTGTCAGCGAGCCGGTCTCCCTCATCATCTCATCATACTCGATCCTTGTGATACCAAAGGGTAAGGAAATAGGGGCAAGTCTTTCCAGGATAGAGACGTCGACATACCAACCCGTGCTTCGAAGCGGTATAAGCCACCCCAGCAACCGCACCGCTCGCCGCCGCTGTGCTGGCAACATTCACCACCACCCCGTCGCGGCGCTCCCGCATCCCCGGCAACACCGCCCGCATCATCTTGACCGGCGCTGTCAGGTTGACCGCCATGACCCGCTCCCACACCTCATCACTAACCCCATCGGCGCTGCTAAAGTCGTCCATCACGCCCGCCACGTTGACGAGCACGTCCACGCGGTCCCTGCCACACCGTCAGCACCTTTTTCTCTTACAATAAACTCAAAAAGGGGCAAACCCACCCAAAAACAGCCCGACAAATCCTCACCCCCTCCTCGCCCGCCC
>FTEL01009055.1_pt1 | contig 14183 bp, 9 predicted proteins | sample 1658911 | NCBI WGS metagenome assembly FTEL01 (sample SAMEA3914869, study PRJEB12502) | metagenome | biome: forest; material: soil | place: USA | collected 2012-03-12 | depth 0.1 m
AAATCCGCCCGTGAGCTTACACGCGGGCGCAATTACGAAGCTGTTGGGGCTGAGTTCCGCCTCTACGCGGAGCGCGCCAGCACCAAAGTCCACGACGGCAAGAATTCCCAGCTCGACGTACAGGAAGCACCCCTCGCGCGGCGTCGGAGCAGGCGGCATCTGTGCGACGGCCTTCCCGAAAATGCCCAAGCTGACGTAAGGGTTGAACTCGAGGATGATAACAGCGCTAACGTCGAGGACCTGCAGCGCTTTGGCTTCAATCCCGGCCGCAAGCCAGTAACTAGACTCCTGCGGCGTGACGACGCCGACGGTCGGGTCGAGCGACGAAAGCTTCTCCATGACAGCGAGCGGGTTGTCCCCGGGGAGGGATGAGTTTGCGATGAAGGGGAAGGACGGCACCTCGCGGACGCTCGGCTTGCGGATGCTCGAGTTGTACCCAAACCCGAGACAGACGCCGCCGATGGTGATAAACTCGAGCTCGATGAGCGGGCCGTTGAGCTTGGCGAAGAAGAAAACCGTCTTAAACGTGTCGCCGGCCGGCTTCTTGACCTCGCCGTAGGCGCCGACCGCCATGAAGCTGTAGGGTGCAATCGTGAGCGCGATTCCGCCGACGTACAGCTTGACGTTGTCTTGCTGTCGTTCGACGAACATCCCCGTGATTCCGACGGGCGGCTGGTTGAACTCGACCCCCATGCCCTGGAGGTGGAACGTTGGCACTTGTGTGACGAGGTCTTTCAGGCTGGTGTTTTTGAGGTTGAGGCCAAAGCCGAAGCCCATGAGGGTGAGCTTGATAGGGCCCATGTTGGCGTGGATGTCGAGGAATATTACCAGCTCCGAGTTTTCGTAGCGAATTCCAACGTTGGAGATACTGAACGGACCGACCGTCTTCTCGAGCGTAGCTTTGCTTGTGCCCGTTGGCGTCGTATCCATGTTGTCCCCTGTGTTATCGGCCTTTGCTTGGAGAAGGTCGATGGGCTTGCTGGAGCTGCCGGCCGCGAGGCCTGAAGGACTGGAGACTGGTGCCTTCGGTTTGTTGAACAGGTAGTCGAGAATCGCGCGCGGGGTCCCCTGGCCGCCCGAGTCGAGGACAAGAAAGTGCATCCCGGCCGGGAGGACGACTGCAGCTGCAGCAGCAGGGTCCCTGGTAGCGTCGGTCGACCCTTTTGTCTCCTTGAATAGAACAGGTGACAGCTCGTTCAGACTCTGAACCTCCTGACGCGTGAGCCCGGGCTGTTTTTTGACGTCCTTCCACGTCGGGTCTTGTACCCAGTAGAAGCCGAGCGAATCGAACGCCGGCTTCACATTGTCTACCACGGGGACCTTTGGGATCTTGTCCCAGGGCAGCCCCCCGAGGGTCACCTTGACTATGCGCTTGGTTGCACCTTGTATGTCTGCGGGAGCCGTCGTGGGCGTTGGCTTGGTGGTAATCTGGAGGAAAGCAAACTCCAGCATTGTGTTCTCCGGTCCTGGAATGTCGAGCGCCAAGCAGACGGAGAGCGAGCTCGATGGGGTCTCTTTCGTCGGTTGCAGGGAGCGGAGCGACAGCTGGACGGCGGCCTTGGACAGGTCAATACCCTTGACAAAGCTGGGGACGTCCGCAACCGAGGCGGCGCCTTTATCGCCAAGGAGAGCCCCGACCACCTGTTCGACGGTCAAGCTCTTCTGTGACGAGTGCAGGATTGCATCAAACCTCCACTGCGTCGAATCGCGAGTGAACTTGACATCGAGCTCTAGCACGTCCGCCAGAATCAGTGTGGCTGTGATAGCAAAGTCAGACGCGCTCGCTCCCCGCGGGGCCTTCGGGTCGGTCGGATTCTTGGGTCCGCTGTCATAGTTGTACGTGATGTTCATAGCTGCCAGGGTGATGTGGCCGAGCAGCTCTTTGACGATATCCGCATCGCCGTCGGGGAAGAACCGGCCGAGTTGAGCCATGTTGAGGCCAATGACGTCCCCGCGTAGCTGGAAGTTCCATCGGTCCCCGACCTTGAGGAGATCAACGTCACACACGAGGAGAGCATCGTTGGGCGTTTCGTCCGTGATAGCGGCCGTGGGCTCCGCTTTGGGATCTGCGGACAGGGTGATCTCGGTGTGGAGGTGAATCATGTACGAGTTTTTCTGGGGCTGCGTCTTCGAAGCCTTGTCGCTCCAAGTGAATGAAGCCGTTAGATCGACCTCGTTGAGGCTTATCCCGAGATTTGTGTCCATCGCCGCCGCTGGGTCCTTCTCTAGCTTCCCGTTAAAGGTCACCGTTGTGTCCTCTAAATCGAGAGATAGCTCCGTGATCACGTAGCTCAGCTCACCCGGTAGATGCTGTCAGGGCGGAGGCGGTCAGTGTAAACCCATATGCTAGTTAAACAAAGTTGAAAACTCACGTAATCACCATCCATCAAGTCCTTTAAACCGAGGTAATTCGGAGCCAACGAGCTCGGTCGAATGTAGTACAGATCTTCATACTTTGGCATGACCTGCGGGGTGAACCATTGCAGGATTTCTGGCTCAAGCCAAAGCATCAAGTTCACCCCATGCGGCTGCGACAGTCCCCTCGTCCAAGTGTAGGTCAACTGCATTACACATGCATTATTAGCGGAATAAAGGGGTCCTGTGCCTAAGCTAGCAACATACCAGAAACGGAACCTCCACCTTCGCCGTACTATTCGGCCTTGAAACCTTCCACGAGGGATTGCTGTACTCTGCCTGGACGGCAATCCTATCGATCGAGGCACTACCCGTATCCGTCTTGCTGATCTTCAACTCGACCGAGCGAACCATGATGTTGTTGATCACGGGTATCACGTTGCCGACATCCGAGATATCAACCTCTGGCACGAGCCAGCCGATAAAGTCGAGCAACCCGACATTCTCTGCGTCAAATCTAGCAGGATCAACGCGTATCGTAGCAATCAGGGTGTCGGAGCCGCCGTCGAGGTTGAGATCGAGTCCGCACGTAATGATGTAGTCCGTAGCCGGGTCGACACCCGTCTTCACGATCTCGCACATGACAAGCATTTCGTGCTCGAAGCTCAGTCCCACGTTTATCAGCGTGTCCATGCGCGTGCAGTTCCGTCGGGCCACGATGGTTGGCTTCTGCAGCACGAGATGGCTCGGCATCCATTCCTTGCACCACGCCCCGATGGCTTTCTCGGTGTCTGCGTTGAGTCCCCATTCGAGGCGCTGCACAGTTAGATAGTTTTCATTTGGTAGAAACCAGATCATGCCGCGCTTGAGGAGGAACTGCAGCGGCTTAGTTGACTTGGTGAGCACGTCCACGACGGCGGCGAGCACGGCCCCAAGGTTTTGGTTCGCTGCCGAGGCATCCACGTTAATCTGCGATAGGACCTGCGCGAGGCTCCAAGGTTTGCCATCGGGTGTCAAGCCGAGGCAGAGAAAAGAGTGCATCGGGTAGAAACCGGAGGTTTCGATGATGGGCGGCTTACCAGCCAAGCTGGGGAGCGACCTGTCGGAGAAGTTCCCGACAAGGGTGGACGTCGAATACACCATGGCAGGCCGACTGTCAGTCGCAGGGAGCGTAAAGCTAATGGCGACCACGTTTGTCTTGGTCTGCATGCCAGTGAGGGACACCGATACCCTTGCTTGTGATGTCAAAGGTATCTCGTGCACCGCCTGTAAAAGCCATGCCCGGAACGGGTCGTCCGCGGTGAGTGAGAGATCTTTGCGCAGCTTGAGAGCAGGGTTCTCCAGCATCATCAAGAGGACAGCAATACTGTCCAGGCCGTCCTCGCCAGGACCGAGGGGCACTCGATACACTGGGCCCGTGTACGTCGTTGCCCAGTCCACGCCAGTGACGTCGGGAACGAGATAGAAGTCTTGGGTCGGTGCGGGCGTTACGCTCGGAGCGGGGGCTGCAGGAGTAGATACACCCTGGTCTTCTGCTGTTGGCAGTGCTGCTAGCCGTTGAACGAGGAGGTGGACCGGCGGGTTCTTGACGTCTTGCAATTGCCCGCGCTGAAGGGCGGCAGTGGTTCGCGCGGGCATGTATTTGGCCCACCCAACCGTCTTTTGGACACGCAGACAAGCGCTCCGTGACACGTCTACAATGCTGTCGTACTTGGGTCGCCACGACACGGGCATCATGTTGTTGCGGACGGCTCCGATCACCCACGCCAGTGTCTTGTATGGTCGTGCAAGCGGGGTCGTCCGGCTGGCCCGGAGGATTTCGTCGTAGCTCTGCCCGGCCTTGATAGGATATGAGGCGCCGTCTAGATAGCTGTCGGCCATCAGCCGCCTTTCGCGGCTGAAGGGCCGGCAGTGTGTTTTGGTGAAGATTACCGCGCCGGTCTTTCCACGAGCTTGAGTTTGGTACCGCTCCTCCAAGACGCCGTTGACGGGGAATGTCGCCAGGGAGCCCACCCCGACCTCGGAGAGCGCGCTCCATGCTTTTTGCACGAGCCCACTGATAAACGCGTAATCATCCTCGCTTCGTAGTATATTATTATACTCAGCGATATAGGGGTCAGGGCCAGAAAACACTCTGGGGATCAGCAGCTTCATCATGCGCTGGTACTTCTTGATCGCCGCAAGCTCACCGGCGCTCCCCTTGGGTTTATTCGAGAACGCGTTGAAGCTCGTTTTTTGGTTTTCCCGACTGAACTTGGCGTCATCAGAGTTCCAAGTGAGGTAGTACGGATATGAGGTGGAGCGTATGAGATACCGAGGGCCGATGCGATTTTCGAGGTTCACCACGACCCGACTCTCTGCGGTGGACCTCAGCCAAAGGTACAGGTAGAGGATGACCTCCCAGCCTGAGAGGGGGGCGTGCGTATTAGTATCGATCGCATGAATTCCACCTAGTAGGAGGGGTGAGCGGAGGCATCTTACGCGGGTGACCATAAAGGCTCATGTCGGCCGAGATGATGATGTTGCGAGGCTTAAAGGCTCTGATCATTTCGTACGGAGTCGAGGTTGAGGAGCCGTGATGGCCGAGTTTGATGCTCCTGACGCATTTGAAGGGGTTGTTTTCCTGCGCGCACCAGGCGACCACGTTCATTTCGCTTTCCCTGCAGCAAGAAAGTTAGTTTGGTGTTTCATCTGACAATACGTGCCACTGTCCTGCTCTGCCTGGGATTTACGCCGTCGAGAGGGTGTTCTCACCAATTTGCATCTCCGCCTGCAAAGGACGACAGCTGGCCCGTTGTCCAGATGACCATAGTCACAAGGGAGTGCATATTTGTGAAGTCCCCAGGATCACTTGGATTGTTTGGGACATCCACGACCTTCAAGACTTCCTTGTCAGGCCTTGGAGACGAAGGCGCCTGGATGAGTGGGGACATGCCTTATGCAGTCCCTATCAGCTGAGTACACCGACAAGGTTCGCTCTCACGCGGCGTTTATAGTTGACCGAAGCCACCATGGTCCAGAATTGCAGAATGGCAACCAAGGGAAAGAAGGAGTACGCACTGCTTTTCTCCTTCACCAACAAAGGATCTGTGAGGCCAGAAGATGAGATACTGGTCCGAGTTGCCGCCAATGTGGCCGTCAACATAGCCTTCTGCATGAAGTAATCCCTGACTTCCTGCTCCCTCTCGTTTTCTGGCTCTGCATCGTCGTCCACAATTGTCGCGTACTTTGTGGTGATTGTCTGCTTTTCCCCCTCGACGTCTAGAAAACCCTGGCCGCAGCAAACATTCACTGCGGTTGCCGTTTGCTTGCCTCGCGGATCCGTGACGAATATGTTTTGCGCACCGGCAACGATGCAGAGCACCGGCCACGCGAGCTCATCTGCGACCTCGATGGGTTGCGCGTTCGGGGTCTCGTCATTCTGGTGCCAGTAGGCCAGATGCTGTGGGCTGCGCATATCCAACGCGTCAGTGTACTGCGGGACCTTTCCGGTGAAAAGGTTGGTCCCTAAAACAAAGTCTACATGGGTACGCAGCATGCATAGATGGTGCACCACGCCACTTATATGATTCCAGTCCAGGAATGTGCCGGGCCCCTTTGCGTTATCATCCTGGGCAGCGGGCGGACTCGCCATGAACTGAGCTCTCGGCGGAAAGCTAGTTCCGGCCCAGTAAGGGGCGTAGAAGGTGGTCATTGCCCGGTCGGCGCGAGGGTGATTGGCCAGGGCAGTTCGATACTTCATGTAAGGGCACAGGTATGTGCCGTTGTTAAGGTTATTGACGCCAGAGGTGACCTCGTCATTGATCAGTGAGATCAGGCCTACGATACACGTCAGAAAACCACTACCAGGCTGTGACCGCAGGGCGGCGGGGGCGCCGAACCTGTAGAGTGATCTGTAGTAAAAAAGCTCCGAGTTTAGTCAAATGAGACCCAGTCAAACAGCGCCGGATGATAACTGACCTTCATCCCAGTGTGTGGCAACCTGTTTATTAAAGGTGAGCAAGCGCATGGCAAGAACGCGGAGACTCCCAGGGTTCCATGATATAGACTCACAATCGCGTCAAGGGCGGGATACGCAAGGTTTTTTCTTCCACCTTGCTCCCTGTCGAAGTGATACAGTTTTGCCGCGTGATTCAGCACATCGCGGATCGCTTTGGCCCCAGTACCCTTGACACCGCCATCGATGAGAACGGCACGATGAATAAAAGGCTTCGTGTCTGTTGCGTTTGGGGCTGGATGCTGAATCAAGAGGTAGAGTGCGGAGTCACCCTTGGCAACGTTAATGTTGAGGATATCAACGCTGAGTTCGAGGCCTGTCAGTTCTCCCTCGGTGGCCTCCCGCTGATCCCCCCATGCTACCATGCAGCGTCAGCACTGAACTTGACTCGACGATTACGGGCCGCGCATCGCCATCCGGCCCCGGACGCTGCTTCAAATCAACGTACGCGTCGCCATGATAAACAGCCAACTCTACGGCTGCCCTTGCTTGGAGTCTCGATGTATGCTCGTTGCTGCTTTGGCTGGTGGAGGTTTTTCCAGAGGGCCTTAGAGTAGGCAGATCTTAATGAGATGTTACTTGCAGGTCCTTCGATCTTGAATCCCATCTGGACTGTGTGAGTGACCATGTCATTGGCGGTACCGACAAGAAAGGGGCCAATTTCCACGGCAGACCGTCGGTCTCGCAGAGTTGATTGTGTCAACCCCGCAAGGACGGTCTTGTCTGTGCTCGACACACTCGCGGGAAGGAAAGCTTCCGGCTGGCTGGACAGAGGAAACTTCTCGTAAGCTTGCATCGCGCTATAGGAGGCGGTGCTAAACATGGCTAGCTGCCGCGCGCAGGATCCGAAAATGAGGATCCGAGTACAACACCCCAGCAAGCCACAACTACAAGCACGAGCGGCTGAGGTTGCATAAAGTTGTGCAAGGCCCGGAACAACCGACCGGAACAAAACAACCATCAATGGCGGCGCGTCTCGTGACTCTCGTCTCCCCCTTGACTTTCTGTGACAACGAGTTTCGAAGCCCACAGGCACCGTCAGTCATCACTCGAAGCAATGGGCAAACCGCATCACTTACCCGTAGGGGCGTCCTTCTCGACGCGTCTCCTCTCGTTCATCCTCGCCGTCTTCCCGCTGGTGCTTCTCATCACGGCCTTTGTCCTCGCCGCCGTGTCGTCGACGCAGAACGACTGGTCCTACCGCGACCTGTACGACCCTGCCGCAGACGACATCGTGTACATCGGCACTGAGCACCGCAGTCCGTTTGTCAACTGCGCACTGGGTTCCTCCACCGTCAACGTCACGGCGGCCGACAACTCGACAACGGAGCAGACCGTGTGGGCGCCCGTGTGCGTCTCCTCGCACCAGACCGGCGGACTGTGCGACCCGACTGCGCAGGGAGCCTCGCGCGCCGACTCGGCCTTCTTCTGCCAGCACCTCAGCCTGTCTGCCCGCCTTCTTTACGCCGGCTGCGCGCTCCTCGGCGCCGCCCTGCTCCTCGTTCTCATCCTCACGGCCGCGACGGTACCGCAGGTACTTCGGACGGGAGCCGTTCACATCGCGACGTCCTCGTCGTCATTCCTCTGGGCGAGACGCCACAGGAAAGGCCAGACCTACGTTCTGCCGCCCAACCACTCGGTTGTGTCGTACCTCGCGGTGCTTCTGACGCTGCTCGCGGCCCTTGGGGCCGCCACGCTGGCTGCGGGCGTCGTGGCGGGGATCAACGCGCTGAGCGTCCTGCAGTTCCCGAATGGCGACTACTTCTCGACCGGATTGACGGGCAGCGGCGACCCAACCGAGTTCAACCACGGCGGACCGTGGATGCTGGGCCATTCGGCGGGTATCTGTGCGGCGGGCGCGGTGTTGGCGGCTGTTGCTAGCTATTTTGTTGGCCTTGTGTGGGAGGGACCGAGGGTGGGTGTCGTCGAGACACATGAGCCCGAGTTGGTTGACAGTGCGGTAGCTGAGTAATGGCGGTGCATGTCTCACAAGCTGCTTGCAAGTTGATGTTACCGGTGGATGGGTTGGGGCAGAAAAGGGCGGGTTATCGTGCAACAGTAAGGTGCGTATATGGGCGTCTCTATCAGACTAATACACGAACACATATGTCCTCAGTAACTCTCAGCCTAATTATTCTCTTGCTGGTCTTGAGTACCAATCCAAAGATACTCGTAGACCAAGAAAATCGTCCCTAGCAAATCGATGAACACTTTTTTCATCCATCCGACACTGGTGATATGAAGCTCCCGTCTTGCAAAGAACACTCTCTCCTATCTAACACCAAGTACATACAATAAATGCCAACCGGGCACCAAAATCCTGTTACATCGTATCGGGAGCTGTGATCGGGTGCTTCAGCTGCAAGTATCCTTCGATCGCCATGTACGGCCCCTTTTCAAACTTTGGCTTATTATCCAGCTGGTCAATAACCAGTGGATTCCACCTTGTCTCCTTCGTTACTGACCCGACCACCGTTCCCGCTGTCGTTCCTGTCCCAGGAAACGTCGTCGGTGTTGATGTCGTGGTTTTCACCGCAAACGGCGCTAGCCAGTTCCACTCTGCGCTCCGAATCGCGGGGATAGCCACCCCCTTGGGCTTTTTATCAACCTTCCCATCATCATCGCCAGCATCCGCACCATCACGACCCGTCTCCCCCATGGCCACGAGATTATAATCTGGCGTCAACGCCTTGGCCGCATCATACCTCACCGCTGTCGCGTCCGTCACCAGCAGCGGCCCCATGTGGAAGAACGCCGTCATGCGCTGCATAGCCTGCTGCAGGCTCCACGGCGGCAGTTGCAGCGATGCAATCGGCAGAATCCCGCTGTAGAGATGCAGCTTGGAGAAGGGGTCAAACAGGGCGCCAAGCATGCTCATTTTCCGCGCGTGGGAGACGGCCATCGTCCGTGCTGCTGTCCTAGTCGTGTTGCCATCTGTTGTGTCGAGACCCGTGGCGGAGAGGTGGTATGGCGAGATGCGCGGGTAGTTGTTCTTGCTGATTGCCGTCGTCGAGGCGCTGCTCGTCGGAGAGAAGTAGGTCAGCAACGTGTCGAGGTTGAGTTCGCTTCCCAGGGGCAGTGTGCCGGAGATGGCGCCGGGCTGGGCCCCAAAGTACCCGACCAGACCGTCATATACGCGATCCTTGTCGCCCACCTTGACAGCGAAGGAATAGTCGAGGAGCTTAGATGAGGCGGGCTGCGGGTAACCGCTGTTGCTGCTTTGAGACTTCACGGGCGGCGTCGCGAGCTCGAGGGAGAAGCCCATGTTGGCGAGCGCAAGGGGCCGCCCAACGACGGCATTGAGGAACTGGGCGTACTGGTTCGGCGTGTGAGGGACCGAGTCGAGCGACGCGTTGATAGTGTTAATAAAGTCCTGGAGGTATGTCTTGTCTTTCAGTCGGGTGATGAGCTGGTCGAGCTGCGGGAACTGGCGGCTGTGCTCGCCGTTGTCGCTCCCCGAGGGCGGCGCAAACGGTCGCCACGGCTGGGCCCCAGTCGCGCCGGATGGCCCGCCGAGACGAACCTCGCGGTAGAAGGTCCCGTCTGGAAGAAAGACCTGCAACGCGTACTCGGCGTAGTTGACGACCAGGATGCCCCAGATCGGGTTCTCCCACTCGGTGCAGGGACGCCACCCAACTGTCGCGTCATCATCCAGGTGCAAGAACGCGGCGTTGATGCGCGCCTCCTGGTTGATGTTGGGCGGAAACTGCGCGAACTGGCAATGACCATAAGGGTCCCGGCCTACCGTGTTGGCCTGCGATCGGTCGGCGGTGAGGTGCTGGGGGTGGAAGTACTCGCTCAGCGCAGGGTATACCGGCGGGATGCGGTTCGCCGGCGCTGGGTCAATCGCGCTGATTGCCTGCCCGAATTTGTCGAAGATGTCAAGACGGGTGAACTTGAACTGGCCGTGCGTGACGGGTTTCAGTGGGTCGATGGTGTTGTCTGGGAACGAGGCGTAGTCCGCGTAAGGAGTCTTGGTGGTCTCGATGTCCATCAGCTTGATCTCCGTGTCGCTAAAACCGGCGCGCTGTCCTGCATTCACGGCTGCCCGAAGCGGCTTCAGGGGCTGGTCGGGGAGCCGGATGGAAGGTTTAATATGTGTCCCGTTTGAGAGGGTCACAAGATGGTCGGCGAAGCCTGTTAGGGGCGAGGACAGGTACGCCAGTTGCTGCACTTTGGTCAGCAAATCCGCTTGGTCCTTTTCGCTGCGCAAATTCTCGGGTAGTTCAATCGACGGGGTTGCGTTAAACAACCGCTGAATGTTGGTGCTGAGCAGGAAGCCCGGTTGAGGGAGCACGAGGATCCGGCCCCTGACAACTCGCTCATCCTGCGTTTTGCCATCCACGTCGGCGCCGTCCTTTAAGCCGTACCGTGCTCGCGGTGGATTTCCCGGCACGGGGTCGATGTCTGGCGTGCCAAACTCCCAGAGGTCCTTATCCAGGTGGTAATACCGGAGCTCAAACTCGAGGAAGAGCGGGAAGAAAGGCTGGACATTGTTCCACTGGTCTCTCCCGCTCCCATCCGATCCGACACCATCAATCAATCCAGCATCATCCTTCTCGTGGTCGTGGTACAGCGGAGGTAATTCTGACGCTTGTTCGGTCCACGTGTCCGAGGGTAAGTCTTTCGGGTGCAGGTTGAAGAACTCTGTCAGCAGGGTCGAAGCTGCCCCCTGAATATCTCTTGGGAGCCTCTTGGGGACATCGGTCTTGATGATATCTCCCAGGTTATCCCACCCCTGCGGGAGCGCGGCGGGCAAAGCCTTCGGCAAAATCTGCGAGCCGAGCCTAACCGGGAGGTTCTTTAACCAGTCTACCGGCCACGGATTCTCGACACCGGGAACGAGAATGGTTGGGTCGGATTGCTCGCTAAACACCGTCTGAGTGCCCTTCTCCACCAGGGATGCATTGGTGATCGGGTCTATCACGGCCTTCAGTGCCTCCTGGACTATCGTTCCAAGACTATCTGTCTTTCCCTGCAAAATCCGAACAAGCGTTGCCTGCGCCGCCGTCTCGGCGCGGAGTGTGTCGATACCCTTGCGAGCAACCAGCGTTCCGTCAGCACAAAAGTTCCACCACTTAGCGAAGAGCTCCCAGCGCGCCTGTCTAAGCTCCCGCGAGGCGCTGTCGAGTGCCGCTTGCGCCGCATTAAGCGTGGCTAGAGCGACTTGCTGGTTTGAGTTCGGGACAAAAATCTGGTCTGTCTTTTTGGACGTTGCGATCCCGCCAGGCGCGGTGTCCGGAGGCATGACCGAAAAGTGCCACTTCGACCCGTTGTCCTGGGAGGGCCTGAAGTTGTCCGCGGTCAGCATGTCGAGAGCTTCCTGCTGGCTGTCGATGTCGTCTTGCTGCTTCAGAAGTAGGGTCTCCAGGTGGAGAATGTCGTCCTCCACGCTCGTTGTTGAGCCGGAGTGAGCGCGGATGTATGCGAGTATGGCATCAAGCGGTGTGGTCCCGACGGTGATCGGGTGGGAGTCCTTGTCGCCCAGCCTCCGTGCTGCTTGATGGGCGGGAACCTTGATTCCGGTGCCATCGGGCTGGTAGTTGACGCCGTACATGGCTCCGTGGCATAGTGCTCGCGACCGCGGGAAGGTATTGAGGTTGACACCCGTGCCATCTCTCAGTTCTAGAAAGCTCTCTCGAAAGATACTGGCGATGTTGGCCGAGCCGATATTGTTCAGATTATCCTCGTCGGGGTCTGAGTGCCAACCAAGCACGTAGTAGCTGGCCGTTGCGCGGGTGAGATAGTTCACGTTGTCCTTGGCGTCTTTGTAGGCAAAGTTGTCTAGGATGCTGAACACGTTCGAATTGTGGCTTGTAAAATCGGCAAACAAGGGGTTGGCCGCACCGGCAACATCCAGACGGACAAAGCCAGGGTCGTTCGCCTGTCGCTTCTCCGTCCAGTCACGCAGAGCCGTTTTGGCGCCAATAAAGATCTCAGCCTGGCCATCCAGCGATCCAGAGTCGTCCCCAATGATGAAAGGGGCGCACTCGAGCTCGACGTCAATATCGAAGCCAAACTCGGTGATGTTTCGCACACGGTTGCTTTCGACAACCCACCCCTCTATCCACTTCATCTTGCCGGAAGACATGGCATCACTCGGCTGGAAACCTGGATGCAGGCGACGCAACACCATCCAGCGGTCAGGTGCGGCCCTGAACTTTGGTTGTTTAAGTCCGGATCGGCCCTCCGCGGTTGGCTGCGCCGCCCCAGATCTGTAAACTCTCGGTAGCATCCAGTGAAGATAGACACCCTGGCGTTCCAGCCGGGGCTTCCCTGTAGCCAGGTCGGTGAGTCTGGGGTTGGCTGACGCCGGGGACGCGTTGTGGAGGTCGTGATACGGCAGCACATCGGGTTCGATGAGCTGGGAGTCCAGCCTGAGGAAGGTGAAGTTTGGCTGTGCCAGGGGGGCAAGAGTGGCATCAGGAAATGTGCCGCATGCTGACGGGTTGAGGACATAGGCATCGAGCTTGACGGGCAAGCAGACGACTGGGGTCGTCATGCTGGATTCGTTTTGGGATTTGGGACAGTGACAATGCGAAGTGTCAACAGGCCTTGTTGACGAAAGTGGTCGGTGAGGTTGAAGACGGCTCAAGTCTCCAAGGATGGAGTTTCAGAGTGCTTCACTGTCGACCTGTCATGATTACAATACCCTGAGCTCTCCTCACGGAATCACGGGTGGTGGAGAATCAACTGTTTGACGTTGATGGCTGATAATGCATAATTCAGCAAGAAGTTATGCAAAACGCCACAGGCCAAAACTGCAGTAGACCGTATGCGGGCAATACACTATTCCTCAGCTGAAGCTTCTTAGTCCAATATTGCGCTTCTGGTTGGGATGTCAGCAAGCGTTCAGCTGCGGGGTGTGTTACATTGATCATGTTCGGACCGTACGCTAGTGACATTGACCCCGCCTGCACAGAGGATCTGAGTTCGGCTCAGGGTGGTGAGCTAGAGGCAGATGATTGCGCGAGCGATAGTAACTTGATTGCTGGCGAAGAGGGATCAGCATTCGGTTCAGGCCGGGAGTGAGTTGGAGGCAGAGGAACAGGCGCCTGTGAGGAACGCCGCTGCAACCCGAATGGATATCTCGCGAGTTGCCTCGAGAGCCCTGGACGCCCTTTCTCAAGACCCTTCATTGTGCGGTTAACAAGCACACAAACAAGATGGATTCCGGTATCGGTTTTCTCGAGGGGGCACCGTCCCCCCGAGTTCGCGTGCTGAAGCATCTGAGAAACCAAAAGGCGGCATTGGTCAACTCTGCATCCGCCAATGCCTTCGCGGCCACTACCACCGAAGAGGATGAAGACAATGATCCCAACAAGCCAAAGGAGCTTCCTCCGAACTCGATGCAACTGTACTCGTATTATGGTGGGTGTCTCGTCGCCAGACATGCCCTTGGCACGGCCTCGTCGACATGACTAACAGCACCGCTTGGCTAGCACCCTCGATGCAAGGCGGGGTTTACGAGATCGAGGTCACCCACCACATCGCACATCCAGACGGGAAGCAGGAGTTGAACCCCGCGTCAAAGCAAAAGTTCAACGTCAACGCCCCCCGCTTCACTCTTCCGCCCGGCATTGTGCACTCAACGTACCCGCCTCAAGGACTTGGTGACCACAATAACGTGCTACCTCACATCGTTTTCAACGACCCTCATCTGCCATGGGAGCAGGAAGGCTCGCCCAAGCAAGACAGGGCCGATGCCGAGGCGGAAAACGAGCCCGGCGGGGAACCGCCCCGGAACAAGATTCCCTGGGTTGCTCTCTTAACCTTCACCGAGGATGAGCTCAAGCTTGACCCGCGCGAGCTCAAGAAAAGGTCAGACACC
>FTEL01010245.1_pt1 | contig 14183 bp, 10 predicted proteins | sample 1658911 | NCBI WGS metagenome assembly FTEL01 (sample SAMEA3914869, study PRJEB12502) | metagenome | biome: forest; material: soil | place: USA | collected 2012-03-12 | depth 0.1 m
CTCATAAGTGCTGAGGTGCAAATACCCGCCTCCATCTCCGAGCAGCAACTCTCCATCCTTGTGATGTTCTCTCTAGTCAAGCGACGTTCAGGGGCATCGATGAAGCCTCTCCCACCCTGCGACAGCACAAGAAGACCGTGGATGCGTGGTTCGTCCTACGGATACAACTCTGCGGCCGTCTTCCGAACGTGCTCGCCGGAGCCCTTCGACCCGTCACCTGGCCGCCCGAGGCGGTCCATTGGACCAAGCGGGTTCCGATGCTGACGCGTTCGATCACACGGTCGAGATAAATTCCATCCCATGATAGGAAACCCAAAGGCCAGTGCCTAGGCGGGCCCAAGGATCATGGGCGGTATTCTCATGCCGGGACACTAGTCGTATCCGTAGTGGTATAATGGTGTCTGATATGGCTGCAGTGCAGTCCACGACTCAAAACCGTCCGGGACAACTGCGTATCCCACCCTCAAAAGCCAGGCCAACCTTTTCCATCCAGAGCACTGGTAGTCAACGGCCAGTGAGACCTGCGGAGAGGGAGAGAGCGCGACTCCCACCCTGCCCTCTGCCCCTGTCTGGCCTAAAGCAACTCTGATTAACGCTTGCCCCTGGACAGCACTTAGAAGCGGGAACCAGCATCGCAGTCTTCTCGCTCCAGCAATCGCTATTGGCCCCAGCAACTGTATCCAGTCAGCGCCGCCGACGCGTCTACCGAGCTTCGAGAAGAGTCAAAACAAGGGAATCGGCAGGCTCACCGGCTTTTTGCGTGCCACACCAGCCGGGGAATTTCCATGAGCGGCTGGATGCCCAGCTGGCCGGCCCCAAAGGCTGACGAGTGCAAGCGGCCTGCCTCGTGTGTGTGCTTGCTTGTCTTATTTCGTACCCTGCTTGCTTGCTTCCTTGCGGGATGCGGCAGGAGGATCAACGAAAAGCCATACCTTGACTCCGAGGCCACCGCCTCGACGAGGTTGATCCTCCCCGGTTACAGCCGTAGCTTGCCTGGTCACGTTTGATGATTTGCGTTCGGTTCTGCTGGCGATCAAGCAAACTCGGGTGGGAGCGGGGCCATGTTTTTGCGGCGGTGTCACACAGGTTTCGTCGAACTGCATCGTCAAATGGAAGTTTGAAGCCCGAACAGAAACGTCCACTCGCCGCCCCCTTTTTCTGGGGGTTTAATCGTCACCTCCACCCTGCAGCGCCAAAACACCTGGTTTTGCTTCCCGGATCCTCCAGGTTACATCAAACTTGGCACGGTCCATGTCTGGGCCAGCCCCCCCGCTTCCCCCCTGGGACGCTCATTCATGATTCAGGGGCAAGAGGACGTCTGTTCCCGATACCATAGATTATCAAAGTCCGGAACCGATTGCGACCAAGGTTGGAAAAGCTTGGGCAGGGACAAGAAGAAGAAGAACAATGGGGCACTGCAACGCTCCGTCTGGCAAATCACCTGCCCTTGTTTCAAGCCGGCTCGAAGTATTCCGCATGCAGTCTCCTGCGTTCTATACATGTGAGCACAGTAATATGGAAGTCAAGCCACACACGCCAAGACCGACCCCAATCCCAAGACAACCTCACCCCACCCCTTGTCCCTCCATCCAAGTTGGTGATACCAATCCCAGAATGAACCCAATCCCAGAGTGAAGAGTATGCGGCTGGCGCGCGACCCGGCTGTTTTGGTTTCGGGCAGGGCCCTTGGCCATGTGTCTTGACGCCTCGCTTTGCGCTTCGTACGCAATATCGCGGCCGGCAATGTCCCAAGTTACAGGACGCATCTTGTCTGAGACTTGCCTATCAAATGCGGAAGCAATACGGCGGCTTGCAGGGAGGTAGATACAAGCATGCAGCCCAGTCAGCCATGCCGATAGGGGTGGTGTCCGTGAGGTGCTGTTTGTTGCTTGGTGCGGTGTGTCTGTTCTCGACAACTTCTCCTTGCCGTGTGCCTCGTGCAAACACAGACTTATTCATCGCTGGAAGGGTCCGATTGATGGGCTGTGTATGTCCTGCGGCTATGGTCCAGTTTGGGAATAGGATTGAGCGCCATCATTAGGGCATGACTTGCTTCTTGAAACCTGCCACCTGTGCACAGAGGTGTGGGCACTGATGCCATGCCACCAGTCGGAGGGCGGCGGTGATCACTGGGCCCAATATAGATAGAGTCAGTGTCTGTGACTTGCGTGCTCTGATCCAGTGCCGTGCCGTTTGGGATAAGGCACATAAACGCCACGTTGTTGAACGACGCCGATCGACGCGGTGACACAAAGGGCGGACAAGAAGCGCCACTTGGGCGGTGGGTGTGTGGTGTCTCCGTGCGGCTGGGTTGGCTGGTCGATGCCTGCCAGTGCCAGAGGATGCCGCCAGGTGAGTGGAGAGACCTGAGGTTGTACCTACATTGGTGCTCATGGTAGGCAATGAGAAGAGTGCCCATTCGGTGTGAATACACAGCCGTCTATGATTGCAGTATCAAGTCGCTGGAAAGGCCGTATGCCAAACACACTCTCTCTTTTCTGGTCTCTCGGAATCAGAGCTCGATGTCTGCCGGATCGTCTCACTCATCGCCAACGTGCCAGGGAAGGAGGTGAAGATGTACATGTAAGACTCGGCTACGGCATGCTCAAAACAAACGCGATATTGGTATTCTACCCTGCCCCGACCTGCCCGGTCTGCCTTGCCTGCCCCTTCCATGTAGAAAACACACTCTGCTCGTGATCGTCTTCAACCCCAAGAAACCACCCACGAGACTATGACAAAGACGCAAAGGGTGAAGGGTGAAGAGCAAGATACACAACAAACGCCCCGAATGCAGAAACGGAACGCGAAATAGCCTCTTCCCACGTAACCAGGCCCCAAAGCCCAATAACAGAAGTCCCTTCAAGTCCAAAGGTACTCGGCACCGCCACGGCAGAGCCCGCCGTCATACCTCCTGCCTCAACAAAGGGGCATGTGTTATGTACTGCTCCCACGCTCACCCTATCATCACTCTATCCCACCATTTTCCAACTCATCTCCAACACATCAACCCTCACCAACGCACCACAAACAACAACTCCTACACCCGCCCCCTGTCCTCCTGCCTCAAGACCACCCACACCGCAACTCACCCACTCACACACACGCACGAGCACCAGCTTCAAAAGAACTTAGCCAGTGCCCTGCTCAGGTCAATGAAGTCGACCGGCTTCGTGACGTAGTCGTTGAACCCCGCCTCGATGCACTTCTCCTGCACGTCCGACATGACGTTCGCCGAGAGCGCAATGATGGGCAGCGCGCCGAACCCGCCCTGGGCCTCCCACGCCCGGATCTCGCGGCAGGCCTGGTAGCCGTCCTTGCGGGGCATGTGGAGGTCACACTTTTTTTTGTTTGTTAGTCTATCGGAGAGAGGAGGGATGGGATGATATTTGGAAGAGGGAGGCGCACCAAAATTAAAGAGTAATATCCCCAACCCTTATTAAACAACATGTCGGTGCACTCGACGCCGTCTGCGGCCAGCTCAACGGTCAGGCCGACGCGCTTGAGATACTTCTGCAGCACCTTCTGATTGACCGGGTTGTCCTCGACGAGCAGGACCCTGTAGCCCTTGCCGCCCATGCGGCGCTCCATGTCAACATAGCTCTGGCGCTGGTCCTCGACCAGCCGCTGCGCCGTGGAGCGGTTGTGGTCGATGCTCAGGTCGCGCTCCTTGGCCGGGTCGAAGATGACGGCGAACCGTGACGGCTTGACCGGCTTGTAGATGTGCGTCACCTTGCTTTCCGAGAGGATGGCCTCGTACTTTGTTCCTGCGACGAGCTTGGAAACAGCCTGGCGCTGCACCGAGTCCGTCAGGATGAGGATGGTAGTGTCGCCCGGCTTGATCGAGTCGGACCGCATGATCTTGTCCACGAGGGACACGATTTCTTCAGGCGAGGGGAGGTTGACGACCATATGCGTGAAGCAGACCGCATCGTCTCCTTGGATAAGGGAGCGGGCTTCTTCAACCGAGGCCACTGCCGTGATTTGGTGGGGGATGTCCTTGGGCAGCGTCATCTCGATGTGCTTGGTCGTTGCTTCGCGGCTGTGCGTTTGCGTGCAGATTATCAGGATCGAGAACACGAGTGGTGGATCTTTTTTGGATCTGCCGGCATTCTCCTCGCCGGCAGTGGTGGGCGTAGTTCCTGGACTGCTGTTCTTCTGGGCCGGTATCTCCAGCTTCATCTGGGAGAGATCTTGTCCGCTGGCCCGCGCCGCCTGGCTAAAGCGGGCAAGGCCGGCATTCACCGACGACATGGATGAACGGTCCGTTGCCCGTGTGCGGCTGGAAGACACCGAAAGCGCCGAGCTGCCGCTAGAAGCGGCCGCTGGGGAAGTCAGGCCAGGACCGACTTGGGACGGGCTTTCGGTGACCGTCCCAGAAAGCACGTTCGCGGCAAGAGGCTGAACAGGAGCGACAGGCGTTTCTCGCGCCGACGCGTCCGGGTGGTCGTCTTCGGTAGGCAACCCAAACCTCGCGGTGAAGGTGAAGGTGGATCCCTTGCCCGGCACGGCTGTGCCCTCCATTTTCCCTCCGTGCAGCTCGACCAGCTGACGCGAGATGACCAAGCCCAAACCGCTCCCACCATGCTGCCGAGTACTGCTCCCATCGATCTGGCTGAACGGCTTGAAGATGAGCTCTGCTTCTGCTTCGGTGAAACCCCTCCCCGTGTCGACGATGGAGAACTCGAGCATGATCTCGTCAGGCCGCAGTTGCGCCCCTTCGGGAGTGGCAACCCTGCACTTGCTGAAGACTTCGCCTTGACTCGTGAACTTGATGGCGTTGCCTATGACGTTGAGCAGCACCTGGCGAATCCGCACCCTGTCACCCTTGACCCACGCCGGCACGTCCTCCTCCACTACGTAGTTGAGCTCGAGGCGCTTAGAAATCGCCATGGTAGAGACGAGTTCATTCACGTCCTCGATTAAGGAGCGAGCGTGGAACCACTCGTAGCTCAGCTTCATCATTCCGGCGTCCACCTTGGAGAGGTCGAGGATGTCGTTGATGATCATGAGCAAACTGCTGGCGCTCGTCTGAATCGTGTTTGTGTAGTCCCGCTGCTCTTCGTTCAGAGTGGTGTCCTGGAGGAAGCTAACCATGCCAGAGATGCCGATGAGCGGTGTCCGGATCTCGTGCGACATGTTGCTGAGGAAGCGTCCCTTGGAATCCATGGCCTCCTTCAGCTTGGTCTCGAGGAGCTTGAGGTCATTGATGTCTGTGGCCGACCCAAAGTACGAACTTTCGCCATTGCCAAAGTCGACATTGTCGATTTCGACACACCGGATCAGGTGCCATCGGTATTCACCGCTCTTGGAGCGCAGCCGGATCTCGGTCGTGTACGAAAGCCGCCCGCTGCTGTCCGTAGACACCTTGATTATCCCTTTCCTCGCGAGCTCGGTGAGGTTGGCAGTCGGGAGATCGTAGGTAGAACCGTCATTGCTAGCGACGCCACTGCTGCTGGAGCTGCTGTTTCGTGAGAGCACGTGGTTGGGGCCTCTGACGACGCCGCCATCAGGGGCCGCCAAGTGCTTCCCGGCCCGGTGGCCCGCAGACAGGTCGGCCGAAGCAGAATGGCCGCCGTGGCCCTTCGACTCTCCGTGGGAGCCGGGAATCGGCTGCCCGCCAACTGGGATTCGGCACTTTGCCAGGTCATCCGGATGCACATAGCCCATGAAACCGACCCCGAGGACATTGTTGAAGTCTTGGCCTGTGTAAGAAAGCCACTGCTCGTTCGCGAACGTGACTCCCTCGTCCTCGGTAGCCGTGAAGATTATTTGGGGTATCAGATTAGCAAGCAGCCGATGTTTGGCCTCAGATGCTTCGGTCCGTTCCTGTCTTGCCGCCTTGACCTCTGCAATGTGTTGATCGTGAATGTCCATGTAAGAGCCCAGGAACTGCAGGATGACGCCTCGCTTGTCCTTGGATGCGACGGCTCGAGCAAAAAAATATCGATATGCACCGTCAAACCTCCTGATTCGCACCGTCCTTGAAAACTGCTCGCCAGTCCGGACGGACTGGCTCCAGGCGCGGAGATAATCCTCTCTGTCGTCGGCGTGTATACTGCCCCAAGGATCGGTGGCCAGGTCGCTCGGGGTTTGCCCACGGTATGTAAGAAAGCGGCTGTTCACCCATACGATTTCGCCTGTCTGAGGCAGGGCTACAAAGACGTGAGCGGGCAACGAGTCCAGGATGAGACCCTTCAGCTTGTCCGACGGCGGCGTCATGTCGGTGTAGATCACCGACCCCGTTCGAGTCGGCACTGCTGCGGGGTGCGGGGCCCCTCTTCCAATCGTCGAGCTGGGCGGGAGAGATTGAAAGGTTGAAGCGAAATCGGCGCCGTACGAGTGCAGCCGGGTGTGGTGGTGGGACATCGAGCCCGGGGTACCCACCAGCTTCTTCTGATTCTCAGCCTGGGCCGCCGTAACACTCCCCCTATCGCTCAACGCTTGGTCGATCGTTTCTCTTGACGGAGGTCGTCGCTGCTGAGCAGTCGTCGCGAGGTGATCTTCCAAGTCTGGACGAATAGACTCAGTGCTCCTTCTGGGCCCAACCGTGGCTGGACTGGTGGTCGAGACTGAGTCGTGATGCTGCTGCACCTTGCCTAGCGATAGGCGCAGCGATGACCGTTTCTCACCGGTCGAGGACTCTCGCGAGTTTTTTCTCGGCCGTGGCCCGGTGGGGCCTGGGCTCCTGGGAATCGATGTGAAGTAGCTGTCGGCTGCGACGGGGGCCGGGCTCGAAGTAGGCGGCCGCCTGTCCATGACAGACTTTAGTGACGACAGTTCCCAGCCAGGGGTCCCACCAGGAGACCCGGCGGCGCTTCGAGAAGGCGCCGAATAATCACTAGGGCTAGTCATGCTGCCGGCGAGAGAGTCTCGGGAGGCAGTGTCCTCGGCGGGCAGATATGCCAACGATGCCAATGCGGTTGGATCAGCCAGCGGCCGCCCGTCAGGCCCAAGGGCGCCAAAGCCGGCTGTCTGTGGCCTGCGCTTCTGCAGGCCGTTTAGCTCGGTCTCAAGGTTGGTATAGTGGCGACAGAGAGAGAAGGACGTGGCGAGGTGAGGGGCGATGTGCTCCAAGGAGTGACGCAAGTTTGAGGGATACGGGATGGTTTGGCTGAGGATGGATAGAATGGCAATCGGCGCGTGTTTCTCCTTGACAGGGCGCTCCGGAGAAAGACTGGCGGCCGCCGCGGGGTCTCCAGCTTTACGCGCCGACATCTTCTGCTCCATGAGCGACGGATCGAGCTTGAAGGACGGATTGGGCTTCGACAGCAAGACGTGGGACAGGGGAATGTGCAGCACTGTCCAGGAATTGTCGACGCCAATCGCCTCTGGCGGGATAATGGCCGAATAATCCGTGGGCGCGGATTCTGGATTGAAGGAACCCTCGTCGACCATGGCATCGCTGAAGAAGGGATTCTCTGTCGGGTCGGGCCTTACGGCGGGCGAAGGGGCTGGGGATTGCGACCACGGAGAGGGCGGTGCCTGTTCGTACTCTTCGTACTTCGGAGAAAGCGGCTTCGTGGCTTCGTCCTCGGTTCCAGATGGGTGTGTATGTTCTCTGAGGGCGGCACTGCTAAGAAACGATGAGCGCTTCGAGAGCGAATCCGACCGCGACCTGCCCGTCTTCCTACGGGGCGCCTCGGGAGACTTGCCCACGGCGGCGGCGCGGACATCCGAGGGCCGTCTAACATCTGATGCCTCTTGGTTGAGGTAGGGGTACGACCTGGTCAGAGCAACCACGCGGCCTCGGTCTAATATTCGGAGAATACCGTTGTGGTCGATCAAGGGGTCAGCTTCGTAGTCGAGTGCCTGCAACACGTTCAGGACTTTCCCGTGTCCCTCCCTCGGCGCCGAAAACGACGTTTCCCAGCTTGGAATCTCCTGCTCCTCGTCCTGCACGTCGTGGTGCTCCTGGACGTGCTCGTCAGGGCTGATCAGGTCCCTGTCGTCGTCTTTGCCGGGGCCAATGTCGAAGGTAGTCGGTGGGTGGTGAGATTTACTCCTTGAGAGATGAGAAGGGCGGCGGAAAGCGGTAGAGAGCGGACGCTCGTTTGCGGTTGTGGGTCGTTTTTCTTCATATGATGTGAATGAATGTCTGCTCAGCAGCCCGGGTCGTGCTAGTCCTGCGCGCCCAGGGAGCTCGGGAGGCTGGAAAGAGCCCGTGGAGGTGGAATTGGCGTCATGGCTGCTCGCCTCGAGACTCGATCCCCTCGCCAGATACCCAAGACTCAACTGTTCGTCCTGGAAGTGGGCATTGTATGTAGCCTTTTGGCCCCATGGCACGTTCTCAATATCGGTTGAATCTGCTGGAACGGCGAGTGTCACCCTTTCGGCCTTGTACACATCAGTCATGATTTGCACGACGGTGTGCCACCAGGCGTCCAGCCCTGGCTCGGCTGCGAGCATCAGGGCTAACTCATAGAGGTTTGGAGTCGGAAAATCACGGGGATCGGTCATCGAGTGCGAACATCCGGGCGGTAGAAAAGTCAGGTTGGAGGCGGGGGTAGAAGGGTTCGACGCGGTGGTGTCTTGCCCCTTGAATGGCTCTGGATGGGGTCGGGTCCCGTCTGCGGGCGGGTGGGTAGGCGGGATAGTGGGCGAGAGCGTGGTGAAGGGACGGTGGATCGACGGGGAGAGGAAGCTGGAGGAGGCCATGCGCGGAAACGGATAGGAGGGGGTCCCGCCGAGCGGTACGCCAGGCGTGAGCGAGCCTCGAATGGTATGGCCAGACTCGGTCGAGGCGGTTGTCGGGTCCGATTCGGATGAGGGTTGCAGCGGCGAGGGCGACTTTTCCTCCTCCTGGATGGGCGAGATGTAAGTTGGTCCCGGCCCAGACGACTGTCCTCCTCCTCCTCCTCCCCCTCCTCCTCCTCGCCCTCGTCCTCTTGGCAGCCCTGCCTCTTCGTTCCTCTCCATCTCGCGTGCCAAGTTCTCGCGGTACTCGTTCAGCTGCCGCTGAGAATCACTGGGCTCCAGCTCCGCGAGCTTCCCAGCGCTGCCTCGGCCATCCTCGATCGTCGGTGACGCAGGCCCGGCCTCCTTTCGTGGGGTGTGGTCGTCCTCCGGCTGGTCCTGGTGCTGGCTTTGGCGCTGGTCCCGTTCCTCGACCAAAGCCGTCGGGTGTTGGATGGCGGTATCTGATTCAAGGTCGTCCAGGAAGGCTCTCGATCTCTCGGCGGGCGTGTGAGAGGCCGGACGAGGGACCGAGCCGGGGTTGCTCAGGGGCTGCGGCCCTTCCCCCCTATTCACCGACCCGCCCGTCATTTGGGTTGTCGCAGGCACCGAGGATGGCAGAGGCGAAGCCACAGCATCGTCGGGGGTGGGCTGATTCGAGGGTGGCGGACACGCACGACGCGGTTCGGCACCTGGTGGAGCAGACTCGTCCGGTGTCTCCTGCGCCTCCTCCAAGGGCGTATTGAATGCCGGCGACTTGTTGTTGTTGTTGTTGTCCAGCGAGCGCATGCCTCATCGAGGGTAGTTGTCCCTGTGACGTCGCTGCCAGGCGGCCAGAGGCTCGGGCCGGGGATCGGGCACACATCCAACACGTCAGCAAGGCCGAACTGACAAAGAGAGCACCAAACGTCTTGTGCTGTTGTCTCTTTTTTTTTCGTATGTGAAAAGAAGGCGACGAGGAGAATACGAGGAAGTCACTGGCACACTCGAGGGCACCGGGCTGAGTGCGCAACTGCCCAGGAGGTGGTGATGAGACCGGGTTGTGGGCTGCGAAGAGTGCAGAAGTTGGACGGGGCTGGTGGGCTGCAGAGAGTCAGGGATCGGCCGGGTCGGTGTGTGTGTGTGCCAGAAGTGTAGGTCGTGTTTGGGGTGCAGGGCAGGGTGGCTTGTTGGGGGGGCGCTGCTGTGGATTGTGTGGATTCGGGCTCAGGACAGTTCAGTTCAGCTCCATTCCAGAACTCGAGTCCAGTCCAGTTCAGGTCAGGGTGTGCGCCGTGCGGTGCATGGCCGGGTCGGCACCAGTGGCATTGGCAGTCCCAGTCGAGCCAGTCCGCCCGGGTGGCAATGTCAGCCAAGCAGCAGTGGGAGAGTGGGAGAGCGGGAGAGTGGAGAGTGCGGTAGCGAGCGGTCAGGACAGCAGCTGAGGCAGTGGGCAGTGGGTATGGGCGTGGGGAAGGCAGCAGTTGGGCTGGCAGTGGGCAGTCGGGGCGGACTATTGCGGCGGGTTGAGGTAAGGTTCAGAGGGAAGTTGGTCGGGTCGAAGGGGGAGAGTTGGCCAAACACACCCAAGCACCGACCAAACGGGGCAGCTATGACGTTGTGCCTGCCCGGGGGCCGTGAGTCGCCGCGGTGCGAATCAAAAAGCCCACAATTCCCTTTTTCAGCCTCGAGCCGCCGGAACCACGACTTCGAGACTCCAGACTCAACCCAGCAAGAAGGGAGACAGTCTGCTGTATTCTGTCATGTCGGGTGCCCTGCTCGCGGGTTCCAAACTTCCGAGACGTCCAAACCACGTTCTTACTCCCAGATCAGGGCATGCACACTCGAGCTGTGGGCAATGGGAATGCAGCGCGCAGTGCATGCAGAGTGGAGCTCTCCCGTCTGGAATGAATGGGATTTGTGAGATTTGTGCGAATCTGCACACCCCGTCTTGGTTCCACCGCCAATTTTCCCTGCTTGCCGTTTGCCGTTTGCCGTTTGCCGTTTGTCGTCTGCCGTTTGCCGCTGGCGGCTTCAGCGGGTTCCTGTAACAGAGGGCATCCCAGGCAGCGAGGCAGCGAGGCAGGCCTGCTGATTTGCTGTTCATGATTGCCGTGCCTCAGCCGAACCTTTATTAATGGCAGGATCCCATATGATCCGCCTCCAGGGGGCCGGTATTCTTGTCCTGTCGAGCCTGTCGAGCCTGTCCTGTGCTGTCGACTGACTCGGCGGGCTGATGAATGGACACGAGGTCGAACGGGAATCGCATTGTGAGTTTCCAGGGACCAGCAAGGGTCTGATCTTGTTTGGCAGAGCAGCAGGGGGGGGCACCAGAGCAGTGCAGGGGTGCGCCGGGTCGGCCCTGTGCCCTGGCTTTGGATTTTCTCTCCGCTTCCATGCAGACATCCATCAGATCATCAACCATTTCCAGGCTGTTATTTGTGTCTTTGGCCATGGTGGCCGTGTGGGAAAGCGTGGAAGAAAATACGTGACCTGGGGGCTGCTGCTTGCCCAGCTTTGTCCGTGTCCGGGTCGTGTCTGTCCGCATGTCCGTGTCGGTGTCGAGCTGCATGGTTTACCATGGAATTTCCGAGGACTTGAAAGGGCTACTACATAGTTCGATTATCCGTACTGCTGTAGTATGTACGGAGTAATGCTTTCCAGTTTCCCCTGCAGCGGTACCTCGCGCAAAGGTCTCGGCTGCCGGATGTTACAAGCCCGAAGAATAAGCATTTCCCAGCCCCTGCTACTCTCTGACCCTCATAGTAGTAATCAGCAGTCGTCGAAAGAAGGGAAATCCCGAGATCTCAGCAGTCTCCTGGGGCGGCTGCCCACGAGGCGGTCACAAGACGGCGACAAGGCGGCAAACACAAGTGGACGAGAGATTCCCTTCTCGCCATTGGATGCAGCACGCGAGACGGGCAGGATGGGGCTCGCGGGGGCAGGTTTGCCGCATATTGGAGGCTGTCGATCACCAGGCTCGGTTACGTCATAGGCGTCCCCGTAACCGATGAGAGGCGGTTAGTGGCTGGGCGGACCCTGCCAGTGGGTGCCGATTTGATTGGTCTGCTGCCACGGGGCAGGCAACCTGCCGAGAGAGACGTCGGTGAAGGGCATCAAGCGCGAGGCAGCGTTTTTGGATCCTGGAGATTCTGTGCCAAAATGAGGTGACAGATAACAATGTTTGCTGACTTGTGCATGCTTGGCCGAGTGCTGAGATGAGACTCAGAGAGTCAGCACATCGACCCGGGCGCTGTTTGATGCATTTGCCGGCACTCCTGACTCAGATCTGGCATCTCACTCGGCGAACTAGGAGTACAGTAAGAGGATCTCGAAGGGGCATCCATACAACCAGGCGAGCCAGGGATTCAGGTTAATCTTGATCCATGACGGAGCACTCGATTTGATAGGCATGCCAAGCACAGCACCAACACACAACGCAGCAACCAGTATGGAAGGAGGGAAGCCGTCTTGTTTCTAGCGCGCGATCGATCCATCCTGACCATCTCAAGCTCAAGTGGCCTGAATCTCGAAATTGGACCCTTCGATTGCCGAACGAGCTGGAGATGGGGTTGAGAAGATGGGACGGAACTTGGAGCGATGTGGCATGTGGATCGCCTTTCCCACGTGGCACACCAACAAACATGGCGTTAGGTAAAACTGTGATGTCTCTGTGCATGCTTGGATGGAGGTGCATCCCGCGTACTACGGCTAGGTATGTACCTAATGCTGTTTCTGCTGTGCACGGCGTGGATTCAAGACTTCGACCTCCGTCCCCGGCCTCCATACATCGCCATCAAGTGAGAGCATGCATGCATGTGGCCAAAGTCAGCTGCTCGCCTTGATTTATATACAGAAATTCTATACATATGTTGTAAGCAATAGTGTGTTCTGTATTATTCACTGTTCAAGGTCTGACTGCTTCGAATAAAACCGAGGAAGCAAGCTCCAAAATCCGAACAAAAAGCGGGGCAATAATCCATCGGATCAGCCGGGCATGCTATTGGATAACATTCGCCCTCGACCAAAAACGACCCCACCAGACCGCGAGGCTACGACACTTCTCCAACTCCCCTGACTTCTCACCACAGCCTTGCGATCGCACTCCGTCCAGTCGAGAACAACCCTAAAATCCAACGCCGCAGCCAGCGCGCCCCTGGGCCGTGACACACAAGTCTTTCTTCTTTTGAATAAACTTTCATAGCAACGCGGTCTTTTTGATCTTGATCTCAAAAAACGCAAGCAAATCCATCCAACCAAACAAATTCAACAAACCCCGTCAAATCGAGCGAGCCAGACAACCCGAACCTACGAACTCGCGAACGAACCATCGCTCGGGGCCGCCAAAATGGCCGACTCCGACGGCGAGTACGTCGGGGACCTATCCGATGACGAGCTCGGAGACCACCCCGCAGCTACCAATGCCAGTTCCTATGGCACGCGATCCAAGGCCGGCAGAGACGGCGGGAAGAAGGGCGATGGCCGGAAAGGCAAGGGCGGCCGCTCCAAGGCCGCATGGGAGGACATCAAGCGATCCTGGGAGAACGTGGTCGAGACGGAGGATGGCAGTATTACGATCGAGGCCCTCCTCGAGGCGGAGAAGCGCCGGCGGCTCATGCGTGACACGACGCCGCTACAACGTGGCATCATACGGCATTTGATGCTCGTCCTCGACATGAGCTTCGCCATGGCCGAAAAAGATCTGCTGCCGAACCGCTACCTTCTGACGCTGAATTACGCTGTCGACTTTGTGCGGGAATATTTCGAGCAGAATCCCATCAGCCAGATGGGCATCGTCGGCATGCGCGATGGCGTCGCCGTCAGGATCAGCGATATGGGAGGCAACCCAGCCGAGCACGTCGAAAAGCTGAGGGCCTGGGCGGAGCAGCAAGAACCACAGGGCAACCCGAGTCTGCAAAACGCCCTAGAGATGTGCCGCGGCGCATTATTGTTCGTAAACCCCCTTCTCTCTCCAAGCCAAGACACATGACCACACAGCCCATTAACAAACTCCTAGCCACACCCCCTCACACGGCACGCGCGAGGTCCTCATCATCTACGGTGCACTCCTCTCCAGCGATCCGGGCGATATCCACGATACCATCTCCAACCTCCTCACCGACCGCGTCCGCGTCTCCATCGTTGGGCTTGCCGCCCAGGTCGCCATCTGCGCCGAGCTTTGCAGCCGCACCAACGACGGCGACCCCTCCACTTACGCCGTCGCTCTCCACGAGCAGCACTTTCGCGAGCTCTTCCTTGCCGCCACAACCCCTCCCGTAACCCACTCCTCCTCCTCCCATCCCACAGACCCCAAACAAAAACAACAGCAACCCAATAAGAGCACCAACAATAACAGTACCACCGCCTCCCTTCTAATGATGGGTTTCCCCTCCCGCACCCTCGCCTCCAAGGACCACGTCAGCCTCTGCGCCTGCCACAACCGGCCCACGCGCGAAGGGTACGCCTGCACGCGCTGCCGCACCAAGGTCTGCCGCCTGCCCGCCGAGTGCCCCGTGTGCGGCCTGACC